>Ga0209302_10001986_pt1 | contig 11970 bp, 13 predicted proteins | sample ArcOceMetagenome_2_FD_187445 | JGI IMG/M metagenome (GOLD analysis project Ga0209302, IMG submission 187445) | Marine eukaryotic phytoplankton communities from Arctic Ocean - Arctic Ocean ARC135M Metagenome (SPAdes) (version 2) | ecosystem: Environmental > Aquatic > Marine > Oceanic | place... | reverse complement strand
AATAAAAAGGCTTACTAATAGTAGTTCTACTATTTGTTATGAACCATTACCTCAAGATGATCCAATGAAACGAAATCCAGATATATCAAAGGCAAAAAATATGCTCGATTGGGAACCAATTATTGGGTTGGAAGAAGGTATTCAAAAAACAATTGATTATTTTATGGAGAAAATATAGTAAAATTTTACTAATCAAATTCAATATTTATGTTGTTAAATAATATATTAAAAATAGTTTAATATGTTATAGAATAATGATTACAATTGAGATAATGGGTGGTCTAGGAAACCAATTGTTCCAAGTATTCAGCTTAATATCATACGGACTAACCCATAAAATGCCTTTCTATTTTGAACATAAGTGTGATCCTAGAAGAGCAGATAGACCGTTTTATTGGGATAATTTTCTATCAGCTTTAAAACCATTTGTAAAATCAGTATACGAACCAAATTTACAGATTTATAGAGAAAATGGGTTTCATTACACTGAACCTATACCGTATAAACAAATTGGAAAACCATTTAAATTTTATGGGTATTTTCAATCGTACAAATATTTCCAAGAAAAAGAACAAGATATATTTAAATTTATTAAAATGAATGAACAGAGAGAAAGTATTAAACTAAAACACGCTACAATTTGCGACTTTGAAAGCACAATTTCTATTCATTTTCGCATTGGAGATTATAAACATCAGCCCCAAAATCATCCAGTTATGGATACCAGTTATTATAAATCATCGTTACACCACATTGTTGAGAGTACAGGAAGAAGTGATTGGAATATTCTATATTTTTACGAAAAACAAGATACTGACATGGTGAAAGAAAAGATCGGTTTATTGCAAGAAGAATTTCATCATCTAACTTTTACACCAATCAATACCGAAATAGTTGATTATGAACAAGTGTTATTAATGTCATTATGTCAGCATAATATTATAGCAAATAGTAGCTTCAGTTGGTGGGGAGCCTATTTTAACCAGCATTCGAATAAAATAGTCACTTATCCAAGCACGTGGTTTGGACCATCACTAGGAAATAAAAAAATGGATGATATGTTTCCTATTGGGTGGTGTAAAATACATATCTAGTCTTTATCATTTGCTTTTAGTTTATTAAAATTCAATGATATATTTGTAATTTCTCGTATATAATCAATATATTTATCAATATTATATATTTTATTGGTAACGTTTTTCATAGAAATAATATCATTGTTTATATTCTTCGAAACAACCAATATATTATACTTACATATTGGGTTTAGCATAGATATTATATTTTTGAATTCGTTAATTTCATCAGATGTTATAGTATCTAATACATCATCTCTAACAAATAATAGTTCTTCTGATTGTTTTACTTGTTCTATAAATCGCATTATACGTCTAGTAAATATAGCTTTATAGTCTGTATTCAAATAATGACACGTGTGAATTCTTGTAACGCCTAAATAGTCATTTCCATTACTATTTCGTATAATGTCTATATTACCTGTACGAATGTATGTTTGTAATATAATATTTATGTCTGAAAAATAAGTGGAATCAGTCCATTCTATAAAAGAAGACTGTTGTTTTAAACCGATTTTTTCAAAATCAAAACTAACGCGGCAACATCTACCTAATAATATAATTTCCATAATATATAATGTCTGAGATAAAAAAATATATCTATTTTGAACCAAGGGGTCGTTTAGGAAATGCATTATTCAGATATTTTGCTATAGTATTAATATTACAGAATAATCCACAATTAATATATGGTGGTATAAATATACATAGACATATTGCTAGAGCAATAAGTGATAATTTGTACAAAGATATTATATCAAATAATCATTTTGAATTAACAAATATAGTTAATAATTTATCATTTGGTGGATATTACCAATTACAAGAGTTTGCTAACCATAGAGATGAAATTAAATTATTCTTACAGAACAATCAAGAACATATTATTTATAATTATCCGTATGAAGAATTTAAGATTGGTGATATTATTAATAAACCTACTCAATTAAACACATATGATATAGTAATACATATTAGATTGGAAGATTTTATTGAGAATGGTGAATTTATATCTTGTGATAATATACTTAAATTATTAAATAAGATTACACCCTTTTTTTTTACTAATAATAAGACAGCAATTGTTGTGAATAAACCAAAATCATCGTTTGAATTAAATTATATTGAAAATATTAAAACATGGTTCAGTGACAACAATATTTCTATCAATATCGAATCAAATGATATACTAACTGATTTTCATATTATGAAAGAAGCCAATAAATTAATATGTAGTAATAGCACTGTATCATGGTGTGCTGCATTATTATCAAAGAATATAGATACCTGTTATATGCCAGATTATACAATTAGAACAGATAGGTCTCATCAAACACTTAAATATCCTATAAAAAATACAATTTTATACTCCATATAATATAATATAATATCATATAACTATTTAAAAAAAAATAGATCATATATATATAAATATAAATGAGTGATTATGTTTTTGATCTGGTTATTTGTGTCGGTCCCAATGATAATGATATTGTAGAACACATGTTACAATTTAATAAAAAAAATATTATTGGTTATAGAAATATTTATCTAATATGCGCTAATCCATCGATAGATATAGAGGGAACTATTACAATTGATGAAAAAATATTCCCTTTTACTATGAATGATTTAATTCAAAAATTTGGTAATAATCCTAGAAATGGATGGTATTTACAACAATTGTTAAAATTTTATGCTGGTTCTGTTGTTCCTGGTATTTTATCAAAATATCTAATAGTTGATTGCGATACTCATTTTTTAAAACCAACAAAATTTTTAACAGAGGATAAAAAATATATATATACAACTGGTACTGAACATCATAAGCCATATTTTATACATATGAATAAACTTGATTCATCATTAAAAAAAATTCATCCTTTATCTGGTATTTCGCATCATACATTTTTTGATACTGAAATAGTAAATGAACTATTTAATAAAATAGAAGATAATTTCAATAATAATAAAAAATTTTGGGAATTATATTTAGATGTAATAGATATGAAAGAATTTAATGGAAGTGGTGCTGCTGAAAACGAATTATATTTTACATATATGTTTATTTATCATAAAGACAAAATGTGTATTAGACAATTGAACTGGGTAAATGTACCGTCTTATAATCCTAATTATTCTAATATTTATGATTTTGTTAGCATACATTGGTATATGAGAAGATAATTTACACCACCAATAAAAAAATGCACAATAATGTTATTTTCAAGGTAATTTTGTCTCATTTTCTTTTTAGTCGGTGTAATATTTATCATATAATAACTAATTTAAACGTTAATTTTTAAATTAATTTAATGGAATATAAAAAAATTATTATAACAGGTTCAAATGGACAAGATGGTAGTTTAATGATAGATTATTTACTAAAAAATACAGATCATATTTTGTATGCAGGTATAAGAAACAATAACACCAATAATCTTACACATATTAAAGATAATAGATTTAATACAATTGATTTTAACCTTAATAATAGTAAAAATATATATGATACAATAGAAAGAATTAAACCAGATTATTTTATTAATTTTGCAGCACAAAGTAATGTTTCATCTAGTTGGGCCACATCAAAAATAACATTTGAAGCAAACACTTTACCTATTATAGATATTTTAGAAGCTATAATAAAATATTGTTCAACATGTAGATTTTATAATGCTGGGTCAAGTGAAGAATTTGGAAATATAATATATAATCCACAAGATGAGGTTCATCCGTTAAATCCACGTAGTCCTTATGCTGCAAGTAAAATATCATCTAGACAAATTATTAATGTATATCGTGAAACATATAAAATATATGCCGTACAAGGCTGGTTATTTAATCATGAAGGAATTAGAAGAGGTGATATTTTTGTTACAAGAAAAATAACAAAGTATGTAGCCAATATTTTTAATTGTATTGAAAAAAATATTTATATTGCACCTCTAGAATTAGGCAATATATATGCATCTAGGGATTGGAGTGATGCAGAAGATTTTCTTAGTGGAATTTGGTTAATGTTAAATCAAGATAAATGTGATAAATTTTATAACGAAATACCAAAAGAATATATTCTTTCCTCAGGTAAATCTCATACTATTAAAGAATTTGTAGAAACTGCATTTCGCGTTATTAATATTAATGGTTTTTGGGAAAATGAAACATCTGATATAATAAATGAAAAATATTACTATTTAAATAAAGAAAACGAAAAGATTCTGTTAGTGAATATTAATCCACAATATTATAGAAAATGTGATTTAAATATTACATGTGGAAATTCTTCAAAAATTAAATATGAATTAGGCTGGGAACCTAAAATAACTTTTGAAGAATTGGTTAAAAAAATGGTAAATTATGATATTGAATTATTACAAAACCATAAATAAATAATCGTTATGAGTTCCATCCCATCCAGGATTATCCTGCTTATTATAATTAGAAAAATTACAAATTAATTTATAATTATTTTCAGTTAAATAATTATGTATATAATTCACCTGGTTAATATAAATTTCAATTAATAAATAGGTTGGTCTATATTTATTAAAATTCAACCCTTGTAAAACTTCTAGCTCATATCCTTCAACATCTAGTGTTAATAAATCTATATTCTTTACATTTACTTCATCTAATATTTTTTCTAATGTACTAACTTGTATTTCAATACTAGAATTATCGAAACCCTTTTGTCTCTTTCCATCAATTGACGCCATTAATGAATTATCACCAAAATTGCCTTTTGCGGTATTTCCTGTGTAATTATTAGACACACATCCTTTATTTACACAAATCGAATTTGGACGATTTTCAACGCATAAATTATATCCTTTTAATGAAGGTTCAATTAAAATTCCTTTCCAATTACGATAAAATTCAAAAAACGCTGTATTACTTTGTGTTAATCCATCATTACCACCTAATTCTATATAAAAACCACATTCTTTTTGGTTAAATAGTTTATCTAATAATTTATCGAAATACTCCTTATTGTTATTACAACTTGAATATGATTGTTCCATACTATAATATAAATATAAATATATGTTTATATTATAAAATGAATATAATTACATTATAATATAATATATTATAATATGGAATATAATGGTCAAGCACTTCAAGATAAATATGGAATATATAACAAAATTAATAGAAACAAACAAACAATACTATAAATATAATAAAAATACCGTATTATCTATCAATTATCAAGATATTCATTATTGATATATTTAACAACCTAACCATCCTTTATTTGTAAATAAACCCATAGGACACCACCCATTTCTTCTATTTTCATTGGGATAATATATATTTTTTGTAAAATATGATAAATATCCTATAATTGCTGAAAAACTTCCATGTGATAAAATAATATTTGAACATGTGCTACCAAACTGGATTGATTTTATTTCATCATAATTAATAATATTAATATTAGGATACAGTTGTTGCAATTCTTTTATTATTGTATGATTTGGACTATCTGAAGCTATATATATTTGATTATATTTCATACTTTTAATACATTCTATATAGTATTCAATACCTGGGTTAAAATGAGATACATCACCCAACCGAATATGAATGAATAAATCGTTATTATTATTATATCTAGTATTAAATGGATTCATTTTAATAATATTTTCCTTTTGTTCATCTGTATTCAAGTATGTATAAATTAAATCTGTTATGTTTTCTTCTTGAAAAAAATCGGAAGTAAAATCAATATTACTAATTACGTCGTTATTTAAAGCTTGAAAATATGTTTCATTTTTCAGTTTTATAGTAGATTTGTATTGAGGTTCATACATTGATGTATAAAGCGTGATACCCAATTTTTCGATTTCAGTATGCATAAAATAATTAATTTTTTTATTATGTCTTTTACAAATTATACTTGCTGCTATATTTCGTATAATTTGATTACATAATCTACCCCCACCACCAGTAAATGAACAATTAACTATATTCATTTTATAATATAAATATAAATATATGTTTATATTATAAAATGAATTTAATTACTGGAGAAAAAATTCAAACTTTGTGTGATTATTACATCGGTACAAATGACGATTTTAATTTTAACCCAATTATTAGAAATCAAACACCAAAACATATAAATATTGATAATTACAATATAGAAATTATAAAAAAACTAAAGGTAAATAATATATTTTGTTATACTCATTTAATTGATGGAGAAATCGCAAACTTCAATAACGAGAGATGTATTAATAATTTAAAAAATATATCTATTATATTATCTAATATTTCAACAAAATTCAATATAATTTTTCATAATTCAGACGGAGCATTTAAAAATGAACATAAAAGTTTATTACAAATTTCTAATGTTAATAAAATATTTACTCAAAATTTATCAATAGAACCAGAAGAAAGAATTATTCCTTTACCAATTGGTATCGCTAATAGCATGTGGCGTCATGGTAACTTAAATATATGGAAACAAATATTAGAAACTAATAGTTTGGTAAATAAACCAAATTCTATCTATTTTAATTTTAATATTAGTACAAATACAATCAAACGAAAGAAATGTTATGATATAATTACATCTAAAACTATACCTAATTTACCCAATACTGATTATTTAAATTACCTAACTATTTTATCTTCATATAAATTTGCGATTTGTCCAGAAGGAAATGGATTAGATACGCATCGTTTTTGGGAATGTCTTTATTTAAAAGTTATTCCTATTTGTTTAAAAAATCATATAACCGAATATTACAGTAAGAATTTTCCTATTGTATTACTAGATGATTGGAATGAATTAAATATAGAAAAAATGGATGAAATATTTAAACATGCTAATTGGAAAAATTATGATATGTTAAGTTTATCTAGGCTATTTTTTTATAACATTTAACGATTCGTTGTATCAACTGACTACATTCACCGACTACATTCACTTAACAAATTTCCCATAAACTTTGATATTGATGCAATATTTTTATAGCATTCATTTTCTCTAACTCGATATTTACTAAACTACCTTTTCCACTCATATCAGTATTAAAATTTAATCTTCTAGAGTCATTTTCAGGAATATTACAAGCATTATCATACCAATCTGCTGATATTGGTGTATCATCAATCAAAACTATACTTCCTTTATGTAATAAATGCTTGACTGCGTTGAATTCATTTAAGTGATGTTGTGCTGATGGTAACGGATTACTAAAATCTACATCATAACTATCTAAATATAAAAAATCTATTGGTTTTGAGAATGTTTGTAAATATTCAACACTATCCTTGCAGGTTACCAATGTTTTATCACTAGTCATTTTATTGGCATTTAATACGGCGCGATTATCTAAGTCAACTGAATATACATTACCACCGTATTTATTTACAAACATGTCCCATAATGTTGTACTTTTTGTTCCTTGGTTGGTACTACAACCAGTTTCAACAATAGTTGATGGTTTATTTGTATTGTTTTTTAATAATAATTCTAACGATTTTTTCATAGTATGATAACAAATATGAGTATAAAAATGTTTATCACTATTATCTGGTGGAATATATCCGGATATTAATTTTGTACCATCGTTTGAACTATATAATGCCTCGTGAGACGTTTTATTGGATTTAATATCAAAAAATTTTGGTATTATAGTTTCATTCAAATATTCTAAATTACCATTATTCATTTATAATATAATTATATATTGTATAATTATATTTTAAACGTATAATTTGTCCAATTTTACATCACCAGTTAGCTAAACTATAATATACATAATAGTTTAGCTAACTGGTTAAATACAATATCCGCATCATAATTATATAAATATCTTTAAGTCTTTACAATGTATATGTAAATTTACAATGGGGTATTCATTATTATTGACAACTATATAAGGAATTTTTTTATCATTCTCATTTTTCCAAATAAATGTATATTTCGAATAATCTATTACACATGTTTCGTTGATAAATCCTCTGGTATCGCCTGATTTATTTCTTGGGTCAATACCACCTAAATATTGCCCTATTGCTGCTGCGTCAAATATTGAATCATAATATTTGAAATTTTTTGTTATCATTTTTGTAACATCATTTTTATTATCCTCTAAAAATATAGGTAGTGTATCAATACAATCACTCAACGTATAATAACAATTTGAAAAGTTTTGCATGTCGTTTAACGATGTGTTAAATAGGTCCAAACATTTTTTTAATACTTCATTAGTAGGAATAAACATTAAGCCAGGAATACACCTATTCTTAGAATCCATTGTTAATAATAATTTATTCATATTATGAAAATTTATAGTATCTATATTTTTATAGATTAATACATCATTCTCAATATGAATAATATTGTTTATATTATGTTGTTTCATATATTCATATAGTGCTGTAAATCTATAAGATGTCAATTCCCAAAATCCATTTCTAAAGGTATTATTACTTCTAGAAACAACATTTATATAATCAGGTATTAAATCTTCTATATTTATTATATTGATACCAACATTTTCAAACAATGTATTGAATTTTTTATCAGTTATAACTGTTATATCACTATTGTCATGGTGTTTTAAATGTTGAATATTGTCAAATATATACGATTGTAAGTTATTTAACATAACCAACACTATTTTCATTTACATAATTACAATATTATGTCTTTATATTCTTCATAATAATGAAATATAATCCGCAGACAAAATAGATTGTTTCATTTTATTTTCAAGAAATTAGCTCATAGTAACCCATTAATAATTCCCATTCTAATATTATGCCACTTATCTCTACCCCCTTCACCCCCATTATATGTTACTTGCTTATCATGTAACCTATAATTGAGTAATGGTTCTGGGAAATTATAAATATACCCATGCGTTTTCAACATTCTCAATTCCAGTTCAAAATCTTCACACATTTGTTTCAAGTTTTCATCATAATTTCCTGCCTCCAGTACCGCCGATTTTCTATAACACACTGTTGGATGATTGATAAACCAATGATTTGGCTTTGCTTTGTATTCGTCCCACGTAATGGATGGATGATTTGAAACTCCTTTATTAGTCATATTATCATCGAACATTTGGATTTGTCCTCCGCATATTTTCACTGTTGGGTTTTCAGTCATATATGTAACCTGTTTCTGAATACGAGTAGGTACCATTATATCATCACTATCCATCTTAATAATGATTTCATGACTACATATTGGTATTCCACGATTTAATGTAAAACCGATTCCTTTGTTCCCATCATTCTCAGAAAATACGACTGTTGTAAATCGTGTCGTCTTCTCAAACTGTTCCAGCATTTTTTTCAATATGGTTGTATGAATAGCATCTGAACCATCGTTAATCCAAACAAGCTCCATATGGAACAACCCTTCTTGATTTTTTATAGATTCCAAACATTGTTGTAAATAGGTCGCTTTTGTATTCAAACTGGATACTAATATAGAAACAGACTTTTCTTTCGACGGTACTTGAAATTGAGATGGTAATCCTGTGTTATTCATTTGGTCGTAACTTTTATGGGTTGAACCCCATTCCTGATAAGCATATATTTTACCATGACCTTTATATTCTACGCCAGTACAATGAATCGGCAAAAATGTATAGGATGGAAAAATGGTCATGTCTTTGTATTTTCCAGTATCATACATACGTGTTAAAAGACCTGGGCCTACTGATTGCCAAGCCATCAGCTTTGTCTTTTTATGATCTACGCAATTTGCTTTTATCCATTCAATCGCTTCCTTTACCAATGGATGTTTTGGAGGAAATCCCATGGTACCTGTAGCGATTAACCCGTTTCTCAATTGTTCATGTTCCCAACCTGCAAAATATTTACATTTCATTAGCATATCATCTATTGACTCTACACATATAGAATCCGCATCCAAAAAGACACCTCCATATTTATATAATATTTCCCATCTGATTATATCCGCTTTTCCATTGATTTCTACCATTTCATCTACTCGATTTTGACATTCTATTTTCATATCACGCTTCATCAACTCTTCTTCAGACCACCGTATATATTCAAAATCCGGATTCATATTTTTCCATGTATCCATATGATTTGTTGGCGCTGTTTTTGGTCCAATCCATAACTGATGAATTATTTTTGGAATCATTATATTATATTTAATCATTACATATTTAAATGAATTACTCATGTAAATATATAACTCATTATGGATGGAATAGTTATTCGTTCTATTGACATACATGACTATATGAAACAATATCTACAATTACTAGAACAAGACTTTACCATTCGCCCAACCATAATTTCTCATTCTGAATTTATAAATTATGTAACTACTTTACATAATCACCACCAAGTGTTTGTTATTGAAAACAATAACAAAAATACTACAGTTATTATTGGTTCTGTCACCATTTTTATTGAAACAAAAATAATTCATAATTTCGGAAAAGTTGCACACGTTGAAGATGTTATTGTCGATAATACATATCGTGGCAAAGGATTGGGGAAAATGCTTGTACAAAAATGTATTGATTATGCGCAAAAACACGACTGTTATAAAATTATATTGAATTGTTCTGATGAGAATATTCCTTTTTATGAAAAATGCGGATTCAGTAAAAAAGAAAATGAAATGGCTCTATATTTTAACGATGAAATTTAAACATCGTTACCGGATTATTTGATTTAAGTAAATTTGTATTATTCCTAGAATTATTCCTAGAATTATTCATTGAATTATTTCTTGTAATTATATTATTTATTCTATTTTGTATCGGATTATTATCATTTGTTCCGTACCTCTCTTGTTTCGTCAATCTTATTTTCCCACCAGTATTTGGATCAGCTAAATTGTGTTCTTCAAACTTTAAATTACTTGGTTCCGATTCCGTTGTAAAACTAGTAACATTGATATATTCATCTTTGAATGTCCATTTTGTATTTCGAATCATATTCAGACCATGTGGATACGACTTATTTACATATCCAGCCACTTCCTTTTTGTTTATCGCTTTTTTTATTCCATCTACAAATTGTAACATTGATTGTGATCCGATTGGGAAAAAGGTTGTTCTGTCAATGTGTAATTTTGCTAGAACCACTCTGTCTTGCATCATATTGTCTTCCATTCCCCATCCCCAAAAATTTGGAAATCCATTCACTTTCTCGAAATCTTGCCCTTTTATTGAAAAAATACCACCCAGAGTATAATGGAATCCATAGAAATGTTTTACTATACCTACGGTTGTTTCATATGGAAGCAAATTTTTGGTATAAGGCAATGTATCTACATCGTGAAATACAAAGGTAATATTCTTATAATCGTTTGGGTATTTTTCACACATGGCTAAAAATCCAAGATTTTTCATAGCACCACGATTAAATGGACGATTGTCACATTGATGTACAAAATACGTCTCAAACTCTTCCTTCTTGTAATCTTCCATAATAAATTCCATATATTTTGTAAAGAATTGTTTATGTTCGACCCTATTTCGGTATGGTACAATAAAAATAATTCTAGGAATCATATTATAATAGTAATATATATTATTTGTCTTGTCTGCCTTGTCTGCCGACGGCGAAACTACGTTCTTTGTCTTTGTCTTGTCTGCCGACGGCTGGAGGGAGGGGGAAACATTGTTTATTTTGAATAGTTTCAATCCTATTTTTGCTAAATTACGAATATTTATCTAAAATTGCTTTGGGTAATAGTTTATCTTGAACTCCTTCCAACTTTTTATAACACTTGTTAATCGTAACTTCGCTTATTTCGCTCACTCTATTTACATCTCGTTTTGACAAATTCAACTTACATGTCTGTCCTATAAAATACACGATACCTGCCGCAATACTATGAGGTGTATTCTCAGGAATCATATTGTTT
>Ga0209302_10001985_pt1 | contig 11973 bp, 10 predicted proteins | sample ArcOceMetagenome_2_FD_187445 | JGI IMG/M metagenome (GOLD analysis project Ga0209302, IMG submission 187445) | Marine eukaryotic phytoplankton communities from Arctic Ocean - Arctic Ocean ARC135M Metagenome (SPAdes) (version 2) | ecosystem: Environmental > Aquatic > Marine > Oceanic | place... | reverse complement strand
GGATTGTCTCCCTCTGCTCGGACGGCCCGCGATGCTCAGCCTGTCCGCGATCTGCGGTGGAGAGAGTAAGGCGGCGGAGAAGAGAGTAACAGCCGCCGCCACCATTAGCGCTGCGCTTGCGATCGACGCGCACGCATGCGCTGGCTGCACACGCATGCTGCCCACAGGCGCCTACTCGAAGACTCAGCTCTCTAAAGGAGCGTCCAAGCGGTGCAAGGACTGCACAGCGGGCGGAACGTCCACCGCCGCGCCGTCCAAGCCACCTGCACCGCTGCATGTTGCCGCCCCGTCGCGTGCAGCTGTGCCACTGCCGGCCTGCAGCAAGTGCCGGTACAAAGGTGTGGGGCACAGCGACGCCAGCGGCAAGTTCTGCTGTGAGTGGTGCTGGGCCGGCCTCGAGAAGCGGCGGTGGCCGACGCTCGGTGGCCACTCGCCACAGTTCAAAGCGCTCACCGCCGGCATGCGGCCCAGCTCCTTCTCCGAGGACGACCGCGAGAACAAGGTGGCTCTCGTCGAGGTGGGCATGGAGGCCGACGCCGAGTGTGCCGAGCTCGAGCGCACGGGCGCGCTCAACGGACGCATCGTCCTCGGCTTTGACACGGAGTCGAAGCCGTGCTTCAAAAGCGGCGAGCACAACCCGATCTGTCTGATCCAGCTCTCAACGCGCAGTCGCGCCGTACTCTTCCGCGTGAAGCCGCTGGTGGCGCCCCATGCCGAAAGCAAGGCCTGTGTGGTCGGCCTACGCGGCCCAACCGGCGGACTGCCCGCAGCTGGCCGGAGCGGAGCTCGGGGCAGCCCGGGGCATGCGCCAGCGCTGAGAGGAGCCTTCAGAGAGCCAGCCAGCCGAAGCCTGTGCCCTTGTTGTCGACATAGGTGCCGCTGCCGAAGGCGTTGCGCAAACTCTTCGAGGACCCGGAGGTGAGCTTCGTCGGGCAGGACATCCATTCGGAGCTGCCGCAGGAGCTCGCGCAGACCTACGGCTTCGTCATCGCCCCAGGCAGTGTCGTCGAGCTCTCCGGCATGGCGCGCGCGGCTGGCTGCCTGAGCGCGAGCGTCGCGGGCTACGCGGCGGCTCTGCTCGGGGTGCGCCTGAGCGTCAAGACCAAGTCGCTGCAGACGTCCAACTGGTCGGCCCCCGAGCTGTCGCGCCCGCAGATGAACTACGCCGCCACGGACGCGTGGGTCTGCTGGGCGGCGCTAGAGGTCCTCGAGAGCGCGGAGCGTCTGACCGACTGCCACGACGCGCGGCCTGACTTCTTTTATCAGCGCGACGCGGGCGAGGTGGGCGGCGCAGGCGAGGCCGAGAGCGTACGGCGGCAACGCGGGCGCCAGCCTTCCACGAACGCGCCCTACTCCCCGCACGGCGCGGTCCTGAAGCGACCGAAGAGCATCGACTCCAACCTCGAGCGGTTGAGTCTCTAGTACGTGTTCGTTGAAAAGTCCCGTGGCTGCCAGCCCCTGAATTCTGGTGTGCATTGTCTTCCCACGAACAGCGCGCGCAACCTACCTGTGATTTGGCGTCATGACTAGCACGGTGGACATCGAGCTCTTGGCGAATCTCCCGAAAGGCAAGAAGCCACCTCTGCTGTCTCCCTTCGTGAAGCCCGCCTCCGAGCCGAAGCCGCCCAAGTCGGCGATCCTGATCTACAATCCGGCCGGCGGCAAGAAGAAGGCGGCCAGGCTCGCTGAGCGGCTTGTGCTGCCGATGCTCAAAGAGGCGGGCGTGCAGGTCGAGACGCGAGCCACCGAGCGCCAGGGACACGCGGGCGAGATGGGACGCACGCTGCCGCTCGCCGGGGTCGACGCGCTGCTCGTGATGGGCGGCGACGGCACACTCTCGGAGCTGCTCGATGGCTTGCAGCTGGCTTCCAGATGGCGCCTGCCTGCCCTCGGTGGCTTCTGTGGTTCGGGGCGCCAGGCTTACCCTAGGGCCCGCGTCGCGCCTTTGCACTCCGGAGCCCAGCGTAGGCCGCCCAGGAGCCCTAGGCGGCGCCGCGCCGCGCGCCTGAGAGCGCCCTCAAAAGGTGAGGCGCCAGCCACGCGACCTTTACCTGTGTGTCAGGCTTCGTGCAGCGCGAGGACGGCGCCGTCTCGAGCTGCACCCTCGGCTTCATCCCCGCGGGCACGGGCAACACCTACGTCGGCGAGGTCCTCGGCGTCAAGACCAAGGGCGCCAGCGACGCCGCCGTGCGTGCCGCCGTGCAGGCCTGACCCACAGTACCTAGATCTTCATGTGCGCCTCAGTCCCCAACTATACGCGGAGGCCTTGTCCTGAAAAGGGGAAATGCACATGCACATGTACATGCACATGCACATGCACAGGTGCATGTGCAACATGTGCATGTTGTGTATCCATGGGTCACCGTGCAGGCGATCATCGACGGCCGCAGCCGGCGCGTGGACTGCCAGCAGCTCGACATGACCGGGCTGGACAGCAAGCCGCTGCGCCGGATCTCGATCAACACTGTCATGGCGGGCTTCGGCCCCGACGCCAACGCGGTGGCGGAGCGGCGGCGGTGGATGGGGCCGATGCGGTATAGCATCTCTGTCAAGACGGAGATCCTCAAGTTGCCCATGCGCAAGCCGCTGCCCTGCACGCTCGCGATCGATGGCGCGCCGCCGCAGCCGCTGCGGGACCTCTTCCTCTTCGGCTGCTTTGTCAATAAGTACACGGGCGTCGAGCATCGCATCACCCCCTTCGCGCAGCTCGACGACGGTGATGCACACCCACACGCCTTCCCCGAGCCTGCGCCTGCGCCTGCGCCCGCGCCTAAGCTTAAGCCTGAGCCTGAGCGTAATCCTGAGCCTACCCCTCACCCAACCCTCACCCCAACCGCAACCCTAACCCCAACCCTAACCCTAAGCCTGTGCATCCAGGCAAGCTCGACGTCGTGTACACCAACACGACGATAAGCTCCATCCTCCGCGCCGCCAAGATCGACGGCATGGTCAAGGGCGGCGGCAAGCACGTGCACGAGCCTGCGTGCAGCCTGGCGCAGGCGCGACTACACGAATACTAATACGGCCATGGGTTATGGCAATGCTTACTTTGGCTATACTTACTGGCGCAGTTGCGCACGCTCACGCTCGAGACGGAGAAGCCCGCGCGGCTCATGGTCGACGGCGACATCATCGGCGCCACGCCGCTCACCGCCACTGTCCTCCCAGGCGCCTTCTCGCTCTTCACGCCTGAGAGCCCGGCGCCCTCGTAGCGCGAGATAGGTAGCCAGAGAGTCGCGCAAAGTTGCGGCCGATTGCCGTGTGTACATGTGGGGCACCGTCGACACACCGCGATGTTGTTAATTCCTATCCCCCCCTTCACGGAAGTGTGGCGGGTTCGTGCGCCGTGCGTACTCTGCGGTTCCGAATCCCAAACCATCGAAAACCAGCGACGCGCGATAGGATGTGCGTCGCACACACGTCCCGTCCGCCCACGACCGCCACTTCCCTCTGCCCTGTTTGGTGCCGGTCTGACGGTCACCGCCCTTGACCTTGCGTGCGTGTCACGACGCAGACCGTACATCACCGTTTCCCAAGAGATGATGCAAGCATCGTTGCAAGCGACGACGAAGGCGGTCTGGACGGCATGCAGTGAGATCGTCGGCAACGAGGGCGCGGCGATGGACGAGAACGCGAGTTTCTTTGATTTAGGCCTCGACTCTCTCGGCCTCGCCGAGCTCGTGCTTCAGCTAGAGCTCGTTCTTCAGCTTGAGGAGGGAGCCATCACCATTGACGACGTCCTTGCCAACCCGGTCGTGTCCGAGCTCGCCGCCAAGCTAGTTGGTGGCTCAGCTGCTCTCAAGAACGTGCCCACTAAGATTACCTCGCCCGTTGAGGTCTCCGACGACATCTCCGACGACACGGGACGATCCCCACGCCTCGCGGCGACGGCCTACGCGTCCAACATGCCGATCGTCAAGCTGTCGCCGACCTACGTCGCGCCAACGCCCAAGACCTCAACGATGCCGGCCTTTGCCAAGCTGTCGCCCAAGCCCTCCACGATGCCGACCATCGGCAAGCCATCGCCGGCCTACTTCTCGCCGACGCCCAAGACCTCCGAGATGACCGGCTCCGCCGCGCTGATCGTCGAGCGGCTGGAGAAGATCGAGCACGACTCGCGCGATCTGCGAGAGTTGGTGCTGCAGCTATCGGATAGCACGCCCTTCCCGATCGAGCAGCTGAGCGACGACGCCGCCACCATGACCGACGTGATGGTCACTGACCAAGGCACGGCGGTGGCCCCTGGGCCCGACAACGACTGGATCCTCACGACCCACGTGGGCTCGCTGCCGCGCGACACCGGTGAGCTGGCCGCGAGGACGATCATCGACAAGCAGCTCGCGGCGGGCATCTCGCTTCTCAACGACGGCGAGTGGTCGCGCGAGAACTACATTGCCGACCTGCTCTCGCGACTGAAGGGCGTCGGCTCCGACGACCCCTCCACGGCCGGGCCGAAGTGCCTGTGCGAGATGCCGGTTGCGGAGGACATGCGCGCAGTGCCGACGTACGCCAAGCGTTTCACTGGGGGCAACGGCCTCATCACGCTCAACCCGAAGCGCATCGCGACTGCCGACCAGGCGTGCACGGAGTGGCCAACCTACCTCGGCACCGACGGCCTCTACGCGAACCTGAACCCGTTCCTCGAGGGGCTCAAGAGCGCCGGCGTGCCCATCAAGAAGGCCTTCTGGGGCTGCCCCTCGCCCGGCACGCTCGCGACCTTCTGCGAGGACCAGTTCTTCTGCGGTGACCACGGCGCGTATGTGATGGCCCTAGCCGAGGCGATGCGCCCCGAGTACGAGGCCGTCGCGGCCACGGGGCTCCAGCTCCAGATCGACTGCCCAGACCTTGCGATGGGGCGGCACACGCGCTTCACTCACCTGAGTGACAAGGAGTTCGACGACGTGTCCACCCTCAGCGTCCAGGCGCTCAACGCGGCGTTGATCAACGTGCCACGCGAGCAGGTGCACAAGCCACCCGACACCCCACCACTACTCCCCCTGACCCCAGCCGACCCACCTACCCTCGCCCAACCCCTTCCAGGTGCGCATTCACATCTGCTGGGGCAACTACGCGGGGCCGCACCATCTCGACATCCACACTGACTGGGTGTGGCCACACGTGGCCAACATCAAGTGCAAGTATCTTCTCATGGAGGGCGCCAACCCGCGCCACGGCCACGACGCTGCCGCGTACGAGAAGGCCGTCGCGTCGGGCCTCATCGACCCGACCAAGTTTGTCATCGTGCCCGGCGTGATCGACACGACTGCCGCGCGCATCGAGCACCCCGAGCTGATCGCCGAGCGGCTGCTTCGCTACGTGAGGGCCGCGGGGCACCCGAGCCGCGTCATCGCGGGCACCGACTGCGGCTTCGCGTCGACGGCCAAATCGACGGCCATCACGGCGGATCTCGCCTGGATGAAGCTCGAGGCCCTCGTGGCGGGGGCGGCCTTGGCCTCGCGCCTCTACATGCAGGCCCAGGCCCCGGTGCCGATGAAGTCCATCAGCCTCACGCCCACCCCGTTCCGCGTCTGCGTCCTCGATGGCAGCAGTGCCCCCTCGGCCCGCACGCTCATCGACGCCCTGGGCTTCAGCGCCCACGAGCGGTCGTCACTCGACGTGGTGCTCGTGTCGTCAGAAGGGGGCGCAGCCAAGGGCGCCAAGGAGTGCTTCGAGGCCCTGCGCTGGGCCGTCGACTTCCCGCTCGCTCTCGTCGCCTATGGCGCCACCCCCATGGGCGTCTGCATCGCCGCCGCTGCCGCAGAGCAGGCGGCTGCCTTGCTCCGCGCCGACTCGGCGGCGTCACGCCGGCCATCGACCATCTTCGTCTGCGGCCCGGCCGCCCCCGCCGCCCAGGCGCTCAAGTCTCAGGCGCCGGGGAGCGTGTACGCGGGCGACGGCTCCAATGCGCCGGAGGTCGCCGCGCTCGTCTCGAAGACCATGCTGGACGGCACCGGCTTCGACCGCCGCACCCTCGCCCTCGGCACCAACGCCCGACCCCTCCCCGACGCAACCACGATCGTCGTCATCGGCGGCGGGCTACTGGGCATGGTGGCCGCGCAGCGCCTTCTTAAGCGCGGGCACAAGGTCGTTATCCTGGAGCAGCGCACCCTCATCGGCGGCATCTGGTCGATGCATGCCAACTCGACGTCCCAGGTCAACTCCTCCGAGGGCGGCTACTGCCTCAAGGAGTTCCTTCCCGAGTCGTCGCCCCGTAAGCACGCGCACAACCGTGATCACTCGACGGCGGCCGAGGTCCTGCTCGACCTCGCCGAGCTCGGCCGTTCGCTCAAGGAGTACATCTACACGCAGGTCCAGGTGGCGCAGATCCTCGGCACCAACGGCGACTACAACGTCGTGTGCCTGCAGCACGGCGCTACCAAGCCCATCTCCAAGGTCATCAAGTGCTCCGGAGTCGTGCTCGCCATCAACGACCGCGTCGGCCTGCCTCGCCCCCTCTCCGTCCCGGGCATGGACCAGTTCCAAGGCGTCATGGCAGACGGCACCTCAGACCTCCTCAAGGGCACCGACTGGACGGGCAAGCGCGTCGTGGTCTTCGGCATGGGTGCCTTCGCCGTGGAGAACGTGCGCACGGCCCTCGAGGTAACGCCATACTTGCCGTACTTGCCCATACACTCTACCACACTTACTACATATACATCTACTCACCACACTACCACACCTGCCCTACCTGCAACACTTGCCGCCACACTCACGCACTGATTATACTTGCTGCACCTCTGCTAGGGCGGCGCCGCGCACGTCACCGTCGTCGCACGGCGCCTCGGCACCATCTGCCCCAAGATCATCGACTACCTCAACTTCGTCAAGCCGTGGGACGCCCACTACCGCCACGACACGGCCACCAACGTCAAGCAGCTCATGTGCTGGCGCGACACATACGCCAAGTCCGGCGCGACCACGCCTGAGGTGTGGCCGTCCAAGATCAAGCATGAAGGCCACACCATATCCGTCTCCGACATCTGGTTCGTCGCGCACCACATGGGCAAGCTCACCACGCACAGCCCGGCGACGCTGGAGCACATGGCCCCCGAGGGCTGCGTCTTGTCCGATGGCACTTTCCTCCCGTGCGACGTCGTGGTCGGCTGCATCGGCTTCGAGCGCAACACGACCTTCTGCGAGCAGCTCACCAGCCGCGACACGGTCATGCACTCCAACTACCTCGACAAGAACATGATCTACCTCGCGGATGCCGAGATCGACGAGTCCGCCTTCAACTCCTTCTTCGGCTCCTCGGTCCTCGAGTACGCCAAGTTCTACACCAACGTCTTCGTCGAGGGCCTCGAGCGCCCCGACGCCCTCGGACCCATTCTGTGGGGCCCAAACGTCGAGACGTGCCCCGTTCACCTGCGCAAATGGACCCAGTATATTGCCGTCGGCGAAGAGCTCATCGGCAAGGACCCAGCCTGCGCCAAGCACGCCGCCGACCAGGTCGCCAACCGCACGGCGCACTTTTACCGCACGATGCCCCCGGCGACCTTTGTGGAGGTCAACCGTAGGGAGTGGGAGGAGATCCACACGCGCCTCAATGGCGGCGTTGCCGTACCCAAGGAGCGCCAGCTGCCCTACGCCTTCGGCGCCGCTGCCAGCTGGTGCACCCCCGCCGAGGAGGTGGTGTGCTAGCCCGAGTGAGGCTGTGAGAGCGCAATTGTATCTCATTGTGACATCTCGCTCAGTAGTGTTATATGTGAGGATTGCAATGGGCATTGCGTGTGGGTTTAGCACGGGTACTCGGGCTATAGAGCTCGAGTGTTTATTTACGGATTTAACAATAACACTGTGGCGGGAGTGAACTCAACTGCGGCGCTGCGGGAGCGCCAGGGAGCGCCCAGCGCCCTCTCGTCTGGCCGTGGCCGTGGGCGCGGGTGAAACTGAGATTACGTTATCTGATATCTCTCACGTTATTTCTCTTCATTGAATTCAAAAGTATGCCCCAATACACACGGCAACCGTACTCACAGCGATCTAAAGTACCTTATCCCCGACTTCTCGCGTCCCACAGGGGCACAGGCCTGTTGGTGCTGCAGCTACGCCCCCAAGTATCTCTCGCTCGAGCAGGACTCGCGCCGAGCCTGCGAGTCCTGCTCGGGAGCGGTGTCATCCATGGCTGGCGACCAGCTGTCGCCGCCTCCAGCGCGCCAACGCCGCGGTTGCGCTTGCACGGCTTCGCGTTGTGAGACGATCTCCCGAGTAGCGGCACTCGGTAGTGGCGGCGTGGGGCGCGATAGCCCTCTGATAGCCCATGGCTGCGGCGACTCGGGCTCGGGCTCGGGCTCGGGCTCGGCGCGACCGCTGCGGGGCGAGGCGAGCGAAGGCAGCCCGAGCAACTCGACCAGCTGCTCGTCGGGCTCCTGCAACCATAGGTGTCGCAGGCTGCAACCATGGGTGCTGATGACTGCAGCTGTAGGTGCGAGAGGCTGCAACCATATGTTAGAGCGGCTGGTCAGGCTCCTCGTCGCCTCCGGTGCCCGAGCAGCAGCGACAGAAGTACGAGCGCCACGCGCGCGCGGCGGCGAGCGGGCTGCACAGGTTGCGCGCGGCCAAGGCGAGCACACGGTCCTTGCACACGCAGTGGGCATGCGGTTCATGTGCAGTGCATGTAATGCGCATCTGATGAGGTTACAGCCTCCTGCACATATATGTATATGGTTACAGCCTCCACGCGAGCCTTGGTCACGGCTACGAGCGGCTCCCACCGATCGGCCGCGGCGTCGTACCTATCGAGTACGTACGTAGCCACTCTCAAGGTCCTGTGCTGCGCTAGCTCGGGCTGGCCGCTTGTGTGGTAAGAGCACAGACAGTGGACTAGGCATGTACTCTCGTACCGCGCAACTGAGCTCGCTGAACCAGATAGTGCCGCATCGTCACTGCCGCCTGGTATTGAACGCCTCAGGGTCCCCCGTAACGTTGGCCGAGGCGGCTGCCCGTGCCTCGGCCTCTCATTGGGCCCTGAGCGGCACCGCCGCTCCTCCAGAGTACGTACGGAGCATGGAGCGCCACCCGGAGCCAACAGTGCCCGCCCCAGGAGGTGGCCCACGCACTTTCAGCATGTTGCGCCCACCCACTGCGTAGAGGACGCCCAGTATCTCGACGGCACCCAAGCACGCACGCACCTCGCCCAGCGACGCGACCGCCGCCCAGCGGCCCGTGCGCGGGTCGAGTCGCTCCACCGACGTCAGATAGCCGCGCGCCTGCGTGAGCACACCGTGTACCTCCTCGCTCACTCACGTCCGCACGTCCTCACTTCTTACTTACTGTGAGATCGCCGCGCACCGTGGTGCCACCGACAGCGTACAGCAGCCCGCCCACCGCTGCGACGCCTGGCCCGCTGCGCTCCGCCCGCATCGGCGGCATCGCCTCCCAGCGCAGTGCCCCCGGGGAGTAGCGCTCGACTGAGCGGTGGCAGCACGCACCCTGGTGCCCGCCGCACGCGTAGATCTGCGCCCCGAGCACCTGGGTCGGCCCGGGCACGGTATGCAATATACTGGCCGTCGCGATGGCCAAGGTGAGTGCGACGGGCGCTTGGTGTAGGGCTAGGGTCAAGGTGCACCGCCACGCCCGCCCTAGCTCGAGGCGTGCGCATCGCGGCGACAAAGCTCCACGCATTACTCCCAGCGTCGTACTGCTCGACAGAGCTGTGGTAGACCTCGTACGCGGGTGAGCTGGCCGTCTGCGCGGTGGTGGCCAGCCCGCCGATGGCGTACAGCTTGCCGCCGAGCGCGACAACGCCGACGCCGCACCGCTGCACGCCCATCGCCGCGCGCGGCTGCCAGTTGGCACGGCGCACGTCGTAGACCTCGACGCTCCGGTGGTAGACGTTGCCCCACGTGCCGCCCACGGCGTACAGCCTGTTATTCAGCGCCCCCACGCCGGGGCACTCACGTGCTGTGATCATCTCGGCCAGAGGCTGCCAGCGGCGGGCCCCGCTTGGACCCGAGGGTGCCACTCTTGCAGCAGTGTTCAGCGAACAATCGCCATCCCACCCGCCCACGACGTAGATCTTGCCAGAGACCACGGCAACGCCGGAGTTGATCCGCTGCATGGCAGCCCATGAGGTGATAACTACGTGGGCGTCGCGCGCTACGGATCCGCTCTGCGCGATCGCCCCATCACGTACGTTACACCCCTAGGGGCTGCTCTTTTGGTGAAGGGCGTCCTTTCGCTGTGAGGATCCCTGAGAACCCCGAGAGCAATGTGCCTTCGATGCTCATGCTGCTTTCGCTGCTCGTTGGTGCTGCTCTCGTAGCCGAGGACCTCTCCGACCGCTCGTTCGCCGAGCTGCTGCTGCGGCCGAACGCCATGCCCACTCGCTTCGTTCGCCGGCACCCCGCTGCTGGTGAACACCACCGCCTGCACGGACAAATGGGGGGATAATGAGATTGGGAGAAAGGTTTAATTAGGTCTAATTAGATTTAGGTCTGATTATAAAGGCCCAATTAGTTCATCTGGTGATCTAATTAGACCTAGGTCTAATTTGATCAGGTCTAATTTGGCCTGATTATGCCTTAAGCGGTCGCTAATTAGGTCTGATCAGGACAAATCAGGCCAAATTAGGGTGTGGTCTTATGCAAAAGGCCTGATTAGGCTTAGATTAGGCCCAGGTCCGATTAGGGCCCGATTGGACCTAGGCCTAATCTGGTGTAATTAGGCCCAATCAGGTCCGATTAGGCGATTAGGGCCGATCCGAGTCTGATAAAGAATGATTAGGCCTGATTAGGTCAGGTCCAATCAGACCTGGTCGGGCTAAATGACTGGGACAGGCTTAAACAGGCTCAAGCATACGGCGCGTGCATGTGCGTGTGCGCGTGCGTGTGCGCCGCGTGCGTGTGCGTGCGGTGTGGGCGTGGGTCAACACGGGGGAACGCGACGACTAGTGCGCAGTCGGCCTCGATTCCACGGTGAGAAATGGCGACGCAAACAAGGGTGTGTACAGCCGCCAGCTGCACGCCGTGGAGACAACTGCCTCGTGGAACTTCGAGGGTGCGCGCTCCAATCCCGGCAAGGTGTACATCGGCACCACATACACCTATGATGATGCCTGCGACACCGCGCGGCTTATTCCGTGGCTGTGATTCCAGCTTATCGTATAAATACCGTGTTTGAGCTGTGTAGCGCCGTTTCGGCATTTTATTCCGGAGGGGCGCCACAGAGAGAGTCTGTTCGCGCAATAAACACATCCAAGGGCTCCACCCTGGGACCCCGCCCTGCCGGGGGCTTTCCCTGCCGGGGGCTTTCCCTGCCGGGGGCTTTCCCTGCCGGGGGCTTTCCCTGCCAGGGGCGCTCTCTACCACGCACGCAGTGCACGGCATGCGACGACCTGTCGCACCGGCCGATATTCATGCACACGCTCCCCGGAGAGGCGCGCACACACCCGGCGTTCACCCCCTACACATCGGTCGCGGCCAGGCGCAACACCGCCAGCGTCCCCGCTCTCTGCGCCCCTGCACCACAGGTGTGGGAAGCCCTATCCAGCTATAACTCTGATTCCCAAATCTGACCCAATCAGGCACAGTAGCCCCGATCGGCCCGAGCCTCACTCCCATCAGGCTAGAGCGCTAGACCTTAAGGACTAATTCAGACCTATAATATCAGGCCTAACTAATTAATCAATCCACACTGATTCTAGGTATGCCAGATCCGGCCTGGTCAAAATTTCTGGTCTAATCAGGCCGGATTAGGCCTAAACACCTAATCGGACCTGATCGGGCCTAATCAGGCCTGATTAGGAAGCATCCGCACAACTGTGGTGCGGCACCCAAGAGTGGTTGGAGCCAGTAACCGCGTGACCAACGCCGCGCAGTCACTGGCTCCTCGACGAGCTCCTCACTGGCTCCTCGTCGTCGGAGAGACTCGGCCAACCACACTTCTGTTCGCAGATCCTCCGACTGCGCTGGCAGTGACCGCTGAAGGTGCCAGCTGCGTTGCGCGTGCGGTTCCTTCGGACAGCGTGTCCTG
>Ga0209302_10001983_pt1 | contig 11987 bp, 5 predicted proteins | sample ArcOceMetagenome_2_FD_187445 | JGI IMG/M metagenome (GOLD analysis project Ga0209302, IMG submission 187445) | Marine eukaryotic phytoplankton communities from Arctic Ocean - Arctic Ocean ARC135M Metagenome (SPAdes) (version 2) | ecosystem: Environmental > Aquatic > Marine > Oceanic | place... | reverse complement strand
GGGGGGGGGGGGGGGTCCTCGCGTCGCCGGCGAATTATAACTTGGTACCCTAGAACGCTAGAGAGGCTTGATGCAGCCGCACGCGCAGCGTTGAGCGAGCAGCCTCACGTCACACACAAAGCTCACACGACAGATACATTTCAATAGTCATACAAAGCGCGGCGTTGACCCGTTGGCGCCAATGGCGCGTCGTTGAGATTGGTTATTTGTGGGGTCGTTCGTCGAGGAGAGTTTGAAGCCTATATATTGGTCTATTGTCACGGTGAGTAGGCTCAATGTTGATAGTCCTTAGTCGTACGTAGCGTGTGACATGCTGACCAATATTTGCCTCTTCTCCTACGTAAACGTAGGACTCCTAGGAGGCATATATATATATGGTCACATATAATAGCTCGGTGAGTTGTCTAATTAGATACCAAATAACTAATAGGGTTCCTAGACAACCGGGCCGGCCTCTGTCGTCGGCCGCCAACACTCAACTCTCGGGGTCTTTATCTAAAAGCGAGCATGACCTCGCCGTCCCTGCCGAGCGCGTGCAATCTGTGCTCCAGCTCGTCCAGGGCCTGCGTCGGCAACGGCTCCTCGCGCCGCAGCTGGTCGAAGCGCTCGCAGAAGAGCTCGTGCCGGCTCGCCATCTGCGCCGAAAGGTTGCCGCCGCACTGCGCGGCGCAGCGGCGGAAGAGGCCCCGGTGAACGAGGCACGCGATGTGGGCGGAGCCGATGGTGTTGAGGTGGATGGGCCCCGTGTACTGGCGCCACGTAGAAGGCATGCTCTGGCTCAGCTGCGGCGCCGCCGGCATCACAGCGCCCGCCGCGCACGCGGCTGCATGCGCGTCATGCGCGTCATGCGCGTCAACATGCCCGCTGGGCGTGTACGCCCGGTGCTTAGCATGCACGTTAGCGTGCCGCAGCTGACCCCTCGCCCCCCCGACCGCGACCGCGCCCAGCCTGGACCGAAGGAGTTTGAGCAGATCCGCCCGGATGCACTTCCCCTCGACAGACTTCCACGGACTCTCCTTCTGTCCAGCCGGGGGCCTGTTACCAGGCCAGCCGCCAGACTGCACCTGATCGCCCTTGATACACGTGACGCACTCCGAGACGCGCCAGCATGGCAAACTAGGGTGGTAGCTGCACGCGTGCATGCGGAAGCACGGCTGAGGCGCGGCCGACGGTTCCGCCATAAGGAGAGGTGGGTCGAGCACGTACACCAGTGGCGAGGGCGAGGCGGAGGAGGGCGAGGCGGAGGAGGGTGAGGCGGAGGGTGGGGAGCCCGAGCGCATCAGGGCCGCCACCACGTGCGCAAGGGCCGTGGGCGCACCGGTCTTCCCGTAGCGCTCGTAGTGGCTCTCGCCTGCCCGCGCATGCATCACATGTGCATGGCCTGTGCCTGACTTTTGCCTATAACATGCCAATGTAGACATGCCCTGTGGATGAACTGTGGATGTGGCTATATACCACGGTCGTATATGATTCATGTAGCTGAGCTCGCCAGCATCGTTGGTCCCCAGCAGCAGCAGCACGATGTGTGGGCGCGAGGAAACGACGGCCTGCAGCAGAGGGTGGCGCCCGTCGCCGCGCCATGCCATCCTCGTGTCGCCCCCGTGCGCTTTCGCCTGCAGCACCGGCGGCAGGTCGAGCGCCTCGTGGCACCGGGCGACGGCCGCGGTGGCTGAGGCGTAGTCGCTCGGCGCGGCGTGCGGCACCAGCTCAACGCGGCTCGCGTTATCGTTCCCCGGCACGACACAGGCGGAGGGCAGCAGCTCGGTCATGGGCATGCCCGACTTGGCGAAGGCCTGCACCTGGAACCTCGGCCCGAGCAGGCCGGCAAGCACACGAGGGTAGGAGCCGCGGCTGAACACGGAGTCGCTGCCCAGCCTACTACCTTGCTGAACCTTAGCGTAGCCATCAAACTTGGCGTCACCGGCGGTGAGGCTATCCCCGAAGCACGCGACGCGCACAGGCACGGCGCTTGGGCAGACCGGGCCCGCCTCGTCAGCCGTCGCGACGCCGTGGAGCAGAAGCCAGAGCAACGAGCACATCGTGCTGCTACCCCCTTAAACAAACGGCCGTTACCCGCGCGGGCTGTTGCAGGCAGTACGATCGATCGTACAATACAGCGAAACTTTCACAAACCACATGGCCACAACTAAGGTGAGTGCACCCCACCCACCCTTGTTGCGAGCATTCACTCGTAGCATTCACGGTACGAGTACTGGTGCCCTCTTTTGGGTAAGCCCTGGTCTAATACACTAGAGTTCGCCAAGCTTTGCTTTAACATCCCTCGTCCCTTGACGCAAACTCGGCTCGGCGCGCGCGCGGCTTCCGCTTACAGGCGCTGCTTAATCTCACTCTCGCCACAGACCGTTAGCCCTTCTCTCACCGGCGCTCCTCGCGTGCGCGCAGGCAAGACCATGCCGGCCGTGGAAAACCAGCTCTTTAACATCAAGTTCACTGCCAAGCAGATCCACCGCATGTCCAAGAAGTGCGAGAAGGAGCACAAGCAGGAGCTGGGCAAGGTGAAGAAGGCGATCGAGAAGGGCGACGCGGACTCGGCGCGCATCTACGCGGAGAACGCCATCCGGATCAAGAACACAGGAAACAACTACCTGCGCATGGCCAGCCGCCTGGAGGCTGTGGCCTCGCGGCTCGAGTCTGCGATCAAGATGCAGCAGGTCTCCAAGCAGATGGGCTCGGTCGTCAAAGGCATGGACGTGCGCAGTGTACCCGCTCAGAACTCGGCTCGCTCGGCTCACCGTCAGCGCGCAGCGCATGCGCAGAGCGTCGTGGCTCACCCCCCCCCCGCGCGCGCGCTTAGAACTAACCCTACCCTGAACCTTTGTCCGCCGCAGAAGATCTTGGAGAGCATGGACATGAACCAGATAGGCGCGGTGATGGAGAAGTTCGAGGCGAGCTTCGACGAGGCGGACGTGCGCTCGCAGTACGTGGAGAACGCGATGAACTCGTCGACGGCCTCCACCATGCCGGAGGAGGCTGTGGAGTCGCTCCTGCAGCAGGTGAGCGACGAGCATAATCTGGAGTTCGTCTCCCGAGCCGCGGACGCGTCGACAGCGCCCGTGGCCATGGCAGCGCCGACGGCGGCGCTCGAGGACTCGCAGGAGGACGCGCTGGAGAAGCGGCTGGCCGCTCTGAGAAGTGTCGGCTGACGGGAAATATGCACACATGCACACGCAACATGCACAGTATCGTGTCGTCATGAATGGTTTGGTTTGGATGGCGGTGCGTCTGTCTGTAGTCTGAAAGATTTAATCTGTAGTACAATTTACGCTTTTACTTATTAGAGAGACGCTACTGCTGTGAACCTGCTGTGAACCCTGATCCCTGTGTGTCGCTGTCGGGCTGTCTCGTGCGAGCAGACTCAGCAGTGATTGCTGATTCACATATTTCACTGCTCGTGACTCGACGTGTGAGGTGTGTGTGTGCAGACTGCAGTGTGGCCTGTGGCGCGTGTCGCGCGAGGCGCCGATTGAGAACGTGAACGAAGCGCGTCACGCTGGCACATTATTGCCAGATCGTGTGTATACAGTTGTGTAGTGTGCATGCGCTCCCCGGGCGGGGCACGGTTCCCGTAATGCCCTGCGTAGGGCGTAGGGGCCCCTGTACCGTACCGGCGCACGCTGCACGCAGCCTCTCAGAGCAAGGTCTCACACACAGCTCACACGTGCACCCCCTCCGCTCGAGCCAACATAATCAGCAGCGGAGGAGCGCATCCACCAACGCGCCGGGCGGGCGCGTAGGCCGTTACACGTCTACACCCTCGTCTCGAGGCGCGCTGCGATGGCGCAGTTAGGGGGCGACAACAGCGAATGCAATGTGAGGACCTGCGAATTTAGCCGGAGCGTGGTCGGCTCAGCCGGAACCCGCCAGCCAGCCAGCCCGCCGCGCGCCGCTCACACACACGCCTGCCGCCGCGCGTGCCATGGGGTTCGCGTACGACGCCGCGCACCTGCCTGCGGCCCCGCCTCAGCCCCGCCAACAGCCTCTCGGCCGTGCGCGCGCGGGCGGCGGGGCGCAGTTCGGGGCATGTATACGTGATACATGAGTCGTGACACGTGTATCACGACTCGCCAACCATAGTAAACATAGATGCCAACGCGGCGCGGTCGCGCCGCCAATGGGATCACGCCGCCATGACCACCACGACGACCAACAGCGCGTACGCTCGGTTTGACGAGGATCCGATCTCGCCGGCGCTCAGGGCCAAGCTGCTGTGGACCTTGCTGCCGCCGCTGTGGCTCGCATACATGCTGCTCATCATCGATCGATCCAACTTCGCGGTGGCTCAGCTGGGCGGCCCTAACAACACGGCTCCGCACGGCATGGCTCAGCCCATTTCCGCGGGCGGCCTCGGCCTCTCGTCCACTTCGTATGGCCTGGCGGCGGGCATCTTCTTTGGCGGGTATGCGCTGATGCAGGTGCCGTCCAACCAGCTGCTGCTGCGCTTCGGTGCGCGCCGCGTCCTAGGCAGCTGCACGCTGTGCAGCGGCGTGCTCTCTGCGTGCACCGCGTTCGCCGAGGATGAGGCGACGCTCTACGTGCTACGCGTGCTCCTGGGGCTGGCCGAGGCGGGTTTCTTCCCGGGCTGCATCCTCTACATCTCCCTGTGGCTGCCTGACCGCCTCACGAGCACCGCATCGGCCGCCTTCACCACGGCCGTGGTCGCCGGTACCTTCGTGGGCAACATCAGCTCGGGATGGCTGATGACGAGCCTCGACGGCGTGGCGGGCGTCGTCGGGTGGCGCTGGCTCTTCGTCTGCCAGGGGGTACCAACCGTGCTGCTCGGGCTGCTGCTGCTCCGTGTCGTCACCGACACACCGCACGACGCAAGCTGGCTCAGCCCACTCGAGCGCGACGCGCTGCTCCGAGCGTTTGAGCAAGACGCCGTCGCTGCCGCGAGTGGCGCGCCCGCCGGCGCCGCCGGCGCCGCCGCCGCCACCGTCACCACCGTCACCGCCGCTGCTGCCACCACCACCGCCACCACCGCCGCCGCCGCCGCCATCGTGTCATCGCCGCCGCTGCCGCCGCCGCCGCCGCCGCTGCCGCCGCTGCCGCCGCTGTTGCCGGCACTGCGTGGCGTGGCGCGCAGGCCCCGCACGTGGGTGCTCTCGGCGCAGTACTTCGTGGGCGCCACGCTCGCCTACCTCAACATGTTCTTCCTGCCCCGGATCGTGCGCGAGGTGCTGCCACCCGCCACGCCGCTCTGGCTCGTCGGCGCCGCCGCCTCCGCCCCCTCGCTCCTTACGCTCGCCGCCGCGCCGCTCTGCGCCGCGGCGCTCGAGCGGCTGCCGTGCGGCACGCCGCGCTCGCGCCGCTTCGCGTGGGCCTGGGGCACGCACGCCCTCGCCGTGCTGCTGCTCCTCGGCGGCGGCGCCACCCTCCTCGCCGCCGCCGCACGCACCGCCGCGGCGCGGCGCGGCGCAGCGGTCGCGATGGTGCTGCAGCTCATGCTAGCGCAGCTGTGCGGCGGTGTGGGCGTGGGCCCGTTCTGGGCGCTCCACCACGCAGCGGTGGCTGAGGGGGAGGGACGACACATCTCCATCGCCATTGTCAACTGCGTCGGCAACCTCGGCGGTTTTGTGGGCCCGTTTGTGCTCGGCTGGCTGCACGACGCCCTCGGGCCGCGCTGCCCCGTGGGCACCTCGCACGAGTGCGTCTCCGAGTGGGGCTGGGGGGCCGTCGTGCTGGCGTCCAGCCTACTGCTCTGCACCGTGGCCACCGCGGTTGGGGTTCGGCTCACCGGCATAGCGAGGGTCACAAGTAACACGTGTTTCTAGGATTTGGTTTTACTTATCACTCCCGTGTTACCATTTTATTAGGATTATACTCTCTCGGATTATTATTACCCGTCCTCGAGATCGCAGCTCAGTGGAGTGCTCACCCGTCACGGCTTCAGCTCACTAAAGGTAAAGCCGGAGGCTGCAGGAGCCAGGAGCGAGGAGGGTGATAACCAAGTAACCAAGGCGCAAGGGCGTGTAGAGTCCATGTAAGACATGGTAGACATCGCATAAAGTATGATAAAAACTGGTGTGGTAGATAAAGAAACGAAAATCAGAGCAATACAGACGACTGCGGACTGGAAACCCAGACCCTTCGCACCCATCGGGCGCTGCGCGGCTGGCGGCGGTGTCAGTGGCTGCGACGGCAAACGTCGCAGGCCTTTTAGCAGCTAAACGGCCGTCGGCAGCGGGCTAATCCTCGCCGTCCTCGCCCTCCTCCTCAGTCGTCTCTAGCCATTGCAAGAACTCGTTCACCTGGACGAGCGCCTTCATTTTATTCGCGCCCTGGTCGGAGGTGTCCTCCCGCCACACGGTGAAGGCCTCCTCCAAAATCACGTCAGCCTCATACAGCTGGTAGAAGAGCTTCTTCACCAGCTTCTCGGGCCAGTCCTTTCGCGCGCAGTAGTCTTGCACCTCGTACAAGGAGTTAAACATGAGCGTCATCTGCTCCGACTCCTTGCCCACCTGCAAGAACTTGCGCAGCAGCTTGGCCCGCTCCGTGATGGCAGTGTGGAGCTTGGTCGAGCTGGGCGTCCCCTCGCAGGTCGCCTCGAGCAGCGAGCGCACCACCAGGCGCGCCAGCCGGACGTTGGGCACGTTGGGCTCGATCCGCTCCCCAACCCACTCCATGATGGCGCCGTCCGACTCGGGCGGCGTCGCGCGCATGGCCTGCAGCAGGTAGGCCTCGATCTCGGCGAGCTGCGCCTCGACCTTTGCGTCGCTCTCCTGCTGCTGCGCGGCGAGCACGCCCGCGACCAGCGTCGGGTCGCAGCACGCGAGGCCGGCGCCCTCGAGCAGCTCGGCCACCGCCTTCTGCCCGCCCTCGGCCTGCGCCTTGGGCATGAAGCTGAGCGGGCTGAGCTTGGCCTCGGCGTAGGCCTTCTGCGCCGCCTCGCCACCGTGAGCGTCGCGCAAGCTCTGCAGCACGCTCAGCGTGAGCCTGACCGCGCTGACGCTCTCCGTCTCGCACTCGACCAGGTGCGCGAAGGCCGTGCCCAGGTAGGCGGCGGGCAGCGCCTTCTCGCTCAGCGCGCGCGCGACGAAGCTCGCGAGGTAGGTGCCGATGTGCGGCACGTCGCAGACCTCGTCCTCGCAAAACTCGAGCAGGTCGGTGAAGCCCGCCTGCGCCTCCGCGGCCGTCAGCAGCTTCGCGCCCAGCAGGCCGCCGAAGAGCAGCGCTACCTTCTGTCGAGGCTCGTCCGTCCGCGAGTCGAAGGATTTGGGTATGGCGAGCCCGAAGAGAAGCTGCTTGCCCAGCCCCGCCCTCTTGGCGGGCTCGACGCGCGTGGCGAGCTCGGTCATGCAGGTGACCAGCTCCTTCATGTCGCCGCACGAGAGGAACTCGTCCAGGTTGCCCTGCAGCTTCTTCTCGATCTCCTCCGGCGTCAGCGGCGCCGCCTTGGGCGCCGCGGCCGCCGCGGGCGCGGCCGCCCCCCTGCCCGCCATCGCGCCCTTGCCGGCGCCGCCCGCGTTGCCGCCGCGCCCCGCCATCTCCCACTCGGCCGCCGCGCTGCGCGACGGGCCCGCCCCGAGCCCCTTGCCGCCGGCCGCGGGCGCCGCGCCCTTGCCGGCGCCCTTGCCCCCCAGCCCCTTGCCGGCGCCCTTCGCGGCGGCGGCGTCCTTCTTCTTGGCCTCGGCCACCATGACGGGGTCGAGCACCTTGCGGTCCCAGCTGCCGCGGCGCAGGTCGATGGTCTCCTGCAGCATGAAGCGCATGCGCAGGGGGAGCGTTTCGTTGGCGCTCATCTCCTTCATGCGCGAAAAGTACTCGTCCATGTGGCTCTTGGCCTTGGCGTGGTCGATGGACTTGCCGATGGTGGTCATCAGCTTGCAGAGGCACTCGACCTCGTCCTCCTCGGGGTGTTTGATGTCGCCGAGCAGCTTGATCAGGCACTCGTGCATGATCTTCTCCGTGAGCATCTTCTGCTTGTAGAGCTGGCCGATGAAGCTCATGTTGCCGAGCATGCGCTGCTTGGCCTTCTTGCGCACCTGCTCCTTGTGCGCCTCCTTGAGCTTCTCGTCCTCCATGTCAGGTAGCGCGTCGAGCTCGGCCTGCAGGCTGTTCTCCTTCTCGAACTCCTCCTGGCACTTGTTGAGCAGCAGCCGCTTGAACGTGTGCGGCTTGAGCTCGGGGTTGCGCTCGTCGGGGAACTCGGGGAACTTCTCGGCGCAGCGCGCGCAGAGCATGGCGTACATGTGGCCGAAGACGGGCTCGAAGAGCGCCTTGTCGAAGATCATGTCGATGACCAGCACCATGTCGGTGCGCTTGACAATGTCGAGGTCGAGGAACTGCGCGGTGAGCTTCTCAAACTTCTCCGGCGTGAACTTGTTGAGCAGCGCCTTGGTGTTGCGCTCGAGCTTCTGCGCGTCCTCCAGCGACCCGGCCGCGCCGCTGAACTGCGGCGTCCACGCGTCGTCGCGCTTCTCGAGCGGCGCCACGGGGCCAGAGAAGCCCGGCGCCGAGCTGCGGTTGCCGCCGCGCCCGCCGCGGTTGCCCTTGCCCTGGTCGTTGGCCGCGCCCTTCTGGTAGGTGCTGTTGTTGCGCGGGTCGAAGCGGTCGCCGCCGGCGGCGCCGCCCTTGGCGGGTGGGCCGCCGCCCTTGACCGCCTGGCCGCGCGCCCACTCGGCGCCTCCGGCCTGGGCGCCGCCGCCGCGCCCGCCCTTGCCGCCCGCCCCTTTGTCGTCGGCACCGGGGCCGAGCAGGATGATCTCCAAGTCGGGCAGCCCCTTGGGCGGCTCCATGCAGGAGGCCTGGAACTGCAGCAGGAAGTCCTTCTCGTAGGTCTTCTTGTTGCTGTTGGTGGCCACGGCGCTTTTGGTCGACGAGGCGAAGGTGCCGCTGCCGCCGGGCCGCAGCGACATGGTCGCGGGGATGCCGGGCGGCTTGTCCGCGAGCTTGAGGTCGGCGCTCTCCCAGTCGTCGTCGTCGTCGGCGGCCGGCGCCGCAGCCGGCGGCGGCGCGGGCTTGGCAAGCGCGGCTGAGAAGCGCGGCTTCTCGGCAGGCGCGGCGGCGGCGGCCGGGGCCGCGGCCTTCGCCGGAGGCGCCGCGGCGGGCGCGGCCTTCGGGGCCGGCGCCGGAGCTGCCGCCTTCGACTCGGTGGCGGCGGGCTTCGGCGCAGCGGGGGCGGGCGCCGGAGCTGGCGCGGGCTTGGCGGCGGCGGCGGCCGCCTTGGCTGCGAAGCTCGCGGGCGCAGGCGCAGCCGCGACGGGCTCGGCCGCGGCGGGGGGCGCCGCCTTGACCGCCTCGGCTACGCTCGCGGGGCCTCCGACGGCGGGGGGCGCGACGCCGTTGACGGGCGGGCCCTCCAGCGGCGGCGCCTTGGGCGGCGGGGGCGGCGGGGGCAACGGGATCGCGGCACCTGCGGCGTCGGTGATCGTGACTGGCGCAGCCGGCCCCGGCGGAGCGGGCGGAGGCGGTGCCGGCTTGGGCTTGGGCTTGGGCACCTCGACCTCGGTCATGGAGTCGGGGTCGATGATCTGGATAGCACTGGACTTGCGCTTGGTCACGGGTGCGGCGGGTGCGGCGGCGCCTGCCGGCGGTGCGCTGCCCGGCGCGCCAGTGATCGGCACCGCGGTGCCCCCCTGTCCTGAGCCTTTCCCGTAGTTGCCCTGCTGTCCTGCGGGTGCTCCAGCACCCTTCCCGGGTGCGCCACCCGGCGATGCGCCTGGCGGCGTGCCGCCTCCTGGCGGCGCGTTGCCAGGCGGGCCGTACATCGATGGGCCGTACATGCCTGCGCCACCGCCGCCGCCCCGGCCGGCGCCGCCCATTCCTACGGCCTGCCCCTGCATCATGGCGTACGGGTTGCCCATCTGCATGCCCCGGCCCATCGGCTGTCCGGAGTAGTTTCCCTGGAAGGGCGGGCGCATGCCCCCCTGCATGTTGAACTGGGGGCCGCCCTGCTGCTGCTGCGCGTACATCATGCTCTGCGCGTGCCAGGCGAGCGCGGGCGTCAGCGCAGAGATGCGTTTTGGCTGGGCACGCAGCTGCTATAGACGGCTGGAGGAGTGGTGGCGGAGGCGCACCTGGTACATGGCGGCCTGCTGCGGGTTAGCGTACATTGCCTGCTGCTGCATGGCCGCCATGGCCTGCATTTGAGCTGCGCACGCGACACATAAGCGGAGGGTGAGCCAGATTGCATGCAGGTGCCAGGGGCTCACGCACAGCTCACGAGGGTTGGTGGCAAGGGTTGGGGCACTGCCACCTGCTTGGGATCAAGGAGGGGCAAGTGGAGCTAGGCGGCACTAGCGGGCGAGCACGAACAGCGGTGCGCTATCAGCGCGGGTGCTCGTACCTGGCTGCATCTGCTGCGGCATCATCCGCGGCGCTTGCTGCCCCCCTGGGGCAGGCGGGCGGGCGCCCGGCTGCTGCGGCCTGGGAGGACCGCTGCCCTTCTGGCTGGGCGGCTGACTTGGGCGAGGTGCTGCGGGGCGTGCGCCCGCAGGTGGCGTGGCCGCCGGAGCAGGCGTGGCCGCCATTCTGCCAGGTTCTTTTCGCGAGCGATCAGATCGTCGCTTTCGACTGTCTGTCTATGTCTATGAGGGGATAACTGTGTAACGAGCCATTCTATCGCTTTGTCACAGTGCCGGCGGGGGCGGCGGTGGTGGCGGGGGCGGTGGCGGGGGCGGCGGCGGCGGCGCAGCAGCAGCAGCAGCAGCACTGGCGGTGGCGGCCGGCGCCGCGCTGCCGCCGCCAAGGCGGTTGCTGAGCGCGTTCATGCCGGAGACCACGCCGCTCGCCACCTTGCCCGTGACGTTGTGCTTGTCGTCGATGGCCTTTGCCTTGCTCATCCCGGCGCTGGCGGCCGCCTTGGCTCTGCTCAGGATGTGGTGCTTCTCGTCCACCTCCTTGGCCTTGGCGTACGAAGTGACGACGAGCGCCTTGGCCTTGGTCGTGAGCTGGTGCTCCTCGTTGACCTGCTTCGCCTTGGCATACCCGGCGATGGCCGCTCTGCCAGTCGCCTTCCCCATGTCGCCGATCTTGTCGCTTCTCGTGACCGCGTACGCCGCTCCTCCTGCCGCGGCCACGCCGACGAGCACAGAGCCGGTCACCGCCCCCACTGCGACCCCGCCAACTGCGGCGGCGCCAGCCATGACCTGCAGACCATTGCTGACCGAGCCATTGCCCTCTGGGTCGGCCGTCTTCGCCCTGTCCGCCACCTTCTCACCGGCGGCCATCACCTTGGGCGCGGCAGTGACGATTTGCTGCGTCGTCTGTGGGTGCCTGCCTGCCAGCTCCATGGAAGTCATCATCAGGTTCATTTGAGCGGTCGCCGGGTCCACAGGCGCGGCGGCAGGTGGTGGCGGTGGTGGTGGCGGTGGTGCAGCCGAATCGGGCAGTGTGAACTGGAGCTCTTGCCCTTCGGCCACTCCGGGTGGGACCTCGACGGTAACCATCTCGCCCGTAGGCGTCTCCACCGCTACGTGTGAGCCGGGACCGCAGCCCGGAGGCACGACGACAGCCATGGTAGTCGGCATGAAGCCTATGGTTTCCTTCTGCAGCTCTGCTTCCACTTGCCGCCTCGTCAGCGTCGCAATGGTTCGCGTTTTAGGGGGTCTATTCTGCGCCAAACGCAAGTTGGTCTCGCAAGTGTCTCGCAAGCGTCTCGCAAGGACGTGGAACCCTGGTTTACGACGACGCACGCGTATGTGTTATAATATATGCATATGTGTATGCATATGTGTATGCATATGCATATGCATATGCATATATGTGTAGGCGTATATGTATCTGTGAGCGACGGGATGGGGCCAACCAATGCCATCGACGACAAGCACAACTGCATACAGCATCTTCGACAACGTCTCGGGCAAGGTGGCGAGCGGCGTGGTTGGTCTCCGTCCGGCCGGGCGCCCGAGCTTGCTCGGTCACGTGATTACTTCACGAGAGTCACGGGACGGGGGTGGGTAAACGAGTTTGCCATTCACGATGCGCGGTGTCATCCGCCCTCCACGGGAGGGAACAACTAACCGGAT
>Ga0209302_10001982_pt1 | contig 11994 bp, 6 predicted proteins | sample ArcOceMetagenome_2_FD_187445 | JGI IMG/M metagenome (GOLD analysis project Ga0209302, IMG submission 187445) | Marine eukaryotic phytoplankton communities from Arctic Ocean - Arctic Ocean ARC135M Metagenome (SPAdes) (version 2) | ecosystem: Environmental > Aquatic > Marine > Oceanic | place... | reverse complement strand
CGGTGTACAGCTGCGACCCGACGACGGCGCTGCGAGCCGTGCGCTGCTGTGCGGACGAGGTGTCCGGTCTGCCGCCATCTCCGCCGCCATCGCCTCCTCCGCCGTCGCCGCCGCCCTCACCCCCTCCACCGTCGCCACCGCCACCGTCGCCTCCACCTGCGCCGCCACCTCCGTCACCACCACCTCCATCACCACCACCATCACCGCCGCCATCTCCGCCACCGCCGTCGCCTCCTCCGCCGTCGCCTCCCCCCTCACCTCCTCCTCCATCGCCGCCGCCGCCCTCGCCTCCTCCTTCACCTCCACCTACCCCACCTCCACATCCATTCTCCGCAAATTCTGCACTGCGGTGTGGGGACGTTGGCTGGCGTATGGACTCGCCCCTCACTCCTGGCGTCTGTGGCGCTTCGTTTCTACCTCATGACTTTGATGGCGGGAGCTCCGGCGGTGGATGCCAGCCTCCTTCCACTTGGCAAGATGCAAACACTGCTTGCGTCAAGGCTGGCACCCGCCTTTGCACACGTGAAGAGCTCCACGTGGCCACGGGCACTGGCTGCGGTTTTGATATGTCTTACATCTGGCTTTGGGAACCGTGTGATCACAGCATTGGCGTGAGCCATGTCGCTGCCTGGGGGAAAGAGAGTCGTAACTACTACTGCGCAAACGACGCTTCTCTGCTTCACGTCCGGTGCTGCGCAGATGAGACCTCGGGTGCACCTCCGTCGCCACCGCCGTCGCCACCTCCACCTTCGCCTCCGCCATCGCCACCTCCACCATCGCCGCCACCTTCGCCACCTCCAATACCACCGCCACCTTCGCCGCCACCACCTAGTCCACCCCCTTCTCCTCCGCCAATTCCACCTCCGCCGTCACCGCCGCCGCCTTCACCGCCTCCGCCATCACCTCCTCCACCGTCACCGCCTCCCTCTCCCCCACCTCCATCACCTCCACCGACGCCACCGCCAATGTGGTGCAGCAACACATGTGATGGTCATCCAGAGTTTGCCAACGACGGCGTCTGCGACGATGGCGGTCCTGGTGCCGTGTACTCTAACTGCCCTCTTGGCACAGACTGTGCAGACTGCACCGCAAGATTTCACTCTCCGCCTGCTCCGCCCCCTTTGCCTCCGTTGATGCCTCCACCTCCGCCTCCGTCTCCTCCGCCACTCAGCCACGTTCGACGATTCCCTCCAGCGCCGGCTGCCACGGGGCGCAAGTATCGGGGGGAATTCTTTGCTGGGGACAACGAGGGATTGGATGCGTCAGGTCACCAGGCCCTGGCACTGATGGACTGGGACATGGTGCCCGTCAGTGTCTTGAAGACCAGATGCGCATACGGGAGAAAGTTCCACAACTCCGATGCGTGTCCTCCTCTGTCACCGTCCATTGACCCCTTAACCGCACATGATGGCGCGCCATCTGTTGCGAAGGGGACGATGTATGGTGCTGACCGAGCGGCTCTCAAGCCTGACTTCTCCGGCGCATCGACCATTGCAGACTATGTTGTCAACAAGCTGGTGGAGACTCCCAGCCTTCCTTGGTACGGCTACTCTCTGGACGACACACCCGATGGTGCATCAAACGCGTCTAACACGACATCGTATGGTGTTTGGGCACAAGGACCAGGCAGCCTGATCGCGCACCGCGGCTACTTGGCGAGCCTACATGCAGGGTCGTGGTCCCCACCACAGCGCACCTGCCCTTTGCGTGCGGCGTACTTACGGCCGAAAGCTCGCCTGTGGCGCTTGGAAAAGTGCGCATCTCAAGTACCTCCATGGGTGCGGAGCCGCGTCGGTAACCAAGGCGTCTTTCACGCTCCAGGGGTCCTGTTTGATCCGGCTGGACAGCTGCCAAACGCGCAGGGTCTTCGGCTGCAGCACTTGGCTGTGTACTATTCGACTGCGCTGCCGGGCGAAGACAACACCTCAGCGTGCATCGGTCGAATGACCGCGCGGTGGCCTGATGGGGACGATGACACGTGTGCCCCTGTGCTTGAGTGGGAGGATGACGGGCAGCCGGTGCTGTGCTCAAATGTAGGAGGCTCGTACGTTCGGCCAGGGTACGCAACCAGCGAGGAGTGGAAGTCCATGTCGAGCGGCGAGGCCCTCGCCTACGGTGCTGAGCCCTTCTGGGCCTACGATGGCTCGTTGTACATGGTCTATGGCGCCCGGGAGCCAGGCAACATCCGAGTCGTGCAGCTCAATGCGAGCAGTGGCCGCCTCCCTCACGTTGCACTCCCTGGCCATCGGCCTGGCGACACCGACCTGAGCAACGACCACGTCTACCACCACGTGGCCAGTGGGCCGAGCTTCGAGCTGGGCCAGGATGCGCTCGCATCGCCCTACGATGCCGCTGCGTACATCGACGGCAAGGTAAAGCCGCACAACGAGAACCGTTCGTTCGTGCAAAACGCCTTCGTCCTCCCTTCGAACGCAACTGGCTCCGCTCAATACTTCCTATTCGTCGACTGGTACCTTGCACACGGTGATGGTTCCGTCCACAACAGCACCACGCGGGTGCATGTGGGCCGATCCGCGGATCCAACCGGCCCGTTCTACGATCGGGATGGCTTCGACATGAAAGAGCGCAGGCCTGTCATCCTCGGTGGGGATCGCACGATTGCTGTGGTCTCAGCGTCGTGGGGTGCCAACTGTGACGGCGGTGTCGGCTACGATATCTTGGCGACTGCGAAGAAGAACTGCGATGGTCGGGCCCGTTGCGATTGGGCGCTAACCTACATGGAGCTCGACGAAATAGACCCTGAGGCTTACCGCGATTTCGACGACTTCAATCAGCAGACGACTTGGCACGACCAGTACAGTGACACGCCCGAGAACTACGCGGAGGAGCCTGGCTGCTTGCGTGCGGTCAATATCAGCTACCGGTGCACTGACGACTCCGATACCGACGAGCACCTGCTTTACGAGCATGAGACGCGCGGCGCCTTGGTGCACGTGCACGTGCCGGCAGAAGCAGCCAACGGTTCTATTGCGGTGATGGAATGCGCCACACCCTCCGCCATCATGCTCCCTGGGGGTTCGTTGTTTGCAGACTCCACAGCTCTCGGAGGCAGCCTGCACTTCACAGGGCCATCTCACAGCGGCGTCTTCACCTACGACAAGGACGGCGAGAATCGAACGCTGCGAAAGGTGCGGCTGGAAGAACTGCTTGCGAAGCATAATGTTTCGGGCGGGCGCGGCCCAAACCGACTGGATGAGGAACAGGTGGTGCGCTACACGAGAAAGGTGGCGGAACTAGCGTATGAGCTGGCCCGGCTCGAGCGTCGCTACGTGTTCACTTTCCAGTACACAACACCGCGGAGTGCCACCCCCGAGATCGGAGCAAGGCGCCTCTTCTTCGAGGCCGATGGCTGGCCGACGCTTGACCAGGACGTCTCGCAGGAGTGGCGCTCTTGCTCCGAACGAGGCGATCTGCCATTTCCTCTGAAGGATCTGGCTGGAATCCCCCAACCACCCAGCTACACCTCGTCTTCGAGCACGCTCACTCACTGCTCATACCACTCGCAGCGAGCCGGGCACTGCGTTGGCAACTCCCTCCGCGCGTCGCACCCTCTGCTGGGCACGGTACTCCCAGAGGAGCCCGCAATGATGGGCAGCATTGACGAAGAGGGTACTGTTGCCTGGTGGAGAGAACGGAGGGACAAGTGCGATCCTCGGGTGGAGACGGTACTCGGGGAGAAGCTGGAGTGCACGCGAGACCGGGGCGAGCGGCTCCGGGTGTGCAGGCCACGCATGTGCGATCTGCCAGGCCAAAAGTGCAAGAAGCTCCCGCAGCGGGGCGTAGCTTACTGGGACTCGGCGGATTTGTTTGATGGTGGCATGCCGGTCTACCTGACTTCGTCTGGTTACCAGTACACCACGGCGCCGATCAGTGCCACCTGTGAGGCCACCCCGCACATCTCGGAGATTGAGCCCTCCATCGGAATAGCCGACGGAGGGACCGCCGTGACGGTACGAGGAACTGGCTTTGGCGAGCCCATGCGCTGCCGATTCGGCCACCTGGAGACGTTGGCGTACAACGTGACCACCCACTCGGTGCATTGCCTGCCCGCCCGTCCCGCGCCTGATGGCTGCTCTCCTCCCCTCTCCTCCCACACACACACGCACGCACACCGCTCACTGTCCGAGCGTCACCTCCGTTTGGCAGGCGATCTGCCCTAGCCCGGCTCTCAGCGGCGTCCTCGACCTCAACTTTACACGCTTCACGCTCGAGGCGCAGATGCGCGTGCCGGTGCCGCTCGAGGTGTCGATGATGAGCCGTGCCGTGCTGGCGCGCACCCCGCTGAAGCAGCGCATCCGCGACGCGAGGGGCGACAACTTCAGCAGGAGCCTGGTCATGTTCCAGGTGAGCAACCCTAACCCTAACCCTAACCCTAACCCTAACCCTAACCCTAACCCTAACCCTAACCCTAACCCTAACCCTAACCCTAACCATGGCCCGCGCGGCCCACGCCATTGCTCCGCGTGCAGCATCTCCTCTAAGCGTGTGCTTTCTTGCGGCGGCAGTATTACAACGAGTCCCGGATCTTTGTGTCGTTCTTGCGGCCCCAGGGTGGACCCACGGCAGGCGGCTCTCACATTGACGTCCGCGGGTATGGATTCCTTCCGAGCAGCGTCCCGCAGCACTCGATGCACTCGCGCAACGCCAAGTGCCGCTTCGGCGGATCCGTGCTCGTGCCTGCAACGTATCACACTCCATGGCGGATGAGCTGCGTCACGCCACCCTCAGCGTTGAACACCGATGTCTTGGTCGATGTGACCTTCGATGACCGTACGCCGCGCGCCCCGCACATGCCAACTGCCTCCTCCGCCTCGCCGCCCTCCGTCGCCACATCACCACAGGTTACCTTTCCATGGATCAGGTGCGCCCTCCTCCCACACACAGCCACACTCACACTCCCCCTGCCTTGGCAATCACAGAGGAGTACATCAATAGCAACGCGACCTTTGATTACTTCACGATGCAAAACATCAGCGCCGACAGCCCGGCTGTCCCGAGTGCGAGCGTGCTCATCGACCAGCTGCACCCGCACGGCGGGCCAGCGTCGGGAGGCACCCTGCTCACTATTCTGGGGACGGGGTTCAGCCAACGCGATGCTCCCAAGACGGAGGACGGGCCTCTCGACACGGAGCTCTACGAGTCTGGTGAGCCTCGGCACGACCTGCAGAGGTCGTTCATGAGCCGGGACGGCACCTTCTGCCTCTTCGAGGGCATTGCGGTTGAGGTTTATGGGGCCGTTGAGCCGCTGCTTCCGCCTCTCCTGCGCGAGACTGTGCCTGCGACCATGGTGAGCGACAGCGAGATCGTCTGCCACGCGCCACCGAAGACAGCCGCCGAGCTGTCGGACAGGGATTGCCATGTGATGAGTGGCGAGTGCCGGACAAGCCGTCTCGAGGAGGAGAGCAACGTTGTGCAGATGGTGAACGTGTCCATCACCATCAACGGCAACCCGAAGGATCGAACAAACTCGGGCCACGCGTTTGCTTACTACCGTGACGACGACGAGGTCAAGCCTCGGCTGCGCTTTGCCAGCCCACGGGGCGGACCGACCGCGGGCGGCACCGTCGTGGAGATCGCGAGTCACCGCGTCCGCGATCTATCGGGGCCATACGCAACACCCTTGTGCCAGTTCGGCGACCCCAACCACATTGTGAGTGCCAACGTTTCTGATCCCGGTGATGGGATGGGTGAGGTCATCCGGTGCGTGTCTCCGCCCCTCCTCGGCTACGAAGAGACGCTCGACGTCCGCCTCACCATCGCGCCAAACGGCGTCGACTTTATTCGCGGGCGGGCCCTCCGCTTCACCTACTACCCACTCCACCGGGTCAACGTCGAGCGCGTCTTCCCGCAGGGAGGGCCGCAGCATGGTGGCGTCGTCGTCCGGCTGTCGGGCACGCACCTGGCCAATCGCGGCGGCGTGCTCTGCCGGTTTGGCACCGAGATCGTCCCAGCTAGGCCCACGGGCGAAGTCTCCGGGTGGGACGGACTGCTGTGCGAGTCGCCCCCCTTGACGCTGCCATCAGACCAGAGCTACCTCACGGTCGGTGTGCAGGTCACCGTGAACAACGACACCTTGGCCTTCGGCCCCACTCAAGCGTCGTACACGTACTTCGACACCGAGGTCGCCGCTGCGATCGGGTCCATCTACCCCAGCTCGGGGCCCGCCCGTGGTGGGACCGAAGTCAAGGTCAGGGCAACACTGCACGAGGGGAATACGCGACGCTTCGGCGACTTTGGCGGCCTCTTTTGCCAATTTGGCACCGCTCCGCCCGTGCCAGCAATCTTGGACGCCGGGCCAGCGACGCCTGCCCAAATCATCGACACCGCGTATGCCACGCCCCGATTCGACGTGGCGGGTGAGGCGACACCCCACCGTGGTCGATTCGACGTGGAGGTTGGGCAATGGTACCTGCACTCTACGACCGGGCCGTGCGTGATCAACGGCGACTGCTTTTGCTCGTCCAACTACCCGGGCGGAGCGTGCGCTCCCAGCACGTACGAGGCGACTTACCGCACTGCTGGCGAGGACGTACAGAGAAACGCGCAGCCGGTGCCGGAGCACCACCGCTCCTTTGGCCGGCCCGAGACGTGCTCCATCACCTTCTCCAAGCCCGCCAGGCTGAACGTGCACGTCTTCAGCGTCGCGCCAGGCAGTGCTGACCACTACCCGGGCCGGTTCTACCATCCTGTCGCGTCAGCACGCGAAGTTGACCTGATGACTGTGGACACTACTATGGTGGACGTCCACGGGAGGTACCGCCGCGTGTACGCTGGCAATGCCGGGCCCGACGGGGAGCTCGTCACCGCCATAAGCTGGTCCTCCGACGGCTCTACGATCTCGGACGGGTTCAAGATCTGCGCTGCCAGGAAGTGGAGCCAAACAGCGCTCAACACCACTCGCTACGTTGCCGACCAGCTATTGGGCCGGCTGCGCGACAAGCACGAGGACACGCACGAGTTTTGGTGCGAGGCTCCGTCCGCAGCCAGCGCGTGCAATGGCACCTTCGACGCGAATGGGCTTTGCAACGTACCGGTGCGCATCACGGTCAACAACGAGACCTGGGGCGCGCCGGTCAATGGCGGGTTCGTGTTCTACCAGTCCTAGAGCTGCGCCGTTGCATGAAGAACACCTTTACCGACCCCGCATTGCCGGCTACAGTTTGCGCGCAGAATATGCGGCCTTAAAGTACGACTACGTCCCGTACCGTGGACTGCCGAAGATGCCTCGAAGATGCCACACGGCTGTTACCGCGTACTACGTAGTACAGGAAATAATTTAAGTATGTTTGCATGTGCGTGTACGTCTACGTAGTAGAGAGGTAAGGTATACGTCTCTCGCTCTAACGTAAAGTAATGTTACTCTGAACAATTGACAGTTTTAACCTTGATTTCCCACGACCCACCCTCCTGCCGGCCGCATCGGTGGGTCTTATCATATATATAAATAAAAAGTGCCGAACGAGTGTGACTTTGTTATTTGTAAAGCCGTGCGGCTTTAGTTTCGGAGATGTAAAGAGGGACCCCCACCCTTATTTCCAGTCTAAATCCTAAATGGACCCGAAGCCGCGCTAAGCGCCGCCTGTGCTACACAGGTCACAGCATATTGGGCCTTCGTCTCTAAAGCTGTACTCTCATTGCGCTCTGGAATTAAAACAACGGATCGAGCCGTGCACAGACGTCCCTCGGCCAATTCGCAACTCTACTTACGGCACCCGGCACCCGGCAACCCCGCTCGCCGCTCGTCGGCCGAAAGTGCCGCCCGCCACTAGCTACATACGACGTTTGGCCTCTTCTACGTCTAGTAAAGTACCTTTAGTCGCTGGTACTTTACAAAAGAAATTGCGAATGTATAGTCTCTTGTTGAAATGGGGGGGGGATGAAAGGACGTTGGTAAAAAAAATGAAACGACGTTGTGCGGCTAAGCGTAAAGACTAAAGTACCGCGGTATGGTTGAGATTGCACATCCCGAGCCCGACACCGACCCAACCGAGCTGCAACCAGGAGTGGAATCACTGACAAGCGTGCCCTCCTCCACCGCTCACCCTGCACAGCAAGCGATCAGACAAACAGGAGAGACTTGGTGCCAGCAATTTCCCGAGGGGCCGCGCCGTTGTGGTCCAGTGCTGTCTCGCCGAGGTCGCCGACTTGCTTGCACCCGTGGAACATGCAGAAGCCCATGAGCTGCCGCAGGAAGTACATGTTGTGCATGTTGCTTACAGGCTCCGCCTCCGCGTCCTCGGCGCCGGCGGCCGCGCTGGCCCGCTCGTCGAAGCCGAGGAAGTGCCGCTGCGCGGCACAGCGCTCGCTGGCGAGGCCGCCCGTGGGCCAGCCCGCGGTGAACTCGGTCAGCGCGGCCGAGGTCTGCGTGGCGTTGCCCAGGTGCGGGCCCCACGCGCACATGGAGGCGAACCAGTTGTGCGCGGCCTCGACGCAGCCCAGCGGCGCGCCGACCGCGCCGTGCGGCCGGAAGCAAGGCAGGCCGCCGAGCTGCCCGCCGACGAGGTCGAACGACGCGGCGTGCTGCGGCGTGCTCGCAAAGTTGTAGGCGTTGCCGCGCACGTGGTGCGAGTGGCCGACGTGGCGGGGCAGCTGCGGTGGCAGCGGCGGCGGCAGGCCCTCCGCCTCCCCGGGCGGGTCGCTCTCGGTCTGCTGGATGCCGGCCACGACGTAGCCGTCGGGCGCGAGCGTCTGCGCGACGACGTGCCGGAAGTCGTCCGTCGACGCGGGGTCGAGGTCCATCCCCATGACGAGCTGCGACGCCATCGGTGGCACTGCCGCGAGGAAGTCGTCCTTGCTCGCGTACGTGGCGAGGTGCAGCTTGATCCCGAGGGCGCATGCCCACGCGTGCAGCGCCGCCACCTGCCGCTCTCGCACCCACGTCCACAGCTTGGCACTATACTCCTCGGCGAGGGGGTGCACGCCGTCGCGCGCCGTCGTGAGCGCCTGCGGCGTCGGCCCGCCCGCCTGCAGCGCGTCCTGCAGCGCCGAGGCCAGCTCGCCCAGCGACGAGCTGTTGGCGCGCGCCTCCGCGGGGTCCCTGCCGAGCGACTCGGCGATGGCGTCGAGCGACACGTGGTGCAGCGGCGTGAGCGGCGCGATGAGGAGCTCGTGCAGCCCACGCCGCGCCGCCTCGTGCGCCTCGCCCGGCGGCTCCGCCTCGAGCGCGTGCAGCGCGGCCGACGCGTCGTCGAGCCGCCGTCGCCCCGCCTCGAGCGCGGCGAAGACCAGCGAGCGGAGCGGCTGCGTGTCGGGCTGCATCAGCTGCTCGACGCCGACGCCGGCGCTCGTGGCGGCGGCGGCCTCGACCCGCGTCGTCCATTCGGCCCAGAACGAGGCCCAGTCGATCGCGTACGGCAGCGGCGTCGTGCGGCCCGAGGCGTCGGCCTTGGCCGGGTGGGCGGCAACGGCCTTGAGCCAGTCGGCATACTCCTTGTCGAGCAGGTTCAGGCGCACCTGCGGGGCGGCACGGCGCGCAGGGTCGGTGACGGACAGGCGGGCGGACAGGCAGGCGGGCGGGCGGGCGGGCGGGCGGGCGGGCGCCTCTGGCACGCCGAGCTTGGCGAGGGCGGAGAGCATGAAGACGGGCCCGTACATGTTGCCCGCCGCGAAATCGGTGAGGGTGACGGTGCGGCGCGCGGCGAAGCGCTGCGCGAGGATTGCGAAGACGTCCTCGAGCTGCTTGCGCGAGTTGAAGGGCGCGTCGTGCCCCGCGCCCCTTTTGAACTGCAGCTGGCGCGTCGCGTGCGGCGGCGCGCGCGTGAGCAGCCGCGTGTACGCACAGAGCAGCGCGGCGCACTCGACGTTAAAGAGGAAGGGTGCCTCGTACAGCCGGCCACGTGCGGCGCGCGGCGCGCGGAACGTCGCGGTGGCGTTTAGCACTATGTCGTCGTGCGACAGCTGGCGGTCGAGCCACGCGCCGAGGCGCCCGCGGCACGCGGTGGCCTTTTCCCCCCCCTTGCCTCCTGCCAGCTCGTCGCAGCGCGGCGCGAGGATGCTGAGCGGGTGCGTTTGCGGAAGCGCGCCAATGGCCTTGGTGAGCAGCACGCGCCTGCTTAGGGTCAGGGTCTCAGTGGTCAGGATCAGGGTCAGGGTCAGGGTTCGCTGACACTAACCGGTGGCCTTGGTGAGCGGCACGCGCCTGCTTAGGGTCAGGGTCTCAGTGGTCAGGATCAGGGTCAGGGTCAGGGTTCGCTGACCCTAACCGGTGGCCTTGGTGAGCGGCACGCGCCTCGTGGGGTCTGCATCGGTGCCCAGCTCGATCATGTCGGAGGGCACCTCGAGCGGCACCTGCCCCGCCTCGAGCGCGGAGGTCAGGTTGGTCCACTCCCTTTCGATGGACCCCAGGATCTGAGTCACTGCCTCGTGCGCGTAGCGGGCGGCGCACGCCGCGGCTCGCGCCGCCGGGCGGGGCGGCACCGCCGCTATCGTCGCCGCCGCCGTCGTCGCCACCGCCGCTGCCACCTGCGCCGCCGTGGAGCGGCCGATCGGCGTCGCCGCCTCAGCCAGGTGGGGCGCGCCCGCCTCTCCCGCCATGGCGTCGCCCAGGCCCACCTCGATCACCGCATCGCCCGCGGTGGCGGGCAGCAGCCGCAGCGGGCGCAACGCGGCCACCATGCGCTCGCGCGGCACGCCCCTCGTGTCGGGGGGTGGCTCCAGCGTGGCCGTTTGCCCCGCCGCCACCTGCCCCGCGACGCAGCGCAGCGTCACGCGGCCGCTCGCCAGCTCGGCCGCCAGAGGCCAAGCTGACTCGTCGCCCTCTGCCTCGCTCGCACGCAAGGCCGCCTGCGCGCTGTCGGGCAGCTCGCACACGCGGAGTGGCACGTCGTGCGCGTTGTGCACCCTCCACTCGGCTTCCGGCGCGGTCGCCGCTGCCTCGGGCGTGGCCTCGACCTCAGGCGCGGGCGCGAGGGTCGAGGCGAGGCGAAGCGCGCAGCGCTTGCTTTGGCACGGCAGGCGCACCGCCTGCGCGAGGCCGAAGAACTGCCAGCCCGGCGCCGTCTCGACGAGGCTGCGCGGGAGCCAGGCGTGCTCCAGTCCGCGCACGCTCGCCTTGCACTCGAGCGCGCCCTCGGTCTCGTCCTTCTGAGGCACGCCGCACAGCAGCACCGTCTCGCGCAGGTGGTTGTACACACGCACGCCGCCTCCCGCGCCCGTGGCGTCCGCGTCCGCCGGCGCACGGAGGTGTGCCGTGTAGGCGGCGTGGTACGGCGCCCCCAGCGACGGCAGCACGCGAGACACGCGCTCTAAGAGCGGCGAGGGCTCATTCGCAGCCTCGAGACCCAGGCCCCACACAGGCTCGTATGCGAGCAGCGTCGCGCCCGGCTGCAGCCCGCGGAGGTAGCGCCGTCCCGAGGCGGGCAGGGCACCGTGGCAAACGTGTGCCGCCGCGGTGTGCCGCCACGCGACACCGGGAGGTGCAGGCGGCGCCGAGCACAGCTGCAAGGCCTGCGGCTCGGTGTTGAGCAGGAGCACGAAGGCGTCGGACGCATTGGACAGCGAGGGCAGCGGCGGAAGCAGGGTGGTCGCGCCCGCGCTCACCGAGATGTTAGTGTCGCGGCGCACGACGTGTGTTGGCGAAGCGGTGCCACCAGTGCCGATCACGCCACGCCACAGCAGCCGCTCGCCGAGCAGCCACCCGCCCGCAGATGGAAGCTCGAGCACCTGCCGCCCTCGTGGCGGAAGCCAGCGGCGCGAGGGTGGCACGGCCTCCGTCGAGCCACTCTTGCTGTCCAGCCAGGTCAGGCGCAACGAGTCGGTCAGGTCGTTGTGCAGCGTGAGTGGAACGGTGGCTTCGCAGGCCGCGACCGACGACATCGCGCTTGGTGTGGGACGATGTTGCGGCTGGATGCAAGTTGCATGTTACTATATGTGGGAAGGCTACAGACGGATAAGAGACAATCTTATCTTATCTTATCTCTACAGACGGCACACGGGACCAGAGTTACACACAGGAGGGATGCGCGGCTCGAAGCG
>Ga0209302_10001981_pt1 | contig 11999 bp, 19 predicted proteins | sample ArcOceMetagenome_2_FD_187445 | JGI IMG/M metagenome (GOLD analysis project Ga0209302, IMG submission 187445) | Marine eukaryotic phytoplankton communities from Arctic Ocean - Arctic Ocean ARC135M Metagenome (SPAdes) (version 2) | ecosystem: Environmental > Aquatic > Marine > Oceanic | place... | reverse complement strand
CTATAACCCCCTAACCCTAACCCCCTAACCCTGACCCCCTAACCCTAACCCTATAACCCTGACCCCCTAACCCTAACCCTATAACCCTAACCCCCTAACCCTAACCCTAACCCTAACCCTAACCCTAACCCTAACCAGGTGAGCGGCGTGTCGCCCAGGCGCGGCAGTCCCTGCAGGTGGAGCTGGACGCGGCGGTGGCGGACATGCGCGCAGCGGAGGAGAGGCACCTGGCGAGCCAGCAGGACGAGCGTGTGGCGCATGCCAGGGCGGTAGGAGAGTTGCGCTCCCAGCTCGAGAGGGAGACTGCGGCGATGCAAGAGGAGCTCACCCGTGGGCGGCAGGCGACGGTCGCTTCGCGCGAGGAGGCGCGGGCCGTCGCTGCGGCCCAGCTGGAGGAAGCGCTCACTGCGCTGCGCAACGAGTCTGCCTGGGTCAGCGCGCAGGGGGAGCAGGCGTCGGAGCGCGCCGCGGCGGAGGTGGAGCGCGAGAAGGAGAGCACGGCGCGTCGGGTGGAGGTAGAGACTAGAAGATAGATAGATAGAGGCCCACGCATCGCGGGACCGTGTAGCGTGCGAGCCGTGTATAGCGCGTGACAGCCAACACCCAACTCTTCACTACTATCTAAGTCGATCTATCTATCAGGCGGCGACTGAGCCGCTGGAGCGCGAGGTCACCCGACTCGAGGAGGAGCTACGGGCGACCAAGGAGCACCTCTTCGGCACTCGGCTCAAGGAGAGAGCCGAGGCGGCCCACAAGGCTACGGAGCAGACGCAGCGGCTAGCCGAGCAACTCGAGCGGCTGCGGGCTGAGCTGCAGGCTACGCGCGACGGGTATCGCGCCGAGCGGGAGGGGGAGCGTGCGGAGTGGCGCGGCACGCTGGAGGAGGCCAAGGCCGAGCATGCTGCGGAGTTGCAGGCGGAGCGTGTACGTCTCGCAACGGAGGAGGCCCAGCTGCGGGAGGCGCTCAGAGGGCGCGAGGCGGAGGCGGCGGAGCGGAGGAGGGCCGAGGCGCAACGCGCGCAGCAGGAGGTGTGCTGCTCTACTTACTATGGCTGTGTACGTATACTATGGTAATCGTTACCATGGCTATACAAACGATGGCTATACATACCATGGCTACACCTTTTACTATGCAATGGCTAGGTGCTGGCCGAGCGTGAACGCGTCGAGCACGAGAGGGCAAGCGAGCGAGAGGCGAGCGAGGCCAAGGTCAGTCGCCTGACGAGCCTCGTGGAGGGAGAGGAGGCGCGCCTTAAGGCCGCGTTGGCGACAGCGCTCGAGCAGGCGCACGCCGCGCACGAGGCCGCGCTCGCGCAGCAACAAGAGTTGGGGCGGCACCTGGCCGCCGAAGCTGCGGCGGCGCTGCGCCTCGCGCAGGAGAGTGCTACGCAGGCGGAGGGAGCGCACGGGGCGGCGATGGCCGCCGAGCGTAGCGGCGGCGCCGCGCTGCGGGAGGCGGAGCGCGCGGCGTGTGCCGAGCAGCTTGAGACGCAGCGTGCACAGCACGAGGCTGAAGCGAAGCAGATGCTAGCCGAGGCGGTGACAGAGCGCGAGCGGCATGCGGCGGAGCTCAAGGCGGCCAAGGACGGGCTACAGGAGCGGCTGAGTGAGTTGCAGGGAAGGCTCTCTTCGGAGACAACAGCGCTCAAGGCTGAGGTCTCCGCCGAGCGAGAAGCCTAACCCTATAACCCTAGCCCTAGCCCTAGCCCTAGCTCTAGCCCGAGCCCGAGCCCGAGCCCGAGCCCTAGCTCTAGCCCTAGCCCTACCCTAGCCCCTGCCCCAACCCCAACCCTAACCCTAACCACAGGTCTCCGCCGAGCGGGATGCGTGCCGTGCCGACCGCGACGCGGCACGTCAGGAGGCGGAGGAGCAGGTGCGCCGGAGCCGTGAGGCCTTCGACAGCGAGATGGCGGCACTGCGCGAAGAGATGCAGGCGGATAGATGCTCAAGTATTCCGAGACATAGATATCGCGGAGCTAATGCGTGTAGCGTGAGAGTGGTGTCAGTATAGTATCAGTATATAGCGCGTAATACCAACGATCGATCTTCTATCTATTCTATCTCAGGCGGAGCGCAGCAGGGCGCGCGAAGAGATGGCGGCAGAGCGCGAGCGGCTAGAGGGAGAGCTACGCTGTGAGCGTGAAGACTCTGCCGCTAAGCTCGAGGAGGCGCGCCGGAGGGCGACGGCTGACGTCGAGCGCGCACGCGCCGAGGCAGGGGTGGCCAAGGAGCGCGCCGCCGCGGTCGAGGCCGAGGCCAAAGCGGAAGCGGCCACAGCACGCGCCGATGCCGATGCCGAGAAGGCGCGCGTACTCGAAGAGCTGACCCGCGGGCGAGAGGCGATGGCGGCCAAGGCGGAGGAGTACCGATGCGAGGCTGAGCGCGCCCGCGCCGAGCTGGGTGCAGAGAGGTCCCGCTTCGAGGCGACGCTCGAGGCGGAGCGCGGCGCCGCGGCGGCCAAGGTGGAAGGCTTCCAGCGAGAGACGCACGAGGCGGTGGCGGCGGGTACACGCCGCGATGAGGAGTCGGGGGCGGCGGCGGCGGCGGAAGTCGCGAGGCTGCGTGCATCATGCGACGAGCGCATCGAACGGAGCGAGGCCGAGCTGACACGGGAGAAGGAGCACTTCGCCTCAGAGCTGCAGCTAACACTAGCCCTATAGCCCTTACCCTAACCCTATAGCCCTAACCCTAACCCTAGCCCTAACCCTAGCCCTAGCCCTAGCCCTAGCCCTAGCCCTAGCCCTAAGCCTGGCGCTAGCCAGGAGCGCTTCGCCTCAGAGCTGCGGCTGCTCAAGGAGGAGGCGGCCTCGGCCCTCGAAGAGGAGCGAGGTGTGGCGGCGCTGCAGCTCTCCGAGGCGCGCTCCGAGCTACAGAAGCTCACCAACAGCCACGCGGAAGAGCGGCGCGCCGAGCGCGGTGCGGATAAGGCCGCGCGTGAGGCGGCGCGCGAGGCCGCCGACTCGGCGGCGGCGGAGGCGCGAACCTCACAGGAAGAGGAGCTGGCGGCGGTGCGGCGCGAGACGCACGCGGAGCACGAGAGGTTGCGCGCCGAGTTGGCGGCAGAGCGCGCGCGGTGCGCCGCGGACACGACGGCGGGACGTGAGGCGTGTGCTGCGCGCGAGGCTGATCTACGGCGGGAGATCGGCGCCGAGCGTGACGCGCTGCACGCGGCGGCCGAGCGCGACCGAGCAGCCCATCAAGAGCAGAGACAGCAGCTGGTGCTAGAGGCCGAGCTCAGGCTGGTGCAAGTTACGTCCGAGGCGGTGGCGTGCGCGCAGGAGGCGTCGGCGCGCGCGGCGGCGGCAGAGGCGGCGATGCGTGCAGACCACGAGCGGCAGATATATGCGTCGGCGGCGGTTGCTGCAGACGAGCGCATGGCGCTGCAGGCGCGGCTGGAGGACGCGGCGACGCGCGCGGCGGCGGCGGCCGAGGTGGCGGTGGCCGAAGTGGCGGCGGAGCGCACTGCGAGGGAAGCGGCGGTGGCGACGGCGAGTAGGCAGGTGGCTGAGGCGGCGGAAAAAGCTGCGGCGGAGCTGGCGGAGCTCACCGAATTTCAGCGCGCCGAGATCGCCACCGTGCGCGCAGCGGCGACGCAGAAGGCCGACTTCTACCGCGAGCAGCTCGTGCAGGAACTCTAGCCCTAGACCTAGCCCTAGCCCTAACCCTAGCCCTAAACGTAACTTTAACCCTAACCCTAACCCTAACCCTAACCCTAACCCTAACCCTAACCCTACCGAGCTGCATGCAGGAGGCGGCGGGCGCGCAGGCGGCGCTCGACAGCGAGAGGGTGCGGTTACGTGAGGCGATGGAGACAGAGCGCACAGCATGCGCAACACGCGTGCACGAGGTGAGGCTGCTCACTGCCTCCATGAGGCCTAGCCAGTCGCCACGTCTTACCTGTGTGGTTACTACTCCTCTACCACAGGTGCAGCAGCTCGCCGACCGCGAGGCGTCGCGGTGGGTGGACGAGATGGCGGCGACACGCGCACGCGACGCCTCGCTGCTGAGTGATGAGCTCGCTGAATGGGTCGCCAAATCGAAGCAGTTGCAGGTGATCCGGTTTGTGTGTGTGTGCGCGTGTAGTGTGTGTGTGCAAGCAAGCACGGCAGCTGGAGGCCGCACATACCACGCCATCTATTTATATATGTGTGCGCGCAGGCGGAGGTCGACGAGCTCACCAAGACCTTCGAGACCCAGCTCGAGGCACGCGACGTCTATAGTTACTACGACCGAGCTATTGCAGTAGAGTAGCAGCAGTAGAACTCTACACTCCCCTTGATAACCTCCTCATTACACCCTTTAGGCGCGCACTGTCGAGCTGCGCCGCACGCTTGAGCGCGAGCGCGAGGCAGCACTTGAGGCGGCGGCGGTGGAGCGCGCCGCCTTTGACACGTACAAAGAACAGACCAAGTCCACCCTCGAGCACGAGAAGTTGCAGATGCTACAGCGCTCGTGGACACTCGCAAGCCACGCCATGCAGAGGGGCGGCGGCCTGGGTCGCCACTCTGTGGGCACGCTGCCTCACGCGCGCTCCGAGCCGGCCTCGCCACCAACGCCACAGAGCTTGCCGAGCGTCAGCCATGCGATGCTCGACCCTGCGTGCGCCACAGGCGCCGGCGCACCACCACCGCGCCTTGGCGCGTCACCGCTGCCGCAGCGCGACAGCTCGCCCTCGTTGCCCCGGGAGTTCTTGCCGCCGCTCTCGCCGCACCACTCGTCGACCTGCCGGTTGCCATCGGCGACGTAGCTGCTGAACGAGTGATAAACGAGTTACATAATTTCTCATACGAAAAGGTGTAATTAGTATACGACAGTACATACCATCATAGCCGCCCAACCGGGTGGATTTTCAATGCACGGCACACAGCCTGCGGCCGCCCGATGGTTAGGGTACCGCCAGCTCGCGCGCGCGCCGCGGCCCTGACCGCCGCCGCCGCCGCTGTGCATGCATGCGGCCCTCGCCACCCCCCATCGTCACCACCATCGCATCGCCGTCTTCCTCCGCCTCGCTCTCATGCAGAGGCGACCGTTGGGGTTGTATCTGCCGTAGGCTCCACCGTAGCCTCAGCCGTAGCCTCGGCCTCCATCGTTGCCTTCGGCGTTGCCCCCGTGCGCCTCCGGCGCCGCCCCCGCATCGGTTGCGCCTCGCTGGTGGTCCCTGAGGTTATCTGGACCGTGCTGGCGCTGCGCTCCATCCCACCCGCCGCGGTCTGTGATAGCCGTCACGGAGATCCATGACACACACAGTATGGTTCAGCCTGAGGGTATACGGCTGCAGCCTGAGGACATATCGCGTCACATGCAGCTTCACTTCAGCACAGCCACACACAGCTTCCGAGGCATATAATCTGTACTAATATACTGCCTGCTGGCGATGGTCGCGCAGGGTCGCCCTGACCGCCGTTAGCAGCGCATTGGTAAGGGCTGCGCTGACATGTTGCTTGGTCGCTGCGATCTCGTCGGCGAGCTCGCTGGCGATCTCCTTTGCGATCTCCTGCCGAGGCGAAGCTTGCAGGGTCAGGACCCCCACCGCCATGCACCGCCCTCACTATCACCTCCCTTGAGCCACGCACTCACACCATTACTACTCATTGTGAGCTAGGCGGCGTGCGTGTGTGGGTGACGTGTGCTATAGGGGACGCGAGCGCGTTTCGTAAGCTGCGTGTGGAGCGACAGAGGGGAAGACCCCAGCACCTGCTTGAGACGGGCACGTGTGTTCCCGAGGTCGAGGTCAAGCTCGAGGTGAGGCGGGGCGAGAGCGTGCTCCACGCGCGTCGCAGCATGCCCCTCCTGCGGCAGGCGCGCCCGTGCCCGCGACGCGACGCGCTCCACTGTGCGCTTATGCCACGATAGGGCCACCTATGGAAGTCATAAAGCAAGCCCGGATATGGTCGGCCATGCAGCATGGTCCAACGGACTGATAGCCCACGGCTGGCCGAAGGGTGTGTGGAGCAGTCTGCGGCGTGTATGCGGCGTGGCGCTGTGAGAATAGTGAGAGAAACCTCTCCCCGAGCAACTAGCTGTGGCCGAAGACCACATGCACATGCACATGCACATGCACATGCACATGGACATGGACATGGACATGGACATGGACATGCACATGTGCATGTGCATGTATGCACATGTCATCTGGTTTCCGAAAGTCACCGCACGGATCTGCTCTTCGGAGCACGCTCGAAGCGCGTCGGTGCGCCTGCGGTGCCGCGAGGTGGGTGTGTGCCGTGGTGTGGATGCCGAGGGTGCATGCCACCTAACTGTAGACTGCCGTTTTCCATCTTTCGCAGGTCTGAACGAGGCGCGGCCCCTGTGGTACACACGTCAACACGGCAGCGCGCCAGGCCTCGGGCATCAGCGCATACTCGGAGGGTGGGCGGTGAAGGGCAGAACTGCTTCCCGTCTTGAGCATTCTGGCGACTCGAAGCTTAGTCTGCGGCGGCGACGCACCACGCATGAACTGCTGGAGCTGACGTGGGTACGCGTGATGTGCTTAGATGTGCTGTTGGGTGCTGGTGCGGGCCTGCTTGCGGCTCGCGCACAGGCAGCAGCAGCAGCCGTGGAAGACTGGGTCGTTGTTGCAGCCAATTGTGTCCTTGTTGCAGCCTCCTATTATTCTGCTAGCGAGCGCCGCCCCCAGACATACGGGCCGCTCTAGCCACATACCATCTGCTCCCGTGTGCTTTGTCGTGTCCGTGTTTTCCGTCTAAATGAACGTCCTCCGCGGCTAATCAGTGTAGTCACCGTTGTCCTAGGCTTGAACCTGTTGTTGTCGTCCCAATAAAACACCGTATTAGTACTAATACTGTATTACCAAGCACATACGGGAGCAGATTAGCCGGTAAGCGGCACGTATGTCCGGGGGCGGCGCTGCCTCGCAGGCTCGCTTACGTTAGGCGAGCGCGGCTGCATGGGGCACCGACGCGCAGGTGAACGTAGGCAGCAGGAAACGATGTTTGAGGTTCCCGCCTTGCCGATTCCTCGACTTGCGCGAGTGTCTGTCGGCGCCTATCGCCACACTCGTCTCGAACGGGGGCAGGCACTTGTCTTACCGGGGTTGGCCTGGTTACATCCTGGTTCGGCGGATTACTGGAAAGTGGAGACCAGGTACCCGGTGTAACGAACCTCTGACGGCCTCTCACGAAACCGAATGTCGAACGACTGGGAGACGGGCATCTGCGGCTGCTGCGATGTCAAGGACTGCGGCTGCGGCTGCTGCCTCAAGCTATACTGCGTGCGACCCCGCGCGCCTCGAATCCCCACAGCTGGCGGAGACCCGACCGCATGCTTCACCTTCAGCTTGCAACCAACCCCAGCCAGCACCTCCCTTAGCCCTTCCTCACGTTGAGTGCTGTCGCGCGCGTGTGCACCGCAGGGCTCGATGTGCATCTGGGGCTCCGCCATGGAGAAGGCCGGCCTTGGCGGCAACTGCACCTGCTGCGTTGCCTACTGGCTCTTCCCTTGCTGCACCCTCTGCCAGGTGTGGCTGGGATATAGGGCAGGATAGGAGGGGAAGACCCCATGAGCCCCTGGCTCTACCCTCGCTCGCGGGGCCCTCACGGCTAACCCCATCCTACATCCCCCACCCAGTGCACTGGGCCTCACACGCTCCGCTCCCCTCTCCCCCCTCCCACACGCCTAACCATGCGCGAACCATGCACTAACCATGAACTAACCATGCACACCTCTCGCCTGGTAGGGGCGTGCCAGCGCCGCGCAGAAGTACGGCATCGCCGAGGACGGCATCATGTCGGCCGCGCTCTCCCTCTGCTGCTGCAGCTGCTCCTACCTCCAGGTCGTCAACCAGGCACGCCGTCTCCCCGCCACCTCCCCGCCCCGCCATCTCCCCACTATCTCCCCGATGTATCCCCGCTATCTCCCCACGTTAAGATAACGCTATGAATCTCCTCCCCCACCTTCCCCTCCACCTCCCCATCACCTCCCCAGCATGCGCCTCCCCCCAATCTCCCCACGTATCTCTACAGATCCTACTCAAGGAGAACAGCATCTCCCCACCATGTGCAACCCCCCACCACCTCTCCCCACCATCTCCCGGCGCACGCATCGCAGATCCTGGTCAAGGAAAACAGCACGTGGGGCTGCTGCGGCGTCCACGAGGCGGGCGGCGCCCCGGAGGGCGAGGTGATGGCGCGCTGATGAGCTACCAGTCTCACATGTGGCGCTTACCAGTCTTGGTCCCGCCGACGCGTATGTAAAGTGTATGGTAGGCGTGCGCCGCCGCTCTGAACGAGCGGCGTGCGCGCACCGGGAAGGCCTGAGCGGAAGATACGGAGGCGGCGGGGTCCGGCGGGGGGGAGGGGTTGGGAGGGGGGGGAGGGGCCAGGGGGGAGGGTGAGCCGCGCGCTGGGGTTCTCCTGTCATCCTGGGTGTTCATGCCGCGGCACGATAGATAGATAGATAAGGTGTTTCATGGGCGTGTTGAGCGGACAGAGCACACAGTGAGCAGCGAGCTGGGTAAAAACTGATCCTTTTCTTGAACCTTGAGCACTGCCGTCCTCTTTTATTTTGGCGGAAACTTGAGCTTGTGAGACATATGAGAAAATGATTATTGATTTAAATGCAGAATCGGGGTGTTCAAATTATAGACGGAAAACAACGGACACGAGCATGCATGCGGAAGCAGATCATATGACAACCCGGAACCCGTCTCTTTAGTTTTGTACACCGCAGCACGCATCACACCCTCGACCACACCCATGTTGAACTCTACACGGTACACCCAGGCGGACGCGAGTCCGTGAGGTGTCCGTGCCGCTCAACTGCCTGTGTCAACACACACACAACATGCGTTCATGAATGCTCTCTCCATCACGCTCAAGGCTCACCCACGGCCTTAGGCACGACGAAGGTGTTGGCGATGGACGCGAGCTGCTTCTCGTCGAAGCTCGCCTTGGGGGCACTCAGTGTGAGTAGCCATAGCACGTTGACCTCGCGCGTCTGCCCAAGCTCCTGATATAGGTAGGTAGGTAGATGGATGGATAGATAGGTAGATAGGTAGATAGGTTGATAGGGAGATGGACGGATAGCTAGACAGACAGCCAGGCAGACAGGTAGTTGGGCATCACGCGCTACACGACTCGCACGCTACACGGTTCCGCAATGGGTGACACAAATGTTATCCATCTATCCATCTATCTATCTATCTATCTATCAATCTATCTATGCAAGCGCCTGCATCCGTCGTGCCTACGTCGTGCCCGCTCGGTGTTAGGGCTAGTCAGGGTCAGGGTCAGGGTAAGGGTAGGGCCAAGCGCCTGCATCCGTGCCCGCTCGGTGTTGGTGCGGAACTGCGAGATGGGAGAGACGGTCAGCGATGCGAGCGTCCGCCGGCTGCTCACCTGGTTAGGGTTAGGGTTAGGGTTAGGATTAGGGTTAGGGTTGGGGTTAGGGTTGGGGTTAGATTAAGGGCTAGGGGTCTCAGGGTTAGGGTCGGGGTTGGGGTTAGGGTCAGCGATGAGAGCATCCGCCGACTGCTCACCTCGCCGAGGCACACGCCCTCATCCCGGTCCCCGGAGCACCTGGTTCGGGTTCGGGTTCGGGTTAGAGTGAGGGTGGGGGTGAGGGTGAGCGTGAGGGTGAGCGTGAGGGTGAGGGTGAGGGTGAGGGTGTAGGGGTTAGAGTGAAGGTTAGGGTCACCGCTGCACGTCGTAGGTGAAGGACACGTAGGCGCGGCCGTTGGCGCCCTTGCGCTCCCGCGCCGCGCCGACACGCTCGACGCTCACGACCGACTTCGAGCGGCCTGCGCTGGTAGCCATCACGTTGGCCACGTCCTGCTCGTCGCCGCCGCCGCCGAAGTCGGGCGAGAGGAAGTGGCTGGCGAGCAGCAGCTGGTCGTCGGCGTTCAGCGAGCCGGCGGCCTGGTTCGGGTTCGGGTTCGGGTTCGGGTTCGGGTTCGGGTTAGAGCTCTAGGGTTAGGGTTAGGGTTGGGTTAGGCATCGTCGGCGTTCAGCGAGCCGGCCGCCTGCTGACGAGTACCACCTCGTCTGCTACTGCTCACATGCAGGGTTCTTGCTGTGCGCAAGCCGCCCAACGCTTAGAGCGATGACTATCGTGTGTATATGCATGCCACAGTAGACAGGTATTTACGCGTGTCTACGGTGCAGCCTGCTGGCCGAGCGGGACGAGCAGCAGCCGCGCCTGAACGCCGCTGGCGGCGTCCTCGGCGGCGAGCATGGTCTCCACCCGGCTGCGCACGATCGATGCCAGGCGGCGCGTGATCGAGAACGACGGAGGCAGCTCGAGCTCCCACAGCACTCCGCCCTCGGAGCGTCCGATGGGCGGAGCGGCCGCACAGGCTGGCAGCGCAGGCGCGAGGGCAGGCGCGAGGGCTGCGAGCGAGAGAGCCTCGCGCCGGCGCACGAGCAGTGGACTGAGCCTGAGCGCCGACACGTGCGTGGCGAGCAGCAGGCAGCAGCGGATCGAGCGCCACATCAGGCAGCAGCGGATCGAGCGCGTGTGAGCAAACCTGCGGCGACGTGCTTACAAAGTCTTCCTTCACTGGAAAATAAGCCAACAGAGAGCGTCCACTGAGGGCGCCCCCTTCCAGTGCCGCGTACGAGCCCGGCGAGGCGACGACGTGCGCGCTGAGCGTGACCTACGGGTTGGGTGTGACCAGACGACCCTCCGGGGCGTGCTCGGCTATCGCGTCGTGCACTTATGGCCGATCCGACCACTTGGGCCAAACTAGCCGGTACGCGCAGGGAGCGCAGTTTTGACCCGAGCGCCCCGACGCGGCGTCCTTGCGCGGTCCTCGGCGGTGAGATGCCTTGTCTGAGGTGTAAGACGTCTCCCCCAGCCACCCGGCTCGCGCGTTGCTCGCGCGCTCGTCCTAAACATCAAGGTGTATCTCCAGCGAGAGTTAGCACACTTACCCCCCCTCCGACGCGCGCGGCGTACGATCCCAGCGCGGCGACCACGCGCGTGCCGAGCGTTGTCTGTGGGTTTGGCATGACTAAACCACAGTGTGGAGCGTGCTCGGCACCGATAGTGACAGCCGTGTCGTGGGCAACGGTCCATTCGCCTTTTGGCCCCGTAAATCCCCCTCGAAATATATGACAGAGTCAGAGAGCACCTACGGTATTTCTGAGGCCAGATTCGGAATTCTTGACGACACGAATTTCCGATCTTAGAGGTAATACACCACTGTGCAAGAAACGGAAGGTTAATCACACCACATTTTTCACAGGATCTTTCTTTTCCCGCAAAGAATACAAAACCCCTGCAAAAACTGCAAAAAAATCAACTGCTGTGCGCATAGGCAGCAACTTTCAAGCTGTTATCGGCGATGAGAGTGGAACAAAGCTCTCAGTGCAACAAAAAAGGCTTCCCACCCCCAAAAGAGGAAACTTTAGAGAAGAGATGCACGATGCACATGCGCAATGCTAACTCCTTTGAGCCCTTATTTGAAAGATTGTATTATTGCGGACATGCGTGATGAAATGCCGACAAATGCTATTGTCAGTTTCTTCATTCCACCATCCAAATGTATACATTGTGAGATTGCTTTGATAACACAGACACAGTCTTTGCTGAATTGTGTACACACTGTTTAGCGTGTACGATAGTTCAGGAACACACCATGCAGGCATCGGCTTGGTGGTAAAGTAGGTCTTGGTTGGTCATTGGTCTTATTAACTGTTGACCCGTCATCAGGCGCTTGAAATTTGTACCAATATTAATAGCACCGGTCCGATCACGATTCAAAGGAATCATGCAGCCTTGCTGTCACGCATGGTTGCATTTTTTTGTTGAAAAATAAATTCTGACGAAATTAAATCGATTGACCAAATTATATCTAACCCTTCATACATGCGGAGAAATGTTGCCTGCAAAAATGTCTTTAATGCTTACGTTAGTAGAAGCTCTTTCAGTTCTTCTGGTGTTAAGCTTTCAAGTTTTTCAAGTGTATGTTTATCACACACATCAAGGAATTTCTTGTGCAATATTTCTCTACCTCTTATTGCAAACTATGATCGATACTA
>Ga0209302_10001980_pt1 | contig 12000 bp, 13 predicted proteins | sample ArcOceMetagenome_2_FD_187445 | JGI IMG/M metagenome (GOLD analysis project Ga0209302, IMG submission 187445) | Marine eukaryotic phytoplankton communities from Arctic Ocean - Arctic Ocean ARC135M Metagenome (SPAdes) (version 2) | ecosystem: Environmental > Aquatic > Marine > Oceanic | place... | reverse complement strand
CCCTCGCCGCCGCCGCCCTCGCCGCCGCCGCCCTCGCCGCCGCCGCCCTCGCCTTCGCCGCCTGCTGCACCGCCGTCCCCGCCGCCAGTCCTGCCTACTACGATCTTTGACTTCAGCGGCGGCATCGCCGCTAGCCCCGGCTGGTCGACAGGTGGAGGCGACCCGAGAACTGAGCCGTATGCATTCACCAAGAACGAGAAAGGCTCTACGTCGTCAGATGACACCGGCCCCTCGGCCGGCGTGGGTGGATCGGGGTCCTACGTCTACGCCGAGACGTCCTCTCCGAGGTTGCTGGGCGACCTCTTCACGCTCATCTACGATGGCTCCGCGTGCTCCAGCTCCAGCCCCAGCCCCAGCCTGGACGCCAGTCCCAATCCAGAGCGGCATGGTAAACCTACTCCAAGTTCAGCCGATCTCATTGTTGATGTTAAAGCTGCCCTGGGCCTGGAACCGCTCACCCTGGAACCACCCTCCGACACTGGCATGGGAGTCAGCACCGTAACCTTCTACTACCACATGTACGGAACCACCATGGGTGAGCTCCGCCTGACCAATGCTGCGGGGGAGGTGGTGTGGAGCCTGAGCGGCGACCAGGGCAACTCGTGGCAAGTAGCCACGGTCGACGTCTACTCGGCGTCGTTTGCCTTCGAGTATACGCGTGACAGTTCCTGGACAGGAGACGCGGCGGTGGCGCTGGTGGCGGTGAGCTGTGGAGCAGCGCCGCCTCCGCCCCCTGCTGCGCCGCCGTCGGTTTCTTCGACCGGCCCCTGCAAGGCATATGGGAACTGCGCATGCTCTTCCAACTACGACGCTTCCTGCACCTCCTATTCCAGCAAATACAAGAACAACGAGGAGTGCACGGTTACCTTTTCATCTTCCGCGGTGCTGACAAGCTGGGCTTTTTCCACCGAATCTGGTTACGATTCGGTGACCGTGAACGGTGTTCAATACAGTGGCTCGACGAGCCCCGACGGCGTGGTGGCCTCGTCGATGACCTGGTCGTCGGACGGCTCCGTGGTGCGTGGCGGCTGGAAGATCTGCCAAACCCTGTTACCTAACTAGGCACCCATTACGGCAGATTGCCAGCACTCGCGACTCGGAGGGGGCTGAAGGAGTATGGCTGATACTCCTTCTCCCGGATCCGAGCGCCGGGGGGTCAGAGTATGTTCAGAGTTAGATCTAGGTTAGAACAGTAAACCGGCTAAGCTGGCCCTATAAGTCGTGCCTATGGTCCTGCTCACCATGCTGGCGCCCGTCCTCGGGACGCATGCGCACGGTTGCGGGATCAGCTGTGGGGGGCTCGACGACGAATCGAACGTTTCTCGGAAATTGCTGACGCGTGACGGAGAGGTGCCGTGCCACGGGCACGGGCAGCTTGCCTTCCGGGTGGCACCTCCGTCGGCGATTAAATTTGCCAGCTTCCAGCGGTCAGCGCGCGGTCTGGACCCCTCAAACCGCGGTCTGTCATCAAGCTGGACAGCTGATCCCTCAAACTCTACATTTTTCATCGACATCCCCTTTACACTAATGGTAATGCCACATTTCACTCCAAAGTCTGGGACACTAGCCAAGGTCCTCTCTAATATCACCTTTATTAACGCCCGGTATTAGGGTGATAGCATTTTCGTTTTGCACATAGCATTCTCGTTTTTCCGAGTTGAGGCGGTCTCGAGGCCACGCACTGCCGGCTGATCAGAGAGACTCACAGTCGTGGAACTCGAAGCGGAAATGGGCTGAGGCCGGCTCTGTGGTGGGTCTCCGGACGGTACTATCAGGTGCGTGCTGTCGATCCGTCGTCAGCTTCGACCCTCGACTGCTGCCAAGTGCCTCAGCCTTGGCCTGCAGACGCGAAGCGCGCGTCGCAAAAAGCTTTCTCCGTCGACCACCACGGGCCCGGAGACGCCCGTCTGAGCCACTTTGCTATTCTTCCCCTGGGGGAGCAAAGCGAATATGTGCGGTCGCGGCTGCGGTCCATCAAGGCCGCCTGCGCGTCCCATGCGCCACAGCAGCGCGACCTCGGGGAACTCCACGGAACGCGTGAACGGCCGCCTGACGCTCGAACGACGATTCGGCTATAGTCGCTCGAGGCGCTTTTCTTTTGTGGAAAAGAAAAGTGGCATATCCACTTTTCTTTTTTCGAGGCGCTTTTCTATGCCATGGCATAGTGGATCTGTGGAGGACGATAGATAGATAGATAGATCTCAGGAAGAAAAGACACACGGCCTAACTTCGCAACCGCTAACGCTGAGGTCAGGGGTGATGAACAGCCAGATGACTTCGAGGCTCGATCGCGCCCCATCGGCGTGTCAAGTGTGCCTCCGTGGGAGACGTGAGAGTGAGTGAAGTCGCGAGGAGGAGGTGCGCGCACACAGGATAGGAGTGGCGAGGAACTTGCCCGTGTGAGAAGCCTGCCGAAGTAACCGAAAAGGAAGGAAAGAACAGGAAAATGTTCCTTGTCCTTCATGGGAAATAAAAGAGATTCTGGCGCGAAATAACGATTTGAGTACCTACCTAACTCCAACTCAGGTCCTCCCACGCGAGTTCTCTGTTCTGTTCTGTCGGTTGTATTCAGGTTGTATTTCGCTGCTACTTTAGTGGTGTGTGCCTGATCCGCTCAGGCGCCGCTGGTTTTTCAAAAGAAACTACATTCGTAACCTTTTTAAAAAAAGTAAAAAAAAAAGAGAGAGATCTAAAACCGCCACGTGCACTAGTTCGCTTTCCGAGCTATCGCGGGCACGCTCTCGGCGTCGTTTGGTGGGGGGTAAGGGGGGATAAACATCGAACCGGAAACGGAGGGGTAGCCTGAACCGCGGCATGCCACTGGGTTCGGGTAGCCTAGCCGGGCCGTGCTACAGCGTCTCGGATGGCACAACTGGGCTCTTTTAGGCGCGCCGCCCTCTATCTACATCGGAGCCGGAAGGTTTTGTGCTTTTGTCCCGCAAGGTGGCGGAGCCGGAGGTCGCGGCGACAGGTGCTTCGGCGGTGACTTCGGCGACGACGCCGCGACGCTGGCGCGGGCGGCGGTGGCGGAGGGAGAACCCGGAGCTTGCTGAGAGGCAGGCCGAGTTCTTCCACTGCCTCTGGCGCTCTGGGACAACCCGGGCGGCGCCGTGAAGAAGGAGACGCTGCTGGCGCTCGACCTCTCGCCCGACCACAGGCACGAGTGCGGCATCTGCGACCGCGATTACGGTACACATGCATGTTGCGCCGCGGCTGCCAATCTTATGCTGTAGGGACTAGGTAGGGACTAGGCGAGGCAATGGGCCTAGTTAGTCGTGTGGGTGGGCCAGAAGGTGGGTAGGGCCACACACAAACTAGGGCGTCGAAGTAGTTATCCATCTATCCCCTGCGTCAGCTCTCGTGTGCAAAGGTCTGGGTCCGTGCGTGCCGGGCGCGGCGGTATCTATCTCCGGTGCAGGCGCGGTCACAGCGTCACAGGGCTCCACTCACAGCGTGGAGCCGTGGTGTTGGTATGTTTGGGGTAAATACGGAACGCAAAATCCGCGGACCCGTGCGCGAGATGCGAGCTGGGAGAGTGTGGGGCGCAGCGAGGTGTTTGCCGAGGGGTCAGGGGTTGTGCTCCAGCAATGTCTCAGGCACCCGAGGATCGCGCAAGGACGAAGCGTAGGCGAGTTCTAACCCAAATTGTCCTTTCTAGGCGTGGGCGGCTAGTCTCGAGATTTGGTCAGAACGACGTAAAATCAACTACGTGGACGCCGAGCACGCCCCGGAGGGCCGTGCGGCCGTCTGGTCACGCCCAACACGTAGGCATCGCTCGGCACACACGTCGTCACGTCGCCGGGATCGCACGGCGCGCGCGTCGGACCGGAGGTAGGTGTACTAACACTCTCTCTTGCCCGATCCAACAAGTCCACGTTTGCGAGTTTGCGAAGAGGTCCATGCGTCGTCGACCGTCCAACGCGGATCGCCTCCTGCCAGTCGCGAGCTGCCTGCTGACGTTCGCTTTAGCGCTGTCCCTCCGCATGTTCTGGGCTGCGCTTCCGCAAGAAAACGCACCAGTCGCCGCCCCTATGGAGTTCAGTGCGGAGGCGTACTGGGATGACGAACTGCTGGCGCGCCGCACCTGCTACACCCACTAATCCAGCCGTGGCACTCACGTACGCTCGTGTTGTTTGGTCGTAGGTTGACGATGACGCGCCAGGTGCTGCGGCTCCGCCACTGCAGAAGAAGCATGCCGAGGCCGCCGAGGAGGTGGAGGAGGGCGATAGCAACACCATGCCTGGCGACTTCTTGTGGTGATCTGGAGAGCGCCTGTTGAACGGCGCCGAGGTGCGCACGCGTACCGCGGGGTGGTCATATGACGCGAACTGCCTCCATGAGCTATGGATCCGTTGATCCATCAAGGATTGCGTCCCAGGTCGTCCAGCGGCCCAGCTCCGCCGCTGCCTCTGCTCTTGGGGCGCATGGCGACTCTCGCACAGGCGTGAGGCGTCGGCCAACCACGGTCGGGATGCTGCTAGTTTGCTCGCACCGCGCGCCGGCTGGCGCGTGCATTCATCCAGGAGACGCGCTCTAAAACTCGCCACGTGGCCCTGGCACCGAGACAGTACTGAGTACACACCGCCGCGGTAGACCAAGGTGGTAGCGGTCTGTCCAGTACATATTGTATAGCCTCGGGGCAGAGATGCTTGCTTGCGCTTTCTGGCATTGCTTGGAATTAGGGCGAGCAGGGAGGGGCGCGTGCGCGCGCTTGAGAGAGTGGTGTTTTGCACCCGGGGGGCCGGGCGGGGGGGGTCCTGGTCCTGCCAGTACCAACTTATCGTGTTGTCGTGCGTGGCAAGGAAACACGAGCATCCACCAGGAACTCGGAACCCTTTTTTTTTCCCGGCGCGGAAGGAGAAAATCTCGACAACGTCTCCAACTTGAGCGCTGCCAGAGCCGGTTCCACGGGCTCGCCCACCGTTCACACCTGCCAGGGCCGGGCCGTCGTGGACTGTGCGCGCATTCATTTACATGTGGTTGTAAACTGGGCGAAGTCGGCCCTGCCTGACCACCTATGAGGCCATCCCGCGCGGAACATCGGGTGTGGTACAGTAGATTGTGCTGCTATGTGCCCGGAAAGCAAAGGTCTGGGCGATGTTGCTTGGGCATCCCTAATGGGAAGAAGACTGACCCACCGCGGAGCACTCCGATGCACGGTGTAGGGGAGTGCTTCGCTGTTGCGTGCGCTCGTGGGCTCCCTCTACATAAAGATTAACTTAACATCCCTACCTACTCAAAGACCGCCGCTTACCGAGAACGGTGTGGGTGTGCTTCACTGCAGTACCGATGGTGTGTAGGAACCGGTGTCCGGTAAGTGGTGGCTTTTACGGGCCGGGGGCGCTGGTGAGCCTGGGGAGGCGGCAGAGGGCTACGGGGCGGCAGGAAGAGTGCATTTTTCACGCACACGCCAAAAAGAAAATGGGCAAAAATAGGTCCCCTGAGCCCGTTTTCGAGCTGCCCGCGCATTTCACAGAGTGGTCAGGGCGCGAGGGCGGCCCGGGCTGTGGGCCGCCCTCTGGCCCGACTCTGGCCGCCCTTCGGCCGGGCCCGCTTCGGGCCGCCACTTGTCCTGAGGGGCGGCCCGAAGGGCCGCCCGGGCCGGCCTGGCGGCCCTGCGGGCCGCCCTTCGGGCCGCCACTTTTTCGAAGGGCGGCCCGAGCGGCGGCCCTTTTTCTGTAAGGGCCGCCCTCACTTTGAGGGTGGCCGCCCTGTGGGCGGCCCTTCGGCTATGGTGGCAGTCCGCTCCGAAACTGCGGGCCGCCCTACGGGCCGCCGGGCCTGCGCCGGGCCGCCCTTCGTTCGGGCCGCCCGATTTTGGAGGGTGGCCGCCCACTTTTTTCTGGCGGGCCGCCCGAATTGGGCCAGAGGGCCGCCCCATTTGGCGGCTGGGTGGCCCCGGTGGCGGCAGGGCGGCCCGCTCACCAGTTAGGGCCGATTCGACCACTTACCGCCCACCGGTTCCTAGAGGCTGATTGAGGAAGCAAACAAAAATGGCATTTATTGTTGGACCAATAGTTACAGAGCTCGAGATCATCCCATATTATGGACATACTTACCGCCTAAGGCGAGCCCATCCTAAATATGGGTGTTCAATGCAAGAGATGACACGCGCGGCCCTGCAGCCGTGCGTTACGTAAAATCGAAGCCCATACTCCATATCTCCAGACTTAGAGAGTTACAAATCCAGACTTCTATGCTTCCTTAGAGCAGGCTGAGCATCAGGCTGTGCATCGTGATGCTTGGTCTCGCCTGGGCGCTGGGGCGCCGCCATGATGATGCTCGCATCGTCATTTCTTCGTCAAAACATCTCTGTTTCTCGACGCTGAAGGCCTATTTAGCGCTTTTTGCAATGCGGACTTGCTGCTATCCGACGCTCCTCGCACTCGCACGATCGCTGCGACGGCCTTTCGGAGTCGCCCACCGTTGCAGCGCGTCCCTCACGGCGCGCTGCCGCATTCGCGCGCGCCCCGCGCCGCCATCGCTTCTGCCGCCGCGCTCATGCGAACATGCACATGCACATGATGTGCATATCCATGTGCCCGCTGCGGTGCTCTCGCGCGCCGCTCCCACGGTACTCTGGCGCGCTGATGAGTCATCGCCCGATCTGCCGCCGCTCCAGCCGCTCCGAGGAGGAGGAGCCCTGATGAGGGTCGAGATGATTTGGCCGATCTATCCCTCCAGGTCGCCTCCTCGTCGATGGAGCTACCCAGGCGCTCCCTGGAGAGACTACGCGCGCCGGAGGAGCTCAGCGCGGCGCGTATCCCGCACGCCGCGGCGTGGGGCTGCCAGGTGCGGCCAGCGGCGTGGCCACGTCACAGGCCCTGCCGCCTGCCGCGCCACCGGCCGCGCCGCAATTCTCGGCGACCAGCTGGTCGCGAGCTTCTTTTTTACCTAGGCTGCGGCCCGGCACTTGGACGCAAGCGCGGCTGCCTTGAGCTTGGCCTCTGAGCGGCCCGCGCGCAGCTGCTCCCGCCCCTCGGGCGAGGCCCGGTACGCGCCTCGGTCCTTGCGAGACTCGGGCACCCCACCCCCACCTCCTGGCGCCCACGCCACGCCCTGCTTGAACGCCTCTCGGCTCGCCGCGTCGGGCACGCACTCGGTGGCGCCTCGGGAGGTCAAGTGCTCGACCAGACCTGGCTCGCGCGCATCGACCACCAGCAAGTCCTGTATGTTGCCGCCCATCGCCGCCACCACCAGCGCCGTCGGCACGAAGCCGCTGGTCAAGTTGGCCGCCTCACTCGCGTCACTCGCGCCACTGCCCCGTCGCAACGGCCACCCGGAGCCGCGGCCCCGCAGCGGCGGCGCTGCCGTTGCAATGGGATAATACCACGACGAGCCAACAGCGTCGAGCCAACAGTGCCGGGTCGGGATGTGCGCCGCCGGCCGCTCGCTCGGGCCGACGCGGCTGGCGCAGCTCTTGGCTGCGGCAGTGGCTTGGCACGGCACCTTGATGAAGGTGTCGTAGCCGTGCATGCGCGCGACCCACGCCAACTGGTCCGCCGAGGAGACGCCCCAGGCGCGAAAGACGGCGCCGCCGTCCCAGCTGTTGTCGCACTCGATCACGAGTACCTTGAAGGCGCGCGCCGAGAACAGGCCCTCAAGGCCGAGGCTGTGCCACGGGCGGTCGACGTCGATCTTGAGGAAGTCGATGCGGCGAGGGGACGTCGGGTGGCGTTCCAAGTGGCGGCGCCACAGGCTGTCCGCCCGCACCGTTGGCACCTTGTACTCCGGCCACGAGTAGCGGGTGACGTTACCTCGCGCCGCTCGCTCGAAGACCTCCGGCACGTACGCGGAGGGTGGCATCGTCAGGTTACTCGCGCTGAAGCCGAGGCGTTGCCGCGTAATGCGACACATGTGGTCCGAGACACCCCTGCGCTCGAGCCCGTCCACGTGGTGGCACCTGGTTAGGAGCAGGAGTAGGAGTAGCAGTAGGAGTAGGAGTAGGAGTAGGAGTAGGAGTAGGAGTAGGAGTAGGAGTAGGAGTAGGAGTAGGGTAAGGTTAGGGGTTAGGGGTTAGGGGTTAGGGGTTAAGGGTAAGGGGTTGAGGATTATGGGTCAGGGTTAGGGTTAGGGTAGGGGTTGGAGCCGGAGCAGCTGCACCATGGCCGCAAGGTACGCGCACCGGCGCAGCAAGTGACATGCGCCTTCATGTTGAAGAAGAGGTCGACCATCTCGTCGTCGGTGGCTGAGAGGGCGCGCGCAGAGGTGAGCTTGTGCGCTCTAGTCAGCTCGCTGTAGGGCGGCACGTCGTCGAGCCTGGGCCGTCAAAGGCAGTGGAGTCGACGACTTTGGAGGCAGCCAAGCTCATCACCCGAGGCAGTGGCTGGGCGCCCAGTGCATAGTCGCGCAGTACCGCCAGGCGCGCCCCGAGGGGGCACAAGAGCCGGGGCAAGGCGCTGCCAAGGGGGGCGTTAGATCATGCTGCACGGGCCGGTGCTGAAGGTCCTGTGCAAAGTCTTCGAAGGCATCGACGCCCACGACCGTCGTGCCTGGGGCGTTCCAGAAGTCGAAGAAGATGAGGGCGTCGGAAGTGTTGCGATTAGGGCCGTGCCCCGCGTGGCAGCCTAGATCGACCATCACGCGCGGCGTGTCGTCGGGCCAGAACGAGCGCAGCTGGCCGTACAGGCGCTCCTGCGTCGTGAGGTGCCACCGCTTGACCGCAGAGAAGACCTTTTCGATGGCGCCCCTCGCCCGCATGGGAGCCATGGCCTGAGCCGGCGGCCCAACCTCATCACCTCCAGTGTGCTTTCCCTTGGCCGCGCGCTTCGGCTGAAGGAATTTCAGCGCCTGCCGCGTCGCCACCTGCCATGGATGCTGCGGCCATGCCACCTGCCATGGACGCTGCGGGACGCCTGTGATGGAGGCGGATAGGTAGCAGTCGTACAGAGCCTCCTGACTCGGAGGCGCGTGCTTGGCAGCGCATGGCAGCGTGATGTTGAGGCGCAGCGGTGTGAAGCTCATGCAGTGCTGTCGTTTTCGGAGTTGCTGCTGTGCCAATCTGCGCAATGGCAATATCTGCTCGCAGTCGCTCGGTGCGACGGCGCGCCAAGTGCCAAGTGAGCGCGCGCGTGAGGCTTTTCGGAAATTAGATGAGTATCTGGTGAATATCGTCTAAGGTCGGAGGACCGCTCAGGAGCGAGTGACCGGAGGGTGATGGCGCAGGATTGTGCTCGGTGACGTTCTGGCCAAACACGTAGTCGAACTAAGAGGTAGGGCCCGTGTCTGGCCGTGGAGGTAGCGGGAGTTTTGTGGCAGCGGAATCCGGAAATTTGATAGCGATACCAGTCGATCGAATACAAGATATACATAGATAGAGATACGCGCGGACCAGCCGCAGGGGGGGGGCAACACGGATTTATCGGGTTATAAGGGGGGTCACTGCAAAGTGCTGCTCATTGGTTGGTGATGGCGGCGGCGGCCAGCGCCGCCGCGGCGCCATCCGCCTCCGCCGCCTCAGTCCCGGCCTGGCCCGCCGTCGCGAGCCGCTTCGCTCTCTCCTTTTCGCGCTTCTTCTTGTTCTTCGCCGCGTTCTTCCCCTCGCCCGGCGCCGCCTCCTCCTCTTCCGCCTCCACCACTTCTGGAGGCGGCACGGGCGCGGGCACGGGCGCGGGCGCGGGCGCGGGCGCGGGCGCGGCTGCGGGCGTCGCCGGCGGCGCGACTGGCTTGGAAGGGTCTTCGAAGAGTGTGCCGTCGACGAGCTCTGGGAAGAGCTTCTTGAACGTCGGGTCCTTTGCGTTCCATGCGACCGAGGCCGCGCAGAGCTGCCGCTTCTGCTCGAGCGTCGTCACCACCGCGCCGGTGGTGTTCTCGTTCTCGAGGAAGAAAGAGAGCACGCCCGTGAGGATGGTCGCCACCGACCAGGCGGGCACCCACGACTCTGGATGGAAGTCCGACATGCTGAGGCAGAGCCTGGTTGGGGACAGGGTCGGGGTCGGGGTTGGGGTCGGGGTCGGGGTCGGGGTCGGGGTCGGGTTGGGGTTGGGGTCGGTCGGTGGAGGGTTAGCCAACCTTCGTCCGGTCTCGAAGCGGCCGTTGGGCGTGAGCATATAGATGGAGGGCGGCTTGAACGGGTAGTCGTTCGGGAACACAACCTTGCCGTGGTACCTACCAATGGATCGTCGACGGTGCTGGGCTCGGCGACCAGTGGGTGCAGGGTGCCAGCACGCCACAGCCCTCCTTCATCGAGGCAGCGAGGGGCTTTCCGCTCGGGCCCAGAGGACGGCCCTGAGCGGGTGGGCCCTGGGGCGGTGGGTGGTTGCGTGTGCTGCTGCGAGCCAGGGCACTTTGACCTTGCCGTGGTACAGCCCGCCCGTGTAGGGTGAGTCAGGCGGGCCCTGCAGCACGTAGTGCCACTCTTGCAGGTTGCTCTCGAGCGGCGCGGCGCGAATGAACGGCGGTGACTCAAAGCATTTGTACTCTTTGCGCAGGCGGTTCACCGCAACCTTGCTTGCCATCGCCCGTGTCGCCACGCGAACTTAAAGCGTTCCGCGGCGCGGGGGGCGATGCATTGTTGTGCATTTTATCTGTGCGCTTGGGTGCCAATCGAGCATGGTATAGCGTGGACGAGACTGGTGGAGGAGCAGTTGAGGCTTGCATGCTCTCTCACTGGTGCATGAGGGCCCTGGTAGCTTTCCTGCCTCGCGGGTCGCGGCTTAGTCGCGGCCCAACGACAATTCTTCAAAGGCGCGTTGCTCTGCTCTCGCTGCGCCGGCTCGCCGGCACGTGTAGTTGCCTTAATAGCAGTGGATTCCGTGTTTTGGATAAAGATGCGTCTTCCTATCTGCATATGTTTGGAATCAGAAGGTGCTTTTGACGAGGTGAATATTTGTTGTTTGAGGCAGGTGGCTGTTTTTTTTGCTTGGGCGGCCCTGAACACCAGGTAGGTAGGTAGTAGAATCGTCACTTGGCGCCAGAATCCGTTTTATTTACCACGAACCGGTTCGCACTGTAACAGGCCGTTAGATAATTTGATGGCTGTTGCAGGTAACGTCCGTCTGGTCGCACTGTCCCAGCGACCAGAGTTCAGACCCACGGCGAAGGTGGCCCCTCCCCGACACCACACACGTTGCACCCTGTGCGCCAACCTTCCTAGGGACAGCATCGGCGCCCGTCCAGCGCACCTGCCTCGCACGCGCGCACGTACGTTGCTCGGTTCGCCACTATACTGACTCGGCTGGCGAGTATGCCGCAGGGCTTCTGTGTGGCTACATCACCACCGCCCGCGACGGAGCAGAGCACTCGCCGGCGCCCAAGAATGACGTCCAGGATGCCCAGCATGCAAAACCGGTCAAGGCACGAGGTGAGCGTGACGGCCGGCATGGTGACGAGCCTGAATCGGCTGGACGATGATGCGTCGCTGGCTGCGCTCGCCGAGGCGCTCATCACCGGCGACAACACCGTGTGGGCCGATGCCGTGCTTGAGTTGGCGGACCTTTCGACGAACATCGTCCTCGAGTTTGATGGCGGGTATTGGCATGGGCCCGAGAAGGTGGACGGTGATGTGCGCAAGACGCTCAAGTTGCTCGCAAAGTACCCTACCGGCATCATCCTGCGCGTGCGAGCGGATGGGTGTCCTCCACTGCAGCAGGCGCTCCACGATGCTGGCGCGGACATCAAGCGCGTTGTCATCGTGGAGCTCGACAAGGAAGCCAGCAGCCCCCACAAGGTGCACCTGGCGATGCGCGCTGTTGCCAACCGGCTCCGGCCCGCACTCGAGCTGCTCGGCAGCGGCCCGAAACTGGCCACCTACCTGGCGCGCCTGGATGCCACCACCCTTTGGGACGCCGCCGACCACGCCAAAGCCCAGCTGCTCGTCACGCGCGCATGGGCTGCCTCCGACGCCGCGTGGGCTGCCAACTACCACGAGCTCGTGGCGGTCCTCGGCTCCGAAGGCGCTGCGTTGAGCCCTGGCCCCGGCAAACCGGCAGCCTAACCCGGCAACGACCCGGCAACACCCCGGCAACCCGGCAGCACCCGGCAACCCGGCAGCACCCGGCA
>Ga0209302_10001978_pt1 | contig 12004 bp, 6 predicted proteins | sample ArcOceMetagenome_2_FD_187445 | JGI IMG/M metagenome (GOLD analysis project Ga0209302, IMG submission 187445) | Marine eukaryotic phytoplankton communities from Arctic Ocean - Arctic Ocean ARC135M Metagenome (SPAdes) (version 2) | ecosystem: Environmental > Aquatic > Marine > Oceanic | place... | reverse complement strand
AAAAAGAGGGAGCAACTGGCCAGTAGTGATGGGAGGGCCTGTCTGGGGGGGTCGGCAGGCGGCGGGTAAGGCTGATTCCCAGGCGTTCTGCGGGAAAAGACTGCCCCACCCGTGGGGCGGTTCCTAGCCAACCAACCAAGCCGGTAGCGGCTTGCGTAGTACACGGGTGATTCGTTGTTAGCCGGGGGTTAACGAATAGGACCTTTTTCAAAAAAGCTCTGACATTTGAAAGTAAATACAAAATAGGACTCCGTCAGTCAGTCAGGCCCTGGTTGCTCGCTGTTCCAGGTGAACCACCGTCGTGCGTCGTCGGCAAGCCCGCAAGACTTTAGGTGCACCGCTTGTCGAGAAGCAACCACACACCACACCTCCTAAGATAAGATAACAGAGATTATCTTATCACACCTCCTCACCTACGGTACTGGTCTGTGAGGGATCAGGCGCGCGGCTAGACAGAATAAAAGGCCCCCTTGCAGCGCCGTGGCATTCTTTGTCGTGCGTGGGTGTGGTGGCGTGGTCGATGATGGCCACCACCTCCTCGTCGATCGCCCACCCGTCATCGCTCGACGCCTTTTACGAGCTGCTCGCCCAGACCGCGCCGCGGCTGCTCGTCGTCGATTTCTTCGCCGAGTGGTGCGGGCCGTGCAAGCGCGTCGCCCCGCAGTTTGCTGAGCTCGCCGCCAAGCACCAGCGCGTCGCCCGCTTCGCCAAAGTCGACGTGGACGCCGCACCGGATCTCGCCCAGAACGCGGGTGTCCGGGCGATGCCAACGTTTCACATCTACAAGGCGGGCGAGCGTGTCTTCGAGCTCAAGGGTGCCGACATCGGTAAACTCGAGGCGGCGGTGCTCCAGTGGAGCACTGATGTAGGCGCAGCGCTCGAGGCCGCCAAGGCGCCGCCGCTGCCGCAGGTTGCGCTGCTGCACTTTGATGAGGGCCGCTCGGAGAAGATCCTGCGCAGGCTGCTGCAGTATGACCACGAGCTGCGCCAGTCTTCTGACGATCAGGCGCGTGCGGAGCCCGCCCGCGCGAATCGCGGCCCGCTGCAACCGGTTTGGGCCCACACAAATGGCGGCTCACCCGCGCCCACCGCGCTGCCTGCTCGCACGCAGGCTCTCAGCGAGACGGAATCGTCGACCTTGGCTGGTGCTGTGGCGGCGATGCAGGAGGGCAGAGGCTGGCCACCCTCGCAGCTGCGCCTCTTCGAGCGGCTTCTGCGCTGGCCCCCTGATTATCGCTACCCGGTGCTGGACGCGCTGCGGCTGGCGGTGCTCGTGCCGGAAATTGCGGCGCAGATCGCCACGGAGGCGCCTCAGGAGGGAAGCACCGCGTCGCTGGTGGGACTCCTCGCACTGCGCCCGCTGTCAGGAGGCGAGCACCCAGCAGGGCCAGGCGGTAAGACGCGCACCCACAACCAGGAGGTCAACCAGATGCTGGGGCTGCGCTTCTGGTGCAACCTGCTCGCGCACGCGCCCGCCGCACAGCTCGCGGTCCTCGTGCCGGTGGCGCTCGAGGCCGCCGCGCAGGCGGACTGCCACGAGTGTCGCCGGCCGGCCACGCGCCTCGCTCTGAGCACGCTGCTGCTCGACCTAGCGGTCCTGCTGCAGAGGCAGCGGGCGGGGCCGGACGACAAGACGATGCTCGTGTGCGCCTTGCAGCAGCTGCTGACCACGCCTCAACCCGCCGCCGAGGTGCGCGCCGCGCGCGCCGCGCGCGCCGTGCCCAGCCGCCCCGCCCCACGCACCCTAGTGCTGCCGCCCACGCGCGCAGCCGGACGCCCCACGCTCGCCGTCCGCGGTAGGTGCGCTCACGGGGGCTGCTCGCGCTGGGCACGCTGCTCCAGGGCGACCCTGCCACCGCACGCCTCTGCACCGACCTCGACCTTACGAGCGTGGTGGCGCAGCTCAAGGACGGCCCCGGAGCAACGAGCAGGGCGCACGCGCTCGCCGCCAAGGTGCTCTCCCTCCTTGAGAGCGAGGCCAAGGCAGCCAACGAGGTCGCGGCTGATGCGGCGCTCTACGGCTGAGCCGCGCGTCGCTCCGCCTGCGCTCTTGTAGCGCCTCTTCGTCTCTTGGCACCGGGAGGTCTGCGATAGCTTTTGTCCCTCCCTGCCCCCCCGACGCATCTTATCTTATCCCCAACGTGCAGATAAGATCAGATAAGATGGTTCCTGTACCGGCTTGGTTCGCCAAGAACCCAGAGCCAGCGGTGGGGCAGTCTTTTCCCGCAGAACGCCTGTGGGAATCAGCGTTATCAGCCAGGTATCACACAGCCTTTTACCCGCCGCCTGCCGCGCCCCCCCAGACACAGGGGCCCTCTCATCGTGCCCCGTCCGGTCCTCCCTCTTTTTTTAAGCAGCACTCCTCTTCTGCAAAGCAAAAATCCAAGATCTCCAGATCACGAGTTTTCGGCACATAAACGATGGCGAAGATCGGGGGACGAGGACCGGGCGATTCGTGACCGCCGTGGTCTGGTTAGTCTACAACTCGCGACATGACCCACAGCATTGAAACCTCTGCGGGAAAATCGACCTCAACACGCCACTGTAAAATCCGCCTCTAAGCCAGGTAAGCTGCCGCCCAGCTGGCCAGAAGCCGCACGCGAGGCGTGTGCAAACTCTCACTTTGGGAGCCCCTGACCTGCCCCTGCTTGCTCGCGCAGCTCCATGGACTTCATGAACACTCCTCCTCATGGTGAGGCCACCCCGCCGTTCAACATCGCCGACCACCTCATCATCTTGACGCCAGATGCACCGACAAGAGCAGCGACAGCCGACTCAACGCCGCCATGGATCGCCGTTGCCCCTTTAATGCCCCTTGCCCGTGCCCTGCGGCATCCACTCGCGGCCTGTGGACTGCGTGCTACAGCGCTCGGCGAGCATTTTCTTTGAGACTTTTGGTCTCTTCTCGTACGGGTGCTGGAGGTGTGTGGGCGCCGGCTCCCGGCTGGTGAGTGAAACCCAAATTTTGTTTTGAGTTAAAGCCACCATGTCAGGTGTGTATGAATGACCACTACGGTACTCACGCTGACTGACTGAGTAGCACGACAGTGCCCTGGGATCTGGCTGAATCCCAGCGGATCGCTGGGAAATGTTCGCCAAAGGTGGCTGGGTTCTCAAGGAACCAAGCGAGAGGCTATTGGTTGGTTCATACGCGCAGATGCGGATGATCAGATGATGCGGATATCTCTTATCTTATCTCGGAAATACAGACAACGCCCGCGCGCCGGAAATACAGACACGGCTGCAGACTTTGCATTCATTGTTGGACCAGTCGGGCTGGCTTGCAGGGACCAGACGAGGGGGCAGGAGGGACGAGAGGACCTCCCGCCTGGAGCAGCGTGAGGTGGACCGTACCGACTGCAGTTCTGTTAGCGGCGTGCCTCTCTCACTTCTGACGCCACGTCAAGCCAGATGGAGAACACAGACTACTCCCTCTTCGGGTGCGCACCTGCGCCCCAGGGTTGGGGGGTGGTGGGTGGGGGAGAGGGTGGTGGAGCGCGTGCTGGATAGTCGGTGCGATCCTGCCCGAGCCTAATCAACCATCGATGTGTAGCTCAAGGCCACTAGTGTGGCCAAGGGGGGTGGTGGTGTGATGGGGCTCTGTCGCTAAAAGCGGCGCTTCCTGTGGCAGGTCAAAGCCCCGGTCACCACCGCGGCCGGCCCCCACGAACCTTTTGCCTCCGGGATTGATGCCCACTCCACTCCAGCACCCTGAAGTCGCGGCCTTGGAGCTCCCAGAGGAAGCCACAAACCCTTACGCGCTCCAAGCCAGCCTGGGCACCTCTCTGGACGCAGCCCTGGGCAACACCTGGGCAACTCCTGGTCAGAGCACCGCCCAGCTGCTGTCAGCTGGCCAGGCTTGCCTGGACACCGCCCAGCTGCTGACGCCTGGCCAGCTGACGCCTGGTCAGCTGACGCCCGGCCAACTGACGCCCGGCCAGCTGACGCCCGGCCAGCTGACGCCCGGCCAGCTGACGCCCGGCGGCCAAAAGGGCAGCCAGATCTGGGGCAACTCGTCTGCCCAGCAGCCCCTAGCGGGCCAGCCACCCGCGCACTGCATGCCTCCCGCGTGCGGCTATCCGGGCGGCGCGATGCCGGGCAGCGCGATGCCTTCGCTGGCCCAGCTGCAGCAGTCGATCGGGGCGGGCCTCGCGCCGACGCCGCCGCTGTCGCTCGGGCAGCCTGCGCCCCCCATGCCGGGGATGGGTGCGCATCAGCAGATAAGTGCGCAGCAGCACCTCTCCCTCGCGCAGCAGTACGAGCAGTACGCCTCGACCATCCCCAACCTGCTGCCCGTGGCCGCAGCTGACAAAGGCAACGTGCAGCTGCAGTCGCAAGCGCACGCGCAGGTGCATGCGCAGCTGCAGGCGCAGGCGCAGGCGACGGCGCAGCTGCAGGCCCAGCTGCAGGCATCGCAGCTGCAGACGGCGCAGCTGCAGGCGCAGGCGCAGTCGCATGCCCACGCGCAGGTGAACGCGCAGTCGCAGGCGCAGGCACAGGCACAGGCGCACATGTTCGCCGCGGCGCAGCTGATGAGCATGTGCGGCCTCGGGCCAGGCATGCCAGGCCAGCAAGGCATGCAGGGTCAAGGCATGCCAGGCCAGCCAGGCATGCAGGGTCAAGGCATGCCAGGTCAAGGCATGCACGGCGGCATGCAAGGCGGCATGCAAGGCCCCGGCATGCACTCGGGGTACCACTCGGGCGCGCTCTCGGGCGCCCAGTCGGGCTCGCACACGCCGGACGCGCACGGGCAGATGCAGTACCAGACGGCGCCAGGGACCGTGCCGTACCTCGGGGCCAACGGCGTGCCTGACTTTTCGTGCCGCGCGCTCCCGACAGGGGCTCGCAGCGTGGGTGCGATGAGCCAGAGCTCGGCCGGAAGCCAGAGCCACCCCGGCAGCGGCGCGAGCACGCCGTCTGCGCAGCAGATGGCGGCGCGCCGGATGCACCCAGGCCGGGGCGGCGGCCCGCGCTCGAGCGGCAACCAGTCAGACGAGGAGGCAGGCACTGGCAACTTCCGCCGCCGGCGGCGGCAGGACAACCGCGAGGAGGACCGCATGTTGTACGCGCTCAACCTGGCGCGCGTGCGCATGGGCGACGACCAGCGGACGACGCTCATGGTGCGCAACATCCCCAACAAGTACAACCAGAAGATGCTTCTCGCGACCATCGAGGACCGGCACGAGGGCAAGTTCGACCTGCTCTACCTGCCCATCGACTTCAAGAACCGGTGCAACGTGGGCTACGCTTTCATCAACTTCATCTCGACCACCGACATCCTCCCCTTTTACGTGCGCCGCCACCCTACCCCTTAGCGCCACCGCGCCTCAAGCCCGCGCGCGCGAGGCGGTGGAGGGTTGCGAGGGTTGCGAGGGTTGCGAGGGTTGCGAGGGTTGCGAGGGTTGCGAGGGTTGCGAGGGTTGCGAGGGTTGCGAGGGTTGCGAGGGTTGCGAGGGTGAGGCTGATGCTGGAGGTGTGGCTGACGCGCCGCGCGCCCCTCCCTATCGCAGGAGGAGTTCAACCACAAGCGATGGGACCGCTTCAACTCGGACAAGGTGTGCGAGATCACCTACGCGCGCATCCAGGGCAAGATCTCGCTCATTACGCACTTTGAGAACTCCTCGCTCATACACGAGGACGAGGGCTACCAGCCCATCATTTTCGCCAGCGACGGCAGCGGCCGCCGCGAGAAGCTCCCCCTGGGCGGCGGGAGCACGTGGCGACCCATCGGCCCGCGGATGGGCGGCCATGCCCCCCCGCCACCGAATGGCCAAGGCCCGCCATCGATGCACCACCAGCAACCAATCTTTCCGACCGCCCCCCCGGCTCAGCAGTGATCTGGGACCAACGGCGCCCCAGACTCGCGATTTTCGCAGGCGGTTTTTGCGTTGCGCCTGTACATTCACCGGGGTGCGTGTCACCTTTGGACGTAAACGAGTGCGCGTGTTGGAGCGCCTGGCTCGCCTGGCTCGCAGGGTCTTTCAGCTGTTTGGTGTTTTACGGGTTTATTAATTTTGAGCTTTTTCGTTGGTTGGATTATTGTTCCCGGGGGGGTGTCCATGACGGTGTTCGACACGAGAAGTCGTGCAAACCATGGTTCGCTCGCTTCTCGCATGTGTTGTTATCGTGGCCACGGACGCGTTCATGCTCGCGCCATTCGCTTCGCGCACCCCGATTATCATTGCACCCGGTCTGGTGCCAACTGGAGAGCGCGTCTTGCTGCCCCTGCGCATGGACGCTGCTAACGCCGACGACAAGGCAGCGGCAGTGAAGGCAGTGAAGGCGGCGAAGGCAGCGAAGGCAGAGGCAGCGGCAGACGCGGCAGACGCGGCGGATGAGAAGGAAGAGACTGCCCAGGAGAAGGTAGCTCGCGAGGCTGCCGAGAAGGCCGAGGCGGATGCAAAGGCCGAGGCCGAGGCCAAGGCCAAGGTCGAGGCCGAGAAAGCTGAGGCGAAGGCCAAGGTCGAGGCCGAGAAAGCGGTGGCGGAAGCTGCGAGGGCTGCGGAAAGGAAGGCTGCGGCGGTCCAGAAGGCACAAGCAGCAGTCAACATGGTCGGCAAGGAGTTCGGCTACATCAAGGAGCAGTTCGTACTGCGATGGACTGAGGAAGCGATTGTGGTGGGTGATGACAACTGGGCGGCGCTAACCGAGGAGGTCCCTGACCTCTGCGACCACATCGGCATGGCGAAGGCGCTGCTCCAGCGCGAAGATGCCAAGTGCGTCGCGATGGTCAAGGCACTGGATCAGCTGCAGAAGGAGCTCACGGGGCAGCTTGAGTTCCCTACGTCGGACCTCGTCCCAGCGTCCATCACCATCAAGGGTCGCCAGGGGTTGGTCGCGAAGTCGTACGCCCGTGAAAAGTCGCTGGCCCGGGAAGCAAGACTGAGCGCGCGACCGAATCCTATTGGGGCCACATCGTGGGAAGGGGGGCGTTTGTGGTGAGAACGCATTCCCACAGTACACCGTAAAGTAAAGTATGCTGTCACCGTGTCCGCGTGTCGCGTGTCGCGGGTGTCCACACACGGTATTCTGAATTCGAGAGTACACAGTCGAGAGCTCCTGAACCGCGGTTAAATCTTCTGGAGCGGTCTACGGTACCGGTACACCCCCCGGTCACCCCCGGCGCCCGGGGGTCCTGAAGAGCCACTTTGGACTTTGGGGCCAAATCTGCTCAAGTGTTCCTGGAACAGATGTGCACAAACCTGCTACGGCTTTAAAGTGGCCCACCGCCCCTGGCCGACCAAAGCCGCTAAACGACCACCGTCAGGCAGGGGAACGGGGGGCTATAAAAAGTAACGTGTACGTCTGTCGTCTCTTCAGACTTTTCACACTCTTTTGACTTTTGCTTACCGTACGCGCGGCGACTCACAAGTCAGCCAGACTAATAAGGGCCTGTATACTCTAAAGTGTATCGACTGTAGTATACTATCTTTATAACGTACACAGACACGCCCCCCCACACGCCGCCACGAGATGCACTCTCCGACTCCACCGGCGTTTCTACTCGATCTTTATTTACACGCGTTTGAGCAAGACGGGGCGGTCCCGAAGCAAGGGCGGAGCGAGCATGCCGCCCACCTCTAGCGCGCCTACGGGCGGCGGCGTGCTGCCAAAGGCGTGAGCAGCCGCCACCCGCCACGCGTGCACGCGGCGCAGGTCGGCATGCTCGAGCGGCGCGGCGAAGCACGCTTGCGTCCCGTTAAGCCCTGTGCGCTCCTGCGCCTCGAAGAGCTCGTGGTCGTGCCGCTTGGCCGCGGCGTCGGCTGCGGCGCAGTCGAGACCAGAGTCGTGGAGCTGCTGCCGCAGCGAGGAGAGCCGTGCGGGGTGGCTGTGCGCCAGGTTGCGCACCTCGTGCGGGTCTGCCTCCACGTCGAAGAGCTGTGGCGGCCACTGCCCGTGGGGCTGCAGCCCGTCGAAGAGCTCGCCGTACTCGAGCAGCTTCCACCGGCCGGCGCGCAGCATGCACGCGCCCGTCGGGCCCGTGGGGCCGTGGTACTGCGCGACGGCCCCCGCGCCCGCCTCGAGCGTCAGCTTCTCAAGGTTGACCGCGCGCTCGAGCAGCGGCAGCAGCGATCCCTCGGGGCCCGGGCCGGCCGCCGCGCCGTGCGTGAGCGTGCCGACGCTCGACTGCGCGGCGTGCAGCAGCGTGGGCATCAGCGCGGTGGTGGAGGTCACGCGCAGCACGCGCCGCCCGGCGTGGGGATGCCGCGCCGCCCCAGCGGCCCCGGCGGGCGGCCCCGGCGGGCGCAGCAGCAGCGCGACGCGGCTCGAGGCCTCGTAGAGGGAGGCCTTCTGCCACGTGCCGTGCTCGAGCCGCATCTCGCCTGGGGAGGATGTGTCGCGCGGATGTGCCACGTGGAGCTGCGGGCTGGGTATGCACGGCTGCAGCCTCGACGCGTGGGGCTGCAGCCTGGCGTTCGAGTCGGGCCAGCAGTGGCATGGTATCACACCATGGTCGCAGGTGAGGTAAGCCTACCCCTATCCCTACCCCTACCCCTAACCATCTCACCGTGGTCGGAGGTGAGGACGACCAGCGTGGAGCGCAGCGTCGAGGCCGCGGCATCGAGGATGCGGCCGACCATCGCGTCCGTCTGCGCGAGCTTGGCAAAGTGCGCGAGGCGGAAGGCGGCTGCTGCCTCAGCCGAAGGCGGCGGGTGCTGCAGGCCTCGCGCCACACTCATCGCCGCGTCGTACGGATGCATATCGCCGAGCGGCACGTGGTGAGGCGGCAGGCCGAGCGCGCTCATGTTGACTGCGGCGAGCGCGGCGGCGGGCATGTCGCGCCAGAACGGGCCGTGCGGGTAGTCGATGTCGCAATACAGAAAGAGCGGGCGCGCCTTGACCGCGCCGCCGACAGGCTGCGGCGGCGGCGGCGACAAGCGGCGGCGGCGCTGGCGCGCGTGCTGGTGCTGGCGCAGCGCGCGCACGCACAGGTGGACGGTCTCCTCGTCCCGCTTGAAGTCGACTTGCTCCGACGGCTCGCCCGGCTGCGGCGTGGGCAGCGCTGTCTGCGCGCGCCGCACGCCGGCCGCGCGGACGAGCGTGCACCAGTGCTCCTTGGGGTTGACGTGGAAGCCGTTCCAGCCGGACTCATTGTGCGCCGGGTCGCACGGCACGTTGTCGCTGCACACGCCTCCCACGTCGAGCTTGCCGTAGGTGCGCACCTCGTAGCCGTGAGATGTCATCTCAGCCGGCAGGGTGCGCACGCCCCGCTGCACGGCGCCGAGCCGCTCGCACCACGGCGCGCCGTGCAGGCGCACGCACCTCGCGTCGAGGGAGCCGTCGGCCGCGGCCACAAGCCCATCCGTGTTGGAGTAGACGTGCAGCGCGTGCGGCAGGCGGCCCGTTAGCAGCGCCACCCGCGCCGGCACGCACACCGGGTTGGGGCTGTACGCGCGCACGAAGTTGACCGACTCGGCGGCGAGCGCGCGCAGGCGTGGCAGCGCGACCTCGCCGTAGACGTGGCTGCCCTCGTCGAGCAGCCGGCCGTCGAGCGAGTCGACCACCAGCATCAGGATGTTCGGGGCGGCGGCCATCCTCGCGCCTCGCGCCCACCCCTGTGCTGCCTCGGCCGCCCCGTCGGCGCCGCCCCTCTGCTCGAGCCGCCTCTGCTCCTCGTCCTCGCTGCCACCGACCTGGCCCGCCCGCCCTCGCCCTCGCCCTCGCCCTCGCCCTCGGCGATGCGCCCCGCGGCCGCGCAGGCGCGCCAACGACGGGGAGGGGAGACCTGGCCCGGTAACAGGCGCAGCCTCCCCTTCCCCTCTGCTCGCCGCTGCCCTCGCTGCCGCCCTCGCCGCCGCCCTCGCGCCTGGTGGCCGCGCCTCGCGTTCGAAAGTGGCGCGTAGCCGCGCCCCCTCGGCCGTGCCGAGCCGTTGCCCCGCGGCGGCCGCGGCGGCCGCGGCAAGGGGGAGCACGGTGAGCGAGCGCACCTTGAACTTGTGCCCGCCCGACGAGGTCGTGTTGAGTAGCTGCAACTGTAGCGCGCAGCCGGCGCCGGCGCTGGCACCAGGCGCCACGAGGAAGTGGTGCACGGCGTAGACGGAGACGCGACCGTGGCTGGCCGCGGGCCGGTGGGCGTCGACACGCTGCGGCGGGCACGCGCAGCCCCCCATGCAGCGGAGCTCGACGGTGCCCATCCCCTCGTACGAGGTCAGGTGCTCCAGCGCGAGGTGCACCGCGGCAGACGCGTTGGCCCCGCCGCCGCCGCCGCCGCCGCCGCCGCCGCCGCCGTTGAAGGCGCCGCCGCTGCCGCCAGCAGCGTCGCCGCCAGCGGCGTCAGCGGCGTCGGCGGCGTCGGCGTGCAGCCGCGTGTCGACGGTGGCGTGCATCGTCGCGCCTGGCTCGAGCGCGACCACGCCCGGGCTGCGCTTGGGCTTCGGGCCCAGCCGCGCCGCGCGGCCGCAGAAGAACCAGCTGCGCGGCCGCGTCTGCAGGAAGGCGGGCAGCCGCTCGACGAAGCGCGAGAGGGGGCACTCATCCACCACGCGGCGCGCGACGCAGGCGCGCCCGCCGCATGAGCCCGCGGCACGGTAGCCACTCCTCGGCTTCCTGACCGCCGCATGGGCCGTCGGCAGCCACACGCCCGTTGCGGGGCAGGCGGCCGCACGCCAGCGCAGGGGCTGCATCGTCTGGAAGTCCTGGCCCTTGCCGACGACCATCGTGCTCAGCGGACGCGAGAACGAGTAGCACCGCGCCGACGCGGGCGGCCGCGCATTGCGAGGCCGCAGCGGCGGCGGCAGCTGTGCGGTGCTCCCCTCGCCGCAGGCAGTGCCGCCGCCGCCGCCGCCGCCGCCGCCGCCGCCGCCGCCGCCGCCGCCGCCGCCGCCGCCGCCGCCCTCGCGCGGCTCCTCCATGGCCGTGCCCCTCCAGGGCAGCGCGTGCGGCGGCGCGCGCGGCCGAGCAGCACGCACACGGTCGAGCCAGTGGCGCAGGACCTCGTCCACGTAGTCGACGCCCCTGCGGCCGTTGAGCGGGTGCAGGCAGTCCGGGCCGGTCAGGTCGTCGATCGAGAAGCCGGCCGCGCCCGCCTGGAGGCGCGGTAGCACCGCCCTGTGCACCGAGAGGCAGGCCTGCCCGTAGCGGTCGCACACGGCGGTGGCCTCGGCCTCGGCGGCCGACCACACCGTCTGAGGGTAGACGTAGCCGCCGACGCCCTTCTCGCCGTCACGGTACATGGTGGGCGGCTGCCCAGGCCCACGCGAGGCGTGGCACAGCGCGTGTACCGATAGGAAGACGAGCAGCGGGCGGGGGCAGAGCTCGAGCAACCTGCGCGCCACTGCCTCGACCGCCGCGAGCTGAAGGTGTATCGCCATCGATCCAAACTCGAGGACGATAACGTCGAGCTGCGTCGGAAGGTGCGAAAAGAGGCACGGCAGCACCGTCTGCGCCGGGGTCGCGTCGAGTGCGCTGTTGTTCAGCTGGTGCTGCGGGTGCGGCCACGTGTGGTTGACGTGCTCGAGCAGTCGCACTGCCCACCCCTTGAAGGGCCGCACTGGTGGTTCGCCCCAGTTCAGGCGCGTCTTCACCACGCCGCCAAACTCCATGCACCGCTTGTACGGCTGGTCCAGGCACCCACCGTGCTGTGCGACGGACGCACCGAACACCCCAAGCCGCAGGGGCTTGCCAGCGTCCAGCCGCCGCAGAAAGGCGCTGTAGGCCTCAGGCTGACCGAGCCGCACTACTGACCGGTTCAGCTCGAGTGCGGTCAAATGAGTTGTCATCTGTTTGGCGAGCCCGCGCGCCCGCGCGATCGTCGCGCGCCGCACGCGGCACGTGGCGTAGTTTGAAGGTCTCATCAGCCCGCAGGAGCCCGAGAGCTGGGCCAGCCGCAAGCGTTCCACCAAGTCCTGAAATCGTGTTCGTCCTCTGCAGAGAGAGAGAGAGAGAGAGAGAGAAACAGCGGACGCATGGGTGTTAACCAGCGGACATCATGAGAGTGTGTGCCGCGTGCAGTATCATTAGCGTGTTGACACAGTGGGGTGCCACCCTAGTAATAAAAATAAGA
>Ga0209302_10001975_pt1 | contig 12010 bp, 11 predicted proteins | sample ArcOceMetagenome_2_FD_187445 | JGI IMG/M metagenome (GOLD analysis project Ga0209302, IMG submission 187445) | Marine eukaryotic phytoplankton communities from Arctic Ocean - Arctic Ocean ARC135M Metagenome (SPAdes) (version 2) | ecosystem: Environmental > Aquatic > Marine > Oceanic | place... | reverse complement strand
CTGCCTCGATCGCCGCCTCGCCGGCCTGCCGCTCCTCAAGGCCGACGAGGTCCCTGCGTCTCACTTCGTGTCCCGCGGGCCCGCTCTCCGCGCAGAGCTGAAAAAGCTTAGCTGCTCGACGTGCTAGGCATTCCTCTCCTCTCTTCTCGCTCCGTGGCGCACGAACGAGCAGGGGGGGGCGTCCGAATTCGGTGACAGTCCTATGTGTGTCAGCATCCGCTGACTACTCTCTATCGGTGAAGCAGCAACAGCTTCCTGAACAGGTTGTGTTGCAGCGCTATGTTTCTGCGGGTCTAGGAATCCTAGGAATCCTGTAGCCTGTAACCTTCTTCTAACAGAGCTTTTGTTCAGCATCTCTCACTCGCTCCGTGCCCCTTGCACGTGAGTTTGTACGGGTTGGGCTGGGCAGCCGCACGTCGAGTTCAGGCTTGGATGGTCCGGGTTGATAGCCCACAGGCTGCCGAGTCGATGGGCGGGTGACCGCCTCCTTCCGAGGCGGCGACCGCAGGCGGCGACCGCCTCCCAGAGGCGGTCGCCGCCTCGGGCTGAAGCGGCGACCGCCTCCTGCTGAGGCGGCGACCGGCGGGTACAACCAGCGGCGACCGCATGCGGTCACCGCCTCACCGCCTAAAAGAGGCGGCGACCGCAGCGGCGACCGCCGAGGCGGCGACCGCCTTCGCCGATGGCGGCGACCGCCTCCTCCCCGGGCGGCGACCGCCGGCGGTCGCCGCCTCGTGGAGGCGGTCGCCGCCTCGGCCACGGGCGGCGACCGCAGGCGGTGACCGCCTCCCAGAGGCGGCGACCGCACGGTGGCGACACGGTCATCGCCGGCGGTCGCCGCCCGCCGCCCAACTCTGAAACGGGACACGTCGACCGTCCTGGACGGTGCCTACGTGCACGGATTTGCCTCAAACTTGGTATGCACACAGGTATTAACATATGGCACCGGCCCCGCGCAAAAAAGGGGGGCGCCGCAGCCTAGCATGCGGTCGCAACCGCGATTTTGCCCAACTCTTGTACCATCGCTTCCGTGAGCTCTACACTCCTCGAGTACCGTGTTATCTCCAACCTAAGTAGAATTGACTTAGTTTCAGACGGGACTTTGCCCAAATTGAACTAAGTCATATCAATCTCTAACCTAAGCACAGCCCCAATATCTCAAAGCTAAGCATTGCCGTCTACCACCCCTGAGTTGTTTCACCTGCTCGGGCGCGCGCGGCACGTCGTGGTTCAGCGCACGTCCTGGCTGTAGTCGTAGGATAAGTCTGCGCAGCACGCAGCACCTGCTCATGTGCAGCACAGGCATGCAACTATTCCTCAATCACCCAGCACGTGAAATGCCCTGGACCCCCCACAGTGACCACGGGCGGCGGCGGTGTGAAGTCGGGTATTCCGCTGATTGTCACCCCCCCTGCGGTATCTCGAACTATGTCACATTTATCTCCTTTGTGTGTTTTGGGGGGCAAATTGAACTATTAATAAGTCAATTCTACTTAGGTTGGAGATAACACGGTATGATATCTTATGGTACGCACGCAATGCCGTGTCTGTCTCGGCACGCCCGCTGCTTGTGGTGAGAGCCAGCAGCTCAAGCACTATGGCCTGCGATACTGCATCATGGCTGCGCTGCTCACGGCAGTCTCGGCAGAGCTGCAAGAGGTACGGCACACCGCCAGCACCTCGGGCGAGATCACGCTTGAGGGTTGCCCGGATCACGTCAGCTGGAAAGATGCTCCGTTTGCCAACGAACTCGAGCCGGACGTGCCAACGTATGTGTACTGGCTACGCGCGCTGTTCACACCCAAGGAGACCACCACGCTCGTCCGCACCCTGATGCCCGCATCCTTCAGCACCGCGGCCGACTCAACCGACCTCCTGCCCTCGTATGAGGTCTACCTTCTCGGTGCCGGCAAGCCCGCAGACGCTCTGCAGCACGACGCAGCACGGCTCGCGCGCGCGCGCGCTCTCGTGCTGCCTCGGATCGAGCAGTGCGTCCTACCGTTTGTGCGGCGTAAGTTTGGCTGCCCGGAGTGCGTTCCGTGCATCAGCCTCGCGCGTCGCTACAAGCCCACCGAGCGGACCCAGATTCAGTCGCATCGCGACGCTCTCGCGCGTGTGACGGTGGTCGTGGAGCTGCAACCGGGCGACGCCTCGTCTCCCGCTGCGGCCGCTGCGGCGGGAGGTCTCTTTGTGAAGAGCTCCGATGCGGCGGCGCCGAGCTTCGTACCGATGAGGGCGGGCGACGCCTTCGTGCATGACTACGCGCTGCTGCACGGTATGCAAATCAACTAACCCTAAACTTAGCCCTGATCCTTACCCTAACCCTGATCCTGTCCCTCACCCTACCCAGGCGTGCAGCTCAACTGCAAAGGCTGCGCGCGCTACTCGCTGGTCGTCTGGTTCCGTGAGGACGCTGCGACCTGCGCCGCGGGCGGTGACGTCGAGGCGGCATCCCTCATGTACCACCGATCCGCGCTGGCAGGCGTCGCGGAGGGCCGTTACTCCTGGGCTCGGCACGCGGTGCAGGTGGACTTCGACGGCCGATACGAAGTGCGCCCAGACGCCCTCCCACCCAACGCCACCTCCGACGAGCGCGTTGCGGCCGTGCGCGAGGTGCTTGCTTTCCTGGAGGCTGCGGCGATGGAGCAAACCCATGGCAATTCCGCGGTGTTTCTCGCCGAGCTTCATCTCGAGGGCGTGCCGGGCGCGCTCGAGCCCGACGTGGTGGTGGCGGAGTTGTGGCGCAGTCGCGCGCGAGAGATGGGGAGCAGCCAACTCGGCGCGTGGGAGGCGTTGCGAGGCGATAAGCTCCCTCGAATCTTACCACAGAGTCGAGACGAGCTGTGATGAGGTTATTCGTGATAATAGCAAAGTTTTTCCGGCCTCGGTTTCACCCCGCGGCGAGAGAGTTAGGTGCTAGCGTAGCGGGGCACTACCACTAGCGGCTCTCTAAAGTAAAGCCGTATACGGGTCGCAGAGCGACCCCGGCGGGCCGGGTACGTACTGCTAGCACTACTGGTAGGTCCGTGGTACACTGGTAAAACCGTACGCTTTACTGCCTACTGTACTGGATGCTATAGCATCGTACTAGTAGACTTTTGTCACCAGGATATGTACTTACCATATATGTGCATGGATGGGTGTAAAAAAAGTAAAATGCACAGCGCCTCCGGCCAGCTTCTAAGGGCAGAGGAGGCAGCCAGACCAGGGGAGCACACCTTGCCCGCCTCACAGTCTGCGAGATCCTTCGAGGCTCAGCCAGGCTTTTGACTCGCACAGCTAGGCTTTTAACTCGTTTTCCAAACCCGCAGCGTTTTGTGTTGCATGTTATGTTAAAACAGATCGGGAGCGCCAGGGCGGCGCGGGCAATTTGGATAAATCGCGAACGAGGGGCCTTGCCCGCCTTACCTCTCACTTACTCACGATAGATAACATACGGGCGTGCGCGTTTTTGGGCCTTTGAGTCCTTCAGGGAGGATGCCACGTTGTTCTGGACGTCATCGACGAGGAGCGACGTGTGCGCGCGTACGATCCGCGTCGACGAGGCCGACGAGGCCTTCACCAGCTGCCAGCTCGGCCTCGATCAGCCCAGCAGCAAGTCGCACAGGTCCATCTGCACCTGATTGTGCGACTGGTTGTGGAACAAGTCGAGCAGCAGCGGCAGCTGGCGTTCGTGCTGCCGAAGTCGCGGACGCCGTCGGGCCGTCTCGACGCACCATCAACGAGTCCGTGACGTTCACTCGTCGAGCAGAACGGCCGGCCGCACGGCAGGCAGCACCGGCATCGCGAGCGCGCCACATTATCTCTTATTTTATCTATCATTCTCTTACCCGCGTGAGTCCGCTGAAAGACAAGTTTCACGTTTTGGGGAGACTTTCGCACTGCGGAGCAGAAGCAGATGCCCAACGAGAAGAAAACCCGAGCGAAGAGCATCGAGCAGGAGCTCGGCGAGTGGCTAGATGCGCCATGGGAGCAGGCGGCCAAGGGCGTCTCGCGGGAGTCCAAGGCTGCTGCGCCCCCGCCACGCGCAAACCCCAATCTGCAGCTCCCAGAGGCCGACGCCATGCTGCTCGGCACGCTGATGCGTGGCCTCACCCTGGGTCTGCGCCAGGGCGCGATCGCGGCGGAGGAGGAGGACGAGAAGCGCATTTCCTCTGCGCACCGCACCATTCGCGCTCTCGACCCGTCGCTCCGGGCGGCCCTCGCTCACGGGCTGCGGCTCGAGGCGGAGAACCCGGATAAGAGCCTGGGCACGTTGCTACGCGATGACTCACAGGAGGCGCCTCTCTCGGCGGTGCGTCAGGCGGCGCGCTCCCACGACCCTGCGATGCTGCAGAATCTGGCGAGCGAGATCGAGGCGGCCATCGGATCTGGTATGATCGAGCCCAGTGAGCCGCAGCTCTCGACGGCTCATATGACGCTTCGCCGGATCGATCCCGGGCTCAAAACGATGCTTCAGCGCGGCTGGGGCGAGGAGGCGGCGGAGATGGCTGATGAGGCGGCAGAGGGCAGCCTCTCGGCGGCACATCGCACGCTGCGCCGCATGGACCCAGCGCTGCGGGCCGCGCTGTGCCGGGGCATGGAGGTGGCGGAGGCGGAGGCCTGCCTCGAAGAGGCCAACGAAGGCGGTCTCTCGGCCGTCAGGCAGACGCTGCGCCGCATGGACCCTTCGCTGCGTGCCGCGCTCTCCTGCGGCTTCGATGAGCTCGATGATGGCGTGGCGGCGGACGAGGGGGACGAGGGAGGTCTATCTGCCTCGCACCGCACGCTCCGTCGCATGGACCCAGCACTGCGGGCCGCTCTCTCGCGCGGCTTCGAAGAAGTGGGGGTGCCGGGCGAGGCAGGGGCGGAGGGCGCGCTCTCGGCAGCGCGGCGCGACCAACAGTACCTGGACCCCGGGCTGCGCGCCGCGATGGCAGCTATGGAGAGCGGGTTCAGCTGCATGCAGGACGAGGACGAGGGGCGACCCTCTGCGGCGCGGCGGACGGCGCGGCGGATGGACCCCGCGCTGCGCGCCGCGCTCGCTCGCGGCATCGAGGAGGCTGGCGCCGCCGATGAGGAGGAGGCGGAGGGCGGGCTCGGTATGCTGAGAGGGCGGCGGAATACCTGGGAGGGGGGGGGGGGGGGGGGTGGGGGGGGGGGGGGGGGGGTGGGGGGGGGGGGGGGGGGGGGGGGGGGGGGGGGGGGCGAATCCCCGCGCGATCTACCCATGCGGCTGTCACGCCTGGCTCGGGGCGGCCCTGTGCGTGCCCCTGTGCGTGCCCCCTGGGAGAGAGGAGCTCCCTCGCCGCCCCGCAGCGTTGCATCACGTGGGGGGTATATCCCGCGGGAGCGGTATGCCCCGCAGCGTTGCATCACGTGGCGGGGCAGTGGGCCGCAGCCCCGCCTCCGCCGCTGCGGTCCTGACTGGCGCTGAGAACAACCCTGTGACGGAACCCTTTCGACACTGCACACACCGCAGGCAATCTCTCTGCCTCGCACCGCACGCTCCGTCGCATGGACCCAGCACTGCGGGCCGCTCTCTCGCGCGGCTTCGAAGACGTGGGGGTGCCGGGCGAGGCGGGGGCGGAGGGCGGGCTCTCGGCAGCGCGGCGCGACCAACAGTACCTGGACCCCGGGCTGCGCGCCGCGATGGGTGGTGGCAGGGCGGGCGGCATGGCGGGCGGGCGGCAGGAGGGAGCCGAAGGGGTGGCCTCTGCGGCGCAGCGTGGCAAGCGAGCCTTCGACGCGAGCCTCGTCGCGACTCTCGAGAGAGGACTCGCGCTGCAGGCTATACTTACTCTGGCTATACTGACTATGGAGCCTCGCTAGAAGCGGGCCTAGATTCCTGTAATCCGCCCTGCAGCCGCCCTCAGCCGCTCTGCAGCCGCCCCGCACCCCCGCAGGAGGCGGATGAGTTGGCTGAGGCAGCGGAGGAGGTGCTGGTGGCTGGGGCGCGGCAGGATGCACGTCAGCGCCAACTCGATACGTCGCTTCTCAGGTATACTTACTATGGCTTTACTTACGATGGCGATGCTTCGATCCTCAGGTATGTGCACTGCATGTGCATGTGCATGTGCACGGTGCGTGTGCATGTGCATGTGCACGGTGCGTGTAAGGCATGTGAATGGTGTGTGCATCGCATGTGTACGGCATGTGCAGTAGTGCGGCATGCAATGCGGCACATCTTTGCTGCTCAGCGCGCTGATGCACAGCTCGATGCCACACGGTGGCGGCGGAGCGGCGTCCGTGGAGGACACGAAGGAGGTGGTCCCAGGGGGCACCTTCCACGCGGCGCGGCGTGCAGGGAGGCAACTCTACCTCGCAGGGCCCGAGGGCCAGTTCTTCGGCTTTGGTCGAGTACTCGAAGAGCTCAACCTCTCGACACAGGCCGTGCAGCAGGCTCAAGGCTCCTAGCTCACAGTAGCCCACGCAGCGAGTCACCCCTCAGGAGGTCCACCCGTCTGCTGAGGGCTGCTTGGCCTTAGACCTGAGAAGAGCGCCCTCGCTCTGACGCCTGCCCAGCGTCCCCAGCTCCATGGCCTTTGGCCTTTCAGGCCGAGGGCAAACTCGAGTGGCCCAGCCGCATGGCGATCAAGACAGCGCGCGAGCTACGTATCTCCGGCGTGGCAGAGGCGGTGGGCGGGGTGCTCTCTGAGCGAAGGGAGCTGCGTCGGTGGCTGCACGAGAACGGCCTCGGCGATCTCGACGCGGAGATCGGCGGAGATGCGGAGCTCGGTGAGGGGCGATGCTGCCTCGAGCAGGCGAAAGCTAAGGGGGTAGGAGCACAAGCTAAGGGGCAGTAGCAAAGGCTAAGGGGCAGTAGCACGGGCTAGGGGCAGTGGCACAGGCCGTACGCCGTGCATCCACCATGTCCGTGTATGTGTATGTGCTATACAATGCAGGCAGAGGCCACCGCCGCGCCGCGCACAGCGCACCGCACGACACGCTCCGACCTCGTCACTGCGGTATGCTTACTACACTTGCTACACTTACACACTTACTGTACCGCTCCGACCTCGTCACATCGGTTCCGTGCATGTGCACATGCACCGCATGAACGCCGCATGCACGTTGCAAGCTCCAGGTGGGGCAGAAGCTCCACCACCATCTCAGGTTACCTGGTTATCACCCCCAGGTGGGGCTGCAGCTCGACAATCTGCGCCTCGATCCTGGCGAGGAGATGCGCCTCGGGCCAGCGGCACGCGCCGCACTCAGCCACGCACGCGACCAATGGGCGCGCGGCCTGCCGCCTTCGCTGCCTGCGGTACGAGCCTCGCTCCGCCTAGGTGGCCATGGCTACGATGTGCTCGAGGCTCTGCTGCAACGGATCGATACGCCCGTGGGCGGCGTGGTGGGCGGCGGTGCAGGCGGTGCGGGTAGCGCGGGCGGCGCGGGCGGCGCGGTCAAGAGCTTCGCTGCCGCGGCCGCTGCGGTGGCGTCGCTCGAGAATTGGCTGCTCGAGCAGGCTAGTAAGAGTAAGTGTAAAAGAGCGTTAAGTTTAGTCATTGTAGTAAATTTAGACCTGGCTCGTTGCACAGGCTGCACCCGCACTGGCCCCGTACTGCACCCGCACTGCACACGCACACGTACTGCATATGCTCTGCACACGAACTACGCGTGGTCCATTGCACAGGCGGCCGAGGCGGCCGTGAGCGATGCGGGCTTGTGCGAGGGCGGCGCGAGGGGGAGCAGCGCCGCCGACCTGCTGAGAGCTTCGGCGGCAGAGGCGGCAGCGCCCGTGGCGGCGGCGGGTGGCATGACGGTTGCGGCGGCACACTCGGCGGGTGTTGCTGCGGCCAGGATGGCAGGTACCGCTGCGGCCCGGATGGCGGGATTTGGCAAAGAGGCGTCGGCAGCCGCGGGCAGTGCGGCGGGCGAGGCGGTGGCGAGTGGCATGGGGGCGCTGGCAGAGGCGGCGGGCGAGGCGGCGGCGGCGGCGGCGATCAAATCCATCGAGGCGGGTGAGCCGGCGGCTGCGGTTGAGGCGGCGGGTAAGGCGGCGGGCGAGGCCGCGGCGGGTGGGCTGCCTCCCGCCCTGGTGGAGGTTGCTGGCGCGGTGGCGGGCGTGGCGGCGGCCAAGGCGGCAGCGGCGGGCTACCCTGCGGTCGCGGCGGCGGCGGCGGGCAAGGCGGCGGGCGACGTGGCGACAGGCGGCATAGCGAGGCAGCGGGCGGAGGCGGCGGGCGAAGCGGCGGCGGCGGCCGCCGCCGCCACTGACGCACGCAACGCGCCTGTGGCGGTGGCGGCAGCGGGACAGGCCGCGGGCAAGGCGACGGCAGGCGGCCTGCCCGCTGCCGGCATCGCGGCGGCGGCGACGGCGGCGGCGGCGGCGGCGCAGAAGGCAGCGGAGGCGGGCCTTCCGGCTTTGGTCGCGGCGGCGGCGGGAAGTGCGGCGGGCGAGGCGGCGGCGGGCGGCATGCCCGCGGCACACGCCGCGGCGGCAGGCGAGGCGGCGGCGGCAGCGGCCGCGGCGGCCGTGGCGGCAGGTGAGCCGGCGGCAGCGGTGGAGGCGGCGGGTAAGGCGGCGGGTGAGGCGGCGGCGCGCGGCTGGCAGTTGTTGCGCGCGCTGCTCTCCGGCGCGGCCATCGCGGCGGCACGCGCGGCGCGCAACGCCAGGGAGGAAGACTGTCACCCGGCTGCGGTGGAGGCTGCGGAGCGCGCGGCTTGCGAGGCGGTGGAGGCGCAAGCGGCGGGCAAGCAGACGGCCGCGGCGGCGGCAGCGGCTGGCGCAGCAGCGGCCAGGGCGGCAACTAAAGCGATGGAGGCAGGGCAGCCGCTCGCGGCAGTTGAGGCGGCGGCGAGCGCGGCGGGCAGGGCGGCGGCGAGCGGCCTCTCCCCAGCGCACTGTGCTGCAGCCGGCTCGTTGGCAGGGCAGGTGGCACGCAGGGCGATGGAGGAGGGGCGACCTGCTGTGGCAGCGGTGGCGGCAGGGCGGGCGGCGGGCGAGGCAGCATGCTCACTATCGCCCGGTCAGGTGGAGGCGGTATGCGCCGCTGCGGTCGAGGCGGCAGCAAGGGTCATCGCTGCTGGGGAGCCGGTGGCGGCAGCAGCGGCGGCGGCAGCAGCAGCAGCGGCGGCGGCGGCGGCAGCGGCGTCAGTGGCGTTCGGCGAGGTGGTGGACGCGGCAGGTGAGGTGGCAGGCGCGGCGGCGAGCGCGGCGGCGGCCAGAGCCATCGAGGCGGGTGAGCCGGTGGCTGCAGTGGAGGCGGCGGGTAAGGCGGCGGGCGAGGCAGCAGCCACTGGCCAAACGCCTGCGGAGGCGGCGGTGGCTGGCGCGGCGGCGGCGGTGGTGGCGCGGCGCGATTTCGAGAGGCGCGCAGCTTGCACGGCGGGCATGGCAGGTGCGGCGGGTGCGGCGGGTGCGGCGGGTGCGGCGGGTGCGGCGGGTGCGAGGGGCGAGCAGACGCTCGGCGGACAGATTGGACAGATTGGACAGGTTGGCCGTGCGCAGCTCGCTGTGGCCAAGGCGCGACCTCCCGCAATCTCCTGCCATAGCCTCCCGCCATCTCCCGAATGAGCCTCGCTTGATCGCCCCCCCCCCCCCCCCCCTCCATCACATACTCCGTCAGTCCGGCTGCACTATCCCCGCACTCTCCCTGCACTTTCCATCCACTCTCCATCCACTCTCCTCCCACTCCCCTGCTCGGCCCACCGCATTCGCATGGTCCCCTGCGTTATCACCCTGCGTCACCGCCCTACGTTATCGCCCTGTGCCCTTGTGCCATCGTTCAGTGTTATTGCCCCAGGCGCGGGAGGCTCTCACCGGGCTCGAGGGGTTAGTAGCGCCACTGACGCAGGGCGGCGCCAATTGCTCTGCCGGAGGCGGCGGTGAGAGCGTGGCGGCTACAGGCGGCGCGGTGGCGAGCGGCGCGGCCGTCTCTCACGCGGTGCTGTCGGTGCTGGGTGATCTCGTCGCTGAGATCGAGATCAGCACGCGCTACGTCTCTCTGGAAATATCCGAGATCGAGATCTCCTCGCCGAGGGTCGGCGCGAGTGGAAGCAGCATCAGCGGCGGCGGGGCTGCAATGCTGCGGCGGCGCTCCTCCGGCGACATCGCTCCCGTCATGATGGGCACGGAGGTGATGGCATATGCATAGCATGAGCAGTTATGATCGGCACGGAGGCACACTGAAGCATATACATCGCATAGATAGATAGATAGCACACACTGCGCACCATTGCAGCGATGCTCGGCATACGGAGAGGTCGGCGCTGCCGCCGCCCCGTGCTCGCACCCCCTCGTGCGGGGTTAGGCTAACCAGCTGCCCCGTGCCGCTGCCGCCCCGCCCCCTGCAGCACCCTGAACACTCCTACTGGTTGTGTGCCGCCTAGCACCCCACCAACCCTTCAAGTCTTTCTCACGACCTCCCCCTTCTTACCCGCCCCACACGCTCCCTCACTGCAGGGCAAACGTTTGGCTCGAACACAGGCAGTCGCCACGTAGATAAGCCGTGCCGCGTCCTGCAGCGCTCCATACACACAATGCAAGCTAACCTCCTCCTACCGCATGCCTGCCTAGATCGTCTCCCCACTCGCGTACAAGACGTCGCACGCCGCGCCGCTGCAACCCTCGACCCCCCCTGCAGCCGCTGCCGCAACTGGAGGCGGCGGCGGCGCGGCGGGGTGCGATGCGGCCACCACAGCTCTACCGAGTATCTTATCGAGCAGCCTCACTCTCTACCGAGACGAGCTGGCCACGGACCTCGTGTCGCTGCGTGCCTCCTCGCCTGAGCACGAGCAGCGTGCGGGGGTAATGCAGCCCAAGGTGCAACGCAAGTGGTCTCAGGCCGAGGGCATGGAGGGCGAGACAGGCGCGACCACGGACGAAGGTGTCGAGCCGCCCACGCCACCACGATGCTCGCACCTGCATCCCTATGCATCCAGTCTGCAACCCTATGTATCCAGCCTGCATCCCAACTTATCGCAGGCGTCGAGCTGCCCACGCCGCCAAAGGTCACTCCTGCTGTTCTCGAGCGCAAGCGTAGCGGGCTGCGGCCGACCCCACCTTCAGGGTGCAGGTGCTGCAACCCTATCTGTGTGGCCCTAACCCTGTGTGGCCCTGACCCTGTGCACCCAGCCGGAGCCCAGGGGCTGCGCAATGTACACTCGCACATAATGACATTTTTGCGATCCCCCCACCCCACCACCCCACCCATCGCACCAGGAGCGGCCCTGACTCACGTGAGGTCGTGAGCTTACGGCCGACACCACAGCTCGAGCGGCGGCCGAGCGATCCTGAGGCCAAGCCCCAGCGCTGCCGGAGGGGTATCGGTGCAGGCGACTTGTGGGCGGGCAAGTGCGCCGCACTCGCCTTACCATCCCTATCCCAAGTCCTACCCCTACCACCTCCATTCCCACCCAACCAACCAATGCCAGAACCCCACCCCCACCCCGCCCCAGCCCCACTCCTACTCCACCTACTCCGGCCTCGAGGCCTGCGCTCCTGCACTACCGTCTGTCCACGGGCAGGTATGACGTCGGGTCGGGAGGGACTCCGGAGGCACTGCGGAAGCAGCTGCTCGCTCTGCAGAAGCAGCCGGCTGCAATGCGAGCGCTGCGCGACGCGATGCTACTGGAGGGCAAGGTCACACAGTCTGGTTTATGAGGACGCCTCGCGGTCGACTCGAGGGGGGGCGGGGGGTTCGTACTTGTTGTAGTAATATTGAATATATTAACGCACCGTTATACAGATACTGTAACGCACACGTTTGCCCCAAGGGTGACTTGTCCTTGGGGGGAGAGTGCTGATATAGGAAGGGTACGGCAGGCAACACTGCAAATCACCAGGTGGTCAGGTCACAGGTCATTGCGAATCCACACGTTGGCCCGCGACCCACTTGACCCCTGCGGTAACATTGCAGCTCGAATGCCACGACGTCCAGTCCATAGCGTATTCCTCGGTCGCACCTCAAGAAGCACACGGCCGTCGCTCGAGCAACGGCCGGCAAGGTGCTGGCCAGCCGGTGCGCCCGCCAGGGACAGAGCACCCGCCGCGGGCTATCCTCGCCGCCCATGAAGTGAAGCACCT
>Ga0209302_10001973_pt1 | contig 12013 bp, 7 predicted proteins | sample ArcOceMetagenome_2_FD_187445 | JGI IMG/M metagenome (GOLD analysis project Ga0209302, IMG submission 187445) | Marine eukaryotic phytoplankton communities from Arctic Ocean - Arctic Ocean ARC135M Metagenome (SPAdes) (version 2) | ecosystem: Environmental > Aquatic > Marine > Oceanic | place... | reverse complement strand
AAATAAAGGATAATCGGGATTAGAAACCATAGCCATACCTACACCAGAAGTTATCTTTGTCCAACAATTTAGTTGAGATATCTTTAGTGTGTTATCAACTCTATTGGTTAACTCGGTTCTTATGTAGTTTCTAAAGTTTGAAAAATTTGGAAATGCTGACATAACTTGTTTTAGGTATAATTTATGAAATTATTGTTTATTTCTATATAATTCTGAGGTATTCTTAGTATTGTACCATCGGTTAAACCTAATGGTGCGTTGTGTATATTATTTGCTGATGCTATTATCCACCAAAGTGATGCATCTTTATAATATTGATAAGCAAGTGAATCCAATCTATCACCAGTTTCAGTTGCAACATAGATATCATTATCACTTAATGGGATTTGAGGGCATATCTTAGAACGATATACTCGTCTCCCATCATTAGTATTTTTTGTTTCGTTATTTGTATATCGACTTGCCATATTATATTATGTTGTTGGTGCAAATGAATAAAACTTTGAACCCTCTGTTGTACTTCTACTTTGTAAAAATTTAATAGTAAGCCCTACATCAGTTATCATTGGTAACCTGTAATTTGTTTCATCAATATCCCAAGGAGTAGTATCATCGAATGTATATGATAATGATTCTATGAATGATTCTTTATTTTTATACAAATCACCTAATGTGAATTTAATAAAAGGGGCTGTTATTGCTGATGAATTTCCATTGTAACTTTCTGGGTATACTAATCCTGTTAGGAAATTTAGTTTATCCCACCCAGCTCTATGTTCAGCTGCATTTAATGCGAATACTTTAAAATTAAAAGTTATACTACGTTCTACACCACCATATGTATAATATGGGAATGCTGCGCCCATAAACTTAGCTGAATCCCATGATGGTGATAAAGTTTCACTTAAACCACTTACAGTTGCTCTAAATTGTACTGTTTTATCTTGTGCGATTGAATAAAATTTTAATGGTGCGAAATCTAATGCATCATTTTCAGAAGTACCTTCTCCACTTTGTACTGATGTTATGTTTATACTATCACTTTTAGGTGATATACCTCGTTTAGAATCCAAACGTTTTGGATACCTATCTAAATTTGTTGTAATTCTATCCCTAGCAATTGTTAGTTCTATTTTATCAGAATCCCCAAAGTCACCGTCTAACCATGTAATTGGAACAGTATCAGCTAAGGTACCATCATCATTAACCGCATCTTTTATATCATTTTGAGGTTCACCTGCTTCATTAGCAGTTGTAGAAAATTTCTCAGTTGATGGTTGTGTTTTTGGTAATTTCTCTGTATCAAACGTTCCCTCACCCTCTGAAGTTGTCTCCGTTGGTGTTTTAAAAGTTAATCTCTCTATTGGAGTATCTGTTGGTATCTCCTCTGTAGTCGGATTTGGTTTTGTAGCTACATTTGAGTTTTTATCACTATGGAATGTTGTATCTGGTGAGTATGGTATTGAATTTGGATTACCTATTTGAACACTATCAGTTTCACCTTCACTCAAAGCTTCAGCTTGAGTTGGAAATGTTAACTTATCAATTTCAGGTGCCCCATTACCAATAGGTCCAATTGAATCCCTTACATCATTACGTTTAACGTTGTTAAATAACTCACTATATAGTGGGAATCCATCCCCTGCCTTTAACCCATCATAGGATGGTAAGTTAAATTTACTTGTTACTACATTTGATGTTTTTCTTGCTAACCCACCTTCATCGGTTGAATCAATGAAGTTTATTTTACCAGGTTCTTTATCATTATTAATAAGGTTAAATGTTTTTGAGTACGTTAACCCACCCACATCAGTTATACCAGTTATAGAATCCGTTTTAATAGATACACCAACTTCACTATCTAAACTACCATAGTTTACGCTTATATTTGAACCATCTCCGTTGGAACCAGCTTCATTGAATCCCGTTGTTGAACGAGTTCCAAATAACTTACCTCTAATCTTATCCTTTACCTCATTTATAGCACCACCTAATAATTGCTTACCAATAGTTTTTAGACTTCCACCACCTACCGCATTTTTTAAGAACTGTCCTAATAGCTTGCCTTCACCATTTTCTCTGATGTCAGCTAAATCAATCATTCGATTTTGAGTTACACCCTTATTCTTAATCCTATCATCACGTTTTACTTTGGTTGGGATTAAGGTTTGTGGAAACCCTAAGAATTTACTATTAAGTACTTTATCACGTACATCAGATATAGCATCTCCTAATACACCACCACTACCTGCAGTACCACCTGCATCAGATTTCATTACATCTAATAATGGAGTAGTTCTTAATGTAATTCTTGGTAAATCTGAACCATATATAACTGGGATTGATAATCCTCGTATGATTCTTACACCTACTAACTCTTCTTCTAAGAGAGTTTCACTTTTTCTTACACCTATTGTTTTTCTTAACAATCTTGCTGCTGCAAATCCAGTATTATTTACTAAGGGGTCAGACGATGAAATACGGATATCCTTTGAGTTTTGGATATCATAAGCTTCCTCAGCGGTTTTTCCTCCCTGAGATGGTAATTGTTTACTTCTAAATAATTCTTCTAATGTTGGCATATCCTATTCTATATTGCGTATGAATTACTTCCTACTTTATCTACCACTTTAGCAATTGCTGCTGTAACTTTACTTCCATCCATATAAACTCCAACCTTACCAGAGATAAGGTCCTCACGTAATCCTTTAATTTCTGCTAACAAACTACCTTCAGCACTTTCTCCACTTTGAGAAACATCAGTTTCAGCAGATTCATCACCACCCAATAATCCACCAATACCCACAGCTATTGCCCCAACTGCTGCGATTGCAAGTAAACCAGGTAAAGCAGTAATACCAGCTACACTAACTAACATCAAAGATGCCGCAAGTGCGGTTAGTGCTAATGAAAGAGCCATTATCGGTCCTATAAATGTTACAATATTACTAATTACATCACCTACACCAGCAATAGTATCACCTATACCAGATATAGAATTACTTATAGTTTGTAAACCTGTCCCCACTAATGATAATCCATTACCCAACATAGTAACACCTAAACCAGCCATCATCATTGCTACTCCAATTCCCATAAGGGCAGGTAGTGCCAATGTTCCAAATAATGCTAAATAAGCTAAAGAACCAGCAAGAGCAACTAATCCTAATGATAATAGTCCAATCATTGGTAGTAATGTAACCATACCTAATATAGATGTTCCAACTGCTAATAAGTTAGGTGTCAATGACATTATTCCAGCTCCTAACATTTCGAAACCAGTTCCAATTGCCTGAAGTCCTAATCCTAATACTAATACTGCTGATGCAACAACTAACATTGCAGCTGCTCCAGCTAAAATTGCCACAGCACCTACACCACTCATCATAATAGCACCTAATAGAGCAACTGCTCCAACTAATGCTAACATAGATACAACAGCCATTCCAACTGCTTCCCAACTAACTTTCATAAATTCTTGTACTGCTTTTCCAAATATGAATACCGCACCGGCTACGATTACCATAGCAGCTGCACCTTGTATTACTTTTTTCATATCAATCTTAGCCATACCATCCATAATACCTTTACCAGGCATTCCACCACCTTTTTTAGGTGATGCATCTCCGCCACCACTAAACTTATCCTTTACACCACCCAGAATTTTGTCCTTAATACCACCTACTTTTTTACCAACTTTACTATTAGCAAGTAATCCACCAACTGATTTTAAACCTTTTAATACAGGACCAGCTACCATACCCATTATGTTTTTAAGAACTTGTCCAGTACCTTTAATTACACCACCGATTGAAGTTCCCATTGCTGAGAATCCATGACCAACCTGTCCCGTCATAGTAATCATACCACCTAAACCTTGTAAACCAGTTCCTAAGTATTTATTTAAACCCGTATTTAAGAATTCACCTGCTTTGGAAAATGAAGAATTCATAACCTCACCCATTGAACCAGCTTTTTCTGTATTGGTTGCCATTTTCTGCATTTCAGCAACCGATACACCTAATAAATCAGCGGTAGCTTTCTTTTGGAAGTAATCCATATTGTTAAATGCCTCAATTCCACCAAGTGATTTTAGGGTTTCCTTCATCATACCCTTTAAGTCACCTTCCATTGCTAATTGTCTAGCCTTATCAAGATTAATGTTTTTACCTAACATTGCTCCTAATTCTAATTCTTTGGTAATAGATGATTCAAAATCAAGTAATCCATCTGCTATACCACTAATTGTACCCATATTGGTACCAAGTTTAGCAGCATAACCAGCAGCTTCTAATATATTTTTACCACCATCTTTTCCAAATAATGCAAACTCTTCAGTTGAACCAGCTAAATCAGCCATTAATGCTGCTGGTATTATTCCATTTTGATTAGCAAACTCTTGAGTAGTTTTAATCATATCAGCTGCCACATCTGTTGAACTTCCATTCAATCGTGAAAATGATGCAGTTAATCCAACAGCCTCTTTATTGGAGATACCCATATTTGATGCTATCAATCCAATATTAGTTTGTGTACTAAATGTTGCTGCATCTACTCCACCAAATTCTGATGCTAATTCTTTTACAGTTCCAGCAGTATCCTCAAATATAAAACCTAATCCAGTTGCTGATAATGTTGCTGAATTTAAACCTTGAGTAAAACTCTGTCCTAATTCTCTATTTACTTCACCAAATTTACCAGCGAATTTACCAATACCAATTACCAATGCCCCAATTGCGGCTTGTGGTCTTTTTAGGAATGTGGTTAGAGTTGAACCCAATGCACCCACCTTCTTCTTCATTGAATCAAAGACTTCTGCTTGTTGTTCTAATATATCCTTTTGTTCTTGATTTAATGAGGATAAATCTTCTGCTCCTGCAATTTGTTCGTTTATGGATGCTTCTATATTATTTTGAGTACTCAAAAATACTTTAGCTATATTAGTTCGTTTATCCAAATCACCAGTTTGTGATTTTATATCTTCGGAAATTGAGGCTATCTTATCACGTAATTGGCTTTTAGCAACTATATCATCCGATGTAAGTTGTGCTAACTCATTAGCTAGACTGGTTTGTTGATTATACTTTGCTAGTATATCATTAACGATTGTTTGTTGGTTTCCTTTAGATGTTGTTTCTGCTTTACCAGCCTCCAATTGTACTTTAATCCCAGAAGCTATATCAGATTGTAAACCGGCCTGCTGTCTCATTTGTGTAGCTAAACCAGAATATATAGTACCTAATGATTTTGCTCCACTCTCTAAATCAACTGCTCCTTGTACTGTTCTATTTTGCTCATTTACAAATCCCTTTAGTACTTTAACTATTTCTTCTAATCTACCCTTTAACTTAATATAAGACGTATCAAGTTTTGCGTTCTCAGTACCTTGTTCGGATTGAATACGCTTTATTTGCTCTAATATCTTAGCTTTTTCTTTAAGTAGATTATTATCAGCCATTTATATTATAAATCTCTAAGTATATTTTGTAAATCAGCGATTTCTTTTTCAATTTTAGCAAGTCTATGAGTTACCTTTGGTGGTACTCCTTTTTTCTTTGCTTGTTTGATAAATCTATCTTGAGTTCCCTTCTGCATATCATCTAAAAATCGATTGATGAATCCAGAAATAGAAGCTTCGTTTAATTTCTTTTTATTTGCCATGGTTAGTTATCATATTAATACTCTTATAAATATTAGATATAAAAAAAGTGAGGATTATCTCTTAACCCTCACTTTTGACTTTTGTTCTGCTTTTTTATGCTCTTCTGCTTCTTTTTTCTTCAAATCTACTAATTTTTGAAAATAAAATTTCCTCCATTGTATTGGCATGAAGTAAACATCTTTCCAAGTAAATCCGTTACCAAATTGAATAAGTTGCCAAATTTGGTCGTGAAGTATAATAGTATAGTTATTCGGAAGGGTAAAAAAAGCTAATCCCAAAGGGAATATCAAGTGCCTCCTGCTCACCGGTCACTTCAGAAGTGAACTCAAATTTTAAATCCATGTCTGGACTTAGTTCCCTAACATATTTTCTAAATGATTTTGTATCTAAAGCTAAGAATCCGTTTTGAACCCAATTAGTTATAAATCCTCTATCTTGATTACCATCAACTGATTGTATCATATATTTTAAACGAGTGGTTACATCAAATGATTTTTCACCCTTTCCTTTATATAATCTAGCTAATGATTGTAGTTCTTTTGAAATTTCAGCTTCATCACCATGAGTAAGAAGTTTAAATTCTAACTCTTTACCACTTTTTGGTAGTTTATATTTATAAAGGTTTTCACCATTTAATGATTTCTCATTAAAATCTTTGGTTTTTACTTTACCTAAATCAATAGTTACTTTTTGTACTTCTAATGTAAATGGGTCAGTTACTTCAACTTCATAATCTGCACCATACCCCATTACTCTAGTTGCTAAAAGAATTGCGTTTTTATCACCAATGAATATATCATTAATTTCAACTCCTTTCTCTACTACAACTGATTCGAATAATTTATCTAAAACTACACCTTTCTTTATTAGAGATTGTGAAGCTAAGATATCTTCTTCCCTTGCAGTCATATATTTGATTTCAACATTTCCCTTTCTGAGGGGATGTCCTTCTGGATAGACTAAACCTTTTGAAGGTAAGTCAACAATTTCCGTTGGAAATTCTAATTTTGTATCACTCATATTAAACCTTTATTTGTTTATATATAAATATATAACTTTAAAAAAAAGATAAAAAAAAAGGTTCCCTATTAAGAGAACCTTTCTATTATTAAAATATTTATCGTATTTTAGAATTCTAAAATAGCGTAATCATAAGATAACGTTAATTCGATATCAGCAGCATCATTAGAGGAGAAATCTAAATCATTGAAGTTTGCCGATGCAATAAATGCACCTTTTAACTTCCACTGTTCTATTTTATCACCAACTGGCCCTAACATATAAAAATCAATATCCTTTTTGTAGAAATCGGCGTAACCTTTTCTACCAGTTAAAGATTCGTATCCTAAACGTACCCATTCCATAACCTGTTGTGCACCTGATGGTACAATTGGGTCATACAATGTTATTGTTATATCCTGCCACTCTCCCTTACCTTGCAATTTGCGGTAAGTATTAATGTGGTCTAATTTCACAGTTTCGAAGTTGATTGAAGGTCGAGCCGCAGTTTTTATAAGGTATGATTGAATTCCATCAATCTCCATTATAAAGCGATTCTTCATCTTCGGTTCGAAGTTGGTGAACATCATTTCGTTAAATTCTAATACTTCTGCCATTTTTTTATTTTTTCTCCTGTTATACTAATAAATATTAGTTATTTTTATTTTTAGTTTATGCTGAAAAAGCTGCTCCAGTTGGTAAGATGTTGAAATCAATTACAATGAATTCAGCGGTCTTAGCCGGTTGTAAGAATATTTGTCCAGCAAGTATGTTTCTATCAACAACATCAGCGCCATTATTAGATTCATCCATTACTACTTTAAATGCGTACAAACCTTGTCTTTGTTGAATTCCTTCTAAGTAAGGTTGTACAGTGTTTATAAATCTACCTCTTGTCTGAGCGGTGTTTTGTTCGAATACTAAGAATCGAGATGTAGATGCCACAAACTTCTTAACAGTGATTAGTAATCTTCTTACGTTGATTCTATCCAATGCTGATGCTTTATCTTGCAACGTTTTCTGTCCAAATGCTACAATACCTTGCCCAGGGAAAGAAGCGATTGGATTTACTTTGTTTTCATATAAAGTATCTCTTTCAGAGTGTGTTAATCTATTCAATACACTAACTGCTCCAACAATACCACCTCTATTCAAACCAGCAGGTGCGAACCATTCTGCTCCGATAGCGTCATTCGCTGCGAATACAGCCGGCATCAATACTGATGGTGGAACTGAAATTAGTTTGTTAGTATTACTATCAACAGTCTTAACCCAAGGGTAATAAGATGCTGCGTAGTTTGTATCTACTGCCGATGATTGAGTAGTTGCTTCACTTATAGTATCACTAACTCCGTTGAAATCAGCGATGTAAAATGCATCAGAACGAGCTTCACAAACATCAATTGCTTTTGTAGTTACTGATGGGTGGAATTTTCTAACAATACCTGGTGTTACCAACATATTGATATCATACTCATCCACATTTGAAATTGCGTTCAATGCTTTAATGTATCCTACCGAACCAGCTGATACTGAAGTTGAACAATCAAACCCTTGAGTGTTAGCTCCATTTATATCTGCTCCTAAGTTATTTGGAATAGATGGAGATTTTCCATCAAAACCTTCTTGGAATCCTAAAGTAAACTGTCTCTTAACCATATCAGAAGAATCTGAACCACTCATTACATAAGATAGTTGAGAATCAAATCCGAAATCTACGTTGTTACCAACTCCAGATGTTGTTGGGATTACGTTCAAATAATGAGCGTTATCTCCTTTTACACCAATTGTTTCGAAATCGAAACCAGCATATTTTGCTGATGAACCAGCCGTATTAGCTGATGAACCAGTTTGATAAACAGCTGCAGGTATAATAGTTGCATCCGTAGCTTTAATAGGGTTAGAATAAGCTCCATGTCCGAAAGGTGCAGCTGAAACAGGGTATGAACCTTCTGCTTTAACTTCTACTCTTAGGTATTTAGAGTTATTTAACCAATCACCATTATCGGTAACCTTACCATTAGAATCAATTGTTCTATACATATCACCAATTCTTCTTGCGATGAAATTAGGTGATGCTGGGTCTAAGTTTACGTTATTAAATGATTCTAATACAACTTTTCTCTTATCAGTATCAGCGAATCCTCTAATAGTTACTGAGAACGATGAGTAATCAGTTCCACCATCTTCTCCGGCTGCTTTTACGTTTGAGATAGATACTTTAAATCTTTTATTTTCATTAGTACCATGCCCTAAAGTATGGAACTTAAATAATTCACTTCTTAAACCAGAAATTAATTGTGATTTTACAAATGGTGTAGATGCTGCTGAAGCGCCTCCAAATACTTGCGATGGTAATACTACCGCAGATACTCCACCTGAATAATCAGCTGATGTTGCTACATTCTCAAAGTAAGAATATACATATCCATCCTTTGAACCAAATGGTGATTCACCAAATACATCACTAACATCATTAGTGTCTGATGGTTTTAATGATGATGATACGTTTCCGATACCACTTCCACTAACCACAAACGAACCAGATGCCGTTCCACTATTTACAGTAAATGCTCCAAATCCAACTTCTTCATCACCAGCGTTGGTTGAATGAATAGATGAAATCAATGAACCACTAACAACTAAACCAATAGGTGTTGTTTGTGTATATCCACCTTCACTCATTACTCTTACAACTGTTACAGTACCAGCTTCTCTAAGATAGTTTTGTACTGCATATTCTGTGTAGTAAGTTCCGTCTGGTTTACCAAATTTATCCTCAAATTCTGATTGAGTTCTAATAATTGTTGGAACGAATGCTGGTCCTTGTTTAAAAGGTCCTACAAATGCTGCTCCAATCTCTCCGATACCTTGAGCCAAGAACGATAAATCGTTTTCTCTCGTAAATACTCCAGGTGATACAATTCTTTCTGCCATATTTTTATTTCTCCAATAAGTTTATTTTGATTTTATACCAAATACAACTATAAATATAACCAAAAAACTCAAAAGAGTAAATTGGTTATAGTCATAGGTGTTTTTTTTTATTTATTTAGTAAAAGTTTTACCATTTCCTTCAATTCATCTATTTCTCTTTGTTGAGATTTCACAATTTCAGTTTGTTCTTTAATACCTTCAACTAATAATGGAACTAATCTATCGTATTTAAGAGTTAAGTAATCTTCACCAGATGTAGAGAACATTTCACCATCCTCAGTAAAATCAGTATCGAATGGTGCTGAATGAACAACCTCAGGCATTACCTCTTTTACTTGCTGAGCTGATAAACCTATTTGTTTCTTATCACCTTCGAATCCTTTTTCTTTTGCTAAATCATTGTTTACATAGTAGAATGCTTCTAACTTAGAAATCTTATCTAATGGAGATTCAATCTTACCAAGTTTCTCTTTTAATCTTTCATCAGAATAGAATGCGATAACATCTTGCGTACATCTCAATTCTCTAGTCATATAGATTTGAGAGCCATTCACCTCTAATCTTTCAGTACCAGCAATTACAATTCTCCATTGGTCAGTTGCATGGAATCCAAACCAAGTACTTCGATTGATTTGATAGATGCTATCAAGCATATTCATTGAGTTGATAATAGAATTACCAGCAGGATTCATATAATAACCAGTATTATCCTTATCGTAAAAGTATGGTGCTCTAAACGATGCATTGGATTGTAATACGCCCGATTTAGTTTGAGTTCCACCACCATTAGCAAGTGCATATTCCCAAGATTGGTAGTTTGCTGTTAATCCACCACTATAACTTCTAAACCAAAAGTTATTATCGTAGTAACTCATACCAGCTTGATATCCATGACCATTACCAGTATTACTATGTCTTACGTTTATAAAATTAAACCAAGTTCCAGTAGGATTTCCAGTTCCTTGATAAGATTGGTAAAATCCAGAAGGGAATGTAACTCCACCCGGTGCTCTACTTTCTACTAAAACAGGACTATCCAACCAACTCGCAGGTTTAGATGAAATACTACTCCAAGGTAATCTTGCCGTTAATGTTCCCTGTACTTGTAACGAATTAAAGTTAGATGTAGATGCAGGGTCTGCGTAATATCCAGTATTATTTGAATCATAATATCTACCCGCATACATTGAACCACCATTACCATTGTTCTCATCAAGAACAGGAACAGTTCTCCAACTTCTGAAACCACCCCAAGTTGAACGGAATCTCAAGTTAGTAATTGGTCCACCAACCAGTTGCCATCCATAACGAGATGAATTATTTGAATAGTGAGATGCTTGTACTCCTACCCAGTGAGATGTACCTGATGGTTGATTACCTGGATTACTCCAAGAATCAATAGGTCCAGAACCCCAATTGAATACGTTATTCATATCCTGCGTTCCCCACCCCATTGCACCAGTCCAATAGTCTTGGTTTGATGTAAAGTTTGGTCTACGCATGTATGCGGATGCACTACTATGTCGTGATGCAGCTTGTCCTAATTGTGCTCTAGTCCTATCGTTAACTCCTTCGAATCTAGTAGAGTTTACACCATCACCATCAAAGTAATATCCAGTATTATTTTTAGTATAGAATATGTTACCTCTAACATCAGATGTATTTATTTGAGAACCACCATTCACCTGAATCATCTTATTGAAGTAGAAGTTAGTCAGGTTAGTGTATATGTGAGCATGACTACTATTAGCAGGTCCGAACTCAATATATCCATATGGAGTTTGATTTCTCATACCCCAAGAACCAGAACGAATATAGTAAGAAGAGTTTCCGAAATCTATTCTACTAAATCTAGAAGTTGAAGCAGGGTCTACATAATATCCAGTAGAGTTTGAATCATATACTATTGGTACACGTAAACTCGTTTCTATTCTAATGTTAGTATCACCTCTACCAATTGACATGATTTCAGATGATAAATCTTCATTATTATAGAATCTAATTCCACCATAACCAGGTTGTGCACCCATACGGATACCAGTATGCCATCTTAAATCTAATTTTGTGTAATTACCACCATAATTATTTAAGTTTGTACCAATATAGTAGTTTCCATTTGCATCTGAGTTACCACCACCAAAGTGCAATCTCGTAGAACCTACTGAGTTGTATGCGTTGTAATCAAATCTACCACCAATTACAGTTCTACCAATTGTTTCTAATGTATTTAATCTAGAAGTAGAAGCAAAGTTACCATAGTATCCAGTATTATCCGAATCATAGAATATAGATGCACGAAGGTCACCACTTCCACCTCCACCATACATAGCGAATTCTTTCCAACCAGATATAGATGTACTCCATTTACCTCTTGCCCAATATCTATTTGATGTTGCGTTTGTAGCACCAACCATT
>Ga0209302_10001972_pt1 | contig 12014 bp, 7 predicted proteins | sample ArcOceMetagenome_2_FD_187445 | JGI IMG/M metagenome (GOLD analysis project Ga0209302, IMG submission 187445) | Marine eukaryotic phytoplankton communities from Arctic Ocean - Arctic Ocean ARC135M Metagenome (SPAdes) (version 2) | ecosystem: Environmental > Aquatic > Marine > Oceanic | place... | reverse complement strand
CCCCCCCCCCGCGCGCACTCCGCGGTGGGTCGCGCGTCGCCCGGGGGAGCATACGCGGCCTAATCCTATGGCGGAAACCGACGACATCCTCTTGGCCGCCCTGCGGCAGACCGGCGTCGACATCCCGGAGGGCGTGATCTCGGTCGCGCACTTTGACTCGGCCACTGTGGTCGCGTCCACAGCGCGCTGCCTGAATACGATCAATGAGGCGCAGGGCGAGGAGGCCAGGTTCAAGGAAAAGCTCCCGGGCAACGCGGGCGCGAGCTTCCGCCTGTGCACGACGCTCGCCGAGGCCGTTGCCGCGCTGGGCTTCAAAGCCGAGCTGGGCTTCAACAACTTCCTCTACCCCTCGGAGCGCGAGACGCGCGCAATGCTGCTCTTCCTGGTGGATGCGATGCCCAAGACGGACGGCGGCGGCGAGGAGGAGGCGCTCGCGGGTGCGGGCGGTGTCAATGCGCAGGTGCAGCACGCCCTCGCTCGCTGGTGCGACAAGCTGTGGCTGCCGCCCGCTTGGCAGCAGAGGCGCACGCTCGAGCCCGCGGCGGCGACGCGGCTGCGGCTGGTGATGCGGCGCACGGCGGCGGCGGCGGCGGCGGCGGCGCGGCGTCAGGAAGAGCTCGAGGCGGGATTTCTCTCGGAGGGCGGCAAGGTGGCGCGGCTGGTTCTAACCCCAACCCTAACCCTAGCCCTAGCCTCAGCCCTAACCCAACCCTAGCCCTAGCCCCTACCCTAACCAAGGTCGCGCGGACGGGCAGCGCCGCCGACTTTGCGGACAGCGCGCGCGCGGCGGCGGCGGCGTTGGCGGCGGCCGAGCTGTCCGCAGCCTCTGGGGCGGCGCAGGTGCAGGGCGGCCGGCTGGGGCACCTCGCGGCCTTCACGCAGGAGGAGGACGAGGGCGGCGAGGCGGAGGCGGCGCTGCCCGAGGAGGAGGCGGCGGAGGGTGCGCCTAACCCCAGCCCTGACCCTGACTCTGCCCCTAACCCTGCCCCTAACCCTGCCCCTGCCCCTGACCCTGACCCTGACTCTAACCCTGACCCTATCCGTGACCCTATCCCTGACCCTATCCCTGACCCTATCCCTATCCCTCACCGTGACCCTGACCCTGACCCTGACCCTGACCCTAACCAGGTCCGGTGCAGAGGGCGGAGCGGGTGGAGCGAACGAAGCTGCAGCAGTCGCAGCAGGAGCTGCAGGGGGCACAGCAGGCGCGCGCGGCGCAGCAGCAGCGCGTGGAGGCGTCGGAGGGCGAGTGCGCAGTGCTCGAGGAGCGTGCCAGGGCGCTGCAGCTGGACGTCGAGAGGGGGGGCGCCGAGCTGCTGACGGCGCAGCAAGCGACGCAGGTGCTCGCGCGCACAGTCGCCCTCGCCTCCGACCCGGAGGCACACAAGCTCACCCTCGAGCAGCACGCCGCCAAGGCGGAGGCCGAGCTCGACGCGCTGCGGCAAGAGTGGGAGGCGCACCGCGCGCCGCTCGCGGGCGAGATTGCGACGCACGAGGAGGCCTTTGGGGCGCGTAAGCAGGCGACGGCGCGCAAGCTGGTGGAGGCGCGGCGGCTGCGCGCGGAGATGGTCGAGATGGCGACGCAGCTGCAGGAGCGCGACGAGACGGCGCGGCAGCTTGAGCTCGACCTGCGCAAGCTGCAGAGCGGCAAGCAGCCGCCGCTGCGTGGCTCGTACACGAAGCGCATCATGGACATTGTCAAGAACGTGCGGCGGCAGACGGTCGAGATCGAGAAGATCCTGCGCGATATCCGCTCGCTGCAGAAGGAGATCAACGCAGCCTCGGAGACGCTGCAGCGCGCCTTCGCCACCACCGACGAGCTCATCTTCCGCAGCGCCACTAAGGACGAGGCGTCGAAGCGCTGCTACAAGGGCCTGGCCTACATGCATGACGCCTTTGGCCAGCTCGTGTCAAGCTCGCAGGAGATCGGTGCCGTCGCCATCTCCGAGCGGCAGCTGCGGGGCAAGGCCGACGAGCTGGCCAGCCGCAACACAGCGCAGGCCGTCGAGAAGATCTCGGCCGACCTCAAGCAGCTGCGCGCACAGAACGACACGCTCGCCGCGAAGTGACCCCGGCAGCTTACCTCTAGAGGTAGAGCAGTGTAGTAATAGAGTTGGAGATGTTCTGGTCCTAAGAGTTGGATGTTCTGGTCCCGGAGACTGGTCCACAGGTCGTCCTTTTACTTAGTAACCGTTAACTACACTCTGAACAGTACGGTCTAGTCGGTAGCGGATGACTGCAATCTGCATTAATAGGGCGTTCATTTAGACGGAAAACAACGGACACGACCAAACATGAGGGAGCAGATCATACGGCTAGCCGGTAAGCGGCACGTGTGTTCGGGGGCGGCGCTCGCTTTGTTAGGCGAGCGTTAGGCGAGCGCGGCTGGGGCGCCGACGCGCATGCGGCAGAGGCCGCCCTTGTTGCGCCCGCGTGGTGCGCGGCGTCGATCAGCGTCCGCGACTCGGCCTTGGTGTATGGTGATCCCCATGGACGCATCATGGAGATTGCGCGAGTGTGGTAGCTGACGTACGAGATCTTGCGGTCGCCCTGGTAGGGCGTGCGGTCGACTCCGTGCCGCGTGCGTCTTGTTGGCCTTGCGGCACATGCACTCCACCGCCGCCGCCTCCTACGTCCTAGCTCAACAATAAAAATACTGTGGGGTGGGCCTAAACAGCCTCGCATTTACAACGAAGAACACTTACAGTACACAGTCAAGAACACCCACATGCAATACCATGTGCTCGTAGTGCCAGCTTTTACGCGAAGCAACGTAAAAATGTACGAGTTTATAATACGCCGGTTTGTTTGGAGGACGCCGCCACCGCGGAGGGCAAGGGCGGCAGGAACTCGACTGGCGTGAAGGCGTACAAGGCCTGCTGCTTCAAGCACGGCCGAGCGGATCTCCCGGCGCGACAAAACTGTCTGCCATCTCCGCGGAGCCTGGAGGCGACCACGCCACCTCGCGACTGAAGGACCGCTCCCGGCTGGCGGGCCGCGCGTCGGACCTCTCGACGGCATTGCCCGAGTCCGCCTCAGACTCGATATCAATCAGCAGCGCTTGCAACGCCTGCAGCGACTGAGCACGCTCCTCCATCTCGCCTCCCAGCTGGGCCGCCACCGCCGCCGGCGGCGGCCTGTGTGCCGGCGCCGCGGCGCCGCCCCTGCGCGCCCCTCTCCCTTCCGATGTCGTAGGCGGCAGAGCCGAGTGGGCCGTGAGGGCTTCGGCCTCGCAGGCGCACCCGCCCCGCTTCACGCCGCGCGCGTCGCTCGGCGGGGTGCGCGGCGGCGTGCGCGGCGCGCGCATGGCGGGGGTCGCGACGCGTGCTGCATCGCGCGACGCGGGCCTCGAGGCGGGCTGCATGCGCAAGACCTCCAGCGCCGCCCCCGGTTCGGCGGAGCGCTCGGTGCTAGCGCGGTGCCGCTCACCCTGCCCCAGCGTGCCGCCGCGCGACACGGGGCGTGAGCCACCACCGCCGCCGCCGCCGCCGCCGCCGCTGCCACCACCGCCGCCGCCGCCGCCGCCGCCGCCGCCGCCGCCGCCGCCGCCGCCGCCGCCGCCGCCGCCGCGCGGCCCTACGGCGCTCGCGCCATGAATAATGAGCTCCTCCCGCCATGGTTCCCCGCCCTGCACCACCACGCCGCCGCCCTCGGCCTCACCCTCGCCGCCCTGCGCGTCGTCGTCGTCGTCGTCGTCGTCGTCGTCGTCGTCCCACGCCACCGACGAGCGCCGCTGACGAACCCGGACGGGGTGCTGCTCGAGCGCGGGGTAGAGCTCAAGCAATCTCCGCTCAAATTCGGCGTCATCCATGCCGTGCTCCGAGGCGAGTCGCTCGGCCTCGGTCGCGAGCCACACCGCCTCTTCCGCCCGGCGCGCGAGGAGTGGCGAGCGCGCGCCGGGCGCGACCCAAGGCTCGGCCTCGGCATCGCTCTCGGTGCCATGCTCGGCGGTCGCCTTTGCCCTCGGGTGCAGCGCCGCGTCCAGCGCTGCCACCTCGCCGGTCATCGGCAGCGGCGGCGCGGCGGGCAGCGCGTCGTCAAGGTCGTGCGCGCGCGGGAGCAATTCGGGAGCACCGTCGGCGGGTGCAGCGGCGGCGGCGCGTGGCAGCACGGGCGGTGCGACGCGGCGCTCGGTGAGGTCTTGCTCGCGGCGCGCGGTGAGGGCGTGCTCAGCCATGGCGACAATCTCCTCGATCTCGCCGAGCAGACTCTCCTCCGCGTCGGCCGCCCGGTGCGAGTCAGCGATGCCCCGCCCGAGCGCGACCTGCCCCATCAGGCTTGCACGCTCCGCCTCGCTGAGCAGCGCCGCCTCCGCCTCGGGACGCGCCACCGCCGCCGCCGCCGCCGCCGCCTCCCCCGCTGCCGAGCCAGTCGGCAAGACCGCCACTGGTCCTGCAGCCGCCACCGGGCTGGCCGCCGCCGCCGCTGTGCCGGTCGTCGCTGTGCCGGTCGTCGCTGTGCTGGTCGCCGCTGTGCCGGCTACCGCTGCAGCCGCTGGCGGCGGGCCGGTCGCCGCTGTCGTGCGCTCGGCCGCCGCCGCGTGCGGGGCTGCCGCATCGGGGCTCAGAGGGCGCGAGCCGGCCACGCCGTAGTCAGGCGGCGAGCAGTAGCCGGGGTCGGTCACCGTGTGGTAGGGGCCCGGCAGCAGCTCGAACGGTGCGGCAGCCTCGTCCTCGCCCTCGAACAGGGGAGATTGCGGGGGGAAGTGCGGAAGCGACGAGTGGCTCGATAAAGAGAGCGGCTGTGTGGGCACCGTGGTCGGCCTTCGCCTGCCATAGTCGCCACCAGAGAAGCTGGCCGCCGCGCGCCCGCCGCCGCCGCCGCCGCGCGACGGGAGCCGCCCCACTGTGGAGGGGCGCATGCGGTCGAGGGAGCTCGCCCCCTCAAGACCCTCGCTCGCGTGGAGCTGCTGCTGCAGAGCCAACTGCGCCGCCTGAGCGATCCAGTGCTGCCGGTCGGCGGCGACGCGCGCCACCTGGTGAGAGTAGTAGTGAGGGTTGGAGCTGGGGTTTGGGCTCAGAATTAGGGGCCGGGGCAGAAGTGGGAGCAGGAGTGCGGGCAGGAGTGAGGGCAGGGGAAGATGGTAGGGTCAGGATTTAAGCAACGTGCGCCACCAGATCCTCGGCCGAGCGCCGCTGCTTGGCGAGGTTGCGATGGTAGAGTTGCTCCTGCGGCACCACTCTCTCGCCAACACGGCGCGCCATTGGGCTGAAGGCGCCGGCGCCGGCGCCGCTCTGGCCACGCGCATCCCGGGACGGCGCGGCATGCGCAGCATACAGCTCGCCGCGGTGCGTATACTCGACACCCTCCTCTATCCTGTGCCCTCTGCCACCACCGCGCTGTCGCCCGCCTCCGACCTGCGGTGCCGTGCTGACGCGAGGCAGCGCACCCTCTAGCGCACCCTCCGCCACCCGCGCGCGGCCCGGGGCGCCCCGTGGCCGGCCCAGCTGGCTCTGCTGACTCTGCTGGCCCAGCTTCTTGGCGGGTCGCGCCGCCGCCGCCGCCCCTGACGAGACCGGTGCCCCTGAGGAATTACGAGACGGCTGATCTCGGTCACCCCACCCGGGACCCGGCCCACCCTCGACCACCTCCCCCTCCCCTTCCGCCTCGGCGTCGGGGTCGGCGGCGGTGAGAGGCGTATCTCGCCCCGGCCTCCGTCGGACGCCGTACATTGACAGCGGCTGCCGCCTGGCTGCCTCCGCCTCGGACGCCGCCCTTGCCGCGTCAACCTCGCGCTCGATCTCGCGCTCGATCTCGCCCTCGACCTCGGGAAAGCCTGTGCCCTTGCCGGAGGGCCGCCACTCTGAGCCTGGGCCCCTCCCGTCTCCGCCAAGTGGCGAGCCGCTGCGCGACGCAGCCAGCTGCGGTGAGCCGCTGCGTGGTTCAGTCAGCTGCGGTGAGCCGCCGCCCCTCTCGCCGCCGCCCCGCCTCTCATCGCCCGGCGTCGCTAGCCGAAATTCGCCCGGGTTGGGGCCGACAAAGGACATAAAGGTGGTGTCCGAAGGCGGCGTGCCAGACGACCCCTGGAGCACCGCCACTCCCTCCAACACCTCGACTGACGGGTCTCGACTGACGAGACAGGTCTCGACTGACGCGTCGCGCGCTGCCGCCAGCACGCCCTGCGCGCCCTGCGCACCTTCTCCCGCTTGCCGCGAGAGAGGCCGCGAGGCGGTGCGGGAGGTGGCGCGCGACGGTGGCGAGGAGCTGAGGCCGAAGGAAGGTGAGCCTGCGCGCTCACGAGAGCGGCCGCCAGCGTCGAAACTCGACTCGCGCGCCGTGGCTATGTCGGCCGCGGCGGGAGGGGACTGCCCTGGCGGGGAGCGGCGCGGCTCCAACTGCCCCATCTGGCCCCACGCCTTGTCGGCTGCCGTGAGCTCTGCAGCCTCTGCGGCGAGCTCTGCAGCCTCTGCGGTGAGCTCCGTGGGTGAGCGCGTGCGTGCCTCGGCCACTGCCACTGCCACTGACGCCGCCGCCAGCATGTGCGAGCGAGGGCGCGGGCGCGGCGGCGTCACGACGGGGCCTTGGCTGCCGCTGCCGCTGCCGCTGCCACTGCGCGCCTCGGCCTTAGACGCGTTGCGCTCGGCCTGCGCGGTGGCGGTGTAATCGACGAATCCGGCAGGCGGAGAGGAGGGCCGTGCCGAGGTTCGGTTGCCACCGTGCGGCTCCTCGGGCGAAGCAATGTCGCCTCTGGAGAGGCGCAGCAAGGCCGCCTCCGCCTCTGCCTCGCTCGGCCCGTCCAGCATCGCCTCGTCAAACTCCAAATCAAAGGCGCCCTCGCCCCCGCCACGCGCAGCAGACACCTCTACATCGGGCGCGGTGGGCGCGGCGGGTGTGCCGCGGCGTCCGTCGGTGCTGTTTGCGGCGGCGGGGAGGCTGCTGTGCCGGAGCCCTTTAGGAGACCTGTTGACCAGGCTGTTGTGCCGCCCCAGCATTGTGTGCAGCCCTCCCGGTCGGTAGTCAGGGAGGCAGTAGTGCCCTAGGTGGTCGCGGTGCAGGAGGCCCTCCGCCACCGCGCGCGTCAGCGCCAGCCCCACCTTGGTCGGTTAGGGTTAGGGTTAGGGTTGGGATCTTAGGGTCAGGTTAGGGGTTGGGGTTGGGGTTGGGGTTGGGGTTGGGTTAAGGTTGGGGTTGGGGTTGGGGTTAGGGTTGGAGATGAGGCTAGGGTTCGCCCAACCTTGGCCAGCAGGCTGGTTGACGGAAGTCCACCGTCAGGCCTGAGCCACTCCTCTACGGTGACCTCGACTGCGACCGCTCCTGCAACCCGCAGCGCCGCCACCGCCGCCACCACGTCGTGTGCATCCACGTTATCACTCTGGTCACCCGGCGCCTGAGGCGCCTGCGGCGACGTGGGCGACACAGGGGCCTTAGGTGACGCGGGCGGCGCAGGCGACGCGTCAGGCGGCGCAGGCGGCGCAGGCGGCGCAGGCGGCTCAGGCGGCGCAGGCGGCTCAGCTGACGCGGCGAGCACCGGCGACGGTAGCTGCGTTGGCGGTGATCGAGGCGGCGGCAGCGGCGGCGGCGCAGGCGGCGACTGCTGCTGCGGCGGCGACGCATCGGGCGCGACCATCGCGCGTTGCTCGGGACTTGCGCTTGAGTGTCGCTCGGCCACTGGCTCGGCCACCGGCTCTGCAGCCAGCTCTGTAGTAGGCAACACAGCCGCCGCCTCAATGGTCGCTTCTGCAGCCAGCTCTGCCGCCGGCCCGGCCCCTGCCCCTGCCTTAGGGTCTGCCCCAGCCTCGGCCCCGGCCTCTGCCCCGGCTTCTTCCTCGGCTGCGCTGCTGCCACACGCCGCAGCAACAGGCGGCACTTCTTGCGACGCGCGCCTCTGCACCTCTCTCTGCAGCGCCTCGGGGTCACGGCGCCCCTCCCCAAGCCCCACGTTCGTCTGCGGCGCCGCTTCAGCGAGCGGCGCCGCAGCGGGCGCCGAGGGGGTGGCTCTATCCGCCTGCATGCTCTGCGGCACCGCGGCACCGCAGAGGTGGGGCTGCGGACGGCGCGCGCCGCCGAGCTGCCCGAGCACCGCCGAGCTGCGGGCACCAGGGAGCTCGGGGCGAGCTCCCGCTGCCCCCCCTTCGGCCTCCAGCTGCTGGCTGCTGTGCTGGAGCTGCTCGACGAGCCGCTGCTCCTCCGCCTCGATCCACTTCTCGAGGCGGAGCTGTCCGGCTTCGTACCGCCCGTCGAGCTGCTGCTGCTGCAGCGCGGCGGCTGAGGCCTCAACCTCCGCCTCGGACGCAGCTGCCGCCGCAGCTGGTCCGGGCGCGGGGGGTGCCGCCTTGGCGTGCGCTGCCGCCTGGGCGCGCGCCACCAGCTCCGCACGGCTGGGACTCGCCCTAACCTCTTTAGGCTGCGCAGCCGCGCGGTCGAGGTCCGTCGCCGGGGGGGGCGCCTGGCTGCGAGGCTGCTGCTGCTCGATTTGCCGCCGCTCGATGCGCCCCCGCTGCAGCGCCTGCATCCGCGTGGCGGCCTCGACTTCACCGTTGTCCGCCCCAAACTCAATGGTCAGGACGCTCGCCTTGCGCTCGATCTGCGGCGCGCGCGCGGGTTGGGACGAAGGCGTGCTGCTTTCGACGAAGACGGGCCCGCGCGCTTGGCTTGAGTGGCGCGCAGACGCGCGAGTGCGTGAGGAGGTGGGGGGCGGCTCGGGCCGGGCCGCAGAAGGCGCAGAGGGCGCTGAGGGTGCAGAGCCCGCGGCAGCGGCGGCGGCGGCGGCGGCGGCGGCGGCGGCGCTGGTGGTGGTGGTGGTGCTCCTGTGCCGCGCGTCGGGCGAGCCGCCGCGCGGCAGAGGTGGGGAGCGAGGCGCGGCCTCCCGCCCAAGGGTCGCGCTTGGCGCGGCTGCTGAGGCCTCGGCGGCGCTGCAAGTGGAGAGCGTCGCTCCCTTGTGCAGGCTGTCGCCGCGAGAGCCGGGTCGCCGACTGTCGGCCGAGGGCTGCCCGCCTGTGGCCGCCGACGGAGACGGCTCCGCCCCCGCCGCCCCCATGCGGTGGCCAGAGGTTGACCCCCCCTGCACCGCGGGCCCAGACCCGAGCGGCGCTGCGCCGCCAACACCCGCGCCGCCCACGCCCGCGCCGCCCACGCCGCCCACACCGAGACCCGAGTCGGGGGCCCGTGCTGCGCCAGCGGCCGAAGAGCCAGCGGCTGAGGAGCCAGCACGCGGCTGCCGCCGTGCCGTGCGCCCCCGCTGCTGCGCCTGCAGCCGGGAGGCAGCCCCCGCCTCCTCTGGCCCCGCCACATCCGGCCCCGCCTCCCGTGCCCCCGCCTCCTCTGCGTGCTCCATGAGCGCCTCCGCCGCGCTGCATCTGCCCGCCCCCGCGCCGCTCCCGCTCGCCCCCAACGCGCCGCCGCCCGCCGCGCCGCCGCTCACCGCGCTCAAGCCCACCGTGCTGCCATCCGCCGCGCCGCCGCTGCCCGTGCCACCGCAGCCTGCGCCGTCGCTGCCTGTGCCGCCATTGCCCGCGCCACCGCTGCCCACGCCGCCGCTGCCCGAGCCGCCGCTGACCGCGCCGCCGCTGTCCGCGCCGCCGCTGCCCGCGCCGCCACTGCCTGCGCCGCTGTTGCCCGCAGTGCCCCTAACCGCCGCCCCCCTGGCCGCCGCGCCCCCCGCCGCCACGCTTGCAGTCGGGGTGGACACCCTGCGCGCCTGCGGATCCGGGGTGCTGCTCTTCCCCGACGAGCTCTGCAGACCGCTCTTCTTCGCCGGTGCCCCGCCCAGGCTCCGGCGCGTCATGCGCCCCCGGTGCTGCGCCTGCACCATCGTGGCGGCCACGGCCGCGTCCGCCTCCGCCATCCCCTGCAACAGCATTTGCTGCAGGAACTCCTCCTCTTCCTCATCCTCCGCCTGACTCGAGTGCGCCGCCCCCGTCGCCGCGCCACCGAGTCCTCCATCGCCTTCGCCGCCACCGCCTTCGCCGCCACCGCCTTCGCCGCCACCGCCGTCCCCGCCGCCGCCCTCTCCTCCGCCGTCCCCCACCCCCGCGGGCGTGGGCGTGGCAGGCATGTGGCTCCCAAAGGTGCTCTCGGACGGCACCTCCGTTGCGGGCCGCTCGGTACTTGTGTGCCGCCGCACCACCCTCCCCCGCTGGATGGCCTGCACCCTTGAGGCCGCGTCGGCTTCGCTCGGCAGGTGACCCCCAAAAGCCACGGGAGGCCGCTTCAACGGTGGCGAGGCACCCGCCGCACCCGCTGTCCTCGCGCCGCTCCGCCGATCATCTCCATCTCCGCCGAGGCTGCCCGCCGCCCCCGGCTGCCCCTCTGTTACGTCAAAGGCGCCAGCTCCGATCTCGCGCATAGCCGAGAGCGCCAAGACCGTACCGAGACCCGCGCCACTCGGCTGCTTAGAGGTGGGGGTTGGGGTTAGGGTTAGGGTTCAGGGTTGGGGTTGGGGTTAGGCGTCACTCGCCTGGTCGCTGCCGCCGCCGCCGCCGCCGCCGCCGCCGCCGCCACCGCCGCCACCGCCACCGCCACCGCCACCGGCCTCCCACGGTAGTATTGCAGGCACGCCGCGCGGCCGGAAGCGGCCTTCCCCCTCGAGCCTCCGCCGCCGCACCTCCTCATCTTCGGAGTCGCTCGAATCGGGAGGGAGGGCGCCGCCCAGCAGCAGCCGCCCCGTCGCGGAGAGCGGCTCGGCCGGCGGTGGCGGCTTTGCCTTCTTTGCCTTCTTTCCCTGCTTTCCCCGTCGGCCTCCCTCCTCCTTCTCCCCATTGCGCGGACCGAGCGTGTAGGTGGGACGGAGTGTGTGCAGCATCAGGGAGGCCGACTCACGCGTCCACTCCTGCAGCCGCCATAGTAAGTGCAGTGAGTACATAAAGTATAGCCATGGTTGGGATAGTGAGTAGTACGTAGTAAACGGTCCACTCCTGCAGCAGTCACCGTAAGTCTAGTAAGCCTCGAGAGTCTAGTGAGTCTAGGCCACTGTAGTAAGTTGAGCCAGCCCAGCCAGCCTAGTAAGTAGTGCGGGCCCACGCCTGCAGCAGCTTGCTGTCGCGAGCCATGCGCGCCGTCGTGGCTTCGAGCGCCTCCGCGGCGGCGGCGTCGAGCTGCTCGAGCTGCGCGGCGTTGGGCAGCCCCTGGGCAGTGTCGGTCACGGTGAGGGTGACGCTTGGAGTTGGGGGTTGGGGTTGGGGTTGGGGTTGGGGTCATGGTCAAGGTCACCTCCGGCAGCTCAGCCAGTCTCCGCCTGCCCCCCGCCAGCCGGCTGTGCTCGGAGGTGCATGCGGCGGGCTGCTGCGCTTCGCACAGCTCGCTGCGCCGCGCCGCCGCGGCCGCGAGTGGCGACCGCGCGACCGCGCCTAGCGCCTGCCACGGCAGCAGCTGTATGGCTAAGGCCTTGTACTTACTATGGCACCTACCAGGCAGCACGTAGGTAGGTGGGGAGGTACTACTGGTGGTGGTGGAGCCGGTGGTGGTGCTGGTGCAGATGCTGGTGGTGCAGATGCTGCTGGTGGTGGTTGTGGTGGTGGTTGCGGTGGTGGTTGTGGTGGTGCTGCTGGTGCCTGCCACAGTAGCAGGCCCGCGTCACGCCCACTCAGCGCGCGCAGCACACCGAGGCGCAGCCGGTCATGTGGCGAGGTGGGCGCCACCGCAGCGAGCCGCACCAGGCCGGCGAGGCCGGCAGTCGGCGGCGCGGGGCGTTCGTAGGCGAGCCTTGCGGCGCGCAGGGCCTCCATCATCGGCGGCGGCAGGTGCTCGAGCAACCGAGATCCGCCCCCGGCCGTGGCCCCGCCCTTGCCCCCAGCATTGCCGCCGCCCCCGCCCTTGGCCTCGTTCGCGCCGCCGCCGCCGCCGCCGCCGCCGCCGCCGCCGCCTCCCAACGGCGCCTCCTCGCCCTCCTCGCTCTCCTCGCCCTCCTCGCCCTCCTCGCCACTGCTGCCGACCTCGCCCTCGCCCTCGCCCTCGCCCTCGCCCTCGCCCTCGCCGCCCGCCTGCGCCCGGCTCCGCCGGCGGCAGACCGCGGCCACGGCCGCCGCCCGCCAGCGCAGCAGCAGCCAGCCTAGCAGGCGGCGCATGTACGCGTGCAG
>Ga0209302_10001971_pt1 | contig 12015 bp, 8 predicted proteins | sample ArcOceMetagenome_2_FD_187445 | JGI IMG/M metagenome (GOLD analysis project Ga0209302, IMG submission 187445) | Marine eukaryotic phytoplankton communities from Arctic Ocean - Arctic Ocean ARC135M Metagenome (SPAdes) (version 2) | ecosystem: Environmental > Aquatic > Marine > Oceanic | place... | reverse complement strand
GATCATACCACCTTGAATACAGCGATACCCATCAGAACATCGAACTTAAGCACGGTTGGGCAGGATTAGTACTAGGCTGAGGAATCGCCCGGGAATCCCCTGTGTTGGAAGGTTTTTGCTGTTTTTTGCTGCTGAAAGTTATTTTCGCATTGTTTGCGACGAGATTCACACTGCCGGGCGCTGGCTTCGAGCGCATTAGTCCGATGTCCGCCCCCGATGACCTGTCGAATCTAGACCCCGCGTTCGACGGCGTGCTTCGTCGCGTTCCCGGGGGGCTCAGCGCGCGATGCGAGTACTTCCAGGATCGCAACAAACGCTGGCCGTTCCACTGCGACGAGGAAGGGTACAATCTTTTGTCGCGTTTGTTACGCGCGGCGACACCCGTGGTGGGCGCGGTGCAGCTAAAAATCGACACCGCGTGTGACGTCGAGGGTGCCCCTGACGGCCGCGCCAAGGCGAACGCGGTGGTCACGGAAGGCCAGCGGATCTACGCCAGGAAACCCAACATGGGGGAACACGACGTGACTTGGTCGCAAAGTGAGTACGGCCATCTCGGGTTACAGAAGGAGTACATTCGGTACAAGAGCGTGCAGCGCTTGACCGAGGCGTGGGCGTGTTTACAACGCGCGAAACGAAACGGGGTGTTCGATGAATTGGAGTGCGGCGCTTTAGACGGCGCGTCTTCCCCTCAACTTCCTCTTCGGTGGGCGAGTTTAGGTGGCGGTCCCGGGTTCGAGCTCCTCGCCGTGCGGTGGTTTTTCGAAAAACACTTCCCGAAATACGACCTGGACCTGGTTTCGCTTGATTTGGAAAACTCGTGGCGCGGCGCGGCGGTTGGCTTGGGCATGCGGTTCAACACGTGGGACGTGTCAGACGGGGACGGGCTTGAAACCGTCGCGGGAGGCCCGGTCGACTTCGCGATCGCGAGCTACGTGTTCAAGATGTACATGGCGAATGAAAAGTGCGCGCGGTGGGTTGGCGAGAAACTCAACTCGCCACAAAACGCGCTGCGAACGGTTCTGGTGGTGTCGCGGGACGAAAACCTGGAGCACGCGCTTGGGATGTTTTTGGATGCCAAGTTGGGGAACACAGGGGTGGTGCCGTTGATGGACCCGTCGGGGGGGAGGGACGACCGGCAGCTCGCGCTTGTGAAGGGCGGGTGGGCGCGGGGGACGGAAACCGAAACCGAAACCGGAAAGCCGGAAACCGCCGCCCCGACGTTTCCAAACGTGCCGTATGAAGAGCACAAGAAACACCGGGGCAGCGCGGGGGGGTACGGCACCGGGCACGGGGGGTACGGCGGACGGGGGGGTGATGGTGGCGGTGTGTACGGACGGGGGGGCGGTGCAGACAGACACGGAGGACACGGAGACCGCCACGGAGGAGGTGGCGGCGGAGGGCACAAGGGCGGGTGGTCCGAGCGCGCGCGCGGCGGCGACACCGGAGCCGGCGCGGAGACGGACCGGCGAAGAAACGCGGGTCGGTGGTGAGTCATGCCTGCTGGTGCAGATGGCAGGTTTCTTCATAGGTAGTTTGAAAGGCACAATTATCATACCGACCTTTCCACAGTTTTTTTTTTTAAATCAACACATCATCTATTCCAAAAACCCCCCGGCCCCCGTGATTTCCCGCAACTCGCGCATCGCGGCTTCGTCCAGGGGTTTCTGTTCGTCGCGTTCGTTCCACCGCAAACACCGCCGCAGCGACGAAATGAAATCCCCCGTCTGGTCCGCGTAGTTGATCGTGGGTACCGGAAACTGCGACATGCGGATGAAAATCGAATCCCCGGAACAAAGCTCGCAACGTTCTTTGCCGTCGAAAGATACCCAGGCGCTGCACCGCGCGTCGTCCGCCACCCGAAGTTCAACCTCCACTGAGTCGGGAAGCACCACGGGCCTGAACGAAAGCGTGTGCGGACAAATCGGGGTCATCAAAATCGCAGGCACGTTCGGGTGCACCATGCTCCCGCCCGCGCTTACCGAGTACGCCGTGGACCCGGTCGCCGTCGCGAGCATCACCCCGTCCGCCTGGATGGTGGTGATGAGCTGCCCGCGGTCGTAGGCTTCGATTTTTGATAAAAAAGGCGACGGCCCGCGGTCCACCAAAACTTCGTTGAGCACCGTGTACACGTGCGACGGCGCGCCCGCCCCTCCGTTGCGCGCGCTGTCCCTTTTCTTCACCAGAGTACACTCCAGACGCATGCGCAGGGTGATGGGTATGCCGCCCTTGACGTTGGCGACCTTTTTAGGCCCCCTCCCCACGGACTGCAACAGCGACTGCGCCATGTGCTTCGGCGGGTGGTTCGTCAAGAAACCCATGCTCCCGAAGTGAAACCCCATCAACGGCGGCACGGGGCCTTGGAACAACTTCGAGGCGTGAAGAATAACCCCGTCCCCGCCGAGACACACCACGAGATCCACGGTTCCCCAATCTTCCTTCGGGATCCGGCCATCTTTGGAATCCACGCGTAGGGTACCGATCTTGGAAAGCACGGCGTCCCGGACATCCGCGGTGGACGCGGTTTCCGCCGGGTCGAAGGCTTTTCGTTTCTGTTTCCCGTCCCTCACCGTGAACGGCGCCGCGACGACGTCGATAAGCGCGCCTTTGCGTTCGTCGTTTTCAATCTGCTCTCGTCTCATCTCGAGCACCACCGCTTCCTCCACGATCACGTCAAAGCCCATGCTCATGAACGCGTGCGCGACTTCGATCAAGTTACCCAGCAGCGCGGACCCGAGCTTCTTGACGATGAATATGCGCTTCGGGGGAACGCGCCACACCAACACGAGCTGTTGCGTGCTGGGGTGCGAAATCGTCAGCATCCGCTGATCAACCTCCTCACGCGTGCACGAGAACCCGTCCGTGCGAATCACGTACATATCAGGCGCCTGATCGATGGAGCTGTGGTCGCCCACCGCGCTGGCCTCCGTGGTTGACCCGCCGCTGCCCACGCCTTCAGGCGCGCTCTGCGTGGACGGGAAACGTTTGGCGCTCACGGAGACAGGATCGCCGTCTTCGGAAAATCCGGCGCCTTCGTAGGCGGCGGCTTTTTCCAAATTCGCAAACGCGTTATCCGCGGCGACATCTTTCCACGGTTTCGACGGATCCGGAACGGTCGGGGACTTCGCACTGGAATCCCCCTCGTGTTCGTGTTCGTGTTGCTCGTCCGAGCGCAAGGTCGCGCGCATCTCGTCTTCGTCGTCCCAGCTCCCCAGGCGTTTCCGCGCCAACCGGTCCGCGAACTCCCTGACGAACGCTTCTTGCGCCAAACTTCCGAAATCGCAGTTCAAACTTTCAAGCGCAAGCGCGTCGTCCACCCCCATGCCGTGCGATATCCTCCAGCAGCTCACCATGCTGCCGGTGCGGCCGATGCCGGCTTTGCAATGCACGAACATGGGCTTTTTGGTTTCGTCATCCGCGACTTGGATGAACTTCTCCACGTCTTCGAAGGACGGGGGTTCCATGTCTGTTACGGGGAGGTGGATCACTTCCAGTGACGAATCCCCGAGCTTACCCACCCCCGCGCCGCCGCCCACCGGCCTTGTCCACTGGTTATCCCTGTCCTCGAACCGCAGATCCACCACGGTTTTGAAGTTCCGGTTCACCATCCACGACCGGCCCTCCGCGGTCGGTTGCCCGCCTCGGTAAAACGCAATCGCGGGCCCACCCGTTTCCGCGTCGCAAGCCATCGACGACGAACCGGCAGACGGGTCCGCGAAGATATCAGGCACCGCGTCCACCTGGACGTCGAGGTGCACGGTTTGGAAGTTGGGAATGGCGCTCGGTGCGGGCGCGTCCGCGGCGCGCATGCGCGGGTGACACACATCAAGCGACGCCGACCTCAACAACTCGAGCCTGTGCCGTACGGTGATGGAGCACCCTTCCGGGGCGGACTCTAGAATCTGTCGCAGCTCCCAAAGCGCCGCGCGTAAACGACGCAGTTCCCGGCGGCGCATGGCCATGTTGAACTCGCCCGCGACTTGCGCGGCGTTCGCGCTGACCGCGACTTCCGCGCACGCGTTGTGCAAATCCCCGGAACAGTCCTCCACCCCGAACGGGGACATATCAACCACGCACTCGTCGTACATCGTGTCCTTGTACTGCATGCGGACCGCGTTCAGAAGACGCGTGGCGAGCTCGGGGAGGGAGGAGCCGGGGGTCACGTCACCGCCGTCGTAGGACAACCCGACGGGCACTCGCGGAAGGTCAGCGAGATCGAGTTCTTCCGCGTTCCAGGGGATACCCTCGTCGTCCAGCACGGCGCGAGGGACGACGCGGACGCGGAGGAAGGAACGCGCGCGCGACGCTCGCCCGGCGCCCGCTTTTCCCGCCACGGCGGCGATTTCAGCCGTCGGTCGGTGACAACGCTCGTTCGCCGAATGAGCCAACGCGAGGGCACCCCGTCTTGAAATCTGGACGGCGCGCGGTGTCGAGCCAGGTTTTACTCGCGCGCGCCCGGAGCCGGTCGCGCTCGTGGACGAGGCGACCCGGCAGCCCACCTGGGCGGTGGACGCCATGGATGCCATGTAATACCGTGGTGCGGCGTGTAATGGCGTCGGGGGAGGCGCACGGGGTTATCTCCAATCACAACAACATCGAGATTGCCAGCTGTACACTCAAACTCTCAAAGTGTCAAAACTAGATGACGCATTTCCACCGGCGACCGGTCTGCCGGTCTTGTCGCCGAAATATTTTTTTTTCCACGTCACCTCACAAAGCTACAACTCCGGTCTTCGCACGTCGTGGCGCGGAGCGCAGACGCAAGTGCGCGCGGAGGCGAATAATGGGACAACCTAAGCGATGCTCGCACGGAAGACAGAAACACCAGTGCGCGGACTGTAACCCGTGTCCCCACGGCATGGTGGAACACAGGTGCGCAGAGTGCACCCCTTGCCCGCACGGGAAGCTGAAAAGCAAGTGTGCGGACTGCAGCCCTTGCCCCCACGGGAAGCTGAAATACCAGTGCGCGGCGTGCACCCCCTGCCCGCACGGGAAGCGGAAAGACCAGTGCGCGGCGTGCACCCCCTACCCGCACGGGAAGGTGAAAGGCAACTGCGCGGTGTGCACCCCCTGCCTCACGGCAAGCTGAAACACGGCTGCGTGGCGTGCACTCCCTGCCCTCACGGAAAGCTGAAAAGCAAGTGCGCGGGGTGCAACCCCTGCTCTCACGGTAAGTTGAAAAGCAACTGCGCGGGGTGCAACCCCTGCCCTCACGGTAAGTTGAAAAGCAACTGCGCGGAGTGCACCGGCTGCCGCCACGGCAAGCGAAAGAGCAGGTGCGTAGCGTGCAAAACGGCACGCGCGGCTCCGCCGCGTGCGAAGCGAGTCAAGCGCGAGCCGGAGAGTTCGCCCGAGATCAAACAAGAGCCGTTCACTATTCGCGGCTATTTCGGCATCGGCGACGAGGACGAGAAGTGAGTGATAATCTTTTTTGATAAATAAATTTCTCCTACCTCGGCGCGCGACACGGGTCGACGTCTCGCGGGAACGGTCTTTTCGGGGGTCTGCAGTCCAAGTGGTCGCACGTTTTGAAGAACAAATCGACTCGCTCGCGCATTTCTTCACTCAAGTTATCCACCGTGGGCAGAACACCCGGTGAGTTCGCGTTGGCCACGTCAACGATTAAAAGCTTTTTTTGAGCGTTGTTTTCAAACATCGCCGCCGTGGCGTTTGCGTCAATCCCTCCACCTTTCGTCCTCGGCAACCTCCCAACCTCCAAAACCTCGACATCATCCCGCATCCCACCCAGCCTCGGGTCCGAATCCAAGTCCACCTGCCATATCACACCCTCGTCGCACGCGAAGTTCACGCTGGCGCAACAGCTAAGGAACCCCGGGGCGATTTTTTGTGTATCACCCAAATCCAACTCCGAAGCCTCTCGTACACCTTCCGAATCGCCAACCAACGCGCCGTGCGCCAAACACCGCGTTCCCAACACCACCCGTTCCCGGTCTTTCACCCTTAAAAACGCCTTGGCATCCGAACCCACCCACGGCGCGCCACACTCGATTTCGGGAACCACCGGCCTTCGTCCAATCGCCACGGCGAGGGTCACGAGCCGCGCGACTTGTTCGCCGTATTCGCCGACGCCGGCGCCCACGTCGCCACTCGCTCGGCGGCTCGCGGCGACCATGTTCCGCACCCCCAGCCCGCCGACCCGATCTAAACGTTTCTCGATTTCCGAAAGCCCAACCACTTCGGGTGGCTTGAACGCCTCAGCGCCGTACTGCCACCACCCCAGCTGCTTGAGCGTCTGATACGATAAAAGCCGAAAGTGTCAGTCTGGTACGGGCAATCGCAGAGGCGGAACGCGGTTATTGGGAAAGTTCCCCACCTGTAGCTTCGCCAAAGCGCCGACCAAGTGCGCTACCGCGACGATGGGCGGGTCCAGGTTCCACCGCCCTAACACGCCCTGATACGTTTCGTCCCCCGCGACCCCGGACCAGCCGGCGAGGAACCAAGGAGGAGACGCGAGGAACTTTTCTTGCGTCACACAGGCGGAAGGGGTCGTTAATGTTGGCGTTGATGTCTTGTTTTCTTTTTTTGCGTCCGCGTCGTAACCAGGAACGTCCAACCCCACGCAGTGCAAAACCTTCCCCTTGGCTTTTTTGACGCCCGGGTCCAAAACCATCTTGTCACCGTTTTTAGTAACCGGCACATCGCTCGCCGCAACCTCCACCTCGAACTCGTCCCACCGTTTGTCCGAGGGTTTCGGGAAGTTCTGCACAGGCGACCCGAGCCACTCGTCCCTGTGTTTGCCGTTCGGGTCGATCAACCGCTGGCCGCTTCGCCGGCGCAGATCGCGCGAGAAAACCGCGCTTTCGAGAACGTCGTTGTAAATGTGCTGGTCCCACAGGTGTTCCTTGGCGCCTAGCGCGGGCTGGCCGTCCCATCTAAGCACGGGCCCGGGTTCGTGTTCCAGAATTTGAAGCATCCTCTGCACGGTTTCGTTCAGCACGCGGTGAGACGGGCCGTTTCGCACACAGTTCTGGCAATACACGAACCCGATGTTCACCCCGTCCACGCCGCCGGTTTCGTCCTGACCGATCAAGTGGAACTCCCGAAACGGCCCTTTCAACAACACGTACGGGTTCACCCGGAAACTCACGTCCGTGTCAACGTACATGGCATTCAAACCTAAATCGACGAACCGCTCTAACAAATGAAAACGCGCCCACCACAAACGGAACGGGTCGGCGCGTTCCTCGGCGAGTAGTCCGTACGTTTTCAGCCGCGGGTGGCCTTTTTTGTAAAGAAAAGTGTCAGTAGTGCGTGGGCAAACAGTCGGCGGGATTTGGGAAACGCAATTTCTTTCACCTTTCAGAAACGACGTCCACCCGCACTCCAATTCCCACCCGGCGGTTTCCCCCCCGGACCGCGATTTTTTTTTCATCCACTCGCACGTCTCTTTCGTGTTCGTCACCAGCAGGTAGTGCTCTATGCCCACCGACCGCAGGTTCGCGATCGCGTTCGCGGCGAGGTGACACCCCGCGCTGTTGGCCATCAGGATGATTATTTCGCCGCCGTGCGCGCGGCGTTTCGCGGCGTCCGCGACGGCGGACGCGTCTTTCGTAACGTCAGGCACGCCGTCCAAGCCACGCACTTTGCCAAGACTGCGGTACGTCCCGCCTATTTCGTCCGGGACGGGGGGGAGGGGAAGCAGCGCGCCTGGTGCGTACAGCGCGGTGGTCTCTGTTTTCGGTGTCACCGCGGCGCGCCGCTTGTCCTCACCGCCACGATCGAGGAAGCTTGTGCCGTCCGTCGGTGTCCCCGAAGGCAACGACACGACGATTGTACCCGCTCCGTCAACATCGACATCGTGCTCGTTCCCAGAAACAATCACACCCGCGCGTCTCGGCGCAAGGAAAGTCGGGGCCACCGCGCGCTCGCCGAACACAACCTCCCGCGCGCGCGCGCGCACCTCGAGCGCTTCCTCCCAAAACAACGCGCCCACCATCAGCACCGCGAACAGCAACGCCGCGCGTGGGGTGAAGAACGAGTCATCGCCACCACCACGCCGCTCGCCGGTCCCGTCCCGACGCACCACGGGGGCGCCGTCGGCGCCTTCGCGCGCTGGCGCCATGCCGCCCGCGCGCGTCCTACTGGAACCATTCTCCGGAACCGAGAACCATGACGAATTTTACTTTGCGAAACTGCTGGCAAAAGCGGCGGTGTCACTGCTTTCGTGATCGTTTTTGATGGCGAGAATTCTCACCTTCGGGTCGTCCGCTGCTCCGGAGCGCACACGCCTCCGTTTACGCCTCTGACTTTTGGGTATCTTAGCCTATAAGTGTATCGTCCATGTCTGCGTTTTTGGGCGCTGCTGGCCATGCGGAAGACCGCTTGAACGTCGTCGAGCGGCACCGACCCCCTCGAAGAAAAAGTGAAGTGTTTTCGGTGGTTTTCGGTTGTCAAAGTCGAGTAGTTTGCGTCGTGCTTACGTGCGTACGTGCGTACGTGTGTACGTGCGTAAGTGCGTAACGTTTCCGAAATCCATCGTCAAAGTCGAACCGGGACGTCAAGGTCCTTCTGAAGAGACAAAAACGGAAGGAGTTGATATATTAGTTAGTCTTACGAATGTGGAAATGCCCGTGACCATTGGTTTTTGTGCCGATGCTATACGAAAAGGCACAAAATGCCGACTCCGTTTGCCAAAACGTCACTGTCGCGGCGTCGGCGCGGGCACACGTTTGGTACGATGTGCATACCCCCCCACTCCATCAAGGATGCGCAGGCCAAGGCGTTCGCCGCGTCTGGTTTGGTGAAGGATGCGCGTCTCAACCTGGCGCTGATCCCGGGAACCTCGTTCAACCCCATCGGGTTCGCCGAGCTCCCGCTGTTCCTCACTCTCGCGTTCGTGTACCGCGCGCAGTTCGAACCCAAGATGCTCGGCCCGATGTTCCTCATCTACCTGTGGAAGGAGTGCATCCCCATGAGCGTGTGCTTGCACCGGTACTTCTCGCACAAGGGATTCAAGTGCGGCAGGGTCACGCAGTTCATGCTGTACATAGGAGGATGCCTGGCGAGTCAGGTGCGAAAATCAACCGAGGCGCCCATTCGTCACCCCGAGGCTCGACGGACGCCGTTTCCGTGTGGCCACCGCGATGCCGCGGGGGTTCAACATGCGACGACCGCCCCGGCCGTTTCAACAGAGACGCGGCCGCGCGTTTCGGTGATCGGCAACGCACGCGCACGCACCGCACGCACACGCGCGTACATCCCGTCGCCACACCGCGCGCCACACGCCACCACCCGCGGCGGACGCCGCCGCGGTGGTACCGGACACGTGTTCGGTTCTTGCCCCGGTTTTTTCACCACGAACGGAAGTTTTTACACACGTTTTGGCCATTCGTTTTCCCCCGTTTCCGGACGTCTCGCCTCCCGCTAACCCCAACGCCTCCTTTCCATCTCCCCTCCCCCCCTCAGGGTGCGCCTCTTTGGTGGGCGAGCAAGCACCGAAGGCACCACGCGCACTGCGACACGAAGGAAGACCCGCACTCGCCCGTCGCGTTCGGCAAGCTGTACGCGTGGATGGGGTGGGTGTACAGTAGGGACGGGGAAGGCCCGTTCGGAAGCGGGCACGACCAGGAGTACATGCAGGACCACTTGAAGTTCCCCGAGCTGGCGTTGATGGAGAACTTCTACTACGTCCCGGTGTTCGCGGTGCACCTCGTTTTTTACCTAACCCTGGGCCCCGCTTGGGCGATTTACTGCAGCATGATGTCCGGCTGCTTGTGCATGTCCCTGACGCTTTACTTCAACGTGATGTTCCACGACCACCCGGCGCCAAAGACGGAGGCGGAGAAGGCGAAGTTCGCCAACGCGACGGGGGTGTGCCGCGCCAAAGACATACCGTTCGACCCCCTCGCGAACACCTTCGGCGAGGCGTACCACGGCTGGCACCACAGGTACGTATCGGGGCTTTCCCAAATCCCGACACAGCGTTACCGCCCCTCTCGTACTGTTTCCTGCCCCTGGTCAAGTACACTATCATTAAAAGGAAGTGCACTACATACATCACATACGCACTGTTTTACCTCTAACGCTGGTGACTGTTTGTCCCTCCATCGCGATGCACAGTACACCCACACTCAAGACGGAAGAGGCTGACACTTTTCGTTCACAAAAACAGACACCCGCTGGCGTACAAACGACCCGGGTTGGATCTGCCGTACTGGACGTTTCTGAAACCCCTGCTCGCGCTCGGCGTGATTTGGGGACCCAACAAAATGCACATGGTGAAAGTGGCGTGAATTTGTGAGCCTCTGCCTACGATGCAAGTAAAAGTCCGGGAACAAAGGGTAAAAATACTTCAAAAATAGAAAAGAAGTACCCCGGCGGCTGTCTGTACCCATTTATTTATGTTTTGTCGCGCGCCGAGTCGACACGTGTCACTCGGCCGCGCTTTTGTTTGTTTCGTCGAACCGCGGTTGTTCATCGAATGTTTTGTGTTTCGTGACGCGCGGCGCGCGCGTACGTCCTTATAGCGTGATGGTACGATCTGACATGAAGTTTTTTAGATGTTGTTAACTTCGCGAGCATCATTCATAGTTATTTAAAACGTTCGCGGAAGTATTTCTCTCTCATCATTCATATGTTTTCTTGGTTTGGCACTTCAAGAACAACCTTTGTCTCCTCCTTCTTAGAAAAGAATAAACATCAAATTCCTCTCAGCAACACACGGCGGTGACCCAACCACGCCGTGCGCACTGCCAGCATATGTATACCATCTTGAACGCCTCGATTGCGGCGGGACGTTCCTTTGTACTCAGTTTCGTCTTAGTCCGTCACCAAACACGTTGGTGTTTGGTGACATCAAATCCTCACACTGCGTTACCCAAACGTGAACGGCGCTTAATCGTAGCGGTCGAGCTTGATTTGCATGGGGCGGTGCTCGAGCTCAACGCCGTTGAAGCCCTGGATCGCCGCTTGCGCTTGTTCGGTGGTCTCGAACAACACGGTACCCCAGCCCTTGGAACGGCCGGTGTCGGCGTGGCACACAGAATCCGCCTTGACGACGTTGCCGACTTGCTGGAACACCTGTCTCAGGTCTTCCGAGGTGGTGGACCACGGGAGGTTGCGCACGACGATCTGGAGGCCGGAGGAGGCTTCGGGGCGACCGGCGTTGACGCCGCCAGTCTTGTTGGCGCCACCCGCGCGCTCGAGGCGCACGATGATGGAGCGGCCCTGGAGCTCGGAGTTGTGCAGCTGCGCGATGGCGGCTTCCGCTTCGGCGGGGGTGCCGTAGTCGACGAGACCCCAGCCCTTGGAGCGGCCACCGGGCTGGCGGGCCACTTCGGACTGGATCACGGGGCCGATGCCGGTGCAGTGGGCTGTTGAGGGGGGAGGAAGGGGAAAGGGCGACGTCAGGTGGGTGTCGAAAAAAAGAAAAAAGCGAAAAGGAAACGACGAAACGCCGTTTCTGGAATGCACCACAAAAAAAGAGGGCGAATCGGCGGTCCCGACGTGTCGATCTGAGCGCGGCGCGTCGCGATCGCGGCGCACGCTTTCGCGCCTTGTCGTGATGGTGCGTGGAAACCGTGGCCGAGGAGTTACTCTTGGACTGGCACGAAAAAATCGGGCAATACACGTACCAATGAGGCTCTCCTCGGTGGTCTCCCACGCGAGGTTGCCGACGTAGCAGCGGCAGCCTTCGGCGGCGGGGGTGTCGCCGAGGGTGGAGCCGCGGTTGCCGCCACCACCGCCAGACTTGGAGGGAGCGCTCTTGGTGGGGGCCTTGTCCTCGCGGACGGAGATGTTGCGGTCACCGAGGGCGTGGCCTGTTGTTTGGGAAAAGTAGGTGGGTCAGGGAACGTTCATGGACCTCGGGGCGCGCGCGATCGCGCGGTACGACACGCGCTTGCGCGAGACGCGTGCGTGAATTGGTGCAAAAACTGCGGCGATAATTGCGGTGACGGCGTTCGTCGCGGTCAGCACGCGCGCGCGTCGCACCGCGGATCACAAGGCGATCGCGTGTGGAATCGAAGGAAAAAGGGTAAACCTCGGTCGGTTCGCACG
>Ga0209302_10001970_pt1 | contig 12018 bp, 13 predicted proteins | sample ArcOceMetagenome_2_FD_187445 | JGI IMG/M metagenome (GOLD analysis project Ga0209302, IMG submission 187445) | Marine eukaryotic phytoplankton communities from Arctic Ocean - Arctic Ocean ARC135M Metagenome (SPAdes) (version 2) | ecosystem: Environmental > Aquatic > Marine > Oceanic | place... | reverse complement strand
AAGAAGGTAAACAATATCGTTTTGCAGAAATATTATTTATTGGAAATAAAGAATACACCGATGAACAATTGCAACGAGTTTTAAAAATTGAAAAAGGAGATGTTTATAATGGTGCTGTTTTAAAAGAACGTGTGAATGGTGACGGGACACCAACATCTTTTGATATCTCTTCTGAATACCAAAATAACGGATACTTATTTTCTCAAGTAAATGCTGTTGAAACCAGAGTAGAAGACGATTCTATTACTGTAGAAGTTAGAATTAGAGAAGATGAAAAAGCACGAATTAAAAAAGTAAGTGTTACTGGAAATGACAAGACAAATGATCATGTAATTTTTAGAGAATTACGAGTAAAACCAGGAGACTTATTTAGTAGAAGAGAAATTATTAGGTCTATTAGAGAGATTGGCCAACTAGGTTTCTTTGACCAAAACGTTACACCAGATGTGGTGCCAAATTACCAGGATAAAACTACAGATATTAACTTTAATGTTATAGAAAAAGGAGGTAGTCAAATAGAATTACAAGGTGGTTATGGTGGTGGTTCTTTTATTGGAACATTAGGTCTTTCGTTTAACAACTTTTCTATCAAAAACATATTTAATAAAGCAGCATATAAACCTTTACCAACAGGCGACGGGCAAAAACTAGCTTTAAGATTGCAAACTAGTAGAACTTTTAGCACTTATAGTTTTTCATTTACAGAGCCATGGTATGGTGGTAAAAAACCTAAATCATTATCTTTTTCTGTTTATCAATCAAATCAGTTTCAGATAAATCCACAAACCTATGATGTAGATAAAGATAGAAAATTAGGAATTACAGGAGCATCTATCGGTTTAGGCCAGCGTTTAAAATGGCCTGATGATTTTTTCCAATTATCGCAAACAATCGCTTATCAAAGTTTTCAATTAAAAAACTATGGCTTTAGAGTTGGTGATAATATTTTAAATAATGGTACTTTAAATAACCTCTCTTATAATTTAAATTTAAGTAGGAGTTCTGCGGGGCCAAGTTTAATTTTTCCTACATATGGTTCTGAATTTTCTTTTGGAATAAAAGCTACCTTTCCTTATTCTTTATTCACTAACAAAAGTTATGATGAACCGGCTAATTTAACTGCCGTGGAGCAAAACGATTTTCTTGCAGACAAATTTAAATGGTTAGAATATTACAAGTTTAATGCTAAAGGTAAATGGTATACCTCCTTTACTGATAAATTAGTTTTAATGACCAATGCAGAATTCGGTTTCTTAGGCTTTTATAATGATGATTTAGGGCAGACACCTTTTGAACGCTATTTTGTGGGTGGAGATGGTATTGCTCAGTTCCAATTAGATGGTAGAGAAACGGTAGGTTTAAGAGGTTACGAAAACAATAGACTATCTTCCATTGCAGGAGGAACAATTTATAATAAATTTCAATTAGAGCTTAGGTATTCTATTACAGATGCTCCTTCTGCGTCTATATACACTTTAGGATTTTTAGAAGCGGGTAATTCTTATGACAATTTTGATGAATATAATCCGTTTAATGTAAAAAGATCAGCTGGTTTAGGAGTTAGGATATTTATGCCTGCTTTTGGATTATTAGGAATTGATTTCGCACATGGTTTTGATCCATTACCAGGTAGAATAGATAAATCTGGCTGGCAAACACATTTTATTATCGGAAGACAATTCTAAGAAAACAACGCATTTGTAATGCCAAATGTTTTTTTGGTGCGGTTTTTTCTAAATAGTTAACAAATGAAAAAAATATTTTTATGTTTAGTTTTTTTATTCTCCATTAGCCTTACTTGGTCTCAGAGAAGTCAAATAATAGCTTATATAGACATGGAGTATATTCTAGAAAATGTTCCAGAATATTTAGAAGCTCAAAACACTCTAGATGCAAAAGTTGTTAAATGGCAACAAAAATTAGATAAACAAGCTAGATTTATAGAAGTTTTAAAAACAGATTTAGCAAATGAAAAAGCTATTCTAACAAAAGATCTAATAGAAGAAAAAGAAGAAGAAATATCTTTAAAGCATGATGAACTAAGAAGATTAGAGTCTTTATATTTTGGACCAAAAGGAGATATGTTTACACTAAGGAAGCAATTAGTTAAACCAATTCAAGATCAAGTTTACAATGCAATTCAGAATATATCCGCTAGAAAAAAATATGATTTTGTTTTTGATAAATCTAGTGAATTAGTAATGCTATATTCAAATAAAAAATACGATATTAGCGACCTCGTTTTAGCATCAATAGATAGAACTAGATTGGTTGTTAAAAAAAATACTAAAAAGAAAGAAAAAAACACTCCTAAAGAGTTAAGTGCAGAACAAAAGCAAGTTTTAGCAAAAAAAGAAATTGTTGCTGCAAAAAAGCTTTCAGATAGAGAAGCAAAAAAGAAAGCAATTGCTGAAAAAAGAAAAGAATTATTAAAGAAGAGAAACGAAAAAAGAGAATTGCTTAAAGAAAAAAGAGCTGCTTTAAATAAAAAGAAACAAGAAGCAAGAAATAAACAAAAAACCCAAGACAATAACAACTAAATTAAATTAAACTAGAATGAAAAATTTTAAAACGTTACTATTAATTGCTGTATTCACTTTAGGATTCGCTGGTGTTACAAATGCACAAAAAATAGCTCATGTAGATTATCAAAGAGTAATAGACAATATGCCAGAAACAAGAGCATTAACTGTTACTTTAGAGAAATTAGGTAAATCTTACCAAAGTGAAATTGAAGGTTTAAAGAAAAAGTTAGAAGCTAAAGTTCAAAAATACACTGCAGAACAAGCTACACAAACTGAAACTACAAATAAAGAAAGAGCTCAAGAAGTACAACTAGATAAAGCAAGATTTGATCAAGCGCAACAAGCTGCTTACCAAGAAATGCAAAAAAGACAAGCACAAGATTTAGAGCCTATTGTAAAGAAAGCTGAAGTAGCTATAGAAAATATTGCTGCTGCAAAAGGAATTTTGTATGTATTTGACGCTAAATCTTTGATTATAAAAAAAGGTACAGACTTATATGACGCTGCAAAAGCTAAATTAGGTTTATTAGCAGATAAGCCAAGACAGCAACAAGCGCCTAGATAATTGTTACTTTTATAAATAAAATAAAGAAACCTACTTTTTAAAGTAGGTTTCTTTATTTTTACAACCTATGGTAAATACTAATTCTCCTATTGGCTTTTTTGATTCTGGTGTGGGCGGAACCTCTATTTGGAAAGAAGTAATAACCCGCTTACCGAAAGAACATACTATTTATCTTTCTGACAGTCACAATGCTCCTTACGGCGAAAAGTCTAAAGAACAAATTATAGCATTGTGTAAAAAAAATACAGAATTTCTTCTACAAAAAAAATGTAAAATTATTGTAGTTGCCTGTAACACGGCTACCACTAATGCCATTGACTTCTTAAGAAAGAATTATAATGTTTCTTTTATTGGTATAGAACCTGCGATAAAACCTGCAGCATTGAATACTAAAACTAAAAAAATTGCAATTTTAGCTACAAAGGGAACGCTTAACAGTACTTTGTTTGAAAAAACGTCTAGTTTTATTAATAAAGATATTGAGGTGCAAGAGACTATCGGAAAAGGATTGGTAGAATTAATTGAAGATGGTAAACTAAATTCTAAAGAAATGATCTCTTTATTATCTTCATATTTAAAACCGATGGTTGCTAATGATATAGATTCTCTCGTATTAGGTTGTACACATTATCCTTATTTGATACCTCAAATAAAAAAAATAATTGGAAAAAAGATACAAATAATAGATTCTGGTGAGGCTGTGGCTAGGCAGACAGAAGTAATTTTAAACGAGCATAATATTGTCAATACTCATAATAATCCGCAACATATTATCTATACAAATAAAGACACTGCTATTCTACAAAATTTACTTTCTACGTGTACCCTTGAAAATCTAAGAATTCTAAAAACTAAATTCTAAAAGCCACCATAAGGAGAATTAATATTAGGACAAGCTGCTCCCCTTGCTTTGCGGGTCCATAAATTGATACCTAAAGAAATTTGATGAAAACCATTCTCTGCAAATAAAACCTGATTTAACTGCTTTGTATGTGTATATGAAAACATATAGTTTTTATAATTTATACCAATTACAGGAGAAATATATGCGGCTTTATCTAAGCTATTGTTCCTATCAAAATTTCTTCTATAAGACAATGCAGCCCAAATTTGTGTTTCTGAAAACGTTTTGTATGCTTTTAAATTAAAGTCTGCCAATCGTTCGCCCGTTCCTTCTCTAACCTGAAGCATTATAGAAGGTTCTAATTGTACAAATCTTATATTTTCAAAATAATAACCAACAGACAGCACATAATTTCTTAAATCTAAAGGCTCTTGCACATTTAAGTTGTTTTTAGCAGTAAGAAATAAATTTTTAACTGTAAGGTAGGAAGATAAACCTCCACTATGGTATGCAGCACTAAAATCGGCATTATAATAACTTGTACTTTCTATAATTTGGCTAATAGCGGGATCTCCTGTAAAATTTCTTTGATCTGATTGATTTTGAACAAATGAGAAAGCTAAACCAAAAGACAATTGCTTAAAAAACCGACCATCACTCATAGGTAAATGATAGGAATATGTTCCTTGCAACCCTTGTTGAGAATGAAAACCATTCTTGTCATTAAATAAAATTAATCCATAACCAGCATTAGATTCTTCACCAAATTTTGTGTGAAAACTAACCGTTTGCAAAGCTGGTGCATTTGGAACTCCAATCCATTGCTGTCTAGAAGTAAACCTTAATTTACTAGAATTCCCTATCCCGGCTGCAGAAGGGTGCACTAAAAAAACATTGTCAGATAAGTAATCTGTATAAATTGGCAATGTTTCTTGTGACTGACTTTTTATTGAAAAAAAAGCAATAACTAAAATACAAATTCTGATATATCTAATATTCATTAAATGAAAAATTTTTAAAGTATCAAATATATTATTTTTATTCTTATTAATTCTTTTCAAACAAAATTTTAATTAAAATATAAATAAAACACTACGATTTCTAATACCAAGAACAGAAGCAAGAAACTGAGAAGATTAAAAATAACAATAAAATATGATTCTACAATCGAAGTTACTAATTAACAAACAAAAATTCATATTATTATAGATACTCATTAAAATAACATATTTATCAAGAGATTACTTCATAATTTTTTCATAATCCATTTTATTGAAAATAACCGATTTATAACGAGCATCAAAAGAAGATTTAGAAATAATTAAAAAATTGCTTTTAAATCCAGTTAATAATTTAATTTTTTGATTAATATCTTCTAGATATTGGTTTCGATTTCGCTCATTTTGAATTTTACTCAAATGTTCTTTTCTTACTAATTCAGTAATAACAGAAAATTCTAATTCTTTTATAATTACCAATTCAATAATAGATATTGCAACACTATCTAACGGAATAAACTTAGATTTATACTTCAAGCCATTTTTTGAAATAAGCATACTATTTCTTACTTTTAAATACTCGTAGATTCCAATAAACAAAAAACAAAGAAAAACAAACCCAACACTAATTAATAAAGAGTTATAACTCTTCTCTTCTTTATAAAAAGTAGTAGTTTTTAGAACCTTATTTGTAAGGGTTTTAAAAGCTACTTTTTTAACAACACCCTTTTTATTCAGATAATATAGATGGTCTTTATAAAAAACAGAATTTACATGATTTTTAAATAAATAAATAAAAGGGTTAATTTTAAATTCTGTAAGCTCATTCTCTACTACGTCTAATCGATATAGCCTTCCTAATGCGTTTATAATATAAATAGATTTATCAATTATAAAAAAACTATCAGGATTTGAACCTAAAAAGTTAGTTTTAGACTTTCCTAAGAAGTGCCAGTTTTTAGTTTGAAAATTAAAAGACCAAACTTCATTATTTGAAAAAGAATCTCTTCCTCCATTATGAAATAAGCTATACCCACCAAAAAAATAAAACTTATCTCCTGTATCAATTGAAATATGGCTATGCACTGCTCTAGACTTAATAGAAGTATTTGATATATTCTAAATTTCCCACTCCTTTGTTGCATCATCTAAGTAAATAAAAAAATTAGATAAACTCCAATAACCGTAGCCACCATGTTTAAAAAGTGTATCATTTTTAATAAATATGGAGCTTCCTATTAAAAAATTTTTAATATTAGATTTATCTATTCTAGCCAAACTGTCTTTTTCTGTTAGCTCAAAAACATCGCCTCCCTGCGTATCTATAAATATTAATTTGTTTGCTTTAATTATTGGACTAAATGAAAGTAACCTCTTCGGTCTTAAAATTTTCTGTATTGCTAAAACTTTTAAATTATTTGCATCTAATCTTATCAAGGAATCATTAGTAATGTGTATAATTTGATTCCTTAAAGAATCTACCAATAAATTGTTATTTTGTCCGGTCCTTTTTTCTTGAGAAAAAGAAATAAAAGAGACTAAAAACAACAACCAAATAACACCTTTCATTATACTAATTTTATATTTATTAGTTGCAAAATACACTTTTTAATTATTAATTTATGTTTTAAAAGGAATTAAATAGGTGAATTAAAACTTAAATAAGTATACTAATTAGGTTTATAAATGTTGTTAAAAAAAATTTTATTCACATCAAATACACTTGAACAAGGGCAAATGTTATACTCTTTTAGGCACTCAGGGACTATAGAAACCTTTAAGAGAATAGGTGATATAACAAAGCTACAGAAAGCTATGGGATATTCATCTATAAGTGTAAGTGACCTATTTACCAGGTTTAGAAATAGCTAAATTAAAACAAGAGGATGTGCCTACGGTTTAATACGAATGCATGATTAAAAAGCCTTTTTAAAGAAGTGCAGGAAAAGGTGGAAGAATTAAAATCACAGCAACTACAAAGCCAAGAACAATATATGAATATCTATTTAATCCTGTTATCATATGAAATCTCTTGTAGTGTTTTTTGTTCTTAATGATTTTGCCCTTATTATCAAAAATGACAGTTCTATTACTTTTTATTGAACTACTATAATTATAAATCCATATTTCTTGTTTTACTTGATTTTCAATCTTTGAAGGATCGCCATACTTTGACCGAATTAATTCCTTAGCATTATTACTTTTAGAATGCAAAGGCAAGTTGATAGTTTTTGGCGAGATGAAAAAAGTTGACGAGCAACTGTATCCAAAAAGGATAACTGAAAGAATAAGAAATTTTTTCATAATAATTTAGCTTAAGTTAATTGTAATATACAATTAAAAAATATTTAAGCATATAATTATCCCGCTATAAATGTAAGTTTAACCTACTTACGAGGGCTTGAAATATCTGAATTAAAGGAGGAAGATATGCCTATTATTTTGGATTAGCAATTTCACCACCAATTGACCAATTTCCTTTTTTAACTTCATCAATTACGACCCATTGTCCTTTTCTTGTTTTTTCACCACAGACATCAATCAAAGCCTCTGTAACTTTTTTGAGCATCTCTTTTTTCTGTTGGTTGGTGAATACATTTTCAATAACTTTTATTGTAGTAAATGGCATATAAAATTATTTTAAGTTAGTTGATTCGAATATAAACATTATTATAAAACTCAATAATATCATTAGTGTGGTTCAATATTAAAAGATTTAGAAATAGCTGAATTGAAAGAAGAAGATATGCCTATGGTTTAGTTGTTATGAAGTGATGGGGTATTATATAGAGAATAACAAACCATAATAGACAAGTTTTAATGAACCTACATACTACCACCGCCCAGAATTACTAAAACAGAGAATAAGGCACTTATGGTAATGGGTATTAAAACAATTAATCCAGCAGACTTTAAGAATGAAAATTCTCTAACTTTAACATCATAAATTTCATCTATCGAGAATGTTTGCTGTCCTTCTTTATTTTCTAAAATCATTGTTTTTTCATTTTTAGAAACTAATTTCCCTTTAATAAATTTTCCTCCAGTACCTTTAACTACAACCTTTTGTTTTTTATCGATTGCAATATTATTATAATCTATTGTTTTGTAACTAAAACAACTTTGAAATAAAATTGGTAATAATAATAATAATAAAGAAAGTTTATTCACAATTAATTTGATTCAATAAGTTGTAAATTACAACTAATTATGTAATGATAAAGAATAAAACCCTATTAATGTGAATTTAGCCTACTTAAGAGGTATATAAATAGCTAAATTGAAAAAAGAGGATATGCCTATTGATTAATAGGTAAGCAGTAATCAAATACCAACAGAGTTTCAAATAGAGATTATAGATTAAAAAAAAATATCTCTTAAAAAAAGAGGTTTGGTTGATTAAATAGTTTCGATTTCCTTACTTACCATTTTAGATAAATCATCCAAATCTTTAGTAAATCGATTTATGAAAAACATTACCCAATATCGCTGTCTTAATTTAAGATTTAAATAGTTTTTTGCTGGTTTGAATTGGGTAATAGCAATTAGTTCTTTTTTTGTTTTATTTCGATATTCAGAAGTATTTCCAAATCTTTGAGCTAACTCTTTAAATGTTGTCTGAAGTATATCTGAATCTATTAGGCTTTCATCAGTAATCAATAGTTCTCTAAAAAATTGTTGTAATTCTATTTCACTTCTTACATTTTGAGTTACAGATTCATAACTTCTATCCATAGTGGATATAATCTTTAGTTTAATATCTTTATTTTGTATTAAACCAATGGAGCCATCACTAATTATTGTTTGTATTTCTGATGAAGGTGGATGAAATTCTCTATAGTCTAAAAAAAGATTGTGAAACGATTTTATGTATTTACCTTTATCGAGCACCATAACTAAAGAATCAATGTTTAAGTTTTCCCAATTTTGGGATAAATGATTCATTAAACTATTTTCCCCATCTAACATAACTTTTCTTCTGTTTAAATTTACTTTAATTTCAGATATGTTTTGAATTAGAGAGGATAAAACTTGTTGCTCTTTTTCTATATTTTCTCTTTCAATTTTGCTTTCATTAATCCAAAATGAAAAAGAGACACCTAAAACAATAACAAAAAATTCAAGAGCATATTTAACAACATATTTTTTTAATCCTTTTTTCATTCAATTAGATAATTTAATTTAAAAATAGTAAAAATAACCCTGAACATACTAGACTTATTTTATAATTTTCAAAATTAGAATGTCGATTTAAACTAAAAAGATATTTGACTATTGGACTTATAGTTGATTTCCAATAAGATAGATACCAACTTTGGGAAAGGTTAATCGAACGTTCATTTCACTATTACGCATAAAAAAACCATTCTGATTAAGAAATGGTTTAACTCTCGCTATAAAAGTTAAAAAAGAATTATTAAACCCTTTAAGCCATATAGATACAGAATGTTATGGGGCATTCTTCTATAAATGTAAGTTTAACCTATTTAAGAGGTTTAGAAATAGCTGAATTAAAAGAAGAAGACATGCCTATGGTTTAGGGTTTATTCTGTTGTTGGAATGTGTCGGATAATACCACTACCCTCAGAAACTACAAATCCAATCTTACCCTTATAAGATGATTCTGAACAACTATATGTAACAAAATCAGTTCCTTTATAGTTGATGATTTTATAATACTTACATTTCTCTTTGATGTCCTTTACGATTAAATCATAAGAATTTTTAGAATTATCATCTTCACTTCCAAATAAGTTCCTTAAAAGTGTTCTCCTATTGAATTGAAAGGTGAATTTCCCATCGTTTTTATTGTATACTCCCCATTTTGAAGATTTATTTCCTTCTATTGAATCTCTTTCAATATTGAATCCATAGGTTATCCAACCTTCTTCATCAATATCATTAAACTCGTATCCATTTTCAATTACAACCTTCTTAAAAGAATCCTCAGAATTGATACTCATAACATCCTTATAAGATATCTGAGAGTAAGATAGAATTGGAATAAATAATAATAGAAATAAATTTTTCATATCCAAATATAAGAAATGTAAGTTTAACCTACTTACGAGGGCTTGAGGTAGCTAAATTATAGAGACAGATAAACGAACCTAAAAATAACATAGCCTATAGTTGCTATTAAGATTTTTTTTCTATGTTTAAGGTACCATTCCATTTTATAATTCTTTTTTCAAATATACGATAAGAATCAAACAGCTACAGAATGTTATGGGGCATTCTTCTATAAATGTAAGTTTAACCTATTTAAGAGGTTTAGAAATAGCTGAATTAAAAGAAGAAGACGTGCCTATGGTTTAATAGGTAATTAGTAATTAGATGCTAATAAAGATTAGTTCCTTTTGCCACATACCATTTCAAATGAAGTAGTGCTGAATGTGGGGATATGTTAAAGCCTATTAAAACGTCTAAAAACACCCAAATCCATTTTACATTAAATGCTAAATGTCTGCCAGTTTTCCTTATATTTGATCGTTAACCTTGACAGAGAGAAACTACATTTAGTGACTGTTTTAACAAGTGAATTATAGTAGTAAAAACTCTTAAACCCTTGTACACTTGAGTTTACTGCAAAAAAAAGAGTAACCATTTCTGATTACTCCTTAGTAGCGGGAACTGGACTCGAACCAGTGACCTTCGGGTTATGAGCCCGACGAGCTACCTACTGCTCTATCCCGCGATTTCGAGTGCAAATATACAACAGTTTTTAAGTTTTGCAAGGTTTATTTGAATATTATTTAAAAAAAGGAAGATGTTTTTAGTTCAAACACAAAACCTGCATTTAATGGTAATTCATAGGATTTTGTAGCACAAAAATCTAACACAGAATCGAGATCTATTTTGCTGGTTTTAAGAATGAATAAATGTGACAGAACCGTTTAATCCGTAGTTTGTCTATTTGTTATCATTTTTTTAGTTGCAACGGTTCTAAATCCCATGTGGTCTGATCCTGAATCTATAGAAACACCCATTTTTGCAGAAATTCTAAAACTGGCACAATACGATTCATGACATAAAAAAGAACCCCCTTTCATTACATATTCTATTTGATTAGGGTTCGCAGGACTGTATGATTTGTTAGCCCCCTTAGGATTCATAATTGCCTTAGAAATATCTAATTCTTTATAGTGGTTCACATTAAATAAATCAGCCGTAAGCTCCCAAACATTTCCTGCCATATCATAGATTCCAATGCTATTTGCTGGGTATGACTTTACTGGAGCAATTAACTTAAAACCGTCTATAGATTCGTTTTTTGTAGGAAAAACGCCTTGCCAAGTATTTGCATTTGAGTTTAAAATGGTGGGGTTATCTCCCCACGTAAAAATGGCCCTATTATTTGTTCCTTGCGCTGCAGCTTCCCATTCTGCTTCCGTTGGCAAGCGTCTATTAGCCCATTTACAGTAAGCCAGCGCATCTTCTAAAGCAATATGAACAACAGGAAAACGATCTTTATCTTTAATTGTAGAATCTGGTCCTTCTGGATGTTTCCAGTTCGCGCCAATTTTCCATACCCACCATTGAAAATAATTGTTCATATTTACAACCGCATTTATATTTTTATTAAAAATTAAACTTCCAGGTTGTAAAATAGAATCGTGCGGTTTTAGTGTGTTTTTAGGAAGCTGCTTTTTCATCTCTTCCCAATCGATTGGTCTTTCTGCAATTGTAATATACTTAGTAGCATCTATAAACTGCTTAAATTGCTTATTCGTTACTTCTGTAGCGTCTATAAAAAAACCATCAACCCTAACTTCATGAGCAGGTTTTTCCCTTGGCATTGCAAAATTATCTGACTGTTTGGCTCCTTGTAAAAAGGTCTTACCATTTACCCAAACCATACCATCGGGACTATTAAATTCTTTTTGGTTCTTGATTTCAATACTTTTATTCGCTTCTTTTTTACAAGCAACGATTGCTATTAAAATTATAAAGCTAAGTATACTTATTTTTCTATTATTCATTTAATATTTTTCATAGTTCGTTAAATCATTCAACTTATAAATTGTAACTATTAAAACAACTCTTAAAAACTATACTTTCCAAAACGCTTCAATTTCTTCAAGA
>Ga0209302_10001966_pt1 | contig 12038 bp, 6 predicted proteins | sample ArcOceMetagenome_2_FD_187445 | JGI IMG/M metagenome (GOLD analysis project Ga0209302, IMG submission 187445) | Marine eukaryotic phytoplankton communities from Arctic Ocean - Arctic Ocean ARC135M Metagenome (SPAdes) (version 2) | ecosystem: Environmental > Aquatic > Marine > Oceanic | place... | reverse complement strand
GTGAACTCGGAAATCGCCGACCGCTATACGGTGGGCAGCTGAGCTCGCCACCGTACAGCGGTCGGCGATTTGCCAACATCCAGCGTCAGCGCGGTCCAGCTGGTCCCTCGATAAGCGTGTTCTGCGCCGACGGCCCCCGTATAATTTGATTTGATACAATAGGTCAGCTGTCAGCTGATTGTGGATTGAGCCACATTATTAGCCCACAGCCCATACAACGCTCCAAGTTGGCGGGCGCGCGTGCGCGCGCGGGGCGGCACCGGCAGGGCACGCGCGGCACACGGAGACACGGGTTACGGCTTACGGTACACAAGCTGCAGCGCTCGAGTGCGCTCGTTGTCGCTGCGACTAGTGCAGCTTAAGGCCCTGCAGCTTTGCCTCCAGGTAGGCGAAGTCTTGCGCCTTTTGGCGCAGCTCATCGGGGCCGTCGTACCAGTCCGCTGCCGCAGCTTTGTTGAGCGGAGCCACCGCAAAGCAAGGCACCTGCAGCAGCTCCAACACCACATGCAGCAGCCGGCCCACAGACTCGAGGGGCGTGCACCGCTGACGAAGAGCGCGGGGGCACAGCGTGCCGCACTGCGCGTCGACGTTGGGGTGATAGCATGCGGGTGCGAGCACGGAGACTGCTGGCAGGCTCTCCGCTCCCTCGGCTCCCGGCCCCGAATACTGCAGGCGGAGCGAGAAGGTGACACCACTATGCACGCCCCCGTTGTTCGGGCAGGTCACGCGAGCGAGCCAGGACGACATATCGGTCTCTCGCTCGGGAAAGGCGGTGACGGGCCCTGCGGTCAGCGTCATCAGCTCGAAAAGGTCTTTGCGCAGCCGCATGGACTGGCACTTGTCCAGGGTCGAAGCTGCCGCAGCCCTAGGTGCCAGTGGAGAGCTCAAAACTGGACGCCTCCGGCTACTCAGCTCGGTGCGAGGCGTCGGCGGCACGTTCTCCTTGCTTTTGCCGGAGGCGGTGGCCGACGGTGAGCAGAGCGCACCCCTGCCGCGGCCAGCTCCCGATGGCTTTCTGATCCTCCAGCGTTCGCAGACGTCGAACCGGGCGTACATGCGTCGTGGGTGCATTGTTAGCCGCACATCATCTCCCGACCGTGCGCGAAATCTCGCTGCCCACACAGTGGCGTCGCCAAACACGTCGTCGGTGCCGTGGCTGCAGCCTGCGAGGATTGCGAGCGACGGTGAGCTCAGCTGCTCGACGAGGGGGTCGAAGACGGTAAACCACAGGTCTTCGAAGGTCTTCGCAGGCTGCGCATCGCTGCTCGCAGCTGGCAACGCCGCAGATAGCGACGAGAGGTCCATCACGCAGTTCGAGTTGAAGAGCGGGTAGAGGGGGGGTTGAAAGTCGGAACGGTCGCAGAGGCAGAAAGGGAAGGAAGGGGAGAAAAAGGATTGATTGAAAGGCTTTTTTTCTGCTCTGTACACGATCCTCCCGCCCTTATTTCGCTCTCAGTGTTCCGCCCCCAAGGGAGGGGAGGGAGGGGCGAAATTGCAGCGCAAGGGGAGGAGGGGCCGGGGGCCCCTAGGGCGCGAGGAGAGGAGGGGAGAGGGATGGGCGGCGGCGACGACGGTGGCGAGGCGAGCGGCGGCCGGCAGCGAGGCAGCGGCGGGCGGCGGCGACGCGGGCGACGTACGTAGGTTGGCGCGGAAGCGGCGGCTCGCAGTGACGAACCAGTGGAGCGACGGAAGGAGGGCAAGAACAAGCACGGGAAGAAGATAGATGCGGCTCGGACGAACCGCGTACGAGAACGAGAGGCGAGAGTAGCGGCCAGCTGCCCCTACTAGGTCCGATGTTGTCAGGGCGCAGGGGTGGGTGGGCCGGCGCCGGGGGGACGGACGGGCGCATCGCGTCTGGCACCTCTACCGTCTACCCTACCGGTCGGCGACGTGGAGACTTTGACTTGGACATTACGAAATGTTGACTTCTAGGAGTGACTGTCCAAACCAACAATCATGCAACTAGTGAACCACATACGCACGTAATGTCTAACGCGAACCGGAACGTAAATTCCCATTGAAAAACACGCGTTCAGTACGGTAGATAGATCGGATGATCTACCACAGTCGGTGCCTAGAGCGTTCTAATCAGGTGGTTCTAATAACATGGATAACATGGATAATCGAAAAGGAAACCCCCGAAAACTTGGGAAGAGGAGGCGCCTCAGAGCGCCTGGTCGGCAGCTATCTATCTATCTATCTAAACGCAGCGGGTCAGTGTACTAGAATAAACGACCCTGTCGGTGGCGGCAACAACTCGCAACAACCAACGCCGCGTGCGTCCTTTGTGGCGAAAGACGCGTGCGTGCGAGGCACGCATGGGAGCCGCAGAGGAGAAGGTGCTTGGGAACGACCACCTCAAGGCTGGCCGGCTGGAGTCGGCCCGCGACTGCTACAGCCGCGCGCTCGAGACGTGCGAGGAGCCCGCCGAGCTCGCAGCGCTGCACTGCAACCGAGCGCTGGCGGAGCTCAAGCTTGGGCAGCACACAAAGTGTGTCGCCGACTGCGATGCGGCGATCGCGAAGCAGCCACGGTACGGAAAGGCCTTCTTCCGCCGCGCCCAGGCGCGCGAGGCCCTCGATCAGATCTCGGAGGCCTTCAAGGACGTGCACCTGCTGATTCGCTTTGAGCCGGAGAACAAGGAGGCCAAGGCGCGCCCTCCTCACACGCGCCCTCCTCACACGCGCCCTCCTCACACGCTCCCTCGCACGGGCCCCACCACCACACCGGCCGCGCACGCACGTCACGTGGCCGACCCGACGCGCCCGCAGGCCTACGCCGTGAAGCTCAAGCAAGCCATGGAGATGCGGGCGGCCTTGGGCGACCTCTCGACGCCTTCCCTCGCTGTCGAGAAGCTGCTGGACCCGAAGGCGACCGAGGCTGACCGCGTGCAGGCGCTAGGCAAGCTGTCGCGCATCGCGGAGGAGAAGGACCGGGCGCTCTCCCTCCTGCACTCCGGCGCGGTCCCGCCCATACTCGCACTCCTCCCCGCGCCAGGCGCAGTGAGCGGCCCCGGGGCGATCGCCATGCCGCTGGTCGGCTTGTGCGTGGAGGTGCTCGAGCGCATGGCGCAGTCGGAAGAGGTGAGCGTACTCAAGGCCATCGCGGCGCCTGCTGGTGCCGACGCCAACGCGGCGGACGCGCCGTGGCGCGCCGTGCTGGCGATAGGCATCGCCGCGTCCCGCGCCAACGAGGCCGAGGCGGCCGAGGCGGCCGAGGCGGCCGAGGCGGCCGAGGCGGCCGAGGCGGCCGAGGCGGCCGAGGCGGCCGAGGCGGCCGAGGCGGCGGGCGTGGGCGCGGAGGTCGAGGGTGCGGCGGGCGCGGCGGGCGCGGCGGGCGCGGCCGCGGCGAGCATCGAGGAGGCACAGCCCACCCAGCAGGGGAAGAACCTGCTGGTGACCGCGTGCAAGTGCCTCTCGCTCCTGTCTCTGCTCGCGACGCAGCGCAGTGCCGTGGGCAGCCAGGCGACGCAGGGCGCGATGCTCGAGGCCGTGCTGCCCTTGAGCAAAAGCAAGGAGCAGCGCGTCAAGAGCGCGGCGCTCGACGCGGTGCTGCGCGTGGCGGACAAGGATGTGGCCGCCTGCCGCGCCGTGCTGCCTTCGCTGATCACAGCCCTCTCTTGGCAGCTCGGCGACGAGGAGTCGGCATCGCACCGCATCGCACTGGCCACGCTGCACAAGCTGCTGCAGCCCGAGGGCGGCGACGACAAGAACGAGGAGAGCAAGCACACGGAGTCGCTGTGCGCGGCGTGCGAGGCCTCCCTTAGCGTGGTGCTGCGCTCGAGCAGCGCCTCGTGGGAGGAGCACGTGGCGGCGGTGCACGGCGTCACCGCGGTGCTCGAGACCAACAAGGCCGTGGGAGGCTGGCTGCTCAAGCAGGAGAGCATCTTCTGGGCGCTGGCCGAGGTGGCCGAGATGGAGGACGACAACCTCTCCCAGTCGCTCGCCGAGATCTATGCCCACGCCGCCAACGACGTGCAACACTTCCGAGAGAAGGCGGGAGAGGAGCCCATCAAGCACCTCAAGACGATGCTCAAGTCGACCAAGCCACCCATCCGTGCGCGCGCCTGCGTGGCGCTCGCCAAGGTGAATAGCGCGCCTGCCTCGGCCCACGGCCACCGCCGCGTACGCATCACCAGCCCTCCTTGACCCCCGCCCTCGCCCCCACCCTCCTCCTCCCCCTCCCCCTCCCTCCCAACTGCACCCTCCTCCTCCCTCTCGGCCTCGGCATCACCTCCGGTTCCCCCGCCTCCACTCTTGCCCCCGCCCTCACCAGGTCTCGCTCATCCACCATGACCACCGTGTCGCCATCAACCCGAGCGGCAAGCTGCTGCAGGCCACCCTAGGCTTACTTGAGGCCAAGGTGCCGCCCTCGGTGCACCGGTGGGCGGTGGAGGCCCTGATGTTCCTCACCATCATGCCCGAGATCAAGGAGCATCTCTACAAGCAAAAGGTCACCTTCGGCTCGCTCACCTCGCTCTCCGAGTCCGTCTCTAAGGACGCAGGTGCCACCTCGCTGCAGCACAGCATGGTGTCTGCTCTGCGGCAGATGTGCTGCCCGCGCGACAAGACCGACGAGCAGAAGCGGCTTGAGCAGGAGATGGACCCGAAGCAGATCGAGCAGATGAAGCAGCTGAGCAACCCGCAAGGCAACCAGCCGAGCGAGAAGGAGGAGGATGGCGCCGTGCTCAAGGGCCTCGCCGCACAGCTCGCACAGGATGACGCCACTCTCGTCGTGGCCGAGCTCGTGGCGCATGCTCCCGAGGGCGCCAAGGGCGTGCTGCTCTCCTCGGCACAGGTGCTGCTCGCCTTCGCCAACACGGACAGTGTGCGCGGCAAGATGGTGCAGCAGGGCGGCTTCAAGGCGGCACTGGCCCTAGTCCTCTCAGACAACAAACCAACCCAGCTTGCCGCGGCCTGGGCCCTCGCTCGCATCGCCATCTCGATCAACCCCGCGCTCTACCCGCGCCGGACCGGCTCCGGCCCCGAAGGCATGGTCAAGCCCATGCTGCAGCTGGTGGATGAGGCCGACAACGAGCTGCAGCAGTTCGAGGCCTGCCTCGGCCTCACCAACCTCGCCACCGTGCCGGAGCTACGGGAGCGCATCGTCACGGCGGGCGGCTGGCGCACATTGCAGATGGCGCTCACTTGCGAGAACCCGATGGTGCAGCGGGCGGCGCTCGAGTGCCTCTCCAACCTCGTCGCGGCCGAGGGCGTGGTGGAGCGATTCACCGACGCCGACTCGACCGACCTCAAGATCTTCATCGGCTTCTGTGGGTCCGAGGACGAAAAGTGCCAGATCGCCGCCGCCGGTGGGCTGGCGACGCTGGCGGAGGTGCCCGAGGTGTCCGCCGCCCTCATACGGTGCAAGGGGGGCATCGATGCCTTCGTCGAGCTCGCCATCGTCGCCGAGGACCCGGCCATTCTCCACCGGGCGGCGGTCGCCCTAAAGCACCTGGTGCTCAATGCGATGGACCTCATCGTCGGCAAGGAGGGCGCGACCCCGCCCGACCACGCCATGCCCACGCTCGGTGCACTGACGGTGCTTGCCAAGAGCGGCGTGGCCCCTGTCAAGCAGGCGGCGCTCACCGCCATCGTCGAGCTGCAGAAGCGAAGGCCGGACATCGCGCTGCCGCACCCCGACCTCGTGGCGCAGGTGGTCGACAACCTGCGTGCCGAGGCGGCGCGGCGTGCTGCGGAGGCCGAGGCGGAGGAGCTAGCGGCCGCGCAGGAGGAGACGCTGCGGGGCGAGCAAGGTGACTTTTCAGGCATCACTGAGGAGGACGAGGACGACGCGGACGTGCCTGAGGGAACTGTCGAGGACCTCGGCGAGGTGGTGTGAGACCGGGGGGGGGCGGTGCCGCTCTCGACAGAGAGCCACTTTATATATCTTTTCGCACACTTGCTTGACACGTCTATCGTCTTCACTCGGGAGAGCTCCGCGGCGTATGCTGTGCACTGATCTGTGTGTGCACACACCGCGACCCCGGCCGCGCCGGCCCCCGCGGGGGGGCATAAAGCCGTATGTGATGCAGATGGCATGTCGCTATATTCCCGGGGGTTCTGCTAAAGTACAAACAGCCCGCGGCCGAAACACTGGCAAGCGTGCAAGTGAGGTTCCTTTCAATTTCAACAAGAAAGGAAGAGTAGTTGATGTTGTTGAGCTCCTAAAAATACAACGCAGCCGTCGCAGCCGAGATGCCGAGTCATAATACCTAATACAGCAAAGAGTAAAGAGTGAAGAGCACTCCAGCCCTCGCTGAGCAGACGACCTGTCTGTTTTGGGGAGTTTAGTCGGTTTGCTCGAACACAAGTTTAGTCGGTTTGCTCGGTTTTTAGGCTCAAATAAACTCTGACCCGAGCATTAGTCGGAAGGCGGAGCTGCCACCGTCGGATGATGGCGTGCATGGTTAGGGTTTGAACCCCAGGGCAGCTTTTTGCGGTGCGGCTGCACGCCGTTCAGACTCAAAGCAGGTGGCGTCGCTCAAACTCATGAGGAGCGGGGGCCGTCACGGTCGCTCCACATGTCCACAATCGACCGCGCGCGTGCCGCGTTCAACCGAGGAGTCGACGAGTCGAGGAGTCGGGGGCATTTTCGACCGAGGGCTACAACTGTAGTCGCACGAGTCTGACGAGTCGGACCGCCGCGGAGCGACACCTCGCGATTTTTTATAAGATCGGATGAGTCAGACACGGTGGACACATGAGTCGAGGAATCGGATGACTCGTGTGTCTGACGAGTCGGCGACGCCCGGACGCGACTCCTCGGACCGACGAGTCGCTGCCGCCCGACGAGAGTCGGGGCGACTCGTCCGACGAGCGGAACGAGCACTGTGTAGGGCAGGTGTCGAGGAGTCGCGGAGCGACCGTCAGGCCGGCGCGACGGGTCGTAGACTCGTCTTATACACGTCCGAAAATAGCAACGTTAGCACGCGCGTCAGAGGCCGCGACGAGTCGAACCAACATCCAACTCTGACGCGTGACGCCTGCTGGACCTGGCTCATCCGACGGCTTTATGCACTATGCGATGGCGGATGGGAACGCGGTCTCGAGGTCTCGGCCGGTGCCGCTGCCGGTGGATAAAAAGCCGTACTGCCTTGCTTGGTGTGGAGTGTGGTGGCTTCACTGCTTGGCACTTGGTAAGAGTGTTTTGTTTAGAGTATCGTACCTCTGAGCTCGCTTCGAAAGAGTCACACATACAGCCAACGCACAGTCTAAGTATGCGTGCATGAACTGACACGAACCCTGAAGAGAGCCGACGGCGACGGTGATACCACCAGCGCCACTAAAAGCTGCCCGAAATTTAATAGAAGATCTTGGTTGTGCGCGTGTTCAGCTCTCCACCTCCGTCACCGGAGCCGGCGCCAAGGGAAGGTCGTCGTCAGCGGCGTCGGCTGCGGGTGCGTCGGGGGTCTCCGAGAAGACCGACTCGAGTCCAAAGATGGCATCCTGCGCCGCCTCCTCGCGCGCCTTGCGCTCTGCCTCGAGCCGCTCCTGGTACTTGGCCGCCGTGTCCTCCGCGTTCTCGAAGACCTTCTCGCGGTCCTTGATCATGTCTCCGGGCTCGGCCTCGAGGGTCTTGGTCGAGAGGGCGATGCGTCCCTTGCCCTTGTCCTGCGAGATGACCATGCACTTGATCTCCGACCCCTGGGGCAGCACGGTTGATACGTCGGCGATGTGATCGCACGAGATCTGGGAGATGTGAAGCAGGCCCGAGATGCCGCCGACGTCGATGAATGCACCGTACGGTTTGACGGCGGTCACGTAGCCTGCAAGGCACACACGGACACAAGCCTCGGCGCAAACGACCAGAGGCGCGCCAAGGCGAGCGGCGTGGGTGGCGGGTGCAGCCCCCCAGAGCGCCTCATGATCCCCAGACCAACGCCCCCCCCCCCCCACCCACCCCCCACCACCACCACAACACACACACACACCCCTCCCTTGCCCGCCCCTGCCCGCGGTGCGGCAGCGCACCCTTGACGACAGAGCCGATGGTGAGGTCGACGATGGAGCTGTCGACGACGGCCTTCTTATGGGAAGCCACCAGCCGGTTGCCCTCCTTGTCCACGTCAAGGAACTTAATCTGCGCGGGCAAAGTGGCGCGTGAGTAGGGGGCCAGGCACGCTAGCGCCAGGGGCGGCGCGGCGCGCCTTGAGTGTCTGACCCACGAGCGCCTCCGTCGGCGTCTGGCCTGGCAAGTAGTGCGAGCCGGGCATGAAAGCGCGCAGCCCCTCAACCTGCAGCATGGCACCGCCCTTGTTGACCGCCATGACCTCGGCTTCCACCACGCCGTCCTCGCTGTGCACGACAGTCACCTGCACGGGAGGGGCGGAGGCGGTGCAGCGGGGCTTTTGGAGGTGGCGGGTCAAGTGGTGCTGAGGCGGAGGGTCTGCCTGGACACCGCTGAGATGGGGGCGAGTGGGGGGTGAGTGGGGTGAGAAGCGGAGGAGGGTGCGCCGGGGGTAGGACCGGGCATGCGCTGAGAGACGGTGAGGGAGGGGGCACCTTGTCCCACGCCTCCTGGAAGAGAATGCGACGGCGCGACAGGAAGAGCTGGCCGTTCTCGTCCTCGCGCGACATGACCACAAACTCACAGGTGTCACCGATGCTGAAGACAAACTCAGGCTTGTCTGGCTTGGTGAGCGCCATCTCCGTCAGCGAGCAGTAGGCCGAGGACTTCACCCCGATGTCTACCACAGCACCGTTGGGTTCAAAGGAGACGACGGTGCCCGTCGCCGAGTCGCCGCGCGCGTACTTCTTGATATCGCCCATCGAGGCGGCAAGCTCCTCGTAGGTGAACCCCTCGTCGGAGTCCAGGTCCAAGCCCTCCGGGGCAAAGGCAAAGCTAGCGTACCGAGACGCGTCCCTCTGCTTTTGGCTCCACTTGTCTGCGACGACCATGGTCGGGGTGCGCGCAGGCGCCGCGACGCGCGAGCCCTGCACCTCCGCGACGCGCGAGCCCACCACCTGATAGCCGGCCACGAAGGCCGACGACGTGGCGAGCAGAGCAGCGACCATACCTTCCTGCGATCTCGCGTCTGCGGTTTTGTCTGTCTGCCACACATGCATGTGCTGTAGCTGACTGTTCGTGGTAGGGGTGGGGGGATAAAGTTTGGTTAGTACTAAAAAATAGGGGCTTTTTTTCATTGTCGTTTTTCCACACGACGCACAACAGCACAGCATGGCGTCTTCTCGCAGACACCATTGTCGTTAGCACAAGATATGTTTGTGTGTTTTATCAATGGGAATTTATTTTCGTTAGACATTACGTGCGTATGTGGTTCACTAGTTGTATGATTGTTGGTTTGGATCGGTAGTCGCGGAGGGTAGAATTAGATTCGGCAAGGATTAGGTCAAATTAGGCCATTTGTTTATTGGACCCCCCTAATTTTGGCCAAATTTGACCTGATTTGCAATCTAATTCTACCCCTAAAACACACAAAAATCACATAATACTTTAAAAATCAACTAGGAGAGGCGCAGGCTCTGTCGAGCCTGGCACGCACGCAGGTCTTAGAAGGCTCTCCCGCTCCGCAGAGCGCAGTCGCACCACACAGCACGCACGCTGTGCGCCAGCGCGCCGCGCGACAGCAACTGTGGCTTAAACTGTGGCCCGTGTCGCCGTGCGTGTGACTCCGTAGCATGTGGTTTAGTTCTATCGCATCTATCCGCGCTCGCAGCCCGCGAAACGAAAACTCGGCAGCGGTCTTCGAGGGGCATCTTTTAGGCATCTTCTTCACCACGCCGGCACCGCCGGCGCAGTCGCACAGGCTGCGACCAGGCGTGTGGTCGCCCGACGACCCTCTCCGATGAGAAGCCGCTTAATTGTCAAGAAGCGCCGCGCTGGCGCGCCACGAACATACGACATCATCTCGACGGAGTCGGGCGACTACATGCCTGGTCGCAGATGCATCTGCGACTGCGCCGGCGCGTGCCGTGGTGTGTGGTGAAGATGCCCAGCTTATAGCTGCGCGAGCGGTTCCTCCAGCCAGCGTGGCCCGACTGCTCGCTGCTTGTGGTGTGGCCCGGCTAAATGGCGTTCGGTGCAGAGGGCGAGAGCCCAGCGCCACGTGGCGTCAAAAGCGAGCAGGGCAGCCCGGCGTTGAGCCGTGCGACGATCTGCAGCTCCACTACCCCCTTATCTGCAGGAACCGAGCGGGTCGTGTAGCTTCGAGTGCAGACACCGCTCACTAATATGAGCTCGAGTGCACCGCTTTAGTGCACCCCGCTTCAACGTGCCACGCCGATTATTGTTCCGAAAGAGCTTGGCTCATAAAAACAACGGTCTCCGCTGTTTATGACCCCAGAATAAGTTTTACTCTCACCCCGTACCACAAATTCTTACACACAAATACCCACCAAATCAACATCAATCGAAGTCGTCGTCGATGTCGTCCCGGCGCGTCAGGGGCACGACGGCACTGGGCTTGGGCTGAGGCTTGGGCTTCCCACGCTTCTCCTTGAGCGTTCGCACGGCGTGCGGCGGGGGCAGGCTCGCAGCCGTCTCGAGGCGCGCCGTGACGCACTCGGAGCCGAGCAGCTCCTTGAGCGTCGTGTGCGCGTTGACGAGCAGGTCGTCCGAGTCGTCGTCGACGTAGTACATCTTGAAGGGCTCCTCGATGTACAGCTCCTTGGCGAGCTGCTCCGCCACCGCCTCGCCCAGGTCGGCCACCGTCTTGAGCCCCTTGGTGATGATGCTCAGCTCGTGCTCGTCGCTTTCGTCGGCCCGCGTCACGTGCACAGTGAGGCTCTTGGCGCGCGGCCGGGGCGCCGTGCTGCCGTTTCTGAGCGGCACGGCCCCCTTGGGTGCTCTGGGCATGAAGGGCAGGCTGAAGGGCAGCTGTATGAAGCCCTTGTGCTGTGCGTAGTAGACCCCCGCCACCAGCAGCGACATGAGCCCCAAGGTGGAGTAGACGCCTAGCGCGCCTCCCTCTTTCATCAGTGGTGGCGGCGGCGGCCAGCGCTGTTGCAGCGGCGGCGGCGGGTGCAGCGACCGGCCCGATGAAATGATGACTCCTTGCTCTCCCACGTGAACGATGGGCGGCGGCGGCGGGGAGGGTGGCTGGACCTTGCGTGGCGGGGGCGGCGGCCTGGGCGGGGGCGGCGGACGCGGCTGTGGGGGCGACGGCGGGGGCGGAGGTGAGGGCAGCGGCGGCGGCGAGGGCGGCGGCGAGCCGAGCGTGTCGCAAGTGAAGGTGAGGTGCTCGGGCCGTGTGCCTGCCAGGGGCGGCAGCCGCGCCCAAAGTCAACGTGGGCGGGTGCCGTCGGAGGCGAGAGGGCTGGCGGTGTTCGCACCTTTGAGAGCGCAGCCGAAGCTCTCGCAGCAGATCCATCGCTGCTGCTGGAGGAGGAGCGTCACAGACGTGTCCGTGTAGCCCACCACCTACGCGCGCGACGCAAGAGGTGAGAGGGAGGGCGGAGTGGAGGGCATGGCTCGGTGTGCCGAGAAGCAAGGTGCGGTTCTGCCACGCGGCGCGGCGCACCCGGACGTTTTGGCACGCGTGCTTCGGAAACTCAATCTCGGGCGTGTGGAAATCGATCGTCACCGTCTTGTCGACGTCCCAGCCGTCCACCCACACCTCCATGTAGAAGCCGCCGACCCAGTTATCATCAGTCACCATCTGCTCGTCCGCGAAGCGTTCGGTGTTGATTTCGGCGCAGTCTTTAGCCCCCGGCGAGAACTTGTGCTTCTTGTGCACCTTGTACTCGACCGCCGGGCCGGAGTGCTCGGGGTTCCACCCGTCGTCCGCGACGGCCACGCCTCGGCCGTGTTGAAGCTGGACGGCGGTGGTGGGCTGGGCGGCGGCGGCGGCGGTGCCGTTGACGCTGTTGACGACGCCGCTGCTGAGGCCACTGCTGGCGCCGCTGCTGGCGCCGCTACCAGCGCCGCTGCCGGCGCCGCTGCCGGCGCCGCGGCTGCCACCGCCCAATGCGAGGTCGTCGACGGCGGCGGGCATACCACACGGAGTTCGGGGTGAAAACAGACCATCTTGCGAGAAGATTTGCGAGCGTCGCGTGTCGTGTAGCGGCGTGAAACCC
>Ga0209302_10001964_pt1:5000-12046 | contig 12046 bp, 17 predicted proteins | sample ArcOceMetagenome_2_FD_187445 | JGI IMG/M metagenome (GOLD analysis project Ga0209302, IMG submission 187445) | Marine eukaryotic phytoplankton communities from Arctic Ocean - Arctic Ocean ARC135M Metagenome (SPAdes) (version 2) | ecosystem: Environmental > Aquatic > Marine > Oceanic... | reverse complement strand
ACCGCACCTGCGGGCTGCCAGCCGCACCTGCGGGCTGCCAGCCGAACCTGCGCCGATCCTAACCTGCGCCTTCCATCCTAACCTGCGCCGCCATCCTAACCTGCGCCGCCGTCCGCACCTGCGGGCCGCCAGCCGAACCTGCGCCGATCCTAACCTGCGCCGCCATCCTAACAAAACCAGCCGCCACCCTAACGTGTGCCGTTACCTCGACCCCCTGAACTTCCGCCTCTCCACTGCAGCCGCCTTTTGCTGCGTATCCACTCTACACGCCGACTTACCTGCACAGGAACATGATGAACCAGACGAGCAAGGACGTCAAGGACGTCAAGTTTTATGAACGTGGCGGCAATAACCTGCGGGATAAGAAGCGGTTCGAAGAAAACCAGGTGCGTTCCATTCCCATCCAGTCATCCTAACATGATAATGGTGCTATAGCCCCAAAGGATACGCTTGACTTCTAAGTGGACGCGTACATATGTTCCTCCTTGGACGCAGATGAAAGAGCATGAGCTCCCGGAAGCTAAGCCCGAGGAGCAAGAGATCACGGAGATCAAGGCCGAGCAGAAGCCGAAGGTGCCGTCCCCCCCCCTGACCGCAGCCTTCCGATGTGTAGCACGTTCATAGGACCCTTTTCACCCCGCTACTCAGCCCTATTCCCCCGGGCTTACCCTTGCCCCACAGCTTGCGCCTGTATCCCACCTGCGGCCTTCAAACCAAACCTTCTGATTCCAGCACTTCCTTGCCCCAGCCCCAGCCCTCTCGGGCACCCAGGTGCGTACTAACCCTAACCCTAACCCTAATCCTAACCCTAATCCTAACCCTAATCCTAACCCTAATCCCAACCCTAACCCTAACCCCAACCCCAACCCTAACCCTAATCCTAACACTAACCCCAATCCTAACCCCAACCCTAACCCCAACCCTAACCCTAACCCTAACCCTAACCCTAACCCTGACCCTAATCAACCAGGTGCAGCACGAGCTGCGTACTAAGGAACCCTAATCCTAACCCTATAACCCTAACCCCAACCCTAACACTGACACTAACCCCAACCCTAACCGTAACCCTAACCCCAACCCTAACCCTAACCCTGACCCTGACCCTAACCACAACCAGGTGCAGCACGAGCTGCGTACTAAGGAACCCTAATCCTAACCCTAACCCTAACCCTAACCCTAATCCTAACCCTAACCCCAACCCTAATCCAACCCTAACCCTTACCCTAACCCCAACCCCAACCCTAACCCTAACCACAACCAGGTGCAGCACGAGTTGCGTACTAAAGAGACCGACTTCAAGATTACCCAGCTGTGCGAGGAGCTGCAGACCAAGGCGCCCGCCCTAACCCTAACCCTAACCCTAACCCTAACCCTAACCCTAACAACACCCGGCCTCAAGGAGCGCGCATACTCCCTAACCCTAACCTTAATCCTAATCCACAGGTGCCGACATCCCCAACCCTAGCCCTAACTCCAGTTCTAGCCCTACTCCTAACCAGGCGGCGCACGGCCTCGGCAGCAACGGCCACCAGTGCAGCCTCGCCCAGGTGCAGCACGAGCTGCGTACTAATGGACACTAGCCCCAACCCTAACCCTAACCCTAACCCTAACCCTGACCCTAACCCTAACCCTAGCCCTCACCCTAACCCTAACCCTAACCTTGACCCTGACCCTAACCCTAACCCTAACCCTAACTCTAATCCGAACCCTAACCCTAACCCTAACTCTAAGCACAGGCACCCGCCCTCGGCAAGCTTGTAGAATATAGTACTATGTAGGACACTTCATATATTTATCCCTCCTAAATAGGGCATGCCCCTTACCCCCCTTCGTCCGCCCCAAACCAATCTGTTTTACGTACAGGTTGAACACGTCAACTCAATTCAGGAGGTGCAGGCCGCGCCAACGCAGAGTATTCGAACTCTTACGTATGAAATGCCACCTATACCCCGTGTAGTAGCGACTGGCCCACATACCGTGGCCAGAAGTGCGTTCATAAATCTCAGGCAACCTCACTTTCAACCCTCACGCACGAGCAGCTTTGCAAGTTGCTCGAGGGCACGACCTCGGCTCAACACGAGGAGATTCTGGGTCAAAGGCTCTATCCTTTTGTCCAGGCGTGTGCACACGATCCCGTATGCACACGATCCCGCGTATGCACACGCCACCCTGGCTCATCCGCATAAGGTGCACCCTGCTCGGCTTTTCCTCCGTTCAGGCGGTGGATCCGGTGCTTGCCTTTAAGCTCACTGGTATGCTGCTCGACGCTCATATGAACTTGATGACGATTGATATCGTGCGCCTCCTCTACTCGCCCAAGATGGTGCGCCTATACCCTCGCCTAGCAGCAGCGCCTCGCGGCCGCACACTTGCATGAGTTCAACACGCGCGCGGTGCCGCAGCTACTGAACAACATCAAGGAGGCGAAGGAGGTACTGGCCGCAAGCCTCGCCAGAGGCGACGCTGATCCCGACGCCGAATCACTTGAGCAGAAGGCTCTGGAGGCGAAGACCGAGGAGCAGGAGACGAAGGCCGAGAAGCCAAAGCTCCAGGTCAGCTTCGCTCTCCCCCCGTCACTTCTACCTCAACTCTAGTCAGCGCGCCGTTCAGCCAGCGCGCCCACGGCCCACCCCACCCCTCATGCACAGACTGACCATCTTGACACCAAACCTACTTCCTGCATAGCCCCGCGGACCTTCGACCCTGACCCTGCCTGACCTTTGACGTTGGTGCCTGACTCGATCCCATCCATGCCACAGCGCCTCACCGCTCAGCCCCATCTAAACATCACGCTGCAGTCTTCACCGCTCGAGGTTGCCGTCAAGTCCGAGCCAGCCTTCGACGCTGAGTCGTGCGGCACCAAGAGCACCGTGCCCCCGAAGCGCAGTTTCCTCAAGGCAGTGATCCTATAGCACAGATGCGGCAGAGTGCAATACAGGGCTCATGCAGGGCTCATGCGCATGCAGTGCAGAAGTATACTGCCCACATGCAACGCTTGACCTGCGTGTGTGCACTGTGGCAGTTGGAGACCTTGGAGCAAAAGACCAAGGAGGTGAAGACCGAGGAGCAGAAGGCCAAGAACACGAAGGCGGAGGCGCAAGAGCCGCAGCAGGTCAGCCCCCCGAGCCACGACCCCTACGCAACCATCTTGACACCAACCCCACCTTCTGGCCCTGCGAGTCCGAGTTGACACCTGGCCTGAACCCGAGCCCGACCATAGAGCCCGCACACCGAGCCCCTCCCGGCTTGTAAGCATGGCTCGAGCCCCTCCCAGCTTGTAAGCCTCTGCCGACCCTCTGCCCGAAATTGCCCCGCAGGCTGTCCCGCTTAACCTCAAGTCCAAGCCAGCCAAGAGCCTCGTGCCTCTGAAGCGCCGCAACGACAAGGTAACCGTCTATTACCAACAACCCGAAGAGCAGATACATGCACATGCACATGCAATGTGACATGTGCATGTGCATGCACATGTGCATGTGCATGTGCATGCACATGTATCTGTGCTGCACATGTGCATGCGCGTGTGCATGTGCATGTGCATGTGCATGTGCATGTGCATGTGCATGTGCATGTGCATGTGCATGTGCATGTGCATGTGCATGTGCATGTGCATGTGCATGTGCATGTGCATGTGCATGTGACATGTGCATGCGCGTGTGCATGTGCATGTGCATGTGCATGTGCATGTGCATGTGCATGTGCATGTGCATGTGCATGTGCATGTGCATGTGCATGTGCATGTGCATGTGCATGTGCATGTGACATGTGCATGTGACATGTGCATGTCATGTATGTAGCAGTGAGGTAGGATGCTTCTGCTTATGATCACATACCTGAACGTGTGAAAACGTGATGCTACCCCACAGGCCAAGAGCGTTACCGAGGTCACCGGGGTGCTAGTGCGATCCGGGCAGGCACGTAATGCGCAAACGTACTTCGCAACTCCTGCATAAACCCTGCACTCGGAGCACGCCAACCATGGACACCCCCCCCAATGAATCAGACAACGGTAACCAACCCCCAATCGCAGGTTCAAAAGGTGTTTGCGAAGCACGACACCTTCGGTATCAAGAAGTTTGAAATCGACAAGAAGTTTCTCAACTACGCCTACAAGTCTGCAGAGATCGTGGCGAGCGGTAGCGCCGAAAGTGGAGATGCGACTTCGGAAGCGGAGATGCGAGCAGCTAAGACGGCAGCCGCAGTGAAGGAGCAGGCGAAGGCCAGGCGGGCGGCAGAGGCAAAAGCCAAGGCCAAAGCCATGGCCAAGACCAAGGCCAAGGCCAAGGCCAAGGCCTCAGAGAAAGAGGAGCGGCGCTTGCTGGCAGAGGCGGCGAGGGTGGCAAAGATGGCGGAGGCGGAGGAAGTGGAAAAGGTGGAAAAGGTGGTGGAGAAAGTGAAGAAACCGCAAGATGTGGCGGCGAAGGCAGCGGAGGAGGCGTCGAAGGCTGGGGCGATCAGGTCGGGCGCGCAGGCAAAGCTGGTGCAGGCGCGCTCGTCACTGCCACGCTTTTGTAGCTTGACCCCCCCCCCTTTACCTCTTTACCCGTCGCGCATGCAGCACGTTGTCCCCGCGCCCCCCTTTCACAGGTGCAAGTCGAGCTGAAAAAAGGCCAGACTGTCATGGTGGACGTCGACGTGCAGATGCCCGCGGCTATCCTGCACGAGGTCGTCAGCAACCGTTCTGGAATGCTGCCTGAGGGATTCGCGCTGTACTACCAAAGCAAGCAGCTCGAGGGTGAGGCGGCGCTCGCGAGCTGGGGAGTTCAGAAGGACGCGACCATCGAAGTGAAGACACGGGGTCGTGGGGGTGCACCCGAGGCTGACGGCGGTGCCGCCAAGGCGAATCGCCGTCGTCAGCCTTGGGAAGAACGCGTAATCGATGAGCTGAGAGACGGCGATTCTTTCTTGCGGGAAGATTCCTTCACTTCGTTACCTTGCGAGTCAGAAGATTTGCGCGGTTTTGCACCTCGGGTGCCGCAGGTTGCCGCACCCAAGGATGCCGCACCCAAGGATGACGGTGCCGCCAAATCCGGTGCCGCCAAGAATGACGACGAAATCGAGATGGTTGAATTAAAGAAGGCAGTGGAAGCAGCAACCGAGAAGGACCCCAAGGACAAAAAGCACGCTGAGATCATGGAAAAGCTAAAGGTTATGAGTAAAGTCAAGGCACCACCGAGGGATTATGCCAAAGGTATCAACAGTATGACTAAGATCATGACATGTTTTGCGGTCGACAAGTCAAAGCTTGCGCATGGTCAATCGGCCACTGTTCAGGCGGAGGGTCTGATGTCCATCACGTCTACACTCTGCACCGAAGCTCCCAACATCATCGCCCTACTTGTCGCCGCGGAGGCCACATCGATGTTCCTGCTTCCCGCCCTCGGCGCCGTGTTAGGGCTAGTCTCCGCCCAGCTGGCCCTCTTCAACGTAGGTAAAGGCGGTCCGTCTGAGCAGGACTTGCTTATCAACCGCGTCACTGCGGTCATCGAGCAATACCATAACATCGAAGTAAATGCTTACATTCGCGCTGTTGAGGTTGCGAACAGTGTGCTATATGCACAAATCATCGGCCTCACCGATGAAGCCAGCGAAACGGTCATCAGGCAAGTCTTTAACGATTTTCAAAAACCGCTTGTCGAAATTATTACGCGCCTCGAGAGCTATGTGATGCAGCAGAGCCATGTGATGGATAAGGACCTAATACACGCCTCGATAGGTGTCAATTGCTACACCTACATCCAATTGAGCTATCCACTCTTCGAACGCCTTCAGCTTGGTCTTCTCCTCCTCCGTATCAAGCCTAACTTCCCTCTAGATCTGATCAGGCCGCACGCGGTCGCCGTCAGTCGCACCCTCGCCTCAATGAGGACAATGGTGACTTTTTTGACTGTACAACCCATCCCGAGCAAACTGGGCGCTTGCTCCATCTTCAACGGTTACGCCAAGGCTTCGCAAGCAGACATCCAGCGGACCGCTCTCCAAGCCGCCATGTGCAGCGAGGAGGGGAATGATCTTGTCGCGAAGCTTGCCGAACACAAGATATTCTCTCTGTATTCGACCGAGACCAACAGTTATGTCGGCTTGTCTGCTGACTGGTCTAGCCCAGTCAGCGATGAATCTAAGGCAGCCACGTTTGTTGCCTTCTCCACAACTAAGGGGAGCGCGTTGGATGTCCAGGCTGACGACTCAACGCGCTCCAAGAACATCGACGATGAGGTCTACATCTACTGCGCAGATAATGGCAAGTATATGTCCATGGAGAGCCCTTTCGGTGGACGCCACTACTACTGGTACGCCAACGCAGTCGACCCTAATTCGGCTTCTCACAAGTTCCATCTCAAGACAACCCAGCACTCCTGGGCTCCTGGTCCGCCAGAAGTGGAGACCGGCGCCAAGGGGCACATTCGGTCCAATGATAGGAATGCCCGTAGTTGGCATGACGTGTCCACTGATGCCTACTACTTAACCAACCGCAAAGAAGCCCACAACCTTGACGATGAGTTGGTGGTCTTCTTTCACGATGCACGGGGGCGGAGAGGGAGCCTGGCACAACACAATGGGGCCATACCTTCGCGAACTCTGAGCCATACCTTCGTGAATGAGTGGGAATTTTCCTTCAAGAATATTACCATTGAACGTTGAGTGCAGGCGCAGGTGTCTCTCGATTTCCTCCAAGCGGTGAGGAGACCGACCCCAACCCCTCTCCGCAAGAAGACCAACCCCAACCCTCGCGCTCACCCTACCCCTAACCCCAACCCCCTAACGCCAACGCCACAACCCGAACCCGAACCCGAACCCGAACCCTAACCCTAGCGCTAACCAGGAGGAGGACGCCATACCGGACGATGAGCGCTGCGGCTGACCCGCTGTAGACCCGAAGCGGGGCGAGAGCGGAGCGAGATATGAGCGAGAAGGGGTCAGGAGGGGAGGCTGAGGGAGCGCCGCGGGACGCGGGTGCGGTCAGCTTGCAGGCGCGGCGAACCTTAGGCGAACCTGTTTGCGTGCGGGCGTCGCGTCGCCGATCGATATAGCTTATAGGTGTAGCTGGT
>Ga0209302_10001961_pt1 | contig 12052 bp, 13 predicted proteins | sample ArcOceMetagenome_2_FD_187445 | JGI IMG/M metagenome (GOLD analysis project Ga0209302, IMG submission 187445) | Marine eukaryotic phytoplankton communities from Arctic Ocean - Arctic Ocean ARC135M Metagenome (SPAdes) (version 2) | ecosystem: Environmental > Aquatic > Marine > Oceanic | place... | reverse complement strand
GCGGTGAGAACCCGACGGAGACTTGCACGTACCTCGTAACGGGTCCGGGGAGCCGGCACGGGCTTGGAGCCCAGCCTGGGACATGGTCGCTGCGGATCCCTGCAATGGCTTCCAGCCAGGGTGATGTCCGACCTTCCCCGATGGCATACCCAGCGGTGCGGCCGCTGCCAAAACTCCCGCTACCCCCACGGCCAGGCACGGGCCCTACCTCTTAGTTCGACTACGTGTTCGGCCAGAACGTCACCGAGCACAATCCTGCGCCATCGCCCTCCGGTCACCCGCTCCTGAGCGGTCCTCCGGCCCGGGCCGGGCGAGAAGACATTTGGTCAGCAAGCCGGCCTGCTGCGCGCCTGTGAATCACATGCCTGATGGTGATGCGCGCGTGCGGTCAGCCCAGCGAGCGTGTGCACGTAGGCGGGTACACGATTGCCGTAAAAGAGAGCGTGTTTCATTTTTTCGGGGCGCTCTAAATTTTTCGCCTCCGCCCTTTGCAATGTAAAGCCTCCCCCCCTCAGGCCGCGCAGCGAAGTTTTTGAGCAGTATAAGTAGGGTGTAGAAGGCCATTTTCTAGGCAAATTCTACGCGCACATATCAGCGTCACCACAAAAAACTCTTTTGCCCATAGCTCGCCGCACGGTGCGATTCCGAAGGCCAGTCCTACACGTACATGGAGGCACTCGCCGGAAGAAGACGTTTGGTCAGCAAGCCGGGAGAAGACGTTTGGTCAGATAGAGGGTTAGGCCGGTGCGGCCGGAATTTTCTGTCTAAACATTGGCAGACGACACCTACATATTACGTTTGTTATCATGAGCATACCCCTAGGAGCGACTCCCCTGCGACGGGCAGCCTTGTAGCCTCTGGAGCGGCCGGCCCGGCCGCCGGTAGGCCGCCGGCCGCTCCGAGGTAGGTCGGTCGAGATCTCGAGAACGTCGCGGCAAAACAACTAAGTACAGCTCTTCGATGTAGGGCTTAAAACTGCGGAGTGAAAGATCGCACTTTTCGCCGCGCAGCCCCCTGTGGGGGGGGGCAGGGGGGGGGCATGCCCCCCCCTGCGGAGATAGATAGATCTATCCCCTGCGGGGGGGGGCACGCCCCCCCCCGGGAAAGTACCGGCCGGCCGGGCGGAGCGTCGTCTTGGACGCAAGGAGCGCGGGACTTCGCTCTCCACCGAAGAGGGCCACCAGCCGGAGTGGGAGCTGCACACCCCGCCCATGGCGTCGGTACCGCCGGAGTGGGAGCTGCACACCCCGCCTACGGCCGCCCACTTCCGCCGCCTGTACGACAAGCACCAGCTCGTGCTCATCCGCGGCGCATCCTCGCCTTCCAGCGCGATGGGTGGGTGGTGGGCCGACCCGCTAGTGCAGCTGCGCAGCGCCTTTGATGCGGCGCCGAAGATGGTAGCGGGCACATGGACGTGCGAGAACGGGATGAAGCGCGACGCCGACGAGGTGCTCGGCCGCCCGGCCCCGCGCAAGCGTCGTCGCGCCGAGGCCGAGGACGAGCGCTGGTACGCCTCGTTCGTGGTGCAGCCATCAGGCGGCACCGCGCAGCTCGACGCGTTCCTAGCGACGATGCCGCTGGCCGAGCTGCCCGCGTGCTTCGCGTCGTCGCGGGCCGCGCGCGCGTCGTCCGCGCCGTCCGCGCGCGACGCCGTCGCGCACGCCAATGCCGTGTGGGTCTTCTTCGGGCGGGTGGCAGGGCGCGAGCCGCTCCCAGGAAGGCCAGAGCACACGGACGCCGTGGAGCACGATGGCACATGGCACCTGCAGTGCGCCGGCCGCAAGGTGTGGCACTTGCGCCCCACCGACGCATTGGTGGCCAGGTGGCGAGGCGGCGGCGGCGGCGATAGTGGCGGCGGCGGCGGCGGCACGCGGCGGCGGCGACGCGGCGGCGGCGGCGGCGGCGGCGGCGGCAGCGGCGGCGACGACGGCCGTGCTTTGGGCGCGCGGGTTGAGACGGAGGCGGGCGACGTGCTTGTGGTCAACACGCGGCTGTGGTGGCATCGCACCGAGATCCCCGACACGCGCGCAGCCGCGGGTGGGCTGAGCGTCTCTAACCCTCGCCCCAACCCCAACCCCAACCCTGACCCTGACCCTGGCCCTAACTAACCCTAACTCTCACCCTCACCCTCAGCCTTACCAGGCGGGCTGAGCGTCTCCCTCGCGCGCGACATCTTCCTCGGCCGCGCCGCGCCCGACGAGCCCGACGAAGCCAGCGGCGGCGGCGGCGGCGGCGGCGGCGGCGGCGGCGGCGGCGACGGCATGCTCGTCGACAACTTCGACGGGCTGTACGCGGCGGCGGACATCGCGCAGGGGGCGGTCGTGCTCACCGAGGCCGAGATGCCCGAGTGCGAGCTGCCGCGCGTCGCGCACGACCCGTGCTGCGCCGTGGCGGCGCCGCGGCACAGCCAAACGTCCACGCGCCCGCCCTTGGCAGTGCCCGAGTTCGACTCCTCTGCGCCTCCCGTCCTCAGGGCGCGCCTGGCGGCTCTGGTAGGCTCTGCACACCCTCTGCGAGAGAGTGGGCGCAGCCAATGCCTCGCGTGTTCGAGCTCGCCGCGTGCACAGTCGCCGATTCCCACCGCGTTTGAGCATCCAGGAGCTACCCGACGGCACGATGGCGCTGGTCGCTGTGCGCGACATCGCCGCAGGGGAGAACTTTTCGCTGGCTCCCTCGGACAGCGAAGAGAGTGAGGAGGGGGAGGAGGAGGGGGAGGAGGAGGGGGAGGAGGACGGTGGAGAGGACGAAGGGGAGGAGGAAGACTAGAGGGAAGAGGATCAAGTTGAGTGTTAGTTGACACGGCAATGACCAAAATGATGTACACGCTACACACGGGTTTTCAACCAACAAATTGTCTGCTTGGTAGCTGCTTGCTGCAGAGAGGTATATGACAGTTCACCCTAATGTGACGCCATATATTGAATATTCGGTCGTGAAACGTGAATCGCATTCCGATTCCCTCTCTCCTCCTGATGAAGGCCCTCCCGTGCCCCGTGGTGGTCCGTGCCCCTCATTGCGATTGGCAAGCATTTGGCCCATTTCTATTTTCTTCGCTCCATGCGCGACAAAGTAACAAACGTCTCGCGCAAAGAACGACATTCAGCCGGGGCTAAGATACACGCGGAGGCTCTATTGCTGTCTTACAACTCTCTTTAAATATATCTACAGTATCGACCAAGCATTTGGTCGACGGGGGTGGTGTTGAGGGTCGTGGCTCGTGCGGTAAATTATCTCCTGTGTTGCCTTGGTTATCACTTCGTGTACTGCTTCGTGGGGACCAGCTTGTCGACCAAGTCCATTGCGAGCGCCACCATCGCCAGCGTGGGGTTCCAGGAGCCGCCCTTCGGCCAGAGCGCGGCGCCGGTGACGAACACGTTTTCCGAGCCCTTGACGCAGTAGTTGAGGTCGACCGGCGCTTCGACGTCCGAGCCAATGTGCAGCGTCGAGCTCTCGTGCACGCATCCGCTGACGCGGCGCTCGTCTTCGGTGACGCGCGTCGCGCTCCACTCGCCACCCTCCGCCGTTTCGTGCCAGTACTCGACGCGCCCCGGGCCGCCCGGTGAAAGCACTTCCTCGAGGACATGGAAGGTGGCATTATCCATCGAGGCCCACGTGTCCGCGTCGTCGTCATTCTCGACAATCTGGAGGATCGAGTCGGTGAGCGGGTCGGGATCCTGTGGGTTGGCTCGGAACCAGCTGTCTTCGTTTTGGTAGTCGAGCTCGCCGAGGACGGCGCACACGAAGACGACGTAGTCCTTCGACGTACGGAGTTGCGCCATGGACGCGGTTGCGACTACGTCAGGCATGTAGCGTAGCGCCTTGGCCGCATTTTTATCGGGCATCTTGTCACTCAGACTCGAGAGCTGGATATGGAACTGCTTCGAAAAGTCACCTCCGCCCCAGGGGCCAGGGGCCGTGCCCGCGATGTATGACGCGCCAATCTCGAGCTCGCCGAACTGGCCCGACGTCTCCTCGAGGTCCTTGCGCGGCACGCGCGCCACCACGGACGTGATGAAGTGGGTCGAGAAACGCTCGCCCGCCCGGCTCTCGGGGAAGGCGTGGCGCACGAGCGTGGTCGCCGGTAGCTGGCCCATCGCGAGCACGAGCTGTGCGTCGCCGAGCGGGAGCGTGCCGCGCGACGTCTCGAGCGCGGTCGCGCGCCCTTCCTGCACGAGGATGCGCGAAATCTCGCAGGCCACCGCGATGTCGAGCGCGCCGAGGCCAGACTCGCGCTGTGCGACGGCCAGCTCGAGCAGCGCCGGGGGCGATGAGAACTTTTTGAAGTCTGTGCCGTCGCCGCCGCGCGCGTCCGACGCGAGCTGCGCCGCCTCCGTGTGGTAGATGCCTTTCTGGTTGCAGGTGTAGTGATTCTCTGGCAGCTTGGTCTTGAGTAACTTGCCCACCCGCTGCTGCAGTGCGCCATAGACCGGCCGCTGCTTGGTGATCCGCTCAAGAGCGCGTGGCGAGTGGCTCGCGTCCACCGCGTCCGCGGCTTGCACGTTGAGCAGCTCCTTTGCCGCGTCCAGGTTGGCGCGCATGCCTTCGACGATGGACTCTGGCCAGCCCAGCAGCTCGTCGTCTTGCGGCGTGGGGCACCACGCGCTCCACACGGTGGAGCGCCCGCCGAAGAAGGGCACCGTGCCGTGCAGCCAGCGGATGTGACCGCCGCGCTCTCCGCGTGCCGTCGTGGCCGAGAGCGTCCACGGAAACGTCTCTGACAAGCCGCCGAGCGTCTCCTTGTAGGGCGTCGGCAAGTTTTGGAAGTGTTCTGGCAAGAAGAGCGTGCCGCGCTCGAGCATGAGGACCCGGCAGTGCGGGTCGTTGTCAAGCGCGCGCCGCGCCACCGCGAGCCCGCACGGGCCGGTGCCGACGACGACGAGATCGTACTGTCCCTCCTCGCGCGCGTCCTTCCATGCTTCCTCGGAGAGGAAGAACAAGTGGTCCATCACGTTTTTGCCAGTCGGCGACTGTGGCCCGGGCGACGGATAACCGTAGGCGAGGTTGGTGCTGCTGGACGCAGTACGTGGCGCTGAGGCGCGCGGACGCCCTGCTGCGCGCAGCGCATCGACTGGTTGCACGAGCGCGACGAGGGCGAGCAACGAGTGCATAACGTTTGTCCACGCCATGATCAAAGCAGCGGCTGCACCTGCGAGCGGAAGTGGTGTGAGGCGAGGCCAGCACGAGACGGGATGCGTGCGAGACGGGATAGCACTGCGTGAGGGAGCGTGGATGGCGGTAGCAGCGGTGGCGGCACGGCTGTGCGCGGCGGAGGGGCATGGCTGTGCGGCGAAGGTGCATGGCTAGCATGCCTTGGAGAGCTGTGCGTTTGTTGTGGGTGGTTGAGTTGAAGAGGCGCCGTGCGCAGAAAGCAAGCGACCGTGTAACGGCTTTGAGTTGACTTTGCCCCGGAGGGGGGGAAGTCAACTGAATGTCGGGCGCTCGCGGGCGGGCGCCGGGCTGGTTGCCTTGGGCCGGGGCTGTGGGGGCACAAGGGATGGTGGCCGGCCTCAGGTGCAGGCACCGATCCGTAAGACGCTGTTGGTTTGAACGTTACTGTACGCAGCTCAGACCCAGTTTATACAGCCTCTCGTCAGGGTAATTGGCCCGGGGAGCTTGTCCCGGTATAAACTTTCAGCTAGCGCGGGGCCGCGGCCGCGGTGGCGTGCACTACTCCGACGTGGACGTCCGAGCGCGCGCGAGACCGAACCACAGCCCCGAGGACCGAGGTCCGAGATGCAAGATCCGCACGCAGTCCGAAATCAATCGTCGAGGGTTCCGCCCAATCCGGAAACAACTCCTCCGACCGTCCAGCCGTGTTGTATACATGCTGTAGAAACATGGCAGAGCACACCAGAGACACCAGGGCCACTCACATGACTCAACACGCCTAAAATCACCAGTTTGACCCCGTGTTCTACGTGTAAAGCCCGTGCCATGGTAAAGTCGTATTTTGGACTGCGTGTCTAAGCACAACTGTGTCGTGTGTGTGCACAGCTGATACACCCTGCTACTTTAGTGTCGTGTGTGCTACCAACAGCTGGTACCAGAGACCTACCCGAGCCCCCCATTGGCATTGCCCCATTTAATCGTGCCCCCCTTAAAAAAGTACCAACCAACGCGAAAGTATCGTATACTCTCAGTCGCCCAAATTATTCACTGCGGGGTACACCTCGGATCGTGCGGGGAGTGCAATACACATGCGGGGCGCGATGGCATCTGCCACATCGCGAGCGCCTCGTCGACCGTCTCCGCGTCGGAGAGCTTCGCGATCCGACCACCGCCCTCGCTCCAGCCGTACACGGGCGGCGCGAGCCGGCTGTTGTACTTGGAGAACATGGCCAGCGTGTCTAGGCGGCAGGCAGAGGACGAGAGGTCAGCCGCTCGAAGAGGGAGGTGGGGGCTGTCTCAATGGGGACCACCTGGGCCTTGCTGGTTCGAAGTGCGGCCACTCACAAGCCCCCGCATCATGCACGGCGAGCGCACAGCCACCGGCGAGCGCAGAAGGCAGCGTGCGCGCGGCCGCGATGATATCTCCACGAAAGCAGAGCGGGCCCACCTGGTTAGGGTTCGCGTCAGGATTAGGGTTAGGGTGAGGGTCTACCCCTGACCTTCGGCCTAAGCCTAACCCTAAGGCTAACCCTAAGCTTAGCCCTGAGCCTAAGCCTAAACCAACCCTAACCGAGGCCCCACCACATCCCACGTGTCACACTCGGCACCGCTCGGGTCGAGGAAGCTGCCGTCCGCCCTCCAGGCAGAGATGCGGTGCGGCCACGCCTCAGGCTGGTAGGGTCGGGGTCGGGGTCGGGGTCGGGGTCGGGGTCGGGGTTGGGGTTAGGGCAGGGGTAGGGTTCGGTCAGGGTAGGGATGAGGGTAGTGTGCTACGCACGATGCTAACCCCCCCACTCACAACTCAGGGCCCTACACACGATGCTAGCCCCACCCCTTCGCCCTAGCCCCATCACCTGGTAGCACGTACGCAGGAAGAGGTCGGCGCCACAGTGCACCGTGGCGAGGCGGCGGCCACCGGCGCTCTTGACGTACTCGACGGTGCTAAGCATCAGCCCGCACCTACAGGGCACGCGCTCCGTTCGTTAGTGAGTAGCTCATAGTAAGTAAGTAGCCCATTAGTAGGAGTCCATAGTAAGTAGGTGCTCAGCAGCTGCCCGCACTTGGCGTGCACAAAGCGACCGAACTCGGTGAGCAGCGTCCAGCGTGTTTCGTCGAAGGCCTCGGGCACCTGGCGGCGACGGTCGGAAGGAGGGTGAGGCACGGCCATAGTGGGGGTCGGGCTCACGGCGCCGCTGCTGACGACTCACCGCCTCGCGCAGGGCCTCCGCGTAGCGTGCCATAGTGAGCCGCTCAGGCACGTCGGCGTCGGGCGCGTCGGACTCGTAGTCGACGGGCAGGCCGCCGCCCAAGTCGAGCACGCGCACCTGTCGCGAGCCCACGTGTGCGTTGATCTCCTGGGCGAGCTGCAGCACCGCACTCGCCCCCTGGACGAGCAGACCCAATGGGCAGCCCTGCGAGCCCACGTGCACGTGCACGCACGAGAGCCATGCGTAGCGACCGTACGCGGCAAGCAGCTGCGGCCTGGCCTCCTCCAGCGCGACGCCGAACTTGGAGGTGGGGGCCACCGTGCCCGTCGTCGCGATGCCGCCCTCGCCCAGCTGTGGGTTGATGCGCGCGCCGATGGAGCCGCTCGTGCACGACCCCATGCCGCGCCGGCCGCCGCCGCCGTAGACCTGGTTAGGGTTAGAGCTAGGGCTAGGCTTAGGGCTAGGGCAAGGGTTCTGGTTTAGGGCTCGGGTTAGGGCTAGCCGCCGCGTAGACCTCAGCGAGTATGAGGTCGATGCGCTCGAGCTCGTCTAGGTTGTCGGCGTTGAGGCGCACCTGGTTGGGGTTGGGGTCAGGGTTGGGGTTGGGGTCAGGGTTGGGGTTGGGGTTGGGGTTGGGGTTGGGGTTGGGGTCAGGGTCAGGGTTAGGGTCAGTGGTCAGTGCAGGGTCAGGGTGAGGGGCTGTCGGCGTCGAGGCGCACCCCTGCCGCGAGGGCACGGCGCAGGTCGCGCCTTGTCTTGGCTGGGGAGTCGAGCACGATCCGGTGCGGCACGAAGCCAAGGCGCAGCGCGTGCTCGAGCTCGGCCGGAGATGCCACCTGAGTGAAGTCGGTGGCATGGCGTAGGCATAGCTTGTTTGCGGGAGAGGCCACCTGCGCGCATAGGAGGAGACCTGGGCATGGGCTGCGCGCTGAGCGCATTTGCCTTGGTCTTTCTGTGCGGGACCAAGGCGCGCGCTGCGAGACGGCTGCAGAGCTGCAGAGCTGCAGAGCTGCAGAGCTCCCGGGTGGGGTCAAGGCGCTGCATGTGCGCACCTCGCAGCCCATGCCCAGGTCGCGCGCGATGACGAGGCACGCCGCGAGCGGGTTGGCCTTCATGGCGATGGCGTGCCTGAGGGTAGCTGGGCGTGCGTGAGTGTGTGCATGCGCGATGTGCTAGCGGAGCGGCCCGGCAGTGTGCTGGCATGGGTATGGGTGCTATGGAAAGTGGTTTGAGCACTCAGGCACGCGCGTGGCAGAGGGAGGGAAGGCCGCGCTGATGCTGCCGAGCGTCGTCCTGAGCAGGTCCACGTCATAGAAGAGCGCGCACGGCTCCTCATCGGTGAGCAGCGCCACTGCTCGCGGCACGAGCTTGCGCTGAGCCATTGTGGGCCCATGGCAGCCGTGCCCATACACGGACGGTACCTCTGGCGCCGCCAGGGCCAGCGGTACCGAGCGCTGCGGCGTCTGCGTCGCCTTTGTTGTCGCCTTGCTTTGCCGCGGCATGGCGGTCGCCTTGCCTTGCCGCGGCATGGCGGTCGCCTTGCCTTGCGGCGGCACCATGACAGATGAGCTCGGCAGCTGTCGCGCAATATCCCTGGCTGCCGCGGCCAGGCATGCCGCGGCAGAATCTGCCTGGAGGCCAGGCAGCCGCCAGGGCGATGGCTCATCAAGCGCCTCCGCGTGCACGACAGCAAAGGCTTCGCGTGCACTCGACTTCTTTGTCGGCGACATCGACCGCCGCGACAGAGACGGCGACGGCGACCGCCGCGACAGAGACGGCGACGGCGACCGCGGCGGTGGCGGCCGCGGCGGTGGTTTCTTCGCGGGCGACTCGGAGCGGCTCACATCCTCCAGGGAGGAGCCTCCGGGGCTTAACGGGCTGCGCCTGCCACCAAGCTCCTTTGCGTGCACGGCAGCAAACCCTTTGCTGAGGCTCCTTGGCCAAAGTGGCTTGTCCACGGGCGACCTCGACCGCGGCGACGGCGACGGCGACGGCGACGGCGACGGCGGTGCTGATCGCGACGGCGCCTTGTCGGGCTTGGAGCGGTTCATTCCCAGAGCAGACGCGCGCGGCCTTTTGGCAAAGTTTGCTTTCGTGTAGTAATACCCGGGGGGCGGGGACTGCGTTCGCGCAAAACCGAAGGCCGGCGTCTACAAACCGAACCACAAAAGCACTCACTAATCCTATCTGCCCTTTAAAAGCATCAATCCTGCATCTGTTCTCCCCTAACAAACCTTGCCTGATAACGCGCAGCGGCGTTCATTTGCACGTAGGCTGCACTCTCGTATTGTTCAAGCATTATGCGGCACTGTTGAAGTTGCTCTTGGCAATCTTGAAGCTCGTCGTACTGCTTCTCGTAATCTGGAGAGCTCGCTGCAGTCTCCACGCATCGCTTCAGAAGCGCGCGGATAGTGGCTTCTGCCCGAGAGTCGCTGCACTGCTCTAATGCCGCGTTGACCACATCAGAATCTTGGAAACCAGGCTCGCCCAACAGATCCTTGCTAATGTGGGCGATGGCAGTCGGGTTCTTTCGCACGGCCGCCAGCACAATCTCACGGTCGGAACGCAGCTCATCGTCCGCAAATTGCAGTGCATGAGCTTCATCTGAATCGTCGTTTCGCACAGCTGCCAGCACAATCTCGCGGTCAGCCCGTAGGGCATCGTCCGCAAACTGGAGAGCGAACGGGCTCTCGAGCACTGCTGCCCGTACCAACTCTCGGTCAGTGTGAAACCCCGATTGTGCTGAAGCCAACCCCCACTGTGCTGACGCCTCCAGAATTTCCCAGCATTCATCGCCATGCATTGCTGCCATCACCATGTCGCGATCTTTCCTTAGCTCGAGTGCTGCATATCTGAGTGCAAGACCATCCTGCCACACGGCTGCGAACACGATCTCACGATCAGCCTTGAAATTTGCGGAGACAAACTCCAGAAGAGATCCGTTCTCTGCGACTGCCTGAAGCAGCCTGTCACGTGACATCGCGTTCATCCTGTCTTCTGAGCGCTGGCGTTTCGCCGCCCTGTCCTCATCAGCCATCCCACTACGCTGGCGTCGACGCGTCCGGACTTCTGTCGTTACACGTCGTTACACTTTTCGCGGTCATGTGCATGAGCATGTGCATGTGCATGTGCATGTGTGTGCTCGGGGGCGCACGCTGGATGCACCTCCCAACTCAACTTCTCGGAAGACACTCACCCACGCAGCATCGGCTCGCAGCCAAGCGTGGTCGGGATCGATGCGAGACGTACACCGCATCTTCGGCACAGTGGCCGTCCTATGTGTCTTCCTCCCCACCGTGACCTCGCTAGCGGCTCCGCCCATGGCCACAGTCGTGCCAGCGCTCAGATCATTACGTGCGCCGGTACTGCGGATGGAGACGCCAGCCCAGGGCCAGCAGGAGGGCACCCGCGATCCGACCAGGGTTGCTGCGCTCATCGCCGTGCCTCTCGCGTGGGGCACGTACGGTCCGGCCGTCAAGCTCGCCTACGCGCTGCCGCACGTGCCGCCAGCGCCCGTGCTGCAGGCTCTGTTCCAATCCGTCTCCTTCGGAGGCCTGCTGCTGGCGGGTGTGCTGAAGAAGGGCGCACGCGATGGTGCCGACGCCGACGTTGACAAGGAGGAGGAGGCCGTCTCCTTCGACATGACCACGCTGCGTGCGGGCGCCGAGCTCGGGCTCTGGCTCTTCCTCGGGCAGGCGCTGCAGCTGCAGGGGCTGCAGCGCACCGACGCCGCCGTCGCCGGCTTCTTGGTGCAGCTCACGACGATCCTGGTGCCGCTGGCGGAGGCCTTCCTGCTCGGCCGGCAGCTCTCGCCCCGGCTGTGGTCAGCGTGCATCGCCGCCGCCGCGGGGCTATCCATCATCAGCGGCGAGGCGCTCTTTGCTGACAGCGGCGGGGCCATGGGCAGCAGCATGCTCATCGGCGACGGGCTGGTGGCGGCCTCGGCGCTGCTGTACACGACGCACGTGATACGGCTGGGCGAGTACGCCGGCTCCATCCAGCCGCTGCCTCTTGCGCGCGCCAAGGCCGGTGCGCAGCTCTGCTACGGCTTCCTCACCATCCTCACTCTCTCGGCCAGCGGCGCGGTCGACGGCGGGGCCTTTGGCTGGGCAGGCGCGATCTCGCCGCCAGAGGCGCAGACGCTCCTGCTCGTCATGCTGTGGAATGGACTCATCCCGTCGGCCTTCACGACCTGGGCCCAGACCTATGGCCAGGCCGCGGTCTCGCCGAGCGCCGCCAACGTGCTCTACTCCTTCCAGCCCGTCTGGAATGCCGGCATCGCGGCGACGATCCTGCACGAGCAGATCACCCCGTCCGAGATTGCCGGCGGCGCCTTCATCATCCTGGCAGCGATACTCGCGGCGGGTGGCGAGTCCAGCGAGCCCGAACCAAAAGTCAGCCAGAGTTAACGTGCGCGCGCGTTCCGCGGTAGTGTGAGGAGTGTAGTTCGTACCATTTCGCTGAAACGCACCAAGCCACGAAGCATCTTCTCTATGACGGGAACTGACAACTCTAGTAAGAGACGACCTTTCGTCGCGCGCCGATACTCCTGACGGCTCAGTCCTAGCAGGGCTGTAGAGGGACATCATTCGAACGTGTGTATTAATATAATCCGCATTATCCACACTACTTTAGATTTTACACATCTACACCTCTGAGACCCTGTGAAAAAACGTTTTCTCTCCCTTGTAGTCCTTGTTTTTTTTCTCGAGACTCACTACAGTTACACCCCCTCC
>Ga0209302_10001960_pt1 | contig 12053 bp, 6 predicted proteins | sample ArcOceMetagenome_2_FD_187445 | JGI IMG/M metagenome (GOLD analysis project Ga0209302, IMG submission 187445) | Marine eukaryotic phytoplankton communities from Arctic Ocean - Arctic Ocean ARC135M Metagenome (SPAdes) (version 2) | ecosystem: Environmental > Aquatic > Marine > Oceanic | place... | reverse complement strand
GAGCAAGCCAATAGTTTTAGTTTGGCAGTGACATTGTCAACTAGCGCTACACCATCAATTGCTGACGCAGAGGAATAGTGCGCATGTCATTAACACAAACAATATCACAGAAACTCTCGTCATGGCGCGAAGCGATTTCTGAGGTTGAGATTGATCAGCTCGATTGGGAAAACCCCGGATCGTGGCCGAGTGTCGTTAAGGTATTTATTCTTGTAGCTGTATTTACGATTTGTTTATTGTTGGGATATAGCTTTTTTACTAAAGCACAGGTTGAGCAACTTAATACTTCGCAAGCTAAAGAAGAGTCACTTAAAGTTGAGTTTAAACAAAAAGCTTTTGAGGCCGCTAACCTTGACGCCTTACGTAAACAAATGGAAGAGATGCAGCAAATATTTGGCGCTCTCGTTAGCCAGTTGCCTTCGGATACAGAGGTGCCTGGCTTGCTAGAAGATATTACCGCCACAGGTGTTGATAATGGCTTAGAGTTTCAGAGTATTGAATTGCAATCGGAGTTGGCACAAGAGTTTTATATTGAGCTGCCTATTGATATTGATGTAACGGGTTCGTATCACGACTTAGGTGCGTTCGTTAGTGGTATTTCTGGTTTGCCTAGAATTGTTACCTTGCATGATTTTGAAATCTTACCAATAGAAGAGCGACCTGGTGTGATGGCAATGAAGATTCTTGCAAAGACTTACCGTTATAAAGATGAGGGTGAGCAATGAATATGAATTTACGTCCGTTAGCCTTTTTAGTTGGGGTGCTTTTATTGTCGGGTTGTTCTTCGCCTGAATATACAGACCTTGATGATTTTATGGCGCAGGTTCGTACTGAGCCACAGGGCGTTATTGCGCCTATCCCTATTTTTAAAACCTATCAAGCCTTTCGATACAATGCGGCGGCTATGCGCTCGCCGTTTGAAGTGCCTGTAAAGATTCGAGAAATCGCTAATTTATCAATGTCGAGTGATGTAAAGCCTAATAAAAAGCGCGCTAAAGAATTATTGGAAAATTTTAATATTGAAGCAATTTCAATGGTTGGAACGCTCGAGCGTCGCGGAATAGTTTGGGCGTTAGTCGATGACGGTAAGGGTTCTATTCACCAAGTGATCGATGGTAATTATCTTGGAAAAAATCATGGTCGTATTGTTGATATTCGACATGACTCAATGGCATTAATAGAAATTATTGCTAATGGCCCTGACTCCTGGATAGAGCGACCAAGAACATTGAAATTGAAGGAAGATAGCTAATGCTTTTCAAACATTTAATTATGAAGGCGAGTACGATGATAAACCATTCTGGATGGGACCTTATGCGAAGCGCGACATTATCTTTAATGCTAATTAGGTTGGTTAAGTTAATTAAATTAACAGCCACCAGTGCTATTGCTATTGCTGTTTTGTTTTCGGCATCGCTATATGCTGCTGATTTACAGGATATAAGCTTTAATTCTGTACCGGGTGGTAAGTTTCAAATTAAGATGGAATTTGATGAGGCGCCCCCTGAGCCCACTGCTTATAATATTGAGAAGCCCGCCCGTATTGCCATTGATTTACCCGGTGTGCAGAGTTCTTTGGCGAAAAAGAAATATACCTTATCTTATGGCAATGCTCAGAGTGTTGTTGTGTTGGAGACTCAGGATAGAACGCGCGTTGTTATTAATTTAGTTGAGCTCTCACCCTATACAACGACGATTGAAGGCAACTCATTATTAATTGAAGTGGGTAATGCAAAAGTGTTAGATCCTTATAAGGATGCTGAGCCTGCTATTGGGCAACAAGTACTTGAGAAAAATAATTATGCCGCTGGTATTACGCATATCGATTTTCAACGTGGTGAGTCTGGTGAAGGTAATGTCGTCATTGAGTTGTCGGATGATCAAGTCGAGGTTGATGTGCGCCTTGAAGGTAAAAAAATTCGTATAGAATTATCGGATGCATCCGTGCCTAGTCAGTTACAGCGTCATTATGATGTTACCGATTTTGCAACGCCCGTTAGTGCTTTTGATGTTGAGCAAGAAGGTTCAAACACGAGTATTATGATTGATCCGCAGGGTGAGTATGATTACTTAGCTTACCAAACAGATAATGTTTATGTATTAAGTGTTCGTCCACTTAGCTTGCAAGAAGCAGAAGAGCAGAAAAGAGCCTTCGCCTATGTTGGCGAAAAACTATCGTTGAATTTTCAAGATATTAAAGTCCGCTCTGTATTGCAGTTAATTGCTGACTTTACAGAGTTGAATTTAGTCACCAGTGATTCGGTTGATGGCAGTATTACATTACGCTTGCAAGATGTACCATGGGATCAAGCGTTAGAATTGATATTGAAAACGAAAGGGCTTGATAAGCGTCAAGTCGGTAATGTATTGATGGTTGCTCCTGCTGCAGAAATCGCTGAGAGAGAGCGTCAAGAAATTGAAACTATAAAACAGCTACAAGAATTGGCACCTTTGCAAACAGAGTTTATTCGTATTCGTTATGCCAGTGCGCGTGAGCTCTTTAAGTTATTTGATAATAGTGATGCCGAAGAAGGTGGAGAGGGTGGTGCAGGCTCAACGGGTAGCATTTTATCGCCGCGCGGTAGAGTAGTTGTTGATGAGCGTACCAACGCGTTGTTAATCACAGATACAGCCGATAAAATTGAAGAGTTCCGACGTTTAATCGCGAATATTGATGTGCCGCTACGACAGGTGTTAGTTGAGGCCAGAATTGTGGTCGCGACAGATAACTTCGATCAACAGGTCGGTGTTCAGTGGGGTGGTGGTGCAGCCGAACAAGGTAGTGGTGATCGCTTTGGTGTGGCCGGTAGTCTCGACTCTTTATTAAATGAAGTCGGCGCTGATGATGATGAGCTCACGAGTATTTTTGATTTTGTAAATGGTAATGGTTCGATTCAATTTCCTGACGCTAACTTTGTTGACTTGGGTATTAGTGATTCGATTGGTCAGCCACAATCTATTGCAGTAGGATTTCTTAGCGACAACTTTGCATTAAATGCGGAGTTAAGCGCGATTGCCGCTGAAGGTCGTGGTGAGGTGGTTTCTCAGCCACGTGTTATTACTGGTGACAAACAAGAAGCTGAAATTAAGACGGGTGAAGAAATCCCCTATGTTGAATCGTCAGCAAGTGGTCGTTCAACGATTAAGTTTAGAGAGGCTGTTTTAAGCTTAAAAGTGACCCCGAGTATTACGCCCGATAATCGACTGATTCTTGATTTAGTTATTACGCAAGATTCGCGTAGTGAAGATTTTGTATTTGGTGAAAATAATTCGCAGGTGCCAATTATCCTGAAAAATGAAATCCGTACTCAGGCTTTAGTTGATAATGGCAAGACCATTGTGTTGGGTGGCGTGTTCCGCGAAAGTGAGTTGTACCAAGAAACTAAAGTGCCATTATTAGGTGATTTGCCGATATTGGGCCATTTGTTTAAACGGACAATAGTCGGTAATGAGAAAAATGAATTACTGATCTTTATTACGCCAAGAATCTTGACGGACCGCGTGCTGGATTAATTACCTAGGTTAGGTGTGATCTTTAGTACCGTTATTTTCATTGCTGTGATATAAATGAATGAGTTTAATCTCATCCACTATTAATAATGAATTAGTATGAAATCGCTTAAAAAAGTCTTTTTAATTGGCCCTATGGGGGCTGGAAAAACAACCATCGGTCGCCATTTGGCGACCGAGTTGTCTCTGCCTTTTATTGACACGGATCATGAAATTGAAGAGCGATGCGGGGCAGATATTCCTTGGATTTTTGATGTGGAAGGCGAAGAAGGCTTCCGCCTTAGAGAGCATAAGGTACTGCATGATATTTGTGAGTCGTCACCAGCAGTGATTGCGACAGGTGGCGGTATCATTATGCGCGGAGATAATCGCGCACTCCTGAGAGAGCATGGTGTTGCCGTTTACTTACACGCAACGGTTAACCAGCAGTTATCTCGAACGGGTAAAGATCGATCTCGTCCATTGTTAAATAAGGGCGACCCTAAGACTATATTAACTGATTTGATGACAATGAGAGACCCCTTGTATAGAGAGGTCGCGAAGGTCGTTTTTCCTACTGATAATAAAAACCCTCGCGCTACAGCCGCCGATATTGCTAAGGCAGTAATGAGTATTGTTGAAGCCGAATAATTAAAATCGTTAGTTCCTCTCCTTAATTGCATACCTCTTTTATCTGTCAATTGAATGGCTTACGCCCATTAATTGAGTGATATTTGAGCGCCTACAGCCGTATTAATTCGCGCATATCATGAATTGGTCTGCGGCTAATTTGTGTTAAAATCTTACTTGTATCTGAGGCCCACCTCGTGACTAGAATCTCTTTTAGGTTCAGGCTACAGGGGTCTTGATCGAGCTATATGAGTTAAGTGCTTTTTATAGAGTAATACTTAAGCCATTAAGCTCACTTAAACCAATGATAAAACCTCCTTAAACGCTCTTAAGTAGTTTAAACGACAGACACTCAACGACAGACGCGCAATTTATGACATCAGATACCATTCATCTTACCGTTGATTTAGGCGATCGCAGCTACCCAATTATTATAGGCTCAGGGCTTTTATCTGATGCGGCTTTGTTACAGCAGCATATCGGCGATGGCCAAGTACTTGTGGTTTCTAATGAGACGATTGCGCCGCTTTATTTAGATGCGCTGTTAAAGAATACCGGAGCCAAAGATACCATTACGCTGCCTGATGGTGAACAGTATAAGCAGATGGCCACCATTGAGACGATTTTTGATAGCTTGCTAGAAAAGCGCCATAACCGATCGACAACCTTAGTTGCCTTAGGCGGCGGTGTTGTTGGTGATATGACGGGTTTTGCAGCCGCAAGTTATCAGCGTGGTGTTAAATTTGTCCAAATTCCCACTACATTGTTAGCGCAGGTTGATTCTTCGGTTGGCGGTAAAACAGGAATTAATCATCCACGCGGCAAAAATATGATTGGTGCATTCCATCAGCCAGTAGCCGTGATAATTGATACGCAAACCTTGTCGACCTTGCCGCCTCGTGAATTTCAAGCAGGTTTGGCAGAGGTCATTAAATACGGCTTAATTTGCGATGCTGAGTTTTTCGTTTGGCTAGAAGAGAATATCGACAAATTAATGAATCGTGATGGTGACGCGCTACGCTATGCGATTGCACGTTCTTGTGAAAATAAGGCCAAAGTAGTTGCCGCTGATGAGCGGGAAGGTGGTATTCGCGCCATTCTTAATCTTGGTCATACCTTTGGCCATGCAATAGAGACGGCCACCCAGTATACAGTTTGGCTGCATGGCGAAGCCGTCGGTTTTGGTATGTTAATGGCGCTCGATTTATCTCATCGTTTAGGGCTTTTGCCTATTTCGGATGTGCAGCGCGGAGAGAAGTTGATTCAAGCGGCAGGTTTACCTATTACGCCGCCGGCCGGTCTGCCCGATGTCGACGGTATTATTGAGTTGATGGGAATGGACAAAAAGGTACTTAATGGCCAATTGCGTTTAGTGTTGCTGCGCGGCATAGGTGATGCGTTTATCGCCGATGATGTTGATATTGAAATGCTTAAGCTAACACTGGCTGATTATTTAGGGCGCTCGTTAAGCTCCGTGTTAAAACCTACTGCGTAACGTTGACTATGTCTAATAAGCAACCCCAACAGTTTAATCATCGAGGTCATGCATTGCCTGGCAGCGCGACTGTGTCTAGCAGCTCGGCGAGTGGCTCGGTTAAGCATGCTGGTCGCAGTGTTAAAAGCCAAGAACAGTTTCAGCAATATTTGAGTAACTACCGTTTTGAGCGTGATCCATTTTCGGATACGGGAGCGAGTGGTTTATATTTTACTGGTGGTGGCCGCAAAGAGGCGGTGGAATCTCTGCTGCATTACTCGCGCTATGGCAGTACGCCGGTTTTTTTAACGGGTCATATTGGTTGTGGTAAGACGACGACTTTAAAGGCGTTGATTAGTGAGCTAGAAAGCGATGTTGATGTCGCAGTTGTTCCTGCTTCGTTAATGGTTACGCCGAGTCAGTTTTTTATCGCAATTGCTAGCGGTTTTGGCGTTGAGTCAATGATCGATAACGTCATGGATTTGGCGGCTATTACTCAGCAATTACTAGCGTTATTCAGAGACAATGCGGCCAGTGAAAGACAGTCGTTTCTTTGTATTGATAATATTCAAGATTTACCCACAGATGTTGTGAATGCGCTTTTTGAATTACTTGCACTTGCCGATGGTAATTTAGGCGTTTTATTGGTGGGAGAGCAGGCGGCGACAGCGGTGTTAGAAGCTGCTGCCGAGCAAAGCGATCTCTTATTAAATCGCATTGAGCTGGCTACTTTTGACCAGCAAGATGTGAGTGCCTATGTTAAATATAGGCTTGATGCGGTGGGTTATGGCGGTGAATTCCCTTTAAGTGAGATGCAATTACAGGCGCTCAGCTATCGAAGTCAGGGCAGTCTTGCGCAAATTCACTCTGTTGCGCGCAGTATGTTGATAGCGGGTATGGATAATGTCAAAAGTGAGCGCTCACCTTTTCCGATAACACATCTATTAGCATTGATCTTTTTAACGTTTTTAATCGTAATAGGTTGGAGGCATGAAAAGTCTGCCGAGGTTATTACTGAGCCCGAGCCCATTGTCTTAGAGCCTGCCGTTCGGGCCGAGGTTGAGTCGCCAAAAATTGAGCCTTTAGCGGTTAAGTCATTAGCCGTTGATAGTCTTATTGATGATAAGGCAGGTGAATCTAAGACGAGTGATGTTAATGAGGCCATCGCCTCTGCGGTTACTACTTCTATAGATGATACGCCGACTGATAAAACCGTTGAAGAGGTTAGGGGGGTCCTTAATGCTTTAGTGGAGGATGCTAATATTAGTGATTCAACATTGCTGAGCAGCCCAGCTATTACGGTGACTGCCGATAATGGAGATACCGATATAATCTCTGCTGGCGAAGCGTCCACGTCAGACAGCGTTGTGGAGCCATCAGCAGAGGCGGTAAAGGCTAAAGCGCATTCAGCGCATAAGCGTTTAATGGCATGGCCGCAAGTGGGTTATGCATTGCAGATTTTTGGTACGCACAATGCGAAGCGGGCCAAACAGCTAGTAGGGCAGTATTTTGGTGAGGCCGACCTGTTGTTTTATGAGACGCGGCATAATGGACGTCCTTGGTACGTTGTTGTTAACGGACCTTATACTGGTCGAGAGGCCGCTAAATTGAGTATTGAGCAGTTACCTGAGGGTTTACAGCGTTTACGCCCTTGGCCAAGAAATATCGCCAGTATTCAGGCTGATATCCGACGTTTTGGTGCTGCCGTAGCTGCCGATCAATAGCTGCAGCTTATAAAACATATTAAATAGTGCTGTTAATGCTTAAAATGGCCTTGCGAGTGCGAGGCTGAGTAATGAGAATAATGTTTGAGATAGTGCTTCGATAACCTCGATCTATGGGCTTTTAGCCACTCTAATGAGTTGTTTCACTTATTTTTTGCATGCGATGGGTTTGCTACCTTGAAAATGCGTGCTTGAGCGCGGAAAATGTGTAATTGTTCACAATCGCGCTTACGTGTAGAATACACCCCCCATTTTGGTCTGACCTGCGTTTTTTGATCTCAATGGTGTTGTGTAAGTTATTATTATAATTAAAGTTTTTCTTCTTTTGGAAGCGTTATATGAGTAAAGGTCTTTACCGTCCTGAGGAATTCCGGGACAACTGTGGTTTTGGTTTAATCGCCCACCTTAAGGGCGATGCTAGTCATCGCCTGCTATCTACTGCTATCGAGTCATTAACATGTATGACGCATCGAGGCGGAATTGCGCCTGATGGTAAGACTGGAGATGGCTGTGGCTTACTGTTTAGCAAGCCTGACGCTTTTCTTCGCACAGTTGCTAAAGATGAAGCCGGTATTACGCTACCTGAAAATTATGCGGTCTCGATGTTATTTCTTAACCGTGAAGCTGCCATTCAATCTGATCAGAAAGCGCAGATAGAAAGCGTGCTTGTTGCTCAAGGTTTAAAACCGCTGGGCTGGCGCCTAGTCCCAGTTGATAGCAGCGTGCTAGGTCGAATTGCACTCGGCAATATGCCTGATATTTACCAGCTCTTTATTGGCTTTGCAGACTCAGAAGAGAGCAAGGATAATGCCCATGAAGCTGAATTGTTTATCGCTCGTCGTTTACTCGAAAAAGCGCTAACGGGTTCGCCTGATTTTTATATCTGTAGTTTTTCTACACAAGTTATTGCCTATAAAGGCTTAATGATGCCGGTTGATTTAACGGGCTTCTATCTTGACTTAGCCGATGAGCGCATTGCCGCTTCGATCTGCGTATTCCATCAGCGCTTTTCAACCAATACTTTACCGCAGTGGCCGTTAGCACAGCCGTTTAGAATGTTGGCGCACAATGGTGAAATCAATACTATTTTGGGTAACCGAAATTGGTCTGATGCTCGACGCAAAAAGTTTGTATCACCTGCACTCGGTGATATCGATGCCATAGCGCCATTGGTTAATCGCTCGGGTTCTGATTCTTCTAGCTTGGATAATATGCTAGAAGTGTTAACCGTGGGTGGTGTCGATCTTTACCGTGCAGCGCGCATGTTAGTGCCGCCCGCTTGGCAAAATGTTGAAACGATGGATGCCGACTTACGCGCATTCTATGAATACAATTCCATGCATATGGAGCCTTGGGATGGTCCGGCCGGTTTAGTCGTCACCGACGGTCGTCAGGCTGTCTGTATGCTTGATCGTAATGGCTTGCGTCCAGCGCGCTACGTGATTACCAAAGATAATTTTATTACTTTAGCATCTGAAACAGGCACCTACGCTTACAAGCCAGAAGATGTTGTTGATAAAGGCCGTGTTGGTCCAGGTCAGATGTTGGCAGTAGATACTGTAACCGGTGAGCTGCTTCATACCGCCGATATCGATGCGAAGTTAAAACAAGGTCAGCCTTATAAAAAATGGCTACAAGAGCATGCCATTCGCGTTGAAAGTCACTTTGGTCAATCGAGTGATGTTCCACAAGGTCCAGACAGTATTGATCGTGATGCTTTTCATGTCAGCATGAAAATGTTTCAGGTTTCCTTTGAAGAGCGTGATCAAGTGTTGCGTCCATTAGCTGAGTCGGGTCAAGAAGCGACAGGCTCAATGGGTGATGATACGCCGATGGCTGTATTATCGAAAAAGCAGCGCTCGCTATATGATTATTTTAGACAGCAGTTTGCACAGGTTACCAATCCTCCGATCGATCCATTGCGTGAATCCATTGTTATGTCATTGGAAACTTGCATTGGCTCTGAACGCAGCGTGTTTGAAGAAACGCCAGACCATGCGCGACGTATGATTTTTGCATCGCCCGTTTTATCGCCGGGTAAATTCCGCGCGATTTGTGATCCAGAAGGCAGAGGTAAAGCGTTAGATAAAAATGTTGCGGATTATTTCCCCGTTCATTATATCGACTTAAATTTTGATACGTCGGTAATGGATGTTGAAGAAGCCGTACGCGGTATTTGTGACAATGCAGAAGCTGCGGTTATAGATGGTAAAGTTATTTTAGTGCTTGATGACAGTAAGTTATCGGGTGAGCGTTTACCGGTTCATGCCTTAATGGCGACGGGTGCAGTGCATCATCGCTTGGTTCAAAAAGGTTTGCGTTGTGATGCCAATATCGTTGTTAAAAGTGGTACCGCTCGTGACCCTCACCATATAGCCACGTTAATTGGTTTTGGTGCCACGGCTGTTTATCCTTATCTTGCTTACCAAGTGATTGAAGACTTAATTGAGTCGGGTGAATTGCTTGGCGATCCAATGTCATTGTTTGCCAATTTCCGCAAAGGCATTAATAAAGGCTTGTTAAAAATTCTCTCGAAGATGGGTATCTCAACCGTTGCATCGTATCGTGGTGCGCAGTTGTTTGAAGCTGTCGGTATTGCCGATGAAGTTGTAGATTTGTGTTTCTGTGGTGTTGCTAGTCGTATTAAGGGCGCGGATTTTTCCGACTTCCAAAATGACCAGCAAATTATTGCCCATCAAGCTTGGTTGAATCGTAAGCCGATTGATCAAGGCGGCCTACTGAAATTTGTTCACGGTGGTGAGTATCACGCGTTCAATCCTGATGTGGTGCAATCATTACAGCGTGCCGTACAAAGTGGTGAGTACTCGCAATACAAAGAGTATGCGACCTTAGTGAATGATCGCCCCATTGCGACACTGCGTGATCTACTCGCATTAAAAACCGATGGCGAAGCCATTGAAATTGAAAACGTTGAGCCTATAGAAGCTATTCTTAAACGCTTTGATTCAGCGGGTATGTCTTTAGGTGCGTTGTCACCCGAAGCGCATGAAGGATTAGCCATGGCCATGAATGGTATGGGTGGTCGATCGAATTCCGGTGAAGGCGGTGAAGATCCAGCGCGTTACGGTACGAATCGTGTTTCAAAAATAAAACAAATTGCTTCGGGTCGTTTTGGTGTAACGCCTGCGTATTTAGTTAACGCAGAAGTGTTGCAAATTAAAATTGCTCAAGGCGCAAAGCCAGGCGAAGGTGGTCAGCTTCCTGGTGGTAAAGTGAATGCATTAATTGCACGCTTGCGTCACTCAGTGCCGGGGGTGACATTAATTTCACCGCCACCGCATCACGATATTTATTCGATTGAAGATTTAGCACAATTAATTTTTGATCTTAAACAAGTTAACCCTTTGGCTTTAGTCTCCGTTAAATTGGTTTCTGAGCCGGGCGTAGGAACCATTGCCGCAGGTGTAGCAAAAGCCTATGCCGACTTGATTACCATTTCAGGTTATGACGGTGGTACGGCGGCGAGTCCATTAACATCGATTCGTAATGCAGGTTCACCTTGGGAATTAGGTCTTGCAGAAACGCATCAAGCGCTTCGTATTAATCAGTTGCGCGGTAAAGTTCGCGTGCAAACCGATGGTGGTTTAAAAACGGGTCTTGATGTTATTAAGGCGGCTATTTTGGGTGCCGAAACATTTGGCTTTGGTACTGCACCAATGGTCGCGTTGGGTTGTAAATACCTACGTATCTGTCACTTGAATAATTGTGCGACAGGTGTCGCAACTCAAAACGAACAGCTGCGTGATGAGCATTATATTGGCACCGCAGAAATGGCGACCAACTTCTTTAAATTTGTCGCAGAAGAAACGCGTGAATGGTTGGCGATGCTAGGTGTGTCTAGTCTTGGTGATTTAGTCGGCCGCACAGAATTGTTAGAAATGCTTCCGGGTCATACCGCTAAGCAGGGCAAGTTGGACTTGAGTCCAATGCTGTATAACGATGCGATTCCTGCCGATGCACCGCAGACGTGTCAGGTGCCATTTAATAGTCCGTTTGATCAAGGCAAACTTGCTGAGATTATGGTTGAAAATGCTTTAACGGCAATTCAAACAAAAGCGGGCGGCAGTTATGACTATGATGTTACTAACTGTGACCGTTCAATCGGTGCGCGTTTATCAGGTGAGATTGCTCGCTTGCACGGTAATGCGGGTATGGCCGATACACCAATACAACTTAATTTAACTGGCACCGTCGGTCAAAGTTTTGGTGTATGGAATGCCGGTGGTTTAAATATGCATTTAACCGGTGATGCGAATGATTATGTAGGCAAAGGTATGGCCGGTGGTGAGTTAGTTGTAGTGCCGCCGCCTAACAGTGCTTTCGAATCGCGTCACACGCCTATTTTAGGTAACACCTGTTTGTACGGTGCAACGGGCGGTGAATTATTAGCAGCGGGTCGAGCCGGCGAAAGATTTGCAGTCAGAAACTCTGGCGCTCATACCGTTATTGAGGGTGCGGGCGATCATTGTTGTGAATATATGACGGGCGGTATTGTGACTGTCTTAGGTGATACGGGCTACAACTTTGGTGCGGGCATGACCGGTGGTCTTGCTTATGTACTCGATGAAGATCGACAATTTGTTGATCGTTATAATCATGAGTTAGTAGAAATTTGTCGTATTAACACCGAAAGCTTTGAACCTTATAAGCAGCATTTACGTGGCATTATTCAAGAGTTCGCAGAGCGAACAGGCAGTGAATGGGGCGCGCATTTA
>Ga0209302_10001954_pt1 | contig 12088 bp, 4 predicted proteins | sample ArcOceMetagenome_2_FD_187445 | JGI IMG/M metagenome (GOLD analysis project Ga0209302, IMG submission 187445) | Marine eukaryotic phytoplankton communities from Arctic Ocean - Arctic Ocean ARC135M Metagenome (SPAdes) (version 2) | ecosystem: Environmental > Aquatic > Marine > Oceanic | place... | reverse complement strand
CCCGCCGCCTGCGATGGCCGCCCGCAGCGCCACCTCCGCCCGCTCTGCAGCCGACGCGACGGGCTTGGGCGCGGTGGCGGGCGGCGGGGCTGGCGCGGTGGCGGGCGGCGCCTCGCTCGGCTCGTCGTCTGCGGCGATGGCGTGGCCTGCCTTCTTCTTCTTCTTGGACTTCTTCGAGGGCGCCTGTGCCTTGGCCTGCTCGGCCGCCTCCTCGGCCAGCAGCTCCTCCATCGCCGCGTCCGCCCGCGCCGCCTGCGCCTCCTGCTCTGCGGCGGTAGGCTGCGGCGGCGCTGTGTGCTGCTGGATGAGGGCTGCGGTGGCCTTGTGGCCCTGAGCCTCGGCCCACTGCAGGGCGGTGAAGCTGCGCTTGTCGACCAGCTCGGTGTCGGCCTTGGCTCGCAGCAGGGCCTTCACGCACGCCTCGTGCCCTTGGTAAGCGGCCAGCATCAGGGCGGTGACGCCGTAGGTGTTGTCCTGCAGGTTGGGGTTGGCCGAGTGCTGCAGAAGGACGAGCAGGATGGAGGGGTGGCCGTGGAGCGCAGCATCCATGAGCGCAGTGAGGCCGAGGCTGGTTGGCAGGTCGACGCTCGCGCCTCGCTTCAGCAGCTGCCTCACCATCTCCAGGTGGCCGTTGGTTGCGGCGGTGTGCAGCAGGGTTGTGGTTGTGGGCTGGCCGCCACGTGTTGTAGTAGAGCACAGCGCGTCGACCAACCCTCCCTTGCGCAGCCACTTGACCACCTTCCGCAGCTCGCCTCGCTGCGCCGACTCCCAGATCTCGATGGGAAGAGGGGCGGGAGAGCTCACCGCGGGCTCGGCAGCGTTCGGTGCGGCAGCAGGCGCGTTGGCGGCTGGCTGCGGCGGCGCTGCGTGCTGCCAGAGGAGCTGCGCGGTGGCCTGGCGGCCTTGTGCCTCGGCCGACTCGACGATCTCGACGGGCAGCGAGGCGGGAGAGCTCACCGCGGGCTCGCCAGCGTCCGGTGCGGCGACAGGCGCGGCGTCAGGAGGCTGCGGCGGCGCGGCGTGCTGCCGGATGAGCTGCGCGGTGGCCGTGTGGCCCTTGCGTTCGGCCAACTGCAGGGCGGTGCTGTCGTCTTTGGTGCACAGCTCGGTGTTGGCCTTGGCCCGCAGCAGGGCCTGCACGCACGCCTCGTGCCCTTTTAGAGCGGCCAGCATCAGGGCGGTGATGCCGTAGGTGTCCTGCAGGTTGGGGTTGGCCGAGTGCTGCAGAAGGACGAGCAGGGTGGAGAGGTGGCCGTGGTACGCAGCACCCATGAGCGCGGTGCTGCCGAGGCTGCTTGGCAGGTCGACGCTCGCGCCTCGCTTCAGCAGCACCCTCACCATCTCCAGGCGGCCGTTGGTTGCGGCGGTGTGCAGCAGGGTTGCGGTTGTGGGCCGGCCGTCAGCAGTTGGAAGAGAGGCGAACGCGTCGACCGCCCCTCCTTTGCGCAGCCACTTGATCACCTTCTGCAGCTCGCCCCACCCCACCGACCGTTGGACCTCGATGGGAAGCGAGGCGGGAGAGCTCATCGCTGCTCGGGGTCGCTCGGTGCCCGTGGCGAGGCGGACTCGGATGGTCTACCCGCGAGCGTGCAGCTGCTCCTCCTTGGCCCCGCCGCCGAGTCGCGCAGCGCCTCCGGGGGTGGGGGCAAATGGCAGTGCCGCCGCCCGCGAAGACGAGCAAGACCCAGCCTGCAACCCGAGGGGCTGAAAATATTCCACCTGGGAGAAAAAGGCTAAAACCCCCCTAAAACGAGTTAACGCAGCCTCTAACCATATTCCACCCTTGGCACGGGTTAGAATTATCTTATATCTCTTATCAGCGGTAGTAAATATTTCCAGCGGGGTACCTATCATCACGTCCAAGGCTCCAAGCTAGTAATAAAAACATACACGTGCCACTACACGCGGGAAGCGCTTCGTCAAACCGACGGTATTGCCGCAATTTGGGCACATTGCCACGTTGGGGGGGGGTGCGCGAGTCGCGCCGCGACCGCCAGCTCCACGCGGGAGGTCCGGATGAAACGAGCGGCACAAGTCCACGGACGGCCTCTAGGAGGCCGTCGTCCTGCGAAGCGCCCGGCTCAATGGGGCGGGATGTATAGCCGCCTTCTTCTCCAATGTACACCCTGGTAACTTAAACACCCCGTAAACACCCTAAACACCCCGAGAGCAGGGACAACGGACATTATAGAATCACTCGTAGAACTTCAGCAGTACCCAAGGTACGCAGACAGTCCGAGCAAGGTGAGCATGATGCCCAACGTGTCTTGGTGCGCGGTGAACCTGAACGTGTTCGCCTGGGGCGGAGAATGCGGCGCGCTAGGGTGTGCGCATGCGTAGCAACCGCAGCAAGTAAGTGGGCCAGTAAGCAAGTAGGTTTAGGTAAGGAATTAACCTGGTAGACGAGCAGCGCGAGGGTTGAGAACCAACCGAAGCACTGGAACTTCAGCAGGTCAGCCGCGGACGCGCCCAGCCGGAACATGGCCCAGAGCATAAAGCTGTTGATCCAGACGAGCGTCAATGCGAAGAACTGGAGTATCGCTCGGGTGGCCGGGGTTTGCTCTTGCTCCCAGTACCTGGTTGGTCAATCGGCGACGTTCGGCCCCAGAGCTACTGAGCAGGCACTAGAGCGCCGCCGCTTCCTCTCTTCGGCAGGCAAGCAGCTGGGGCTCATTTCTCGGGGCCAGAGCGTAGCCCTGCGCAAAAGGCTGCGGCGGGAGGTTCATGGGCTGAGCAAGTTTTGACCGCTGCCTCACTTGAGTGTCGGGTCAGGCATATTCGGATCGAGACCAATCAGGCTCATGCTGTGAAGTAATCCCGCAACCGCGTTGAGCACGACGCACCTGACGTGCGGCAGAGGTACAGGAGTAGGGGCTGGGTAGGGGTAGGCGTCGAGGTTTTGCGTAGCGCTTTCGGCGCGAGGGAGGGTGAGAGTGAGTGTGCGTGTGTGGTCCCAGCTGCAGCAGACACATGCACGGCATCCTGGCAAGGACCGGAATCGAGCCAGGGTTAGGTGGTCCCGCTGCATGCAGACGAGGCTGGGGCGCACCCTCGAGGCCCGAGCAGCAAGTCGATCGAGATCGGCCCACATTTGATGGGCCCTACCGACGCGCCACCGCGCAGTACGAGCAGCGCCGCAGGAGCTGTGGCTCTGAGCATGGATGGCAGAACGACGCCCATCGATGAGGAGCCGACTGTCGCGATCGACAGCATCTAGTTGTGTGCGTGCAATTGAACGGTGGGGGGTAGGAACGAAAGCTCTATAGAAAACCAAACCAAGCAGCGAGAGATAGATAAGATAAGATTATCTTATCTATCAAGCAGTGAGAGACGGTGCAATGTGTCTCAGCACAGGTGGAAAGTGGTTAGGCGTACCGCGGGTCCCTGTATGTAGACCGTGCGAGTACGAACAGCCTGCTGCCGCAGCTGCAGGGGGCACAGCAAGGCTGACCCCCAAGTGGCAGAGCAGCAGCATGTTGAAACAGTCGCGCGACAGGGTGTAACGCCATGCGCGTTACCAAAAGGTTGTTGCAAAATGTCGTTACCAATCCCGAAACAGCAAGATACTTACGTCGCGCTACGCGCGACGACGAGAAGGTTAGGGAACAAAAGCTCCGCTTCCGGTCAAAGACGTGAAACCCAACAATCTTCTATCTCAAAGACAGGCAGGGACTAGCAACCACGACACGGGCTGAACTTCCGAAGACCACACACACTACGCCACCGTTTCCGATGTATTTCGCTGCTACTAGAACTAGTGGTGTGTGCCTGTTCCCTCAGGCGCCGTTGGTTTTTTCATTCAAAAACCGGCTACACATCGCACAAAAAATACTCGCGACTCGCTGCTTTTCCAGGTCTACCCCTCAGGCGCCCCTTTCTCGCACTCGCGACGAGCATACTCCTCGACCCGCCTCGCCAGACCCGCAAGGTCGGCGTCGCGCGCGACCTGCAGCGACGTGCGGCCTCCTAACGCCTCGCTGCGTGCGTATATCGCCTGCGGGTCAGCATGCACAAGGAGGCGCGCCACCGCCTCGTGCCCCGCCTCCGCGGCGGCATGCAGCGCGCTCTTGCCCACGCCCGCGGGCTGTGCGCACGGCGCCGCGCCCGCGGCGAGCAGCAACCTGGCGCCCTCGGTGTGCCCTTGCTTGGCTGCCTCACAGAGCGCCAGCTCGACGGCGGCAAGGGGGCAGTAGCACGAGCTGAGGAGGTGCTGCACGGGCGCACCGTCGCCGCCCTGCTGCACCTGCCATAGTAAGTATAGCCACAGTACGCGTAAGCAAAGCGAGGTGCTGCAGCTATACGAACTGCTACTATACTCACCGCCTCCCGCAGCGCTCGGCCCACGAGACGCGCCTCCGCCTCGGAACCACGACCCTCGCCGTCCGGCACGGCGCGCGCCACGGAGCGGGCGTAGCCGCCATCGCTCGGCACCTCGGCGTCGCCGGGCAGGCGCGCGAAGTTGCGGCCGCTGCTCCAGTCCATGTGGAACTGGAGGCAGCTGGTCGCCGCGTGCTCGGGCAGCACCTGCGAATGCACTCGGCCGTGGGTTCAGGCGGCAGCCCCATGTGCCTAGGCTGCAGCCCTAAGCATCGTGAGCGCACCTCTTGCCAGAAGAGCTGCGGGCGGAAGCGCAGCTTCTGGCCACCGAGGCCACCCATCGAGCGACCCAGCAGCGCGTCGATCGGAGGTGGCGGAGCTGCGGGGGAGGCGGAGACAGAGGCGGTGCTCTCAGGAAAGGCAGTCATGGCGGCGCTCTCGTCGTGGACGCGCGGTTCAGGAGAGGCCGCGGTGCCAGGGCTTGCGGCCTCGGCAGTGGCGGCAGGCTCGTCGTCGGCGTGCAGCCATGAGCTGAGGGGCGCACGCATGACGAATCGACGCGCGCGGCGTCTTGGCGGGTATTTAGAGGCGACACGGTCCGTGGACAGCTGGCACTCTTCGGCTCTCTAGCGAGATCCTACTTCCAGCAGATGAGGTCGATGGTTAGCTAGTGTTGGTTGGACGGCACGGGGATTTTGGCTCCCCGCGGGCCATTGGCTCAGCCTCACTACGGCCTCCGTCCCGCGTCCGGAGCCCGCTTCGCGCTTGACCTTGAGTAGCGACGCAGCGTAGGTCTTCTTGGAGTCCAGCTTACCAGCCGCCCCGCCTCCGCCCGACGACGCCCACCTGGCGTCGGCTGACTGGCCGAACCCCAATTAAAGTCCCACACACGCTGCTAGCTGGCACTAGCTAGCACACACACACGCGGCCACACGCAAACACACCCAACGCACTCTCGTCAAAGTTGTGGAGACCGCGTCTCGCTCCCACGCGACGCGCAAGTCTACCCCCGCGCGGCGGCCCCCATTTTGGCCGTCCACGACTGTCCTCCGTTGAAAGGAAGGAACGTCTCGTTCAATGGCTCCCAGCTCTCTAGCCCAAAGCTCTTAGCCAGCTTGAGGTTGTTCACCTCCCAAGCCCCCTTGCCGCGGTCGAGCGGTCGGGGCCACGGCTCGATGGAGCAGCGGGCATCCCCCGCGCTCGACGACGGCTGCTCTGCTACCACGCCGGCGAGCTTATTCAAGCCGCCAGACTTCCACAAGTCGTAGCACTGCTTCGACATCGCCCCCCAGTACTTGTACTCGGTACTGCGGCTGCTCACCTCCTCGACATAGTCCTTGGGCACCAGCTCGGCCTCGCCGAGGTTCTTCATGCACACATAGTCGTCGCGGTAGAAGGTGCGCAGCCAGTTGATGCTGTCGCGCGAGAGAGTTCGTCGCGGGTGAGGGTCGTCGAAGAGGTGCTCCTGGCCGATCTGAGGCGTCGCCCCAGCCGTCGCGTTGGCTTGGCGGAAGAGCGCAAGCCAGTCCTTCTCCATGTGCTCAGCACGGCCCACGAATCGCAGCGGGTGGCGGCGCAAGAAGTGGACGCTGCAGTCAGGCAGGTATGCGGCGAGGCCAGTGATGCCGTCGTCGATGGCGCGGAGGAAGGCAAACGTGTTCTGACCGGGCAACTCGCCGCCGTCGCGGCGCGCCAGCTCGTCGATGAGCATGTTCAGGTCGAGGGTCGTTGCGGATGTGCTGCTGGTGACCAAATTCTGACCCAATACCGCCTCCCACAGCCTCTTCCGGGGTTCGTCGCATTCTCTCTCAAAGCAGATCGCCGAGTGCCACGTTGCCAGAAAGCGCGAGACCGGATCGCGCACCCACGTCACGACTTGGCCGGTATTGACGCATGCGGTGAAGGAAGGCAGCCCCTCGGCAAGGGGGCCATCGAAGCGATGCACTCTGAGGCCCGCGCGCGGGGAGCGCTCGCGAAGCAAGACCGGCTCACGAAGCGCCTCGTGCAACACCACCATGTTGGAGGTAGTCAAGCCCTGTGCGAGGCTTTCAAGCACTGCGCCGCTGCCCGATTTGCCCACGTTCAACAAGCACAAGTTGGTCGGATCGTTGTGCTTTGTCGTCAGAGGCGATCCGGTGGAGGCGCCCTCGTCGATGTGAGGGTCACCCGGGCTGCTAATGTTGACGCTCTCTTGGAGCTCGCTAGCTGCCATCCTCCGCATCCGGCTGGCAGTCAGCGTGGCGAGGGTCTGGGGAGGGTACGGCAGCAGCGAGGTGTACGAGAAGGCGGATTTGACGGCCGGTGGCATGCTGCCCCCCACCAACTGTGCTGTCTGGACCGGCTCAGGCTGGAGCGCCTGCATCATGCCAGGCAGCGCTGGGGCAAACCACTGTGCTGGGGCCGTGGTTGCCTTCTTTGGGGTTTCCCCCGCGAAGCGCGCGAGCCGCAGCTAACTCCTCTTTTCGCCCTGGACCTCAGGTCCCAGCAAAGCTGTGTTTGCCATTGGGCTTGCTTTTCGTCCCCGCTCGGGTGGGTTTCGTTGGTTGGTTGGTTGGTGCACGCACCGGCCGGCAGGCAGCGAGGCAGGGGGGGGGGAGCGAGCGAGCGTGCGGTAGAACCGTCGGTGGCACCTCCGTGGGCCGGGCTGGTTGTTCACGAGTTCCTCGGGTGGTCACAACGAGTGTCCTAGGTCAAGGTTCCCCGACACTCGCCCACCCGCGGAACCTTGACCTAGGACAGTCGCCCACAAAAATATATATGATACACATTAGGCAACTCTGGCTTTCTCGGGAAAAGGGCCTCCACCATGCGCTTTGCCGGCGTGCTTCTTTGCGTGGGCGCCGCGCTTGCGGTCCCCACGAGCAGATACGCGAAACAGTCAGCTGTTGAGCCACCGGCACCCGCAAAGCTCGTGTCCGATCTGTCCACCTATGATCCGGATACTGAGGCTGAGCCCAAGATCCCCGACGACGAGGACATCAACGAACGGCAAGTGAGCCGCAAGGCGGAGCACGACAGGATGGTTGCGCAGCACAAGGCAGACAAAGAGCAGGCGAAGAAGCAAAACATGCACCGCCTTGCGCAGAAGAAGGAGCAGCATGAGACGGAGGTGGCAAAGAAGGCGCTGCTCAAGGAGCAGGCCGACGCCCAAAAGGCGACGGAGACTGAGGGCGGGGACGGGACGTCGCTGCGGCAGACGGCCAATGGCGAGGACTCCTCCGAGGAATCCCCCTCGGACTCCCGCATGGCGGCGCGGAAGGCCGAGCACGAGAAGATGATCGCGCAGCGCCAGTCGGAGAAGGACAGGCAAAAGGCACAGAACCAGGCGCTCAAGGACGCGAAGGCGGCGGCCAAGGTGTCGACCTCCGAGATTGACGAGGCGGCGCAGGCCGACGAGGCGCAGGCCAACGGTGCCTCGGATCCCACTCTGGCCACGGTGTACAAGTCTGACGACCCGTCGCTTGTGGCCTCGCACTCCGCCTCGTCGACTGAGCTCTGGGCCGCCGATGCCACGGAGGCTGCCAACCGCATGGAGATGCGCAAGGCCGAGCAGCAGAAGATGCAGGCGCAGCGCCTGGAGGAGCGCGAGCGGATGAAGAAGCAGCATGACGACGAGCGCGCGAAGATGAAGGCCCAGAAGGAGGCCTTGAAGACAGGCGCCTCCGCGGAGGCCGTGCCGTCGCCCTCCCCGGAGCCCGCGGCCCAGGCCGCCGAGTATGACTCGAGGCACTCGGCCGAGTGGAACGCCAAGCACAACAAGGAGTCCAAGCTGGCCTCGAAGCACTCGGCCGTGTGGAACGCGGCGCACGGCATTGCCTCGAAGGAGCCGGCCTCGAAGGAGTCCGCGCTGAAGGAGTCCTCATCGCCGCCGTATGACTCGAAGCACTCGGCCGCGTGGAACGCGGCGCACCATTCGGCCGCCAAGGCGCCGAAGGCGGTTTCGCTGGTGGGTGACTCGATCGAGAAGGCCAACCGGATGGAGATGCGCAAGGCCGAGATGGCCAAGGTGCAGGAGCAGCACCAGGCTGAGCGCGAGAAGATGAAGGCGCAGAAGGACGAGATGCGCGCGGCCGATAAGGCGAGGAAGGAGGCGATGAAGGGTGGCGCCTCCGCGAATACGGAGATCGTGCCTTCGCCTTCCCCGGAGCCCAGCGCCGAGTATGACTCGAGGCACTCGGCCGAGTGGAACGCCAAGCACAACAAGGCGGTCAAGCTGGCCAAGAAGCACTCGGCCGCATGGAACGCGGCGCACGCGACCACGAAGAAGGCCTCCTCCTCCAATGACGAGGAGAAGTCCTCCACCTCCTCCACCCACCACTCCTCCTCCTCCGCCTCCTCCTCCAAGACGCACCATTCGGCCGCCAAGGCGCCGAAGGCGGTTTCGCTGGTGGGTGACTCGATCGAGAGTGCCAACCGGATGGAGATGCGCAAGGCCGAGATGGCCAAGGTGCAGGAGCAGCACCAGGCTGAGCGCGAGAAGATGAAGGCGCAGAAGGACGAGATGCGCGCGGCCGAGAAGCAAAGAAAGGATGCGCTCAAGGGCGGCGCCGTCGCGCCCGAGCCCTCGCCCTCGCCCGCCCCGGAAGAGGACGACCTCGAGGTCCTGGCCGCCGAGTACAACGACAAGCACTCGGCCGAGTGGAACGCCAAGCACAGCTCCGAGCTCAAGATGGCGGCCAAGCACTCGGAGGCGTGGAACGCAAAGCACGCCAAGGAGGAGCAAGAGAAGGCCACTTCCTCCAAGCACACCTCCTCCAAGAAGCTCAAGGTCAAGGTGCCCAAGGCCGTGGTGCTGGCCTCTAAGGAGGTGATGTCCAAGGCCCCCAAGAAGTCCTCCAAGGCCCCTGTGCACTCGATGGCTTGGAACGTCAAGCACGCGAAGGCGGCTGGGCACTCGGATGCTTGGATCGCGAAGAACGTGAAGAGCGAGGAGGAGCCCGAGGAAGCGGAGGACGAGGAGCCCGAGGACGAGACCGAGGGCGACGACGAGGACGAGGTGACCGAGGAGTCGGACGACGACAAGCCCGTGTCTGCGCGCTCGGCTGAGAAGGAGAAGATGCGGGCGCAGCGCGACGCCGAGAAGGCCGTGCGGAAGAGCCAGGCCGAGGCGCGCTCGCAGCAGAAGAAGGACCAGCACGAGGCCGACAAGCAGAGGAAGGAGCAGCTCAAGGCGGAGACCCAGGCGGACAAGGCCGTGGCCGAGCAGAAGGCCGCCGCCGCCGCCGAGCAGGAGCAGGGCGAGCAGCAGGAGCAGGAGCAGGAGCAGGAGCAGGAGCAGGAGCAGGAGCAGGAGCAGGAGCAGGAGCAGGAGCAGGACGACGCTTGAACTGCTGTGCCTTGATCTCTACAGCAGCATGAATGTGTACTGTGTCTGAGTGTGTGTACTCGTGAGCTCTTGGTCGGACGGGTGTGCGCTTTCCTTCGTGTTTTTGTGAATTTTACCTGGCATTTTGGAGGGATAGGGTGTTTTAATACGCAATCGCGTAGGAGACTCTTCTCTCTTGGGATCTTATCTTATCTTATCTTTTCTTTCTCAGCCGGCCGCCCTGCTTTTAAACTCCCGCTACCTCTACGGCCAGACACGGGCCCCCTACCTCTAAGTTCGACTACATGTTTGGCCAGAACGTCACCGAGCACAATCCTGCGCCATCGCCCTCCGGTCACCCGCTCCTGAGCGGTCCTCTGACCTTCTAGATAAGAGATAAGATAAGATTGTTGGGTTTCACGACGCTACACGACTCACGACGCTACGCGATTCCGCGATGCCTGGGATATCTTATCTTATCTCTATCTATCTATCTATCTATCTATCTATCTTATCTCTCCGATAGATAGATAGATAGATATCTATCTATCTATCTATCTATCTATCTATCTATCTATCTATCTATCTATCTATCTATCTATCTTATCTCTCCGGATAGATAGATAGATATCTATCTATCTATCTTATCTCTCCGACCTTAAACGATATTCACCAGATATTCACGTCCCCGGCCACACGCACCCCCGGCGGCACCAGCGAGGCGACGCCGGCCAGCCGCGCGATGCCGCGCGCCGCGCGTCAGGCTGCGACCGAGGCACTCTCACGCCTCGGGCAGGCGTCGGCTTTAGATTTGGGGAGTGACGACGACGGAGAGACGGAGTCAGATGACGGTGAGGAGGTGAAGGAGCAGCAGCCTGCCACAGAGCCGCTGCCCCTCACTGAGTATGAGCTGCAGCGCCAGCGCAACATCGCGGCGAACCAGAGTGTGCTCGAGTCGCTAGGGCTGGCGGGCAAGACGCCGCTCGGGGCGGTGGCCTCGTCGTCGTCGCAGCGCGCTCGGAAGACTTCCGCTGCCCCGAAGGCGGTGAGCCGCAAGCAGCCGCGGCGCGAGGTCAATGCCGACCCCGACCACGACCCCGACGCGCCGAGCGAGGACGAGGACGAGGATGCCGAGGACGACGCCTCAAGCCGCTCCGACGCCTCGACTGCATCGATGACGCCGAGCCATCGCGGCAAGAGGCGGGCTGGGGCTGCCAACTCTCCGGCGACGGTCGAGCTGGACGACACGCAGCGCCGCCGCGCCGCCGCGCGCTTCCGGTCACTTCGCGGCGAAAGCGCGGGCGCGGCGGCGGCAGAGCCGCCGCCGTCAGCGCGGCTCACGCGGCCTCAGTTGGCGCTTAAGCTATCTGCGCTCGGGCTCGAAGTGAGCGAGCACGACGTGAGTGACATGCTCTCCTTCTTCGACAGCGGCGGCGGAGGCGGCGCCGGCGGCGAGAGCCAAAGTCACGCGGCGGGGCTGAGCTTCGCAGACTTCCTGCGGCTGGTGCAGAAGCTGCCGTCGAGCGTCCTCGACTGAAAAACACCAATGCAGCGCCTCGCGCGCGTATGTGCCACACCGCGGACGCGGAGAGCCAGCTATCTATCTTATCTTATCTTATCTATCTATCCATCGGCGGGAAATGTTGTTTACGTTATATGCTGGTGTGCTATCCCCCCCGCCTGCACACGCACGGCGACGAGTGCGCGGCACCACGGTTCTTCCACCACGCGAAGGCAGGATGGCCGGCAAACCCAGCCCGCGGCGGCTGGTCACGGCCTACGTGCTGTGGCTGTGGCCGTTCTACCCGTTCTACACCATGTACCTCGGGCGCGACATGCATTGCTGGCTGTACACGGTCACCTTTGGCGGCTTCGGACTCGGCTGGGCGCTTGACTTCCTGGCGATGCCGCTGTACGTGGCGGACCACAACGAGCCAGCCGGGTACGCCGAGCGCGCGCAGGCACGGCACGACGCCTGGTTCGCCTGGTCGACGCTCTTCGCGCCCGTCCGCTGGCTCTTGCTCGCTACGGTGGGCGTCTTGTCCGGTATCGTGGCCGGCAACCTGGTGCCACCGAACGGCGTGCTGCTGCCGTTGGTCGGGCCGCTGTACGCGCGCGCGTTTGGCGCGCAGCCTGGTCAGCCGGCAGGCATCAACCCGCAGCACCTCCTCGCGCTGCGCCTCTCCGTCGCCGTGCTGGGCGCCTCCCTCGGCCTAAGGCTCGCGACGCCGTGCGTGCTCACCGTGCGCCGCAGCTGCCGCTGGCGGCACATGCTCGGCTGGGGAGTGCTCGCGATCGCGCTGATTATGACTAGCACCAGTGACCTGCACGAGGAGGAGGGCCTCGCCGCGCAGATCTGCGTCGTAGCGCTCGCCACCGCAGTGCGCCTCACCCTCACCCTCACCCTCACCCTCACCCTCACCCTCACCCTCACCCCTCACCCTCACCCTCACCCTCACCCTCACC
>Ga0209302_10001953_pt1 | contig 12091 bp, 14 predicted proteins | sample ArcOceMetagenome_2_FD_187445 | JGI IMG/M metagenome (GOLD analysis project Ga0209302, IMG submission 187445) | Marine eukaryotic phytoplankton communities from Arctic Ocean - Arctic Ocean ARC135M Metagenome (SPAdes) (version 2) | ecosystem: Environmental > Aquatic > Marine > Oceanic | place... | reverse complement strand
CACTACTCACTACTCACTACTCACTACTCACTACTCACTACTCACTACTCACTACTCACTACTCACTACTCACTACTCACTACTCACTACTCACTACTCACTACTCACTACTCACTACTCACTACTTACACGTACAGGCCGCAGTACAAGGAGTCCAAAGAGAGCACTTCGGGTCGCAAGGTAAGTAAGTAAGTACAGTCAAGTCAAGTCAAGCACGTGAGTCAAGCAGCCAAGCAAGTACACTGCCACTTACTTACCCTACGTCGAGTGAGATACGCCCTTACTCGCGCAGGAAGCAATGGGTGAAAACAGCGAGGCTGCACTCGGCGGAAGCCCATCGGTAGGCGTCCGGTCGATCAAGAGCGGCTCGGGGTGCTCCCTCAGAGCTTAGGGTGGTTAGGAGCGTGGCCAGGCTTAGGGTAGGACTAACCTAGCCCGAATCCTAGCCCTAGCCCGAGCTCGAACCCTAGCCCGAGCCCGAGCCCAAGCCCAAGCCCGAGCCCTATGCCGAGCCAGGTTCTCGTTCAGGGTGCTCCTCTTGAAGCTATACTCACTAAGTATGGTTATGTGCTTACTAGGTTCTCGATCCGGGCGCACCTCTCGAAGCTCCCGAGCCTCGTGCGTGTCCCGGGCTTCCGGCCACGTTCGAGTCGCGCGGATCCGGAGCGCAGCAGCGGAGGCTCCGCCGCATCGGAGGCCTTAGCGGCTGTAGCGATACAAGTGCGCAGCAGCTTACACCGACCCTAACCCTAGCCCTAACCTTGACCTTGACCCTAAGCGTTGCCCCAACCCTAACCCTAACCCTGACCGTAACCCTAACGATCCAGGCGGCCCGCGGCAGACGGCGCAACTCGTATGCCGAGCGTCTCAAGCGCGTCGCCACGGCAGAGCGCCTCGTGACGCGGCTCGAGAGCGACACAAGGGAGAGCAGGGACTCCAAGGAGCGACTACGGAGGATGAGCTTGGGTCGGCCTGCTGGCATCGACAGGTACACTTAGTGGCCCACGCGCTTTCCTCACTCGCGTACCTGACTACTCTCTCGCTAGCGTGCGTGCATGCCCGCCCGCCCGACGTCGCACACCACGAGCTTCACTGGCCGCGTCTTACTACTCACTACTACCCGCGACCCACGACTCACGACTCACGACTCACTGCTCCCTGGTGATTACTTACTGCTAGTTACTGCTCACTGCTCCCTCGTTATTATTTACTACTGCTCACTGCTCACTGCTCACCGCTCACTGCTCACCGCTCACCGCTCACTGCTCACTGCTCACTGCTCATTGCTCACCGCTCACTGCTCCCAGTATGAGCTTCATCGACCGCGTCTCGCAAGCGGGGCAGCAAGCAGGTGAGAAGAGCGTGCGGGATATGACTCCGCAGAACGCCTACCGCCTGGCGGTGGCGCCCCTCTTCCGGCAGGTGAGCTAGTAACTCAGTACGTGAGTCGCTTGGTGGGCGGGAATGTGGGTGGGTGGCTATATAGGAAGGCAGTAAGTTGGCGGTGGCATGAGCGGTCGGTGCTCGACCGTGCTTCCCATGGGTCTACTTACTATGGCCAGATCTCGCCGCGCCTCGAGCGGCTGGTGCTTGACTACGACTCGCAGTTCGACTACACGGACCTCTTCCTGTGGGCCACCATGAGCGGCAAGTTCGAGCTGTGTAAGCTCTTCTGGCCGCTCACCGCCAAGCCCCTCGCCACCGCCATGCTCGGCTCGTACGTCTGCCGCTTCATGGTCGGCAGGTGAGGGGGAGATGTAGATGTAGATGTGCACACATGCATGCATACGTGCATGCACATGCACATGCGCATGCACATGCACATGCACATGCACATGCACACGCACATGCACATGCACATGCACACGCACATGCACACGCACATGCACATGCACATGCACGCACACGTGCGCCTGGCGCTGCTGCTCGGCGGCGTCCTCGTCGGGCATGCCGACATCGAGGCTATACTAACTATGGCGACACTGATTATGGCGACACTTACCATGGCTCTACCCTACCTACTTTGGCTCTGCTTACGATGGCAGCGTCTTCATCGGGCACGCCGACATCGAGGCGCAGTCGGAGGTGATGCAGGGCTGGGTCGTGGGCACGCTCGACGCCATCTCCGAGGAGAGTATTGCGCACGCCACACTCTCGCGCATCATCACCGCCGAAACCGACGAGCGCAGGTTCAACCTCATCGACCTCGCGCTCTTCCTCAACATGAAGCGCGTCCTCTCGCAGCGCTACGTGCAGGTGCGTGCCACTAAGTAGAGTAGCTCTCGCAGTGCCACCTCCAGGTGCGTGGTAGCAGTAGAGCAGGTAGCGAGGGCTGCTGCTTGCCTGCCCACTCGTGTACTTACTTCCTTACTTCCTCACTTACTGACTTACTTGCTTGAGTGCGTCCAGACTCTCATCGACCGCATCTGGCGCGGCGATGTGGGCGAGCCCATGTACTGTATCGAGCGTGGCGCGCCATGGTGGCAGGTACTGCTGTCCCTGCAACCGCCCCTCTATGCGTGCCATGGCCACACACCGCGGCTTTGCTTACTAGGTGCTGCTGTCTTGTCCCCTCCTCCATGCGCTAACCACGGCCACACACCGCGGCTATGCTTACTATAGGTGCTACTGTGCGTGTTTCCATTCTTCTCTCCGCCGGTGTTGGGTATGCTTACGGGGAAGCGGCGCAAGCGGGGCGGCAATCCCATCTTCATCTTCGACGCCTTCACCAAGGCCAAGCGCACGCTCGAGGACCAGATGCACGATGCCGTCAAGAACGACAGGCACAGCCAACACGGACCGCCGTCTCCCGGCAGCCCGCAGGCGGTAGGCTATGACCGCAAGTCGCTCATGGACCCGGCGAGCAGGCAGCGCTTTAACGAGCAAGTGTCCTCGGCATTCCAGACCTCCGCCATGGACCGCTTCGCCGACGATAGGTGCAAGCAGGCCCCTCACCCTGACCACTGAGCCTGAGCCTGACCCTAAGCCTAGCCCTAGCCCTAGCCCTAGCCCTAACCCTAACCCTAACCCTAACCTTAACCAGGTACAAGCAGAGCGACGGCGGCCGGCTGAGTGATTTGCTCGAGAGGCTCGGCTGCGGCTACGTGGCCGACGCGATGGACGACCTCGCGGCTTTCTACCACATCCCCGCCGTCAAGTTCGTCATACGCGTCTGCGTCGACGTGCCTGCTCGCCGCCCTGCAGCCGCCCTGCAGCCTGATCCTGCAACCCACCCATGCAGCCAGAGCCTGCAGCCCCGTGCACCTAGCCCGCGACCCCGTGCCCCTAGCCTGCAATCCCATGCCCCTAGCCTGCGCCTGTGTGCATCGCAGGTGCTGCTCGCAGTGCTCTACGTCCTCACCGTCGTTGTCTCGAAGACCTACGCGCAGCTCGAGGTGGCTGAGACCGTCCCTGAGTATCACTGGCTGGAGCTCTGCCTCTACTTCGTGGCCGTGTCGATCATGCTCGACTCGTACTACCAGAACCTGGTCAGTCGTTAGTAGTCAGTGGTAGTTAGTCAGTGGTCAGTCGTAAGTAGTTAAGTGCGTAGCCTCATCGTACCACCAAGAACCTGTAGTCCTGAGGGGCGAACGAGCTCTAGCCCGAGGGGCGTCACCCACCCACCTGCCCACCTGCCCACCTACCCACTCAGGTGCGCTCCAAGAACGAGCTGCAGTTCGAGGGGCTTTCTGACGCGGGCGCGGGGGCGCTCACGAAGCTGCGCTCATACCGGCAGGTCATGATCGTCACCTCCTTCGTGCTGCGCACCATCTCCATCTATTGTGATCGAGGCTTCGCCGAGATCAGTTTCGAGGTGCTGGCTGTAGCGTACATGCACATACATGCACCCGTGCAGTACGTGCACCCCCTTGCACATCCTTGCACATCCTTGCACACCCTTGCACACCCTTGCACACCCTTGCACACCCTTGCACACCCTCACCATGCAGGCGCGCAAGGAGCTGTACAGCACGGTACAGTACATCCTCTCCTTCGCCTCCTGCTTCGCGGTGCTGCTCTCGAGGCCATCGAATCTACCTCCCCGCCTCCCCGCCTCCCTCCCTGCCTCCCTGCCTCCCCCCCCCCCCCCACACGCACTCACTGTGCCTATGGCGCGCCCTCAGGTGCTGCACCTGCTCGAGGCGATGTCGCAGTCTGAGGACATCTCGGTGCTCATCATCATGATTGACCGCATGGTCGATGACCTGAGCGTCTTCGTCAAGCTAGGCCTCATCATCATCCTCGGTAAGTAGTAGGTAGTACGTGGTAAGTCTGTGGTGAGTGATACGTGGTACCATGGTAAGTGGTACGTGGTAAGTGGTGAGCGGTGAGTGGTGAGTAGGCCTCATCGCCGTGCTCGGTTGCAGGCTTCACCACGTCGTTCGTGGGTCTCGAGTGGGTGGGGGCGACGCGCCTGAGCGGACAGGTGCTCGCCGACCAGAACAAGGACATAGGGGTGGACGACATGGGCTACGGCACCTCCTTCGGCTTTCGGCTGCCCGGCCACTTCTTCGGCCAGGCGGACGAGGTCAAGCCGGCTCTCTTCGTGCCGCTCTGGGGATTCCTGGGCGAGGTAAGTCGGGGTTGTAAGTACGCCGGTAATGTCGGTCAGTCAAGGGGTGCATGGGTCTGCAGACTGCGTGCACATGGGGCTGCAGGCTGGGTGCATGGGGCTGCAGACGGGGTCGCGTGCTATCGCAGGTGGGGCCGCTTGATTCGTTCAACACGGTGGGCGACATGTGGATGCTCTTCTACATCTTCGTCACGACGGTCGTGCTTGTCAACCTCCTCGTCGCCATGATGGCCGACACCTACTCGCGCGTGCGCGAGAACTCTCAGACTGAGGCGCTCGCCGCACGCTACCGCAGGTCAGCTCGGAACTAGCTCCGAGCATGCCACCATGGACTGTTACTGAGTGCTGAGTGCGTAGCGACTACTGCACGTGCTGCTTGCTACTTGCTGCTGACCACTCACCGCTCACCACTCACCGCTCACCACTCACCGCTCACCGCTCATAGCTCACCACTCACCACACACTGCCGCAGAATATTCGAGCATAAGCGTCTGATGACCGTACTGCCTCCGCCCATCAACCTGCCATACGTACTGCTCTTCGTGCTACACCACTACGCGGCGGCGCTCCGGCGCGGCGGCGGCGCGGCGTTCGCAGCGTTGCGTTGCTGCCGAGCAGGCAAGCGAGTGTCGCCCATGACACTGCCCGGCTCCACCGCCACCGTGCTCAAGGCCTTCGCGAACGGCGTGGGATCCCAGCAGGCCTTGGGCGACTCCCAGCAGCGTCTCTCGGACAAGGCGCGGCGCAAGGAGCTACTGGTTGAGCGCTCGGTGAAGCAATACGTAGAGAAGTTCCTCGACGAGGAGGAGGAGGCGCACGCCAACACCGTCGAGAGCCTCACTCAGAGCACGAGCGAGAAGGTGGGCGCGCTGGAGGAGAGCCTCACAGGCAAGCTCACGAAGCTCTCCGAGAAGCTCGACGATCTCGACGGCTACGTGCGCAAGTCCACGCTAGATATGCAATAAACGGTGAACTGGTGATGCACACAACCGTTCGGAAGGCTTCGGGCTCGCCCTAAGGCGCCGCCGCGCAGGGTGAAGGGTGTGGACTTCGCCGTGACCGAGATTAAGCAAAGGGAGGTGGACCTCTGCTCGTCGGAGTCGCCCGGGTGGGGGAGAGAGAGTCACTCATATTGCGTCGACAACGTTTTGATGTGTCACGAGACAACATAAAATGACCGTCTGGACAGGTTACACCCCGCCTCCCCCCCTCCGCACCTGTGAGCTGTGAAAGATAAAGATTAAAGTACCGGGTGCCCTGCTTTTTTTTACTTTTTTTGTTTTAGACCCGAGGTTTCATTAACAGCACATCGATCATCGTGTGTGGAACGCGCAGCACACAACTCCGCAATACCTCTCTGAATAAGATACCATACGCTTAACAAAGTACACGCGCTAGAATCCGCAGACGTCTCCGGGCATCAGCCCACACGGATAGGTGGCGCTTATACCGTAGCCTCGACCACAACAGACCCGCATATCTCTATTATCTGCATGTACCGAGTACACCGCCGAGTACCGTATCGTCGTCAGGCCGCTCGCGCGCCGCCGCCATCGCCAGCACCGCCGCCGTTAACGCGCGCTGCGCCTGGTGCACCCGCACCCCCGCCCGCCGCACCTGCCGCCGCGCGTACCGCACGATCGACGTCCAGATAACTTAACCGTAATTCGTTCGGACATCGCGATTTTCATCTCGTGTTTTCTGCTGCCAGAATACTCGAGTCAGTCAGTCACTAGGAAGGGGCCGCACAGGAAGTGGCGGCGCGCACGGTAGTGGCGCGCTCCCACTCGCGCCGCACGAAACCCAATACTGCCACGGGTACGGGTTACTTACTGCTCCGAGTCCGAAGTCGTTCGTGGCAAACCCGGCCTTCATATACCGTAATGCTTATCCGCAAACTCTATTACCGCCTCCGAGCACGCAGAGCGAGGAGCGATATCTACCTCTACCTCTACCTCTGTGTGCTTCTCTCTTATCTTGCTTGTGTGCTTCGCTTTTTCGTCGATAAGAGACGATCGAGGATGCAGAGAGCAAGGCAACCCGCGGATTCGCCCCCATTGTAAACACTCCTAGCGTTCACAGTACGAGTGCTGTAGTGCTCCTGCTGTAGATAGATAGATAGATTGTTGGGTTTCACGACGTTACACGACTCACGACGCTACGCAATTCCGCGATGCCTGGACCCCTCACACCCAGACACAAAGGTACGGTTAACTGGCGATGATGAATACGCCCCTACAAACCTAGGGACTCGGCCCGGTCGGCGCTGCTGGACTGCAGTACGTAACCGACGAACCGGGCCTTGCCGCGCACCCCCGAAGGGTACTACGCGGCCCTGCGGCCCCTGACTGGCGCGGCGAAATACGCGTGGGGCGCACGAGCACGTTGACGCAAAGATCGAGAGTGGCGTTCTGCTGCGAGTAGCCCTTGCCAAAGTCCGTCGAGTCGCCGACCGGTAGGGTAGAGGGTGTCGGCGCTGGGCGCACGACCGATGGGCCGGCACGCGTGCCGGCCCACCACCTCCAGCATCCCTACCGGCCCTTCGCCGCGCGCTCGCGGCGGATACTCCCTGCCCTGCCCTTGCGCTCGCCCCTCTGTCGTTTCGCCGGCCGCTGTCCGCCACCGCCGCCGTCGCCGCCGCCGTCGCCCGCGTCGCCGCCGCCCGTCGTCGCCACGCTGCCGCCGCTCGCCTCGCCGCCGTCGTCGCCGCCGTCGCCACCCCTCGTCTCGCCCCCGCCACCGTCGCCGTCGCCGTCGCCGTCACCGTCGTCGCCCGCGTCGCCGCCGCTCGTCGCTGCATCTCTGTCGTTGTCGCTCGCCTCGTCACACGTCGCTCGCACACCGTCGTCGTCGCCCGCCGTCAGGCGCGCCGCCACCGCGTCGTCGGCACCCTCCCCGCCGTCGTCCTCGCCCTCGCCCTCCCCTCGGCGACGCTTCCGTGCGCCCGTCGCACCGTCGCGTCCCCCGGCCGCGTCAGCCGTGCCCGTCCCGCCCGCCTCCGTCTCTTATCTTATCTTATCTTACCAGATATTGCATACGATGATATCTGGTGAACCGCGCGCGCGTGCCACACGAGAGCGCGCGCGTGGCGCGCATAGTGCAGCCGGCCAGCCACGAGCTCGGCAGTCTTGCGCGCGAGCACGGGCATGCCATGGGCGCAGCCTCTCCCGATCGAGGTCTCCATCGCCAATCGACACTCACTACTACGAGTCGCAGTGCCAGTTGTTGCAGATCGGACGCTGGATATGTCGGCTGCCGACCACGTCACTGCCTATCATGGGCTCGCGAGACATTTGGCATCAACAGGACGGTTCTCCGAAGCCATCACGCATCAGCGCAAGGCCGTTCAGCTCGCAGCCCACGGGGTCAATAGCAGCTTTGACGTTGCCTCTGAGCACGTATACCTTGGACAGTTGCTGCTCCGCCAGGAGACTGCTGATACGGTGAGCACTGGCTACACAGAAGCGCAAGATGCTGAGTCGACTAGTGAAGCTGAAGCGCAGCTGAAGACCGCGATCAGCCTCGCTCCCAGCCACCCCAATGCCCATGAAACCTTGCTGTGCTGCGAGTTTGATCGCGAGCTTCGGCGAGTGTGGACCGGCCGAGAGGCGCTGCGGCCTTCATCGCTTCGGCAAGTGCATACTGCCTTGCGGCAGGTCCTAAAGCGTGCAGAGCAACGAAGACTTGTGGCACCGGCCCTCTGTGGAGGAGACTTCGACGTGCCCACTGCCACAATGGTGATGTCGGCCAGATTCCGTGCTGCCTCGAACCGAGTATGGCAAGATGCCGGCCGTCACTGCTGCGCTTGGCTGCAGAATGGATCGATGCTTCTCGAGATCAGACGCGCACTCGCTACTGGCCGTTCTTCTTCCATTCGTGAGGCACTCCCAATAGAACTCGCAGCGGGTGTTCGCCACGAGCTTTTAGACCTCACTTGGGCATGCTCCGACGATGGCGGTGTACAGCCACTTTCGTATGGGGCCTTCATGATGCGGAGGTGCATGCCGGTCGTCGCTGAAGAACAACTCGCCGCGAATAAGTCAACCTCACTCGGCGTCGCGCTGTCCCTGCTCAAGGGCAACGCAATGAAGAAGCTGGTCACACAACTCACGGGTTTGAAAATCGACGGCGTGACGATCGCTCAGCCTACGTTGCTTCGCTTCGGCGACTTTCTGTCCATCCACAACGATGCCGAGGGACAACGGGCCGTTGCTTTTGCGTGGCACCTGTTCGACGCGTGGAGCCCTGGAGATGGAGGGGAGCTCGCTTTTGTGTGCCCCGAATCTTCTACTCTGGGCCAATTTGTGCCGCCAATGGCAAACACGTTGACGCTCTTCAGGACGCAGGGTGCAGGCTTCCTCGGGACGCACGCGGTCCTGCCTGTGCTGAGACAAGGTGGACGGCGCGTCGCCATTACAGGCTGGTTTACAACCCGATCGCAATCCGAACCAACGTAGGATAACGAGAACACCCCCTACCTAGTATATCGAAAAGTACGTGTACTCGAGAGTAACAGAGTATACCATAAATCAAAAATCACATATATATATGTGTGTCTCGGTACGGTATGGGTACCGGGATATGTCCCTCCTGGCTGTTACTGAAGTTGTTAGGCCGTTATCGTTTGTGTCTTGTCTCGTTAGGGGCGAACACACAGGACATGTCGTTGTTCTCGACCCCGTCGCCGCCCGCCGCCCTCGGGGGCGGGCGCGGCACGGGCCCGGCGTATTTAGGCCCGGCCGCGGGCGGGAGGCCGGACTTCCCCCCTCGCCGACCAAGCTAGTGCGCAACGGACTCACCGGGACGGAACTCGGTGCACAGAATATGTGTATGCATATGAATACTGTACGTATTTATGCTGCGCATACTTGCCGACCCGCCCACGTTCCTTGCGCCCCGATTCACAAAATTCGCGCCGCTCGCCGCTCGTGCGTCGTGGACGTGCTCGTGGTTACTCTCCCGTCGTCCGACCCCCCCCCCCCCCCCCCCCCTGAGTGCTGAGATGCCTGAACCTGCGACGTGCGAGTAAAACGAGGGAGAAGAGGGACTCTATCCAGGGTCTGCACACAAAAATGTAAGATTCAAGGAGGTACGCTTTAATTAAGACGACGGGACTGCGCATGCGCAGGGGATCTCATTACTTCGGAAGGGTCACGTGATTCCGTCCCCGTGCACCTCACCAGCAACCCCTTTAAGCTCATTGGTCAGCATGGCTTTGACGTCGCCACCGAACCGCGCCGCTCGCCTCTCTAGGGCGGTCTTGCCCATGTCACGATCCTCCTCGGGGTTGACATCGCTGCTGCCGCCGAGCCGCACGATTCGCGCAGGCGTCAATCCAGGCGTCCGCCCCACAGCTGGCGCCGCCACCGCACTATCCACCGCACTACCCTGGCTCGGCATCTGAGCCGCAACCTCGTCTCGCACGGGGGAGGCATCGCCGGTGCTGGATGACGAGCTAGATGAAGACTCAGAAGGCGAGCGATGGCGCCGCTTCCTCGCGCTGCCCCTCTCCTTGGTGCTCTCCTTGGTACTCTCCTTGGTACTCTCCTTGGGCGAGCGCTTGCGCTTGCGCGGCGGCTCCTCGGCGCCGTCGTGCGCGCACTTCTTCTTGCCGCCCTTCCGCTTGCCCTGCTTCCGCTCGCGCTTCTTCTTGCGCTTGCTGCGCCGCTCACGCTTCTCCTTACGTCGCAGCGCCTCTACCATCTCCTCGAGCGCGCGTGTGCGCTCGCACACCGCTGCCGCGCTCGCACCGCCCGTCGCGCTGCCGCCACCGCTGCCACCGCTGCCACCGCCACTCGTTCCACCGTTGGCGTTGGCACTCCTCGCTTCGGCGCTCGCCGCCGCCGCCGCTCCCCCCCGCGCGACCACGAACGCGGCGACGAGGCCGCTGCCGCCGCCGGCAGGAGCAGGGGCGGCGGCAGAGGCTGCTGCTGCGGCGGCGGTGGTGGCGGGTGGTGCGACAGGCTGCAGCGCTGCGGTAGACAACGGCTGCAGTAGCTGGCGCACCTGCGGAGCGAGCAGCCTGCGCTGCGCGGGCGTCATGCGCGCGACGGTCGCGTGCAGGTAGCGCCGCGCGTTGCGCTCGTCCGGCTGCAGCGACAGGGCACGCTCGAAGTCGCTGACGGCCTCGGGCAGGCGGCCCGCGTTGGCGTGGGCAGCGCCTCTCGCCACGAGGGCGTCGCAGTGCCGCGGGTCGAGGTCAAGCGCCTGCCGGTAGGCGGCGAGCGCCTCCGCCTCCCGCCCCGCCTTGGCATACGCCACCCCTCGCGCCACCGACTCCGCCGCCCACGCGCGGTTCTGCTGCCGCCTCACCTCCTCGAGGCTCGGCTCCTCGCCGTCAACCTCGCCGCCGCCCTCGCCGCCGCCGCCGGCGCCGGCGCCGCCGCCGCCGCCCTTGCCAGTGCGGCGGCAGAGCCGCTGCAGACCAGTTGGCCCCGCGCGGCAGCTCGCGTGCTCGCTCACCGCCAGCATCTCGCGCATCTGCCTCTCTGCGCACGGCTGCCACAGTAGCGGTGCCCTCAGCAGCCGCTCATTGAGCGTCGGCCAGAGCTCCATCGCACCGTCGGGCAGCAGGCGGGCCGCCTCGTCGCCGCTCGCGCTCGCGCTCGCGCCCGCCTCGCCCGCCTCGCCCGCCCCACGCCCCTCGTCTGAGCCGCTTGACTTCCGCGGCGCGGCGCGCGTCGTCGCGGGTGGGCGGCTGCCAAGCAGCGGCTGAGCACGCGGCTCGGCGCAGTCGGATGGGCGAAGCGAGAGGGCGACGCGGCGCTGCGGCGCATGCACGCCGAGCACGACCGCTGTCAGCTCGTCGCCCTCGCGCACCCGCGCGCGCAGCTGCGCCTGGTTAGGGTTAGGGTGATTTAGGGTTAGGGTAAGGGTAAGGGTTGGGGTTGGGGTTGGGGTCAGGGTGAGGGGTGCACCTCGCAGCCGTCGGCGAGCAGCGTGCCCTCGGGCACAACTCTCGACGTGTGCAGCAGCGCGACGACGCGCGCACGCGAGAGGTCCAGGCCCGCAGGCGCGCCCTCCGATGCTGCGCCGTTACGTTCGGCGCGCTGTACTACGCCGCGTGCATTCGTTCGATCCATGGGGCGGGTTTGAGCTCCAGGCGACGCCTCAGCAGCCAGCGAGTCGCTGGGCAGCACGCCCGGCGGCCACGCATGCAACAGCAGGACCACGGCGCCAACGGGACGCACCGAGACGACCCGCCCACGAACCATCATCTGGGGTTCCAAGCTGCGCAGGACTGGTGGGCTCCATCCTGCGTGGAGGAACTGCTCAAATGGCGGCAATGTACCGCCTAGCAGCCTGTCCCGAAAAGCAGCGGCAGGAGAGCTGCCGCCAGCGTCAGGTGCAGAGCCGGCCCCACCCGTAGCACAGCTGCCAAGCCGTTGCACCGCACGACGCAGCCCGTCGGCGCCGTCGGGCCCGGAGGCGGCAAGGGTCGCCCGCACGCGGGCCGACAGGCCCTCCATGGCGGGCGAGCGCTGATGGGGAGGCACTACCAGCGGACGAGGTGTTTCG
>Ga0209302_10001952_pt1 | contig 12091 bp, 5 predicted proteins | sample ArcOceMetagenome_2_FD_187445 | JGI IMG/M metagenome (GOLD analysis project Ga0209302, IMG submission 187445) | Marine eukaryotic phytoplankton communities from Arctic Ocean - Arctic Ocean ARC135M Metagenome (SPAdes) (version 2) | ecosystem: Environmental > Aquatic > Marine > Oceanic | place... | reverse complement strand
AGATGGTAGTAAGTGCATTAGCTATTTCACCATAGAGCTTAAAAATGAAATCCCCTCAAGTGTAAGTGGGCAGTTTGATGATTGGATGTTTGGATGTGATGTTTGCCAAGATGTGTGCCCTTGGAACAGGTTTAGCAAAGCCCACAAGGAACCTTTGTTTGATCCTCATCCAGATGTATTGTCCAATTCAAAGAAAGATTGGGAAGAAATTACCCAAGAAGTATTTTCAGAAATTTTTAAAAAGAGTCCTTTAAAGCGTACTAAGTTTGAAGGATTGCGCAGAAACATAGAATTCTTAAAGCCGTGATGCTATAATAAGCTGCCAAGTTATTATCTAGTGTTTAAAGCCAACAATTAATCTTTAATTTAGACACTGTTTTAACTTCACTCCGTTACATTTGTAGTATACCATAAAAAAACAATCTGTTGTTATGAGTAAACAAAGTAAACGTAAAGAAGCCCTTTTATATCACTCCCAGCCAAGGCCAGGAAAGATACAAGTTGTGCCTACCACAAAATATGCAACTCAAAGAGATTTATCACTGGCATACTCTCCTGGTGTGGCAGAGCCTTGCCTAGAGATAGCCAAAGATGTTGAAAATGTATACAAGTATACGGCTAAAGGTAATTTGGTGGCGGTTATAACAAATGGTACGGCAGTTTTAGGGCTTGGAAATATAGGTCCTGAGGCATCTAAACCTGTTATGGAAGGAAAAGGGTTGTTGTTTAAAATATTTGCAGATATTGATGTTTTTGATATCGAGATTGGCACCCAAGATGTTGATGCTTTTGTTGAAACGGTAAAAAATATTGCACCCACTTTTGGTGGAATTAACCTAGAAGATATTAAAGCTCCAGAAGCTTTTGAGATTGAGAGAAGGTTGAAGCAAGAGTTGGACATACCTGTTATGCATGATGACCAGCATGGTACGGCAATTATTTCTGCTGCCGCACTTTTAAATGCACTTGAGTTAACACATAAAAAAATTGAGCAAGTAAGAATTGTAATAAGCGGAGCAGGTGCTGCTGCGGTGTCTTGTACAAGGCTCTACAAGGCCTTTGGCGCAGTAGGGACAAATATTGTGATGTTGGATAGTAAAGGAGTGATTAGGGATGATCGTTCTGAGCTATCACCTGAGAAGTCAGAATTTGCAACCCATAGAAAGATAGATACCTTAGATGAGGCTATGGTTGATGCAGATGTCTTTGTTGGGCTTTCTGTTGCAGATATTGTAACTCCTAGTATGCTTAAATCAATGGCCGCAGATCCTATTGTTTTTGCTATGGCAAATCCAAATCCTGAGATTGAATATCAGCTAGCCTGTAAAACCCGAGATGATATTATTATGGCAACAGGCAGAAGTGATCATCCCAATCAGGTCAATAATGTGTTAGGGTTTCCATTTATTTTTAGGGGAGCGCTAGATGTTCGTGCCACCAAGATTAATGAGGCTATGAAGATGGCTGCTGTAAAAGCCTTGGCTGAACTAGCCAAAGAGCCGGTGCCAGAACAAGTAAATGTTGCCTATGGAGAAACCAAACTTATTTTCGGGAAAGACTATATCATCCCTAAACCTTTTGACCCAAGGTTAATTGATAAAATCCCTCCAGCTGTTGCCAAAGCAGCTATGGAAAGTGGTGTGGCAACTGCACCTATTAAAAATTGGAAGAAATATAGAGATGAACTAAACGAACGCATGGGGAGTGACAACAAGATCATACGCTTGCTGTATAGTCGTGCAAAACAAAATCCAAAGCGTATTGTTTTTGCAGAGGCAGACCATTTAAATGTATTGAAAGCGGCTCAGATTGTCTACGAAGAAGGAATAGGAACCCCTATATTGTTAGGTAGAAAAGCTGTGATTGAGGAGCTTATGGAGCAACTTGAATTTGATGCAGATATACAAATAATGGATCCTAAGGCTGATGATCAAGCCGAGAACTTGGCAAAATATGCTCAGAAATTATTTGAAAATAGACATAGAAATGGAGTAACACTTTTTGATGCAGAAAAATTAATGCGAGAGCGCAACTATTTTGCAGCCATGATGCTTAACCAGGGTGATGCAGATGCTATGATCTCTGGATACTCAAGAGCCTATCCTTCTGTATTGCGTCCTGTTTTGGAAGTTATTGGACGTTTTGATGGTGTAAGTAAAGTAGCAACAACAAATATGATGCTCACTAAAAGAGGACCTATTTTTATTAGTGATACCTCCATAAATATTGACCCTACTGCCAAAGAACTGGCCAAAATTGCCCAGATGACAAATTATACCATGAAGCTATTTGGCCTCACGCCAGTAATTGCAATGATAAGCTATGCTAATTTTGGTTCTTCAAAAGACCCGCACGCCACAAAGGTGAGAGATGCTGTAGCTTATTTGCATAGAACCAATCCAGATATGCACATAGATGGTGAGTTGCAAACAGACTTTGCTTTAAACCCAGAAATGTTACAAAGTAAATTTCCGTTCTCTAAGCTTGCAGGGAAAAAAGTGAATGCACTCATATTTCCAAATTTAGATGCTGCCAACAGTAATTATAAATTATTAAAAGAAATCAATGGTGTTGATTCTGTAGGGCCTATTATGCTTGGAATGCGAAAGCCTGTTCATATTCTTCAACTGGGTGCTAGTGTAGAAGAAATTGTAAACATGGCAGCGGTGGCTGTGGTGGATGCTCAGCAAAAAGAAAAACGAGAGGAAACAGCCCAGAGGTAGTAATGTTTCAGCAATAAATTTAGGTTTTAACCCTTCAGATAAGCCAATAAAATATACTATATTTGGCAGCAATAACATAAGAAAAACGTATGATAACCCAATTACAGGGAAGACTTGTTGAAAAATCACCTACAGATGTAGTTATAGACTGTCATGGTGTAGGGTATTTTGTGAACATTTCATTGCATACTTTTGCACAATTGCCCACATCAGAAAATGTCAAATTATTCACGCATTTACAAGTTCGTGAAGACGCACATATTTTGTATGGTTTTTCTAGTATAGTAGAGCGAGAGATTTTTAGGTTATTAATTTCGGTTTCAGGAGTTGGAGCAAGTACAGCCAGAACCATGCTGTCTTCTTTATCTCCAACCCAAGTGACCGAGGCCATTGCGTCAAGTGACGTGGCAACCATTCAATCCGTGAAAGGGATTGGAGCAAAAACAGCCCAACGCGTGTTGTTGGATTTGAAAGATAAAATACTAAAGGTGTATGGCTTAGACGATGTTTCTATGGTTTCAAGCAATACCAACAAAAATGAAGCGTTATCTGCTCTGGATACTTTAGGTTTTACACGCAAGCAAGCTGAAAAAGTTTGTGACGCTGTGATTAAAGAATATCCGCAGGCAACCATTGAGGAAATTATAAAACAGGCTTTAAAAAAATTATAAGTATTGGGTACAAATTTCACCAAGTTTAAAAATAGCTTTTTTAAACAATTCGTATTTTTAAGTATCATTTTGGGGAGTCTCTCTAGTGCAAATGCGCAGGATTCTACCGCAACAGGATCTTCTATGGGGCGTATTGAGCTGCCTCCATCTTCTAGCATAGAGAATTTATACACCTATGACCCTGTAACAGATAGCTATTATTACAGTGAAATGCTGGGTGATTTTAATATTGGTCTTCCACTAGTGTTAAGCCCAAAGGAGTATCGTGATTTAATCTTAAAAGAGCAAATGCGCGATTATTTAAAAGAAAAAATTGATGCCGCAGATGGAAGAAAAGAAGGCTCTGATGATGCGCAAAAAAACTTATTGCCCAAATTTTATGTCAATTCTAGCTTTTTTGAATCTGTATTTGGAGGCAATACCATTGAGGTAATACCTCAAGGTACTGTAGAGATGGATCTTGGACTATTATACACCAAACAAGACAATCCGGCATTTTCTCCAAGAAACAGGAGTAACTTCTCTTTTGATTTTGACCAGCGCATAAGTTTAAGTTTACTTGGTAAGGTTGGAGACCGCTTGCAAGTAACCGCAAATTATGACACCCAATCAACCTTTGATTTTCAAAATCAAGTAAAATTAGAATTCACCCCTACCGAAGATGATATCATTAGATCCATAGAAGTAGGTAATGTGAGCATGCCACTCAACAGTACTTTAATACCTGGTGCACAAAGCTTATTTGGTGTAAAAACAGAGCTGCAATTTGGGAAAACTACCATTACTGGCGTGTTCTCTGAGCAGCAATCTGAAACTAGAAACGTAACCACAGAAGGTGGTGGTACCATCACAGATTTTGACATATATGCCCTAGACTATGATGAAAACCGTCACTTTTTCTTAGCGCATTATTTTAGAGACACCTATGATAGAGCATTAAAGCAATATCCTTTTATCCGTTCCAACGTTCAGATTACTAGAGTAGAGGCCTGGATAACCAATAGAGGTAACCAAACTCAAGATGTGCGCAATATTGTAGCCCTGCAAGATGTTGGTGAGTCTGACATATCAAATATTGGCTTAAATAATATTCCAGGTGGATTTTTAAACAAACCACCTAATTCTTTTCCAGATAATGGCAACAATGATTTCAATCCATTTGGTATTGATGATGCTAGTGCCCAAGGAATCTTAAATGAACAAATAAGAGATATAGCTACCGTACAACAAGGATTTGGTGGTGTGCAAGTACAAGATGGTTCAGATTTTTTAACTCTAGAGAACGCAAGAAAATTAAGAGTTAATGAATTTACTATTAACTCTCAATTAGGATATATTTCTTTGAACCAACGCTTAAATAATGACGAGGTTATTGCCGTTTCATTTCAATATACCGTAAACGGAAAAGTATACCAAGTTGGTGAGTTTTCTACAGACGGTGTAGATGCCACCGGAGGTCTTGTAAGACCAGGTGAGCCTGGCAATCCAGGAACGGATGATATAGAGGGTATTCCTCAAAACCTTATTGTTAAATTATTAAAAAGTAACATCACCAATGTAACAGAGCCTATCTGGGATTTGATGATGAAAAACATATACAGTCTAGGAGCTTTTCAGTTAGAACAAGAAGACTTCAGGTTAGACATCCAATACAGAGACCCTGCACCTTTAAACTACATAATAGCTGCTGAAGGAACAATTACAAACCCAGCCATAGCATTACCTGAAGATGTTGATAACAAAACGCTATTAAAGGTTTTTAATCTAGACAGATTAAATTTCAATAATGACCCTCAACAAGGTGGTGATGGCTTCTTTGACTTTATACCAGGGCTCACCGTAGATCAGCAAAATGGACGCATTATATTTACCAGTGTAGAGCCTTTTGGAGAATACCTGTTTAATAAACTAGATGACCCCTCTGCTGGCGCTGCGGCTTATAGCATGCCCGCTACCTATAATGCCAATCAAGACAAATACGTTTTTAGATCTTTGTATAGATCCACCAAAACACAAGCAGAACAAGAGGATAGTGATAAGAATAAATTTCAGTTAACAGGAAGGTACAAATCCAGTGGCGGAAACGGAATACCTATCGGGGCCTTTAACATACCTCAGGGTTCTGTGGTGGTTACTGCCGGGGGAAGAGCCTTGTCTGAAGGTGTGGATTACACGGTTAATTATCAAGCAGGAACAGTTCAGATTTTAGATCCATCTTTGTTGGCCTCAAATACTCCGGTAAATATCACAGTAGAAAATAACACGCTGTTTGGACAACAAACAAAGCGATTTACGGGATTAAATATTGAGCATAAATTTAACGATAACTTTATAATAGGAGGTACTTATTTGAAGTTAAACGAACGCCCGCTTACTCAAAAATCTATCTATGATGTAGAACCAATTAACAATCAAATATTTGGAGTTAACTTAAATTATGCTACGCAGGTTCCTTTCTTTACTCGTCTAGTAAACAAGCTCCCTAACATTGATACAGATGTGGAGTCAAACTTTTCTATACGTGGTGAATTTGCCTATTTATTACCAAGTGCTCCAGAGGTTTCAGACTTTGGAGGAAGAACTACCGTATATATTGATGATTTTGAGTCTTCACAAACAGAGTTTGATATTAGTTCTCCTATCTCATGGCGTTTATCTTCATCTCCAGATGGTTTTGGGGGAGAAGTACCTAACAGTGTTTTAGATTATAATTACAAACGTGCCCGTTTAAACTGGTACACCATTGATCCTATTTTTTATAGCAGTCAAAGACCAGATGGCATTACAGATCAGGACTTATCCTCACCTTTTACAAGGCGTATTTTTAGAGACGAAATATTCCCGGCACAAGATATAATTCAAGGGCAAACACAGGCGCTATTTTCTTTAGACCTCTCTTTCTACCCAAGCGAGCGTGGAGAGTATAACTTTAATCCAGCTGCTGCAGGGACAAATGATTTGCCAAATCCAGCAGCTAATTTTGGAGGAATTTCTAGACAGTTAACCACTACAGATTTTGAAAGAAGCAATGTAGAATTTATCCAGTTTTGGGTAATGGATCCATTTATATACGAAGAAAACAACACCAACAATGGAGGAACCCTGAGTTTTAACTTAGGAAATATTTCTGAAGATGTTTTAAAAGATGGGAGAAAGCAATACGAGAATGGTTTGCCTCAAGATGGTGATTCAACAAATACAACGCCAACGGTTTGGGGTAAGGTGCCCACCAATCAATCTTTAGTATACACCTTCGATACTGAAGGGCAGCAGCGCATTAACCAAGATGTAGGGTATGATGGTTTAAACAATGCTCAAGAAAGTGAGATGTTCCCCACCTTTAGTGGGCTTGCAGATCCTGCAAATGATAACTATCAATACTTCCTGCAGGCCTCTGGAGATATAAGAAATCGTTATAAATTATACAATGGTACAGAAGGGAATTCTCCCGTTGAGGTAACAAATACAAATCGTGGTTCTACCACCCAGCCAGATGTAGAAGATATTAACCGTGATAACTCTATGAATACCGTAGATAGTTATTATGAGTATAACATTCCTATCTCTCGTGATGCTCTTACCCCAGCTACCAATGATTTTGTGACTGATGTACGGGAGAGTACAATCACCCTTCAAGACAATAGTTCTTTGGATGTTAGGTGGGTTCAGTTTAAAGTTCCTGTTGCAGATTATGACAGGGCAGTGAATGGAATTTCAGACTTTAGATCTATACGTTTTATGCGTATGTATATGTCTGGATTTGAGCAGCCAACCACACTTCGTTTAGGAACTCTAGAACTAGTTAGAGGAGATTACAGAAGATACTTGCAGACTCTTGATAACGTCACTCAGGAAGATCCTGAGTTGGACGATACTGTTTTTGAAGTGGAGGCTGTAAATATTATTGATAATGAGAACAGGCAACCCATACCTTACACATTACCTCCTGGAGTACTAAGAGAACAGCTCAACAATAACAATAACATTATTAGACAAGATGAGCAATCTCTTGCCCTGCGTGTTTGTGGCCTAGAGCAAAATGATGCTCGTGGTGTGTATAAAAACTTTAGCGTGGATATGCGGCAGTATAAAAATCTTGAAATGTTTATTCATGCAGAGTCTATCGTAAATCAAACAGCTCTGGCAGATGGTGATTTGGTTGCATTTATTAGAATGGGTAATGATTTAACAGAAAGTTTCTACGAGATTCAGGTGTCTTTAAAGCCAACGGCTTTCAATACAACTAGCGCTGAAGAAATATGGCCGGTAGAGAACAGGTTGGACCTGCCTCTTGCTTTATTACAAGATTTAAAGTCTACGATACTTGGAGATCCTGCCACATATGCCCCTAACCAATTGCATTTCTTTGAAGAGGGACAAATTGACGGCTTGCCATCTAACATACTGAGAGTAGGTATGAAAGGAAATCCTAGTTTTGGTGATGTGCGTGTTGCAATGATTGGTGTTCGTAACGAGACCAATACAGAATTATGTGGAGAGGTTTGGTTTAATGAATTGCGCCTATCTGAGTTGCAAAACCAGGGTGGTTGGGCAGCTGTTGCAGCTATGGATGCAAACTTTGCAGATTTCGCAAATCTAAGTGCAACAGGTAGAGTAAGTACCATAGGTTTTGGTTCTTTAGAGCAAGGTCCAAATGATCGTAGTAGAGAAGATGTAGAAGAGTATGATTTGGTAACCAATTTTAACTTAGGACAGATGCTGCCAAAGAAATGGGGTATTCAATTACCTTTTAATTATGGTAGGTCAGAAAAACTAATCACGCCGCAATTTGATCCAGAGTATCAAGATGTAGAGTTACAAGCCAGATTAGATAACGAAGGAAACTCTGAAAGAAGAGAAGAGATTTTAGGACAATCTATAGACTACACAAAAAGACAGAGCATTAATTTTATTGGGGTTCGTAAAGAACGCACCTCAGAGGGTAAGCCAAAAGTGTATGACATAGAAAATGTTACACTTTCTGCCTCTTACAATCAAATAGATCACAACGATTTTGAAATTCAAGACGCACTGGATCAAAACGTGCGTTTGGGCGGAACCTATGCCTATAACTTTACGCCCAAAACATTTGAACCATTTAAAAAGAATGATTCTATTTTTACAGGAAAATATTGGCAGTTTTTAAAAGACCTTAACCTAAATTATTTACCCACTAGTATTGCAGTAAACTCTAATATTCTGCGCCAGCATAATGAGCAAAAGTTTAGAGAATTAAACCTAGAAGATGGCAATATAGGCTTGCCGGTACTCTACCAAAGAAACTATTTGTTTGACTGGGATTATGCAATTAATTATAATTTAACAAAATCATTTCGTTTTAATTTCACAACCTCTAATAATAGAATTGTCACCAATTATATAGATGACAATGGTGTTGCTGACAATCAAATTGGAGTCTTTGACGGTCTTTTTGATATTGGAGATCCAAACCAGCACTTTCAATCATTGCAATTAAATTATGATCTACCAACTGCAAAATTCCCTTTCTTGAAGTGGATACGAGCAACGTATTCATACACCGGAGATTTCCAATGGCAAGACGGTAGTGATTTGTTTAATAATATTGATATTGAATTATCTGACGGTTCTGTAGAAACCTATGATTTAGGAAATTCTATTCAAAACGCAAGTACACATCGTATTAATTCAACCTTCGATTTCAGTGCTTTTTATAGGTATATTGGCCTTTCTAAAAAGAAAGCCAACAGAAACGCAGGCAATACTAGAAATAGCATGTCCAGAAATGGAGGCGGTTTTAGCCCAAAAGGTGGATCAGGTAAAGGCGGTAAGGACTCTAAAGCAAGTTCCAAGAATGATGCCCAAGGCTTTGCAGCCAAAGGTGGTAAGAACTCTTCTGGTAGCGCAGCTAATTCTGGAGGTGGCTTAGGTAATGGTTTAAGTGGAGGGGATAAAGCAGTAAACACACTCGTTGGTTTGGCTACCATGATTAAAAAAGTGCAATTTAATTACCAAGAAACCAACGGAATTTTCTTGCCTGGATATAAACGCTCAATTGGTTTTGTAGGTACTTTAAAACCAACGGCAGGCTTTACCTTTGGAAGCCAAGCTGAGGTTAGAGACCAGGCGGCAAGAAACGGTTGGTTAACCCTGTATCCAGAATACAATGAGCAGTACACAGAGAATGAAACCAACCAGTTAGATGTTCAAGTCAACCTTGAGCCAATTAGAGATCTTAAGATTGACATTAACGCCAGTAGAATCTACTCAGAGAATTACTCAGAGAATTATATCATTGAAGATGGCTTGTATAATTCTTTAACACCAGTTACCTCTGGAAACTTTAATATTTCAACCCTACTGATAGCAACAGCATTTCAAAGTACTACAGATGCGCTGTCTGAGCCATTTGATGCCTTTAGAAGCAATAGACTTATTGTTGCCAATAGCTTGGCCTCAGAATTTTATGGTACAGACACCTTCCCTGTTGATCCAGAAACAGGATATCCTGTTGGATTTGGCCCTACTAGCCAAGATGTATTGTTGCCATCCTTTATTGCAGCCTATAAAGGCGCTGATGTGCAGAGCGAGAAAAAAGGTATTTTAAGAGATATCCCTCTACCAAATTGGGATATTAAATATACTGGTTTTATGCGCCTGGGGTGGTTTAAAAAACACTTTAAAAGGTTCTCACTCCAGCATGGATATACTGCCGGGTATACCGTGAATCAATTTCAAACCAATTTAGACTACAACCGCTCTAGAGATGGCAATCCTGTAACGGCTTCAACAAATCAAGCTGGAGATTTTAAAAGCGAGCAGTTTTTAACCAATGTTAACCTTACCGAGCAATTTTCACCACTATTAAAAATTGATCTTGAAATGAAAAACTCTATTAAGGTTAGTGCAGAATATAGAAAAGACAGAGCACTAGGTCTTAGTTTTGCAAATAATCTTTTAACTGAAATAAAAGGAGATGAAATTATTATTGGTCTTGGATATAGAATAAAAGACCTTCGTATTGGAACTAATTTTGGAGGTAAAAAACAAATATTAAAAAGTGACCTAAACTTTAAGTTAGACCTTTCAAGAAGAGACAACAGGACCATCATACGCTATTTGGATATCGAGAATAATCAAACCACGGCAGGGCAAACCATTTACGGGGCTCAGTTATTGGTAGACTATGCTTTAAGTAAAAACTTAACTGCAGCATTTTATTATGACCACACATTTTCTGAGTATGCAATTTCTACGGCTTTTCCTCAAACAACTATTCGTAGTGGTTTAACTTTGAGATATAACTTCGGTAATTAAAATATAAACACATAAAAAAATTAGGTAACTATGAACATTCCATCAAATTTAAAGTACACTAAAGACCACGAATGGATTCTTATTGATGGCGATACCGCTACAGTAGGGATTACAGATTTTGCACAAGGCGAGCTTGGAGATATTGTATATGTAGAAGTTGAGACACTTGATGAAACTATGAATGCCGATGAGGTATTTGGATCTGTAGAGGCTGTTAAAACAGTATCAGATTTATTTTTACCACTCTCTGGAGAAATTATAGCATTTAATGATACCCTAGAGTCTGATCCTGAAAAAGTAAACAACGACCCTTATGGAGAAGGCTGGATGATAAAGATTAAAATTTCTAATCCAGATGAAATAGAAAACTTATTAGATGAGACAGGGTATAAAGAGCTTGTTGGGGCCTAAACTTCTTCTAGGGATTGCCATTGCCTATACGCTGCTTATTACTGCGGCTTTATTGGCTCCTATAACAGGTGCCCCAAAAATAGAAATTCCTTTTGCAGATAAGATGGTGCATCTTATCATTAATGCAGGACTTTTTGTGGTTTGGGCAAGTTATGTTTTCTCTGGCAAGACCAATACCAAGACCTACACATTACCCCTGTTATTTGTTTGCACCTTGCTTTACGGCATACTTATTGAAGTGATACAAGGGAGTTTCATACCCACAAGAGGGGCAGACTTTTTTGATGTAGTAGCAAATGTATGTGGCTTGATTCTTGGTTTTTTTGCAGTTAAACTGACTAAGAAATTTATTTACTAATATTACAGTGCTATTGTTTTACATTACAATAGATTTTCTATATTTTTATCAACGATAATTTATATTCAATTATGGAACCTAAAAAAAATCCAAAAGCAGATTTAAAACAATGGAGCGGAGTCTACTTTTTAGCAGGCCTTGCTTTTATGTTGTTTTTGTCTTGGCAAGCAGTAGAGTGGAAATCTTATGATAGAGATCTCTCACTAGATACTTTAAATGTGGGTGATGATCTTGATGAAGATATTCCGATCACAGAACTGTTAACGCCACCGCCACCACCGCCACCGCCGCCACCAGCTCCAGAGGTTATTGAGGTAATCGAAGATGAGGCAGATGTGGAAGAAACAATAATCGAATCTACAGAGATCAGTCAAGAAGAAGAAATCGTAGAGATTGAAGAAATTGATGAAGCTGGAGAAATCATTGATGATGTTCCCTTCGCTGTAATTGAGAATGTGCCAATATACCCTGGTTGTGAAAGTGCAGGTAACAATGCTGCTAAGAAAAAGTGCATGTCTAGTAAAATTCAGAAATTTGTACAAAAGAAATTCAACACAGATCTGGCAAGTGATTTAGGGTTGGAAGGAATTCAGCAAATATATGTGCAATTTAAAATTGACAGAACGGGTAAC
>Ga0209302_10001951_pt1 | contig 12099 bp, 5 predicted proteins | sample ArcOceMetagenome_2_FD_187445 | JGI IMG/M metagenome (GOLD analysis project Ga0209302, IMG submission 187445) | Marine eukaryotic phytoplankton communities from Arctic Ocean - Arctic Ocean ARC135M Metagenome (SPAdes) (version 2) | ecosystem: Environmental > Aquatic > Marine > Oceanic | place... | reverse complement strand
CACCGAATAAAGTGGCACACATACCACCGTGGTCATACCCGAGGGGCCTCCGCCGTCGTTGGGTGCACCCCGCGCCCCCATGGGCCCACGCGGCTTAAACGGTCCACTTTAGGCCCCCCGGTTCCTAACATGTATCACGTTGTCGCGACGCGTGTCCCCAACTTCAACTTCGTGTAACGTCTCGTAACCGGCACACGAGCGACGCCAAGCACGCGCGACATGACGGCGTGGCTGGAGCAGGTGCCACCTGAAGAGGGCATGTCGATTGTCATCACAGCGTACAAGCTGCGCATCGATGACGCGTACGCCGCTGTGGGAATGATGCGGGGTGGTAACAAGACCCAAAAGGCCGAGTATGCGAACGAGCCATGGTGCCAACCAGCGGCCGACTTCCGCCGATTCATAGAGTCAGGCTCGTCGCGCGGTGCGCTGCCTTCATGGTGGACTTCCCGTACCACAGCGGCATGCATCCAAGACACGCCGTGCGTCCTCGGCTACGCACTGGCCAGGGGCTCTGTTGAGCCGGTCGAGCTGTTGCAGCTGGATGGCTCTGGCGAGCTCCTTCGCCGCATGCGCGATCTTGGCGACTCCTTCGAAGGGCCTCCGCCTTGGGGTCTTGAGGACCGGGGACCGCGCGATGCAGTCAAGTGGCGAACACCGCTCGTGGGCCGCAAAGACGACGACACCACCATCTGCCCACGGTGCCGTGCAGGCATTGACTCAGTCGCCGAGAGAGGGATCGGGCATGTCAACCCCAGCAATGCAGAGGAGCGCGCCAAGGCTGGGTGGAAGGGCGATACCGCTGATTCGATCGCCAAGTGCTGCCCTTTCTGCGGGCTCGAGGGCTTCTGCCCGAAGTGCGACGGCGCGGTCGAGGCGGGGTGCTGCGTGGAGTGTAAGCATTCTCCGACGATGTACATTCTCGTCACGTCTCTGCAGCCGCGGTGGGCGCGTCACGCGGCCAAGCTGGCAGCGCCGCTACGGCCACCCGAGCTGCGCTGGTTCGCGCAGGGCGACACACCGTCGCTGGTCGATGCGAGCGTGTCGCCACGCAAAGGCGCCTTTGCCCACGCCAACACGGACGACCACCTGGCGAGCAGCCGCTGCCCGGAGATGCGGCTGCAGACAGAGGCGACGCACATGTTCCTCGCGGGCGTGCGCCTGCTGGAGCAGGCCTTTGGCGTCGACGACGCCAACCGCTCGTCTGCCGCCATCCAGACCAAGCTTCAAGAGCTCTCGGCGCTCGCACAGGCGGCACAGGACAGTGGCGAAGAGCCGGAGCCGCCGGTGCTAGCAGTGGACGACTCGGTGACCGTGCACGGCCTGCGCGCGGCGCCGCAGCACAACGGCGTGCTCGGAGTGGTGGAGAGCGAGCTGGTCGGCGGGCGGCACGCGGTAGCGCTCGGTCCGGGTCCTCAAGCCGAGCGGCTCAAGGTGCGCCCCTCGGCTCTACCCTATCACTACCCTGATAGGGCGCACAGCACAGGGCTGACTTCCCGCTCCGATGCGCAGATCAAGCCAGCGAACCTTCGGGCGGTGCGATCGAAGCATTTCGACGTCGGCTGCTTGCACGCAGGCGCGCAGCTCATCGGCGACGCTTTCCTCGCAGAGTCCAAGAGTAACGTCGCCACGCCGGCCGTGTGCAGCCTGATGATGCTCGCTGTCACGGGCCTCGGTCTGACCGATTACGCCGCCGGCACCTTCGTCCCGTCTGCGTACGCGTTCTACATCGCTGCCTACCGCATGGTCGCAAACGTGGAGGCCAGGAGCGGTGGCGGCGCGAACGGCGGCATTGCGCAAGCCGTCGCGGGAGCCGGAGCGGAGGCGCGCCGTTTTGTCGACTCGCTGCTAGAGATCCACGACACACGCGCGATGCGTGTCACGAGCCGCGACCGCTGTGTCGTGCATCAGCGCGAGGCTAAGGCGCGCCACGCACAGCTGATGCTGTTGCGCAGCTTTGACAAGCTGACGCGACTGGGCGACATGGCGGGTGCCGTCGCCGACCTCGACTTGTGCATTGCGTCGAGCCGCCCCGACAGCAGGCACCGCTTCAACCGCGTGCCGATACGGCTTAACCAAGGCAATCTGCGCGGTGCCAAGGAGGACCTCAAGGCGTGGCTGCTGCAGGCGCACGGTGACGACCGCTACCTCGCTCCTACGCTGTACGCCTATGCCGCAATGGCCGGCCAGGACGGCCGCTTCGAGCGCGGGCAGCGCCTCTACGAGCGCGCGCTCAAGGCGGAGCGGCGGCACCGCCACTTATTTGGCAAGCCGCAGCTCAGCCGGCCAAACAAGATCGAGACACAGCCGGCGCTCGACTCGCTGGGTGCATGGGCGCACATGCACCTGGCGACGGAGGAGCAGCGCTCGCAGCGGCTGCGCGCCGAGGTGGGCGAGCTGATCAGCGCCGACGAGCTGAGTGAGAGCATTGCCTCCCTCGTGGTGGCCGAGTCGGCAGACGGGGCCACCGAGCCCCCTGCGACTGCGCAGCACGGAGATCCAGCCATCGCGGTGGGTGACTCAGTCATCGTGCACGGGCTGCGCGCGGCGCCGCAGCACAACGGAATGCTTGGAGTGGTCGAGAGCGGGCTGGTCAACGGGCGGATCGCGGTGGCGCTTGCGCCAGACTGTGCCACAAAGCTCAACATCAAGCTAGCCAACGTGCGCCTGGCGTCAGCTCAGTCGGCAGCCTTTGCCGACGCGCCGACCGGGCCGGCGATCCGGCTGCCGTCGCAACGTGCGTCGGAGAGCGACCTGGGCTCGCTCCATGACATGGCTGGCCAGGCCGCGGCGGCGATGCTCAAGGACCCACACCCACGCGACGGGCCAGGCCTCGTTGAATGCCGCGCCGCGATCGCGGCGTGCACTGACGAGCAATCCAAGGCCGACACCATCGGCGACGGCGACCAAAGCTTCGTGAGGGCAGCCATGGAGTCGGACAAGGGGATGCGCCTCAAGCGCGCGCGCAACACGGGTATGGACTACAACTTGTGCAACCTGTCGACGTTTGCGCGCGCGTGCGCGGCGGGCGATCTCGCCACCGTGGAGGAGGCGCTGGCGCTGGTGCGCAGGAAGCCCAAGGCGCTGCGCGAGCTGCTCGAGCGGCGCGAGCTGCTGCTGCGCTTCACGCCGCTGCTCTGCTGCATCGCCGGTGGGCAGCGGATGCAGCCCGTCGATCTCGACCGTCTGCCACCCGACGTGCCGCCGGAGCAGGCGGCTGCGTTGCGTAGGCAGGCAGCCGCGATGCGCACAGCGTCCACCAACGGCCATCGACCCGCGGGCCTTCGCCAGGGCGGCATGCAGCATGTCGCGGTGGCGCGCGTGCTTCTGGATGCGGGCGCCAGCGCCAACGCCAAGGATGTCGCCGGTTTCACGCCCTTCCACCTGAGCTGCGACAAGGACAATGAGACGGCGCTGCAGATTGCGGCGATGCTACCGGCGTACCGCGGCAACCCCAACCTCAAGAATCGCTTCGGGGCGGTGCCGCTGATCGACGCGACGCAGGGGCGGCAGCTTCGCGCGGTGACCGTGCTTGTCGAGGCTGGCGCCGACCCGAGCCTCGTCGACGACTCGTCGACGGCGCTCACGGCTGCCGATCTCGCCAGCGAGGAGTACAATACGCCACCGCCAGAGTTCATCGAGATGATGGCGCGCTCCGGCGAGAGCGCGGCCGCGGCGCGGCGCCAGTGGCGCAGCAGCGGCGTGCAGAACCGGGAGGTCAGCCCGTTCACGCTCGCCGCCACCTTCCCAGACGCGCGGCAGCTCTTCTCTCTCGCCAACATCAAGCTCGCCGCCGACAAGCCGCCGACCTGCTTCGCCGCCGGCTGCGAGCGGCCTGCGCCCAAGTCCTCCTGCGAGCGGTGCCGTCGCGCGTGGTACTGCTCTGCCGCGTGCCAGAAGGAGCACTGGAAGCACGGCGGGCACAAGGAAGAATGCAGCGCGGCGAGCGGCGAGCGCACGCGCTTCCACATCGTCTACGACCACCCAATCGTCGAGCAGCTGCGGCGGCAGGCCCCGCACGGTAGCCCGCGCGAGAAGCGGTTCGAGTTGGACGAGGCGCGCGTCGTCAAGCTGCAGCTGCCTCTCGACCTCGACATGAACGTGGGCGCCGCCCCCACGAACGTGGCGGGCTACGACCGGCTGCGCTCCCGCACCTTCCTCATCCTCAAGGACGGCAACCAGGCCTTCGAGGACATCGTGCACGCGATCCGGACCCACGGCCTCAACGGCGGCGCCAAGGGCTACTTCACTGCGTGGGGTGCGAGTGAAGACGGAGAGGAGCTGGATATAGACGTGCGCTGCATGGCGCCGGCAAAGCCGTTTTGACTGATTTTACTTTTTTGGGGACGATTGTTATAATGTCAACAAGTGAGAGCACCCGGGGGTACTCTAGGCGTAAGAGGTGGGCACGACTTTAGCAGATTTGATCATCGCCCTGGGAGGCCCCACTTTAGCAACTTTGGGGCTGTGTCCACTCTGAAGTCTGATCTCTGTCGTCTGTGTCCGGAGACATGTCCGGCGACACAGTGGACACAGCTGGGACACAGCCTGACACAGGTTCGTCTCGAGGAGGCTGAAAGTTTCGTCGCTCTCGAGGAGGGTGGACCACTTTAGCAGGTTTGGTGCACATCTGCTCCGGGAGCACTTTAGCAGATTTTACCCCAAAGTCGCTCATCGTTTAGCATCCACCATCCGCAGTACTCCCGAGAGCTCACTCAGCTGGCTGGTGTGTGACTAATCTGAAACTGTACTGGAGAATAAGATCCATCTCATGAGTTTCATCTCATGAGTTCCATCTCATGAGTTTCATCTCATGAGTTCCATCTCATGAGTTCCATCTCATGAGTTTCATCTCGGAGCAGCACAAACTCTCTGGAGAATGAGATCCATCTCATAAGATCCATCTCATGGCGCTGGTGAGAGTTGCCTAACGAGTGCGTCTAGCCGCCTTGAGGCGCTCAGCGCATGCAGCAGCCAGCCTGGAGAGCTGCGCGTTCACGCCTGAATCGGCTTCCTAGGCGCATTTGGCGCGCCGCGTGCGTAGAGTGCGGGGCTTTTTTTTAGGGCTAAGATATTGCTCGAGCCCCCCCGACCCCCAGGAGTCCAGGCGACCACAACGAGCGCTTGACGGCATTGGTCGCGCGCGCCGGCTCCCTGGCAGCCTGTGGCAGAGCGGCGTCGTGCGTACCAATTCATTCACCAGGTTGGCGCGAGGCACACGCGCTCTGCGCGACCTGCCGAGCGGCACGGGCTCACGGTTTGTGCTGCTCCGAGAGACGATCCCAACGGTCGCTAAGGCTGGTCCGCACGTTTCTCTCCCTTGAAATTTCTCTCCCTTTTTCCCTCCCTTCTCCGCGCTCGATTGGCAGAGTACGGCGTCCGAGCTGCAAACCGTGGAGTTTGTCGAGAACCTGCCTGAGACCCATGCTGGCGGCGGCGGCATGCAGCTCCTGCCTAGGCCTTGCACCGGCACCCGTGATCAAGTCAGGCGGCCTCTCACTGCGCATGCTAGCTCTCGAGCTCAGACCAGGGCACGAGCGCTACGTGACCCAGGTGAGGGGTGCTGGTCTGCAGGCCAAATGGTCTGCGGCGGCTGTGCTATCGCACACGGGCGGCACCGAGTGGCTGGTGGACGACTCGCGTGTTACACTGGGCACGCCAGATGGCGTCTACGCAGACGTCATGGCCCTGTGCAGCCCTGAGGTTCCCTCAGATCGGGGTGGGCTCGGAGCCGAGCTCGTGAGCAGTCTCGGAGCTGAAGGCAGTCTCGGAGCTGAAGTGCCTCACTGGCCGCCCGAGGTCGTGAGCAGCCTGGAACGCCGTCGCCTCCACGGCTCCGGCACGGTGGCGTTCTGCCCGGAGCACTTCCTCTCCGTGATCGCGTCGTCGCCAATGGACAGCGCCGTGCTCCTGCCACACGCCGAGAGCAGGCTTGGCGTCGCCGGACTGAAGCGCGCCGGGCGCATCTGCCGACGGGCGGCGGAGGCCTTCAAGCGCTGTGAGGCGGAGGCAGCGACGACTCTCGTGGCGAAGACGACGTTCGACGAGTACGGCCGACGCCGAACTTCGACGCCCGCGTCGGCGAACGCGGCATTCCTCGCGACGATGCAGGCCGCCGCGCGTGCCGACGAGCGAGCGTGGAGCCGCTCCGCTCGGGTGGGCCGGCTCGTCGGCGAGTTCGACTCGGGCGAGCTCGCGCACAGCTAGCCCTGCACGCTCACCCTCACTATCCCCACGCCCGCTCTCACGCCCATGCTCGCCCCTCGCCCTCGCCCTCGCCCTCGCCCTCGCCCTCGCCCTCGCCCTCGCCCTCGCCCTCGCCCTCGCCCTCGCCCTCACGCTCACGCTCGGCCTCACCTTCGCCAGGCGAGCTCGCACAGCTGGGTGACTCTGTCCTCGACGGGCTCGAGGCCGCCATGGGACAGGGGCACATCACGGTGCGCAGCCTGCCGAGCCAGTGCACACTCCGCCTGCTCTAGAGAGGACTCGCGCAGCGACGGCAGAGCCACCACTGAGCCCCGAGCCGTGCCCCGGCCATGCCTAGGGCCTGCAGCAGCCTGTACACATGCACTGCGCAGGTGCACTTCCCGCCGGATGCGAGACTGGGGATGGGTTTCGGCCCGCGCGCGCCGTCTCCCGGCGACGAGGGCGACGAGGGCGACGGGGGTGGCATCGGCGCGGAGGTGGGTGAGGTGGATGCGGGCGGCGCGGCGGAGGCGGCCGGTGTGCGGGAGGGCTGCGTCTTTGTGCGCATGCTCGGGCCGACGCTCGAGCTGGCCGAGCTCGGCTTCGGCGAGATTCTTGACGAGATCGACCGAAGGCGCGACGCGGGTGCACCCCTCTCGCTCGTCTTCGACACTGCGGCGCCGATTAAGGGCCTGTACGCAGTCGAGCTGCCCGCCCGCGCCGCCCTCGCCGCCCTCGCCGCCCTCGGCGCGGCCGAGTGCGGTAGCGAGCCCGTGGGATTGGCCGAGGGTGTGGCACCTTCAGGAGGCGAGGCGGAGGCCGAGGTCGAGATCGAGGCTGAGATCGAGGTCGACATCGAGGTGGAGATCGAGGTCGAGATCGAGACGGAGGCCGAGATCGGCGGCGCCGTCCGCGCGCTGCTGCCCGACAGCCTGCTGTGGTGCGAGCGCGCGGCGCGGCTCTTCCTGGGTGACGCGGGCTCGCTCACGTGCTGCCACACTGACCTCGTGCCGCAGCTCGAGATGGCGCACGGCCTGGCGGGTGTCAAGCTGCTCGGCGTCGCGAGCCACACGGCGACGCCGCGGCTGAGCGCGCTGCACGCGGCCGCACCATGCACAGGCGACGACGGCGACGACGACGGCGACGACGACGCCTACGGCGGCGACGGCGGCGACGGCAGCGACGGCGGCGACGGCGGCGACGGCGAATTCGACGAGGCCGGTGCCACGCGCGTACCCACTGACCGACCGCTGCGCGCGGAGGAGGCGGCCTTGCTGCGCGACGGCGAGATGAGCATCGTCGCTCTGCACCCGGGAGACATGCTGGCCTTCTCCTCAGGCGCGCTGCACTTTGCCAGCAACGGCGCCGCAGGGTTCAACGCCGCCCTCTACCACGGCGGCATCAGCGAAGGGGTGCTGCCCCGCCTTCGCTCTGAGGCGACGTTGTCTGCTGGGGGTGGTTCTACACTTGACGAGGGCGGGTATGGTCCTCGTACGGTCCTGCGTGAGATTGAGGTCGACACAAGAGGTTGGTAGAAAATAATCACATTGGGTTGGTCCCACACTAAGTGACTAAGATCTCCTGTGTTAAAAAGTGAACGTTGAGAGGCAAGAGCCTCTCCTCAGGGCGAGCTTGATGGCTCCTTAGACAGGTCTTGGCACCTACTTTTGACAGAACCACACTGTCCCACAACACCCACGCGACCTAGAACCGACACCCGCACCCCCGACATTTCCATCGGCCTTCTGGCCAGCGAGGAAAGCCAAGTGCCTGGCGATCGCTCATGCTGAACGTTGCGGCATCGTCGTGCACTGAGCCGCACACCGTCGGCCGCAGCTCGTCGTGAACCCATGCGTGAACCGCACGAGAGGGTGTCCAAAATGATTAGCAGGCGTCCCGCCGATCGCGCGCACTTGGCCTGCCAAGAGGATAGCTGAGCGTGAGCAACGGTGCCATGTGGTGTGCAGCGCGAAACCCTTGTGACGCGGGTCAAGTGGGTGCGGATAGGGGCAAGATAGGGGGCAAGGATTGGCAGTGCAGAATGAGTAGGTTGTGGGCCTCCCACTCGTCTCACCATTTCTTATTGGTTCGGGGCCTCGGCGCCGACGAGCTCAACTCGATCTTGTCGACCGAAATAGCTTGTCGCCTGCGAGATGTATAGGTTAGGACGCTTCACAAGGCACTCCTTGTGCACCTCCCAGCGTCCGGCGCGCGTCACACCTGCCTATCCGGCAACGGTGCTCGTCACGTTGCCCCGCATCCGGTCAGCTTGAGGAGGGTCATGTGGGGCTGCCGCCGAAGGGTGTGTGACAATCACTGTTCACGTACCAATGCCGTGCCGCTGTGCTCGCGCTGCTTGCTGCGAGTGATCCTTTGTCAAGATCGCTCACGGCCTCCGTCGTTGGCTGCTTCACTTAACAGGAGACTGTGTGGGGGGAAGAACCCAAATCCCAAATGTGTTTTTTTCTCGACCGGCGAGGCTCTATGGTCGGGCATTCTTTTGATAACAAAGTTCAATCCTGAGTTCGATCCTGTCACTGCCCCTCCCGCCCTGTCCCCACCATCCGGACCCCCTGCGTGAGACTCCGCCCACCCCACCCCTCACCATCTGCTCACTGGCAAGACCGGCAGAAGCGAGCAGTCAAATCAAATCGGGTGTGCATATGCATCCCATGTGGCTCCTACAGAGGTCCCAACGGCGCGTCCGAGGGCAGCTCCGAACACCTCCTCGAACACCTCCTCCGCCGCCATCTCACTCAGTACCTGGGTCATAATCGTCTTGTTATACTCGGGCCCGACGGGACGGGCGCTCTTGCGGGCGCCACGGGCGCAGCGGGGGCGTGGGCGGCGGCTTTGGACGGAGGGCCAGCAGTAACCTTGGCTTTCTTGGCTTTCCAATGGTTGGCCCAACGGTCTTCCAGTGATGCTGCGTTCGGCTCCGAAGGAGCGGGTGCCGGAGCGACGGGAATCCTCGAGCTAGCGAGATAGGGAGCAAGCCGCATTGGAGCATACGGCAGAGGCGGCGGCATCCCCGTAGCCGCCCAGTACTGATACACCTGCGAGTGATACTCTTGCCACCTGGGAATCAACATTCGCAAAGTCCGAGGGACGTTGGGGCAAGGTGACGGTCTGCGAAATGGGGGGGCACGCTACAGAAATCGGAGAGCAGGCAAAAGCCAAGCGTGTTCGCCCACAACATGAGGCTTGGGGGTGGCGATATAGGGTGCTGAGAAAAGGGCAGCCGTACCGCGTTTCACACATGCTGTGTCACTGCTCGCTAACATGCGCGGGAGAGTAGGTGCCCGCGATGAGCATGGCCCTCTCACGCTCGAGGAGCGCGCTCCACTGCAAGCGCAGGGCCCGCTCCATCGCTGCGTTGCGCAGGGCCGCCGGACTCTTAAGACGCCCTTTACGGACTTGCTTCTTGGCAAGCGGCGCGGGAGCCGGCGGCACAGGCGTCGGCGGCAATGCTTGCTGCTTGGGCGGCCCCATGCGTCGCGCAACGAAAGAAAAGGCCCGAGGAAAAACCTGAACGAGGAGAAACGAGCGTTGCAGGTTGCAGGAATAGTGTATTTCGCAAGAACCCGCACTCGCCGCGCGCTCTTTGGGCGGCACGCCGCAGCTGACGGCCTCCGGAGAATCATATCGAGCCTCGCCGGGTGCCTGCGGCCGCCCGGTGCGAACTCGATATCTTCATTCTGCTCGAATGATTCTCTCGGACGTCCTCACTTGCACAGTCCCTCCCTTGCGTGTCGAGTCTTCCTTATTAAAAAACCCTATTCCTCCAGAACCATGGCGACAGGGTTTAGTCACTACTGTCTGAGGCCTTCTGCAGCGCAGCTGCACGACCCCCCTGGGCAGCTGAGGGACTGTATGGGGTTTTGCTAGGCTTTCTGCCATCTTAAAAAAAGCAGTGGCCAGCTGAATCATGGATTGCATGGCGGTAATGCCTCAACCATCAGCAAATCGCTAGGTGTGGGGTAAGGGATCACAGTACTTAAGCCGTAATTGTTTAATCTACAGAATACCCTATACCCTAATAGGGTATACAGCTTTACGGGACCGAGATATGCTAAAGTTTTCCGACATTTTTACGGTTAGTGCGCACACGCACATGGAAGTTTATAAATACTCGAAAGTGCACACACGGACACAACTTATCTATACGGCTTCACTCAATATAGTAACTTCATCTCGGACAGCGCACCACCGACACACAAAGTATACAGTACGCAATGCCAACGCACACACACCAACCACACAGGACAGCACAGCTCGACAAGATACGGTGAGGCTAGTTGCCGGTCCTATTTGACCAAGTCACTGCTGGCTCGACAGATCACCATCAATGATGAGTGCCTTCTTGAGGATAGCGCGCGCCTCGAGCAGCATGCGCGAGTGCTCGGTGGCGGCCTGCGAGCCGAAGTGGCGGTCAGGGTGCACGCGTGCACCTTGCGGATTGCTTTCTTGAACGCCTCGTTGATCGCTGCCTCGGTGGAGGGAAGGGTCTGCAGGCCGAACAGCGCGAGCGACGCGATGGTGGCCTCTTGCTCGGCAACGGGGTCGGCCTCCTCAGCCTCGTCGAGCGGCGGCGCATCCGAGGGTGGCTCTGGGGAGTGCTCCGGCTTATCCCAAAGCGCCAAGATGTTCTGGCGCCGGTTGAAACCTCGATGTGCGTGTACTCTACTTACTATGTTGGAGCCGACGAAGAGGACGATCGCTAAGGACAAGGCGACCGCGAAGGACAAACCGACTCGCTCTTCCGAGCCCAGCGCCACGACAACCAGCACTGCCGAGGTCGATGGCCGCATCGTCTACTTTTCGGTTACGATGACGCCCTTCTGCAAGAAGGGCGAGACCGAGTGTCAGTTGAATTTCCTTAAATTTCGAACCAGGGGTCGCCCACAAGATAAGATAAGAAGGTTAGGTTTCACGCGCTACAAGACTCGCGATGCTACACAATTCCGCGATGTTCATCTACCTTTGGTCACCCTGTCTTGAACACCTGGGTTTAACTCACGGACACTATGCGCCAGATCCCACTCACAGCCCGATGGAGACACCACGTAATTCAACCAGAATTCAACGGGTCAACGAGCGAGCACAGAGGAGCCCAGACCAGATGCGAGAACTGGGCCGGAAAAGAAGGAAGCCAACGATCGATATTCGATAATCCCAACGATGGCTGTTGTGGTCTTGTGTGTTGTGGAAGACCAAACAAAAAGAGGTGTCAGGTGGCTGTTTTTTTGTGCGGGAGGACCTGAGTTGGAGGCAGGTAGGTACTCAAATTGTCATTTTGCGCCAGAGTCCGTTTTATTTACCATGAAGCAAAAGGACTTTTCCTTTTCTTGCCTTCCTTTTCGGTTGCTTCGGCACGCTTCCGCACGCTTCCGCACGGATTCGAACCCCTGACTGACCTCGCTCGCCTTCTGAGACGCAGTGCGCCACCAACTGAGCTAATTGCCCTCATATGGTACTTAAATAGAGGTAGGTAGGTGGTGGTTGGTTACTTTGAGACGACTTTTCTCCTTTTCTGAACTCAGGTCCTGGGAAGATTTAAAAACCGCCACTTAATAAAGGGCTGAAAGGATCCCTGTGATAGAGTACTCGTACATCGTTTGCGCCACGATTTACAGAGACCCCTTTCATACCTCTATATGTTAGGTCTTCCATTGGGCATGAGCATGGCAGTGCATGACACGTAAGGGCGTGTAGTAAACAGTTGACTACCCCAGATAGCATATTGGTCTTACCCACGCATTTTCTGGTTGGTACCATGCTGATCACCGGCTCCGGTTTCCCAGCCTCTGCGGACGGGCACGGCGTAGTGGCGGGCCAAAGCTGGTGCGCCCGACCCGGCAGCCCCCCTGCGCACTGCACTGCACCCGGCAGCGACTGCGCCCGGCCTCTCCT
>Ga0209302_10001946_pt1 | contig 12108 bp, 10 predicted proteins | sample ArcOceMetagenome_2_FD_187445 | JGI IMG/M metagenome (GOLD analysis project Ga0209302, IMG submission 187445) | Marine eukaryotic phytoplankton communities from Arctic Ocean - Arctic Ocean ARC135M Metagenome (SPAdes) (version 2) | ecosystem: Environmental > Aquatic > Marine > Oceanic | place... | reverse complement strand
GTAAGTCCCCCAAGTCGTCAACCTGAGCAATGATTCGATCGGACATAATCTTATATCTGCTGCGTACTACCGTCTCAACATTGGGTTCCGCCCACTGTTCAGACTGCCAAGTCCAATCAGATGACCTGGTGTCAAGAGTACCAATATAATCACTTGGCCAAGGGAAAATAAAGTTAGGGTTAATACTACCGTTTTTACCTTTGGCCGTTCCGGTCCAGCTGCCATCCCCCGAGAAAAATGCCTGTAATGTTGAGGCCATAGGAGCGAACGTCTCGAGCTGAGTAAACCGGTCCGGAATATTTCCCGACCAAATAGAGGCCGCCGAAAAACTATTGTTGATACTGGAGCCTTCCCCTGATATTGCCAATGCCGTAAGGGCCACATCGCCACCTTGCGAATATCCAGTGAGGTTGATGGCGCTAAGGTTAGCTTTGGGTGTTAAGTTTTTATTTCCAGCCCATTTCGTCCAATCGATGCTATTTAGGAAAGATAGGCCTTCCAGTAGGTTTAGTAAATCGATTGCATAAAATGTTGGTGACAGATAACTGGCATTGTCCCAGCTTTGCATGACGTCAAAACCGTCTGCCTTAATACCATCAACAGTTCCATGACCTAGATATCCTGGAGTAATCACTATAAATCCAGCATCCACATAGCCATTAATAAGCTCTCCTGCTAGTGATGTTAAATCATAACCGAAATTATAATTTAGGGCTTTTTCTTGGCCAACCCAGCCATGAGCAAATATTATTACTGGATAGCCTTTGGCTGGCATGTCGGTTGATGGTATATCTAGACGCGCATAGACTAATCTTTGGTCTGACTGATAGCTTACGACATAGCTGTTAAAGGGTGCGGTACCATCACTGGCGTAGAAGCGATCATATTCGCTAAGCCTGTCACTCATGTTCATTTTTTTAATCAAGCTAGGGCTAGATTGGTATTGACGGCTTCTAAGTGCGGCAATACTGAGACTGTCTAGCGAGCTTATGCAACTGACAGCGGTCGGGGCACATAGAGCATAGATGCTGGGGCTGATAAGCGTACTTACCAAAAGGAAAAAAAGGACACGTGGCATAGGGCTCAGTCTTTTTTGGGTAGAATTTTGAGTATCTAATCTGCCGGTAGTTGGATTCAAGTAAGTGCCGTTTAGCGAAACAAAATATTCGATGTCTATAGCCTATCGGTACCTCACAATGAAACGATATCTTTAGTAAAACCTGTCTTAGGCTTAATTGCCTAGTGCGGTTAACTCACTAACGCAAAGTCTCTGAGTTATGAGCACCGCGCCAGAAAAGTCATTGTCTTCGGCAAAAGCTCCTGGAAATGCAATACACCTAATACCCGCTGCTAATGCAGCGCGCATACTGATTCGCGTGTCTTCTATGGTAATACAATGTTGCGCCTCTAGCTGAAGCTCAGATAGGGCTTTGATATATATTTCAGGATTGGGTTTCGTGTTAGAAGCGATTTTATCGTTACCAATGAAATTAAAATCACTCCGGTTTAACTGGTTAGCGACGGCAAAAAAAACGGCATCAATATTAGCTTCTGAAGTAGTGGTTACGAAGCCCAGTCGTAAGCGATTATCTAGTGCATGACGAATAATGTCCGCTACGCCAGGACGCAGCAAGATTGTCTCATTGGCCATTAAGCGATCGAATATTATTGTTTTTTGCTGATGCAACTGTTCCGCGTCTACCTCACTACCCCGTTGAGTCGCGAAGTCTTGAATCCGCTCACAGCCTCCAGATTTAGTGAGTAGGCGCCGGTATTTTTCTGCATTCCAATTCCAGTCAAGCCCAGCCTCAGCAAAGGCTTGGTTAAACGCGCGGCGTTGAAGCTCAGATGTTTCAACCAGCGTACCAATCGAACCAAAGAGTATAGCCTTGTAATCCATCATTACATCCTTATTTAGCAGCACACCCTTAGCATGTATCGGAGGGCAGTGATGCACATCAATCTTTGTGCTGTGAAAGCTTTACGGGTTCCCATATCTAATTAGCAACCATAGTGATCAATTAATGTAGATGGCAGACCAGAGTTATTTTGCGCATAACCTGACACTAGATTAACTGGTTAAATAAATACAAGCCGGCAATCGAGCCGACAAAAAACAGCAGTAACCAATAGCTTTGCTTATCGATTCGTCCGGGAACGAGAAACCATCCGTTGTCGGTTTCGGGGAGATTGTTGTCTGCAAAATATTTTTTCTGCCCCTGAATACTGTACCTTGAGTGCTCAGTCTGGCGTCCATCGATCATTAAACTAGCGCTAATAGACACTGTTATATTAACAATGCCTCCAATAGCGCAGTACCAGGGCCAAGCGATGTCGGTATTAGTGGCAACCCACCAGAGAACGACAAAACCCATTACTACGCCTGTCAGCAGACCTTTCTCAGTAGTATGTTTGGAGAAAAAACCAAGACCAAACATTGCTAATTTAGCGCCTACAAAATACGAACCTACCTTACTCAGCGTCTCTAGCACGGAGCCGCTGCTTTTAGTGTACATAAAGGCTGGAATGATAATAGCTAGAGCCCAGAAAACCGTAAATAGTCGCGAGACTAAAAGATAATGCTCTTGGTTAGCGTCGTTTTTTACGTACTTTTGGTAGAAGTCGATGGTTGTTACAGTCGACATAGAATTAAACGCAGAGTCGAGGCTAGACATGGATGCAGCTATTACTGCCGCGGCAATAATTCCCATTAGACCTGGAATAGCTAACGTTGAGGCGAATTGCAGAATGATTGTGTTGCCATTCTCAAATTCACGACCACCGTAGTAACTGTAAAACAGAATACCAAGTAGGAAAAACAGAAAATATATAAAGATGGCGAGATATCCCATCATTAAGAAAGATTTTTTTGCATCGCCAATATTCTTTGACGCTAAGGTACGTTGCACCATCATTTGGTTAGCGCCATATACGGTTATATGGAATAGAGCCATTGCAATGACGCCTGTCCAAACTGTGCTCACTTGAGTTGGATCGAAACTAAAGTTAAAAGGATCTGTTTTACCCTCAGACTTTAGTAACGCAAGCGTTTCGCCCAAAGGAAGGCTGAGATTGTTGATTAGAGAGACCGTAATGATCAGTGCACCAACTAACAATATAAATGCCTGAATAACGTCTGTCCAAATCACAGCGGCCAATCCGCCCATTATGGTGTAAATGAGTGCGATAACCGTAATGATGATGATGGCGTAAACGACGGGCATGCCAGTAATGAATTCAAGCACGAGTGCTGTTGCATACAATATGGCCGCGGAGGTTAGGCACTGAGACACTAAGAAAATAATAGCAATAACACTTCGAGATGTTGCGCCAAAGCGTCGCTCTAAATAGTCGTATATTGACGCAACACCACTGTTAAAGAAAAAGGGTAGAAAAAAGGCAATAACGATAAAAATAACGATCGGATAATTGAGGTGAATGGCAATAACACTCAATCCCTCCGTGTACGACCAGGCAGGGCCACCAAGAAAGGACAGGGCACTTACGTAGGAAGCTACAACCGAGACACCAATCGCCCACCAGGGGATATTTCGTTGACCAACAAAAAAATCATCTGCACTAGTAACTTTTTTGCTAAGAACCGCTCCCAGGACGATATTACCTACCAAATAGATCCCTAATATTGACCAATTAATCAGACCGAATGCTTGTAGTTCCATGTCTCTTCTTCTTTTTAGGTATATTTAGTCGTCTACACTCAATCTTGCTCGATATATTTGAACTAAAAGAGATAGTTCATCAAATACAGTCCATTCCTCCGTGATTAGGCCGTCGATGACCCTGTATTGACTCTCACCGAGAAGAAGTAAAGGGGTTCCGGTTGGCTCGCCGTAGAGCCCCGGCCCACCATGATTTCCTGCTATGGTCCATCGAACAGCAACGTCTGTACCTCCCTTGTCGTTCTTAATGGAACAACAATAATCATAAGAGAACTTTAATTGTGTGATGGTCCCAATTAATTGCGCATAAAAAGCAGTAATTTCCTGGTGCCCTTTTAATGTTTGGTTTCTGGAGCCATGGAGTAGGGCATCTTCGGAGTAGCTTTGAAAAACGTCCCCTATTAACCGAGCATTCCAAACATTTTGCATCAAGGCTTTGATGAATCCTTCCGAATCCTTAGAACTACATCCTGAAAAAGCGTGTCTCTCATGAGTCACCTGGCTAGATACACGATTCAGTTCAGACTGATACCAGTCCTCGAGTCTTTTTTGTGGTGGTTCAGATGCTTTTTGTGCAGCGATTTCGTGAACATCGAAGCCAAGTTGCTCAGTGAGAGCATAATTGTCGCGGACCAACCACTCTTCGATGATTTTATTATCTTTAACTATACAGTGAGCTATCACAAAAAAGGTCGCCTGATTACCTGTTGCAGGCCCCATGTCACTGCTACCCAGATTGGTCATCGACGTTTTAATAAGGTGAGAAGTATGAAATCCATCAGTATCATTGCCACCCCAGATTATATTCTCTGCTCCTAGGGTTCTATCGGGAAAGCTGGCTAAGGTAATAAGAGTATTTTGGGTAACTTCTTCTGCACCTATAGTAATCCCTGCCATTGTATAGACCGGGCAGTCATCGGAATAATAATCATAGCAGAGACCTATTTGCTTACCTTCCCAAATACGGTAGGTAATCCGTAAAATATAGTCAACGATATCCGTAAATTCATTATCGAAGCCTACCATACCGACGCCCTTAGTCCTGGAGCCTCTAGGAGCGCTATCATAGTGATCTTGCATTCTGTCCATTGTGAATTAGCCCTAAGTTATAGTCGTCACTAAATTATATTGTCAGTCAAATATCGCTGAACTAGGATTATCGCCACCACGCACAATGACTACGTCTACTGGCTCATTACTCGCATTCGAAAAGCCCCTAGACAACCCAATTGGACAGGTAAATAAATCACCAGCACCAAGAGTGAATGCGCCCTTGTCAGAGGTGATTGTTAGAATGCCGCGATGCACAAACAAAACTTCTGGCTCCTGCCGGCTATGTTTTGCGATCATTGCGCCGCAGTCAAGCTTTAATCGTCGTAGTTGAAAGTTATGGGGCCGGCTCATCTTACCTTTTGGCATTCTCTCCGTATTACTTTCGGAGCCAATAACCGCATATTCGTAGGCGCCTTGTTCATGAGTCAAGCCTCCGGCATCTATGCTTGCGTATTCAGTATTGCGTTTTATGTTTTTTTCCATATCTTCCAGCGTTAATTTCCCAAAAGCGTCTAGCTCTTTTCCTGATACTGGTGTGTAAAGCTCTTGGTCAGCTGAAATCTCTTGGCCCGAATGGGTATCTATTAAGCGCCCATTTTTTAACAAGACTAAACCAAACTGCTTGGCTTTATCAAACACATAGGGTGCCCAAGTAACGCTACCGGGCGTTCCATCTGGAAGATGCCCCAAAACGCTAAGCAGAAATCCATTATCGTCACCGACGTTTTCAAAGCCACGAAACATTTGAGTGGGGATAGATATAGTATCGCCGCTCTTCAGAATAGTTTCGCCATCAGTCCCGTCCTCTCCCCAGGTAAACTTCCACTCACCTCTATGGACTACAAAGACCTCCTCTGTATCGTGGCTATGATGTGAGTTCTTGCAACCTTTGGGTTGGCGTGCCGCGCCCACATCGAAACCATGTGGCTGATTTATATGCACTATTTGATCTGGATTCTCTGCTACGCCAGCCCCAATAAGGCAAAAATTCTCCTTTTTATCGCTTCCTGGCGTTCGAGCGTCAATGAAGGCGGTTCTGCACGGTACTATTTCTGCGTGCCTTAAAATTAGGGAGTTTAGACTATCAATGTCAGATGTTTTGTCCATAGTACTCTTCGTAGAGTTAGTTTAAAAAAATTGTGCAAAAACGATAGTATTGTACTTCGAATGCAAAATCAATATACGGTATATCTAAAAATTGTTAAACAAAACCTCGCACATGGTGGTTTATTCTTAAAGACTAGACGCAATAACAATCAAAGATATTAGGGTTGCCTGAGTTCATGGCGATGATTGGTGGCCTCTATTATTGACGGCCATAATGTGTCGAAAGAATGTAATATCCCGATCTATTGCCAAACGTAAGTTATCATCAGTAAAGAGATGGCTATCACTCGAATATGAGTAAAGGATGTTTGGTTTGCTGAGCTGAGTGAGCTGAGTGGCTATTGTCACCGAGCCGCCAAAGAGCGTTGTCTGGTCTCCCTCTGCATGATGGATATTTAGAGGACTATTGATTAATTTAAGTTGACTGACTATGGGTATCAAGCCTGTATCGCTAATGCCTGACTCCGTTGGAAGTTGGGTAGACCAGATACTTGCTCCACTAAGTTTGTCACCAAGAAGCCCCGCAACAAGAAGTGTTACTTGACCTCCCATAGAATGCCCGAGCATAAATAAATGGCTTTTGTCGATATTATTAATACTGTCTAAGGCATTAACGACACCTAATACGTCTCGCGCATACCAGCGAGCCGAGGTTTCTTGGAGCGTAAACTCGATGCCTGCAGAATCGTTATGGCCGCGATAGTCCGGGACAACTACCAAAAAGCCATGGCGTGCAAGCGACTGAGGTATTTGGCGGTAATAGTCGCCAGGACGATCACTGATGCCATCTATAGAGCGACGGCCATTCATAAATGGTTCTGGATGGAATCCATGGTTAAAAATAATTACCGGCCAACCCGCTAAAGGCATACCCTGTTCTGGCTTCAGCAAGAGAGCGTATTGAGATAGTCCGTCTACACTTATTTGACCCACTTGGCTAATCAGCCCTATTAAACTTTTCGCAAGGGGATTTTCTTTTAGCGTTACGAATTCAGTATTAGAAATAGGCGATAGCTCGCTATGGTCTTTAGTATTTGTAGGCTCAGCCAGTAAGCCGATATTAAAAACCATGAAACAGACTATAAGAACTTTTCGGTTATCCATAAATTCTTCCGTTATGTCGCTAAAAATAATGATTTCAAGTTTGACGCCACAAGATATCTACTTTGGGTGTTGGTCGCAAGAAATGACAATGGATTCTAATTTCAGGGCATCTCGATGTATTCTTTCATAAAAATTCGATTTTGTGTGCATTCGCAGTCTAAGTAGTAAGCTCTTTAAGAACTTTTCCGGTAGGAGATAGTTGGGTAGCTGCTTTAAGTATGTCCCCTGAGCTTAAAACCCAAGTTTATGCCCTTTGTTAGAGAGATCACCCTGAAAAATACGATAATAAAGCGCTACAAACTGGCCTATGCGATGGCGATGTCATCGTTACCCGTTACCCGTTACCCGTTACCCGTTACCCGTTTACAGATGACGCTAGCGATAGTTAACTGTTGTGCATTAGGGCTCTTCGCCATTTTGAATAGGGGCTCTTTGAGAATCCATGTTTTCCCACCCATGACCACCGAATGGGTCAACCCCCAGTTGCTGCAGTATCGATGGAAAATCAACCATGACCCAGTTATCAACAATTTTCCCATCGACCACTTTCCAAAAATCCATATAGCGAATTTCAATTTTTCTCTGAGTTGCTGGGATCCCCATAAAGTTACCAGAATGCACCGCCTCTTGGCGACCAAATGCAGAACACCATTCACCCTCGGTTACTCTTGCTTCGTCGACACACACTTTGTCGGAAAAAGCGTCTTGAAATGGGCGCTGCCAATTTTCTTGAAATTCACTTAAGCCAACTTTATGACCACAGCCAGCATTTCCTATCCAGCGAAATGATTTACTAAAAAATCTGTCCATGCGGTCAATATCGTGATCATTAAGCCCATCCACCATGGCATCAATGACCGCTAAAGTTTCTGCAGTTTTACTTAGGTCATTGTTGGCTGTCAGTTGGGCCTGAGAGGGTCTAGATCCTTCCATAGTTGACGTCTTCACAGTAGGAGTTTAAGAGGTTATATTTTTACAGCGCTCAAGGATATCTATGCCTTGCTGCTTAAGCCACCAGGGCAAATCAATAATGACCCAGTTCTCAGCGAGTTTGTCACCGTCGCGTCGATAGACATCGACGACACGCATATCTACTCGGCAGTCATTCCCCGGCAGTCCAAGAAATCCGCCGATTGGAGTATGGGTTAGATTAGGCCAACCAAAAAAGCAGGCATAGTTACCCTCGGCATAGCGACAAATATGACCATTATAAACTTTATCTTTTAGACCCTCCCTAAAGGGGAAGCTATGCTGTTCCTGATAACGACGAATAGTATAGGTAGATCCAATACCCGCAGGCCCATACCAGTTCATATCTGGGTGCCATGATCGTTCCAATAATTCCGGGGAAGGATTTTCTCCCGAATGATTCAGCTCATCTAGATCGGCAATCATTTGATTGAGCACTGCCATAGTCTTTTCAGATTCCCGTTCCGGTTGCTTGGAGATCTGAATCCCATCATGGGTGCGAGGGCCTGGTATGGTCATCGACACACCAGTCTGCATCGGTAGTGGATTAATACCAGCTTGGTGCATAACATCAATAATGTCACAGAAAAAGCTACTGCGAATAATCTTGCCGTCTTTTACATTGTGGAATTCTGCATAGCGTAAGTAAGCCATCTTTCCAGTGGCTGGGATACCGAGCCAATCGTTATCGAAGAGACCTTGAAAGTGACCCATACTAGTCACCCACTGGGTACCATCGACTTCATTAGTACCCGCTATAAATACATCCTGACGCCGCCTGACTGGGGACCAAGCACTGAGAAATGGTATCCAGAATGCCTCAGCCACATCTTTTGCATGCTTTTGTTCCTCAAATGGATATACCCCATACCAGTGATAATCATCGTCAACAAATTGATTAATAGTGTTGGAAATATTTTCTATTGTGGAGTTTTCCAACGCATCAAAGTAGTCAAGGATTAGCTGTTTGTTGGCAGAATGGTTGGTCATAGTGATTAAAGTCCTCTTGCTTGCTGTAGTAAATCAATACCAAATTGATCGAAAAGATCGATCATGTCAACAAAGACCCAGTTTTCGACAAACTTATCATCACGTCGAAGCCAGAAATCCATGCCGTTAAAGTTGATCTGGTTACCTGTAGCTTTTGCGCTAAGATAATCGCCAGTATGCTGTGATGTAACGCCTGCCCAACCTGAAGATCCCACAAAATCACCTTGGGCAAATAAACTATCCAGATCCTGAACTTTGCGGTCTGGGAAACCTGTTAGCCAGTGCTGCTGATGATAGCTTTGGAATTCTTTAAGGCTGAAGCAAGCCCCTATACCGCCAGGACCGTACCAGTTGACATTGCTATGGAAAAAGTCAGCCACGCCCATGCTACTTAGAGCTTCTTTGTCGAAACTATTGAGCCCTTCAAAAAGAAATTTTCGTATCAAAGCCATTGACTCTGCTGTTTTAATCGAGTCTTGATTATCTAGTAAAATCCCGTTGACCCCAGCAGGGCTCGGGTACACAAAATCTGCACCATGGCTAGCGGGCAGGGGGCTTTTATTAATTTGCTGAAGAAAGTCAATAATGTCGAAAAGAGTATACATCTCGATAATTTTCCCTTCTTCCATACGGAAAAACTCCCCCCATCTAAGTTTAATCGCTTGATGGGTCGGTTCAAAGCCCAGCCAAGATTTCGAGAAAATACCATGATAATAGCCAGTTGAGCCTACCCATGATCTTCCGTCGGGACTGCTATCGGCCTTGCCATCGCTAATTCCACCAAACAGCATATGAGTTTCCCGTGATAAGCCCGAAAATGCATCAATAAAAGGCAACCAAAACGAAGAGCACCATTCATCGGCAGTAAAGCAGGACTTAAAGGGTTTGGGTCCATGCCATGCGAAGTGCTTGCCGACTTCTTGAGAGAGTGAAGCTTGCGCTATTTTAGGGTTTTGGAGTGATTCAAATAGACGGGCAATAGTAGTATTGTTATCTGTTGAAACATTCTTCATTTAGTAGTTTCCATCGCCGCAGTGTTTAAGTAGACTGTCAATGTACTTCGAATGCAAAATTAAAGTCAAACACTTTTAAAAGTTAAAATTTCTTTATTGATAATCAAGTATTTGCGTGTTGGAAAAATTATCTTGAAGGCCGCTGTCGGGTCTAGGTAATTACTGGCATGACGTGCCTAATACAGCGAGTGGTTTCCTTTTCCAGTGCTGAACATATTGGGACTATGCTAGAGTGTTTAATGTGGTTTGGATGTTAACGTGCAACTGGCCCGTGAATGGAAGATTTCCCAGTAGAGGTATGGATAATACAATGCGTGATGCTAAGGCAAAATTTATTAAGAGTGAAGGTAAGCGAGCTACCTCCTATGACGTTGCTCGCGTTGCGGGTGTATCACAATCGGCAGTATCTCGTTGCTTTAAGGCGGGAGCCAGCGTATCCGCTAAAACGCGGGCAAAAGTCGATGATGCTGCAAAATTGTTAGACTATCAGCCAAATGCTATTGCCCGCGGCTTAATTTCTGGCCGATCGAATATTGTAGGCGTGCTAATTACGGAGTTAACCAATCTTAATTATCCGCAAGTTCTGTCTGAGTTGAATCGCAAATTTTCAGAAAAAGATATCCATATACTCTTGTTCACCCTTGATAGTGAAAGCGATGTCGATACGGTTTTAGGGAAAGTCTGGCAATATCAAGTGGATGGAATTATTGCTGCAGCTCAATTTACTGAGGTTCAGATAAGCGCGTGCGAAGACCGTGGTATTCCCTTGGTATTCTATAATCGCCTCTACCCCCAAAGCAAAGTCTCGTCAGTTTGTTGCGACCATTATGAGGGCGAGCGGGCGTTAGTGGAAGGGCTGCTAAACAGTGGTCGTAAGTCATTTGTAGTCATGAGTGGTTCAGTGGATTCGCCAGTAAGTACAGCCCGAACTCAGGGTGCTGTTGCGCAACTTAAAGGTTCGGATGTTGATATTGTTGAGGTAGAAGGCGACTATAGTTATCAGCGAGCCTGTGCCTTGACGCGCGAGGTGATGAATTCGGCAAAGCATAACCCAGACGCTTTCGTTTGTACCAATGACATTATGGCCATTGGTTGCCTGGATACACTACGTATTGAATACCGTATCTCTGTACCCCAGGATATTTCAGTGGTTGGCTTTGATGGTGTCGAGGCAGCTACTTGGCTAAACTATAACTTAACAACGGTCATACAGCCTTTAGAGCGAATGGTGGCCGCGGCGGTTGAAATGATTTTAGAGCGTATTGAACAACCAGCACTACCAGCGGAGAAGCGTCTTTTTGCGGGTACTGTTAAGTATGGTACAACTGCACAGCTTGACTAATGTTCTGGTAGTGTCATTTTAATTGGAGCGCAGCTAGTGCCGTTACCCTTATTACTTTTACCGGGTTCACTTTGTACCGATCTGCTTTTTCAGGCGCAAATCTCTTTTTTTAAAGGTCATAGAGAGGTGATAGTAGCTAGCTTTTTTAATTGTGATTCAATTGAGGCTATGGCTACCAAGGTACTAAACGAAGCACCAGCAGAGTTTGCATTAGCAGGCCTTTCAATGGGCGGCATTGTGGCCTTTGAAATGTTTAGGCAGGCACCTCAGCGAATTAAGAGAATCGCTTTACTGGACACCAATCCGAGTAGTGAATTACCAGAACGGACTGTTATCCGTCATCAGCAAATCAGCAGCGTTGCTCAGGGCGGTGTTGAAAGTTTGAGGACCTTAGTGAGTCAGCAGATAATGCCGAAATATGCCTTTGACCCAGAACAGCTTTTACAGCTCGAGCCTTTAGTGATGAAAATGGCCTTAGACGTTGGTGCCGATGAGTTCATCAATCAATGGCGCGCATTAGCGAGTAGGGTTGATAGCTGGGGCATACTGAGAGATATTCGCTGCCCTACGCTCATTCTGTGCGGTGGCCATGATGCACTCTGTAATGAAAAACTCCATCGTGATATGGCTCTAGAAATAAAACATGCCAGATTGGAAATTATTGAAGAGGCAGGGCATCTCAGTACTCTTGATGCACCTGAACAGGTGAATAGAGCCCTAGAAGACTGGCTCAATTCGTAATTTTATCTTATAAGAAATAATAATTATGGCTAGTTTTAATCCACACAATAATTTTCGACAAAAACTGTTATCAGGGGAATGTCTGATCGGCACCTTTGTAAAGACTCCA
>Ga0209302_10001945_pt1 | contig 12112 bp, 11 predicted proteins | sample ArcOceMetagenome_2_FD_187445 | JGI IMG/M metagenome (GOLD analysis project Ga0209302, IMG submission 187445) | Marine eukaryotic phytoplankton communities from Arctic Ocean - Arctic Ocean ARC135M Metagenome (SPAdes) (version 2) | ecosystem: Environmental > Aquatic > Marine > Oceanic | place... | reverse complement strand
CTCTGCGCCTCTGCGCCTCTGCGCGAGATCACAGTGCCTACGCCATTGCCCAGCAGCTACATGTTCAACTGCCTATCCCTAAAAATGCCTGTGCCATTCAGGACAATCCAAAAAATCCATACGAATTGCTGTTTTCGCGCAGAGGCGCAGAGTCTAACCACGCCCTAGAGGGAAGATTCAAAGGGACACCAATCAACAACGATCAACGTTCAGCCAACAACCAACAGCGTCCACCCCACAACCGAAAGCTCTGCGCCTCCGCGCCTCTGCGCGAAATAATTCTCTTTGCTCTGCAAGCCTCCCGAACGACCGCTACAGACAGTCCTTAATAAAATCCATGCGAATTGCTTGTTTCCCGCAGAAGCGTAGGGGTGCAGAGACATCAACATCCTCAAAGGAAGTTTAAAAGGAACAGCAACCAACAACCCCTACTTCGCGTTGGCCGCGACCATCTTGTAGAAATCGACGAACAGCGCATCGGCATCGTTTGGACCAGGTGCCGCTTCCGGGTGATACTGCACCGAGAAGACTGGCTTGTCCTTGAGACGCAGGCCCTCGACCGTGTCGTCATTCAAATTAATCTCAGTGACGATCGCGCCCGCCTTCTCCAGCTCTTCGCGCGTCGAAGCAAAGCCATGGTTTTGCGCAGTAATCGAGACCTTGCCAGTCTCGATATTCTTCACTGGCTGATTGCCACCACGGTGCCCGAACTTGAGCTTAAAGGTCTTCGCGCCGATTGCGTGCGTAATGATTTGATGGCCGAGGCAGATACCAAAAATCGGGTAGTGCTCGATCAACTCTTTCACTGTCCTGTGCGCGTAATCGAGTGCACCTGGATCGCCGGGGCCGTTGGACAGGAATACACCGTCGGGATCGAACGCTTTGATCTCATCCGCCGTCGTGGTCGCGGGAAAGACCTGCACATCAAAGCCATGATGCTGCAACTTGCGGTAGATTGAGTACTTTGCACCAAAATCTATCGCAGCCACTTTGTAGCGTTTAGTGGGTGCCGCATCGGAAAGCAACTGCGTACCAGGCACCGTGAACGGAGTGGACTGCAATGCTTCCGGATCCCATTGGTAGGCTTCCTTAGTAGTTACATCCTTGACGAAATCGACGCCAACGAGACCACCAAAGTCCTTGGCACGCTGCACTGCGTCTTCGTCTGAAATATCTTCGGTGCTGATGCATGCCTTCAGCGCCCCAAATACACGGAGCTTTTTAGTGATCGCACGTGTATCCACGCCTTCGATACCCGGAATACCCGCCGCGGCGAGATAGTCCTGGATCGACGTATTACTGCGCCAGTTACTTGAAACTGGGCTGACTTCGCGCACGATGAAGCCCTTGACCTTAGGACCATCGGATTCCACATCGTCTGGGCAAATGCCGTAATTGCCGATCTGCACCGCAGTCATCGTAACAATTTGTGAGAAATAAGAAGGGTCAGTCAGGATCTCCTGATAACCGGTCATGCTAGTGTTAAAACAAGCTTCCCCAACATTTGTTGCCTGCGCCCCAAAAGCGCGGCCACGGAAAATCGTTCCGTCTTCAAATGCAATAATTCCTGTTTGAGTCGTTTTAGCCATCTTAGCGCAGGAGCAAAAAGAGAATTTCGCGCCATGCAAATCAAAAGCGGCGCTTCCTTGCAGATCAGATGTGATTTTTGATCCGCAATCACTCGGAAGCGACTGATTGAGAGGGCCTCGATCGTCAAATCGGGAAGCGTCAGAGTCAGCCCAACACCTCGCGCAGGGTCGCTATCGCCTGATCCGCAGCGTCGAGTTGCACCCAATAAATCATATCGCGGCACTTTTTCTCATTGGTAATCAGCCCCGCTTGACGAAGAATTCGCAAATGGTGCGACGTGGCTGGCTGCGACAACCCGATTCGCTCTGCGATCTTGGATACATTACAGATATTTTCACAGGTTGGCTCGGATGGCAAAATCTTCAGGATCTGCAAGCGCACCGGATCGCCGAGCGCCCACAGCTGCTTGGCAAGCGAATCGAGGGCTAAATCTGTTTTTGGAGTAGGCATTGACTTATTTAAGTATATGAATACGTAGTTCTGTTTAATCAATCAAGCTTTCGCTCGAAATATATTTCAGGCGCAGTGTTTCTACCTACCAACCGCGTTCTTTTATTTGCCCAAACGGGCACCCACAGTTCAACCACCCCTGCGGGACCAGCTCGGCAGACCTCACAGGCCATCGACCCGCGACTCGCGCGTTGAGTCCCACCTTCACACTTTCCTACCTTCCACTTTCTATCTATGTATCCAGACGACTCTCTTTCAAATTGGCATAGCGGCCAAGGCCATTGGCCTGATGTATCACCCGAACTCTGGCAGGACTGGAAGTGGCAGCTCAGAAACCGCATTACTTCCCTAGAACAGCTGGAGCAATACCTCGAACTGACACCCGACGAGCGGGCTGGCTGCATGTTTGCCAAAGACAAACTCGCGCTGGCGATCACACCCTACTTTTTCAACCTGATCGATCCGAACGATCCGAACGACGCTCTGCGACGACAGGTCGTGCCAAATGCTGGCGAAATGAAGACTGCACCCGAGGAGTTGCTCGACCCCGTTGGCGAAGAAAAGACCAAACCAGTCGATGGCATCGTGCATCGCTATCCTGACCGCGTACTGTTTCTAGTGACCGACCGCTGCGCGGCGTACTGTCGCTATTGCACCCGAAGCCGGCTTGTCTCCAACGCGCAAGATTACAATTTTCACCCAGAATTCGAGAGTGGTCTCGAATACATCCGCACGCACACCGAAATTCGCGATGTACTACTCAGCGGCGGCGATCCGCTGCTACTATCCGACAAGAAGATCGACTACCTACTCGGCGAGCTGCGCAAGATTCCACACCTCGAATTCATCCGTATTGGTTCGCGGATTCCGGTATTTTTGCCGCAACGCATCACACCCGCGCTGTGCGAAATCTTCAAAAAACACGGCCCGATCTGGCTCAGCATTCACGTCAACCACCCGAACGAGTGCAGCCACGAACTGCGCGATGCCTGCGAGCGACTGTCCTTCGCGGGCGTGCCGATCGGCAACCAGTCGGTGCTGCTCAAGGATATCAACGACGACGCGGAGATCATGAAGTCGCTGATTCACCGCCTGTTAATGATGCGAGTGCGCCCCTACTATCTGTATCAATGCGACTTGATAACTGGTAGTGCTCACCTCCGAGCCGATGCCCGCAAGGGGATTGAGATCATCCGCGCCCTGCGTGGCCATACAACTGGCTATGCAATTCCACAATTCGTCATCGATGCGCCAGGTGGTGGCGGCAAAATACCAATCAACCCTGAATACGTTAAGGAAGTGACTGATACGGAGATCATTATGCACAATTTCCAAGGCCAAGAGTACCGCTACCCGCTGATCAACTCCGCCGATCACCCAGTCGATAAGCACGCGCCGACCCTCGACCCAATCTTAGTCTAAACAACAAAATCGTCACATCGTCGTAACAATCGTCACAACCCTACCCGTTTTAACATTGCGGTTCGGTGTGCGGCGGCTTTTCTCTGGGCTTTCTCGCTAATCAAACCAGAGACAATTAGATGACTACATTTTTTGCGATTTTCGGCAGCCTTGGGCTCTTCCTCTACGGTATGAAAGTAATGAGCGAGGGCCTGCAGAAGGTCTCTGGCGAAGGACTACGTGCACTCATCCGCAATATGACGCGGAATCGACTTTCTGGCATTATTAGCGGCACGCTCATGACGACACTGGTGCAGTCCTCCAGTGCGACGACCGTGATGATTGTCAGTTTCGTGAATGCACGCCTACTGACTCTAAGGGAGTCGATCGGCATGATCATGGGCGCCAATCTTGGCACCACCACCACATTCTGGATCGTCGCCTTCCTCGGCTTCAAATTCAGCATAACATCGATCGCCCTGCCCTGCGTCGGCATCGGTGTCGCGATGATCTTCTTCAAACGGCCCAAGATCCGTGATACCGGCGAGGCGCTGATTGGCTTCGGCATCCTGTTTCTTGGCCTCAGCTTTCTCAAAGGCTCCGTACCAGACGTTAAGTCAAACCCTGAGATTTTCTCCTTTCTCGCAAACTGGACTGGCCATGGGATGGGCTCGGTCGCGATTTTCTTCGCTTTCGGCGTACTGCTTACTGTGGTGGTACAGTCTTCCTCGGTTGCTGGTGCGATCACACTGACACTGGCCGCCAAGGGCTGGATCGGCTACGAAGACGCCGCGGCGATCGTCCTCGGGGAAAACGTTGGCACCACGATCACTGCCAACCTCGCAGCGATGACTGGCGGCGTCGAAGCCAAGCGTGCTGCCCGTGCTCACTTTCTGTTTAATATGATCGGTGTCGCGTGGATGGTGGTGCTCTTCTATCCTTTCGTCAACATGGTCGATGCCATCACTCCAGGTGATGCAAATGACCCGACCAACACACTCTATCACCTAGCATTTTTCCACTCATTGTTCAACCTCACCAACATCTGTCTGCAGGCTCCTTTTGCAAAACAGCTTGCAATGCTCGCCACCAAGATGGTGCGCGAAAAAGAGGGCTCTCCCGAAGAAGACGAACACATCAATTACCAAGCGTCCAATCTGCCACAAACGGGTGGGATCAATCTCGCCGAAGCAGAACGTGAGATCAAATGCATGGCCGAACTCACTCAAGTGATGTTCCGCGGCTTCAACGAAGTTTACGAAAACCCCGATAAGGACCTGTCCGCCCGCGTCAAGGAGCTTAAAGCAATGGAAGAGCGTAGCGATCGGCTGGCCTTCGACATCACTCAGTATTTGATCTTCTGCACCTCTTCAGAACTCAGCCATGAGCGTCTAAATGAAGTAACCGTGATGCTTCGCGTCGTTTCCGAGCTCGAAGAAATTTGCGACTGTGCCTACAACCTAGTCAGACTTGCGCAGCTAAAATACGACAAGCGCCGCGTACTTCCCGAGGGCACTCAAGAGGCGATCCGCAACTTCAGCGGACCAGTGGACCAGTTTATGAGCTTCTACATTCAGAGCCTCACGCGGAAGGTCACGATGGCCGATATCGAAGTTGCCCAGCAACTCGAAGACACCATCGATGCCTCTCGTAAGAAACTGCGCAAGGAGGCGGTGCGGCGCATGAGTGACCCGGCCAATATTAAGTCTGAGATGATCTACATCGATATCTTGAATAATATCGAAGGTATCGGCGATCACTCGCTCAACATTCTAAAGCTACTCGGTCAGATCGACTAAAGCGCGGGAGGGACGACCTCCGCGTCGTCCGCATTGCAACCAAGCCAGCGGGTTGATCCCGTATGCCCTTGGGTGCGATCTATCCTGGCGTACAGCTCATTGCGGACAATGCGATGCAAACACGCGCGTTCTATATCACCAACGTCCAACTGCCGACTGCCGCTCTCAATTGAGCAAACCATTTGACAATGCCTCTATTGCAGACGAATTAGCACGCGAATGAAGCGACTCATCTCCAACGGCTGCATCCTGTTAGCGGTTCTTTGCGGGCCTGCCGAGCCGTTTTTGCATGCGAGCGACACTAGCCTGCAACAGCCGTTTAGTTCATGGGATCAGTTTTCGTTCAAGATCGATGATACTAAATGCCGTATCGGCATCGCCTCGGTGAAGCTTTCAGTGAGCGAGTTAACCCCCAAAGACGGCAACCTAGTTGCCACCTATACAATCATCGTGCCACTGAAACAGTCAGAGAATGACTCCGGCCTGATCGTGCTTCCCATTGATCTCACAGTCGATCAACTACACGAACACGGCGGCATGCTTCGCGGCAAAGCCCACAGCCTCCAAAAAGGAAAAGCGCCCAATACCATCATTTGCGAAATCGGCCCCAATAACACCAAGAGTATTCAGCTCGAAATCATCACTCGCAAGCGCACCTTGAAGTTCCAGTCACGCTACACCGTGATCGAAGCGAACGACCAGACCTAGACGCCGCACCGGAACCAACGGCCAGCAGGCGAATATCCTGAACGGGCATCGTCTCGATGCCCGCACAACACCAGCGGACATCGCGACGATAGACTGTCGCGCATGAAGATTTGTGGAAACAGAATACGTGAAGCATCTCTCAAAATGGAGCGTATTGGTGAAGTGGTTTCGATCATCCTAAATTGCTTCACCATCTACGCTTTGCTCCGTCAGAAGTCGAAATTCAGAGAGCAGTAGCCAGTCACTAATAATCAGAAACTTGCAGCGAAACCGCCTCTTGCCATTTGGCTTCGCCTTTCGGTTGATTGAAAAGGCTCTCGGGAGGCGAAGCGAGATGTTTTATAACTCATTGCTGTTTAACACTGATCTTTATTATGCCCTTAGGTGCCGACTTCTGGATCCTGACCACTCTTTCTAGGTTCATCAGACTGCGATTACGGATGCTGCTGAAAATCGCTCCGCGTCTCAGAGTGAGATCAATTGCGGAAGCTGCTGATCTGTAGTTTTGCTACGCCATCGACGGCAGACCTCCGTCGCGCGCAGGCGGAAAGGCCGCCGCAAGCGACGACGCCACAAAGACCTCCGTCGCGCGCAGGCGCAGAGGCGCAGAGCTAGCAGGTTGTGGACCTGGACACTTTCCTCAGTTACAGTCCTTTTGTGATATTCCTGTTTTATTTGCCTCAGAAAACTCTGCGCCTCCGCGCCTCTGCGGGAGACTCTATCGTGGGGTGCTTGTTGGTCTTTGGTTCCGTGTAGGGCAAGCGATTCCTTAGCCTTCCAAAATCACAAAACATGACGCGCGCCAGTATATCCCCCAAGAAATAGTCTACGTGTGGAATACGATTCTTGGTACAACGCTGTGTTCGTCGCGAGCCGGTTGAACCCGATGCCCTCGAGTGCGATCCATCTTGGCCCTAAAGCCAGTCGCTGCGAATCCCTCAGCGCTCTCAAGCCTGTTCCTTCACTTGCCCAGAGGGCACTCAATTCAGTCACCCTTCGAATCATTTCATTCGCTACCCTTACGGCGGGGCTCAGAAGCATCTTCGCACTGTCGTGCTTCGTCAGCTCTCTCAGCTCTCAGCTCTCTATCAATTCCCCGGCCCGCGCAAAATCAAGCGCACACCATCGAGCCGCAAGTGCGCCTTAGCGATATGCCGCGTCACATCGGTGATCACATTTTCGGCGATCTTGATCTCCTGCTCACGCACATTCGGGTTCACCTTACGCAGCTCCTTTAAGCGCTTGGCCTCACCATCCAAGCGCGCATGCGCCTCTGTCATCGCGGCCTGCAGTAAGGCCGATTTCTGCTCGCGCGCATGCCCACGTGCCGCTTTTAGCATTTCCGGCACCAAGGCCTGCAGCAATTCAGGATTCTGCTTCAAGCGGAACGCCTCCTCATCGCGCGCGTGTTTGTTGACGAACGCATGAGCGTAATCTTGCGAGCAATCCTGCCCAGCCATATCGACCACGACTCGCACTGGGGTCGGCGGTAAAAAGCGATCTACATGCAGCCGTGCCGGCGCCACGCTCTCGAGCACAAACACCGCCTCAATTAAAATCGGTGGCGCATCCACCGAGTTGCCGGCCCACACCACGATCGAGCTATTGCCCTTCTCTGAGCTCAACACCAAATCGATCGAGCCACGCACCATCGGGTGATCCCAGGTCAAAAATCCGATGTCCTCTCGTCCCAACGCCCGCTTACGGTCACAGGTCACCACCATGCCCTCTTCCGGTAATCCGGGGAAAGAGTCGGTAAACATTTGCCCAGGCGACAGGTGATAGCTGCGATCTTCAATATCTTCGACGGTGACACCGAAGTGATCAAAGATGCGGTTCATAAATTGATCCAGCGTGCGATCGCTATCTTGCACACGAATATGATCCACCAACTCACTGGCTACTTCTTCGCGGAAGGAGTTGAGCGCAATCAAACGGTCCTGCCCCTGACCCAACTTCGCCTCCAGCTCCTTGCGGAAGCTGCGACTGTCCTCAATCAACGCGTCCGCCTGTTTCAAAATCGCCGGATCGCCCTCGTGATACACCGGCCCGAGCGTGCGAATCGCCGCACCAAATTTTTCCAAATACGCATAGCCGCCCTTGAGCGAATGCTCGACACCATCGATGCCTTCATGGTGCCAACGCATCAACAGCTCCGTACAGCTATGCTCCAAGTACGGCAAATGCACCTTAATCGTTTCCGTCTGACCAATACGGTCGAGGCGGCCGATGCGTTGCTCCAATAGTTCTGGATTCAGCGGCAAATCAAACAGCACCAAATGATGCGCAAATTGGAAGTTACGCCCCTCACTGCCGATTTCCGAGCACAGCAATATCCGCGCGCCCTCCGCTTCGGCAAACCACGCCGCATTGCGGTCGCGCTTCACCAGCGTCAGGTCTTCGTGAAACACCGCCGCCTTTACATTGATCTCTTCGCTCAATGCCTCAAAAATTGCCTGCACCTTTTCCTTGGTCCGGCAAATTAACAGCACCTTCTCTTCGCCCAGTTCGCGCAGCAGATCCGCCAGCCATTTAATCCGCGGCCCATGCCGATAGTCCACCGGCGCCTCAGGCTCAGCCGCGGTCGCATCCAAATCAAACTCATGCAATAAGCGCGCCTGGAGCTCCTCCTCTGAAAGCATCTTGCGCGGACTGAGCTTTTGCGGCATCGCCTTGCGCTCTGGAAAACCAGTCAACGAGTCACGCGAATTCCTAAAGATCACACGCCCCGTACCATGCCGATCGACCAACTCGTTCAGCAGCGACTTGCCGTCCTTCAATCGCGTCGCAAATTCGGCATCCGAATATTCCTCAAACACCGCGCGCAAAAATGCACGCTCGTCCTTGGTCAGCTTCGTACCATTCAGCAACTTGCCTGCCACCGCAGCGACTTTCGTATAGCTCGCTTGCTCTTCCTTAAATTTATCCAGATCAGGGTAGCGCTCTGGATCGAGCAGACGCAGGCGCGCAAAGTGCCCCTCGGCGCCGAGCTGTTCGGGCGTCGCCGTCAATAGCAGCAGACCATGGCTCTTGCGGGTCAGCGCCTCGACCAGTTGATACTCCGGGCTCACCACTTCTGGCGTCCATTCGAGGTGGTGGGCCTCATCGACCACCAACATATCCCACTTCGCATCGGTCGCATGCTTGGCCCAGCGCTCGTCTGCTAGCAGCGTGCCGATACTACAGATCACTAACTGCTCCGACATAAACGGGTTCGCTTCCAGCTCGGAATCTAGGATCGACTGACAGCGCTCGGCATCAAACAAATGGAACCACAGATTAAAACGCCGCAGCAATTCGATGAACCACTGGTGCACCAACGACTCCGGCAACACGATCAACATGCGCTCCGCGCGTCCCGTCAAATGCAGGCGATGCAAAATCAAACACGCCTCGATGGTCTTACCCAGCCCCACTTCATCCGCCAACAACACGCGCGGCATGTATCGATTCGCCACTTCTGCGGCGATGTAAAGTTGGTGCGGGATCAAGTCGATCCGGCCACCCGTGAAGCCGGCCACATCCGACTTACGCATCGCATGTTGGCGTGCAATCGTCTCGTAGCGCAGCGCAAAGGCATTGGACTGATCAATCTGTCCGCCGATCAAGCGATCCTCTGGCTTGCTGAAGCTGATGGTATCCGCTAGCTCCGCCTCCGGCACCTCCACGCCACCGCCGACATAGATCAGCAGGCCATCCTCATCACGCACCGACTCGACCAGCACAGTTGCGCCGCTTTGCGAGTGGATCGAATCGCCGACGCGAAACTCGACCCGCTTGATCGGCGCATTGGCCGGTGCATACAAGCGCGCTTCACTAGCTGCGGTAAAAATGAGCCGTATTTGGTGCCGTGAAACCGACTCCAATATGCCGAGCCCGAGTTCTGGTTCTGTCTCGCTGATCCAGCGCTGTCCGATCTTAAAATCTACCATGGCGGGAACGTCGACCAGCGAAGAGCCCTTGTCAAAGGCAAGATTTGAAAACTCGCGCACTGATGAGATCGTGGTGTCGTTGCTTCAACGGCCATCTCAAATTATACGCAGCGAGCGGGCTTGTTTGTTTGAGCCATTGACCGCGATCGGAGTGTGGGCGACTCGCCCACAGACATACTCTGCTGCGGTCAAGAAAGGCGACTCACCCTCGTTCACATTGCATTGCTTTAAAGGCAAAAATCCCAGGGACAGAAAAAAATCCCAAGGACAGGCAAAAACCCCTCAATGGTCGAATCCAGTGTTACCGATGTCCTTGTGTTAACTGTCACCGATGTGCTTGTGTCAGACCAAAAATGGTGAGATCGGGGAACCACAAAGGTAATGACATGAACCTTTTTTAAGCCTTAGCCGTTCGGCGATCCATGGATTCTTGGGAATGCCTCCCTCCTTTATTATGCCCTTGGGTGCAAGTCTGTTCCTTCACTGGCCCAGAGGGCACCCAGTTCAGTCACCCTTCGGTTCACCCCCGACTCATTTCATTCGCTACCCTTACGGCGGGGCTCAGAAGCATCTTCGCACTGTCGTGCTTCGTCAGTGTAGCCGCTTGGATTCGCCTGATGCCATCGCCATGCGGTCTTGATAATCGCTTTTACATCTGAGTATTGAATCTCCCAGCCCAGCTCTTGCTGTGCCTTCGACGAATCCGCATACAGTGCCGGCGGATCGCCCGCGCGCCGCTCATCCTCGACCACTGGCACCTTTAGTCCCGTAACAGATTCAACCGCATCAATAATTTCACGAACCGAACTAGGACGACCCGTGCCCAAATTATAGAAATAACTGGAACCTGGCTGCTCCAACTTATCAAAGACTGCGATATGCGCCCGCGACAGATCATCGACATGCACATAATCACGCAAACACGTGCCATCCGGAGTCGGGTAATCCGTGCCAAAAATTCGAATGTTCTCACGCCGACCAGTCGCCGCATCAATCACCAGCGGAATCAAATGCGTCTCCGGGGAATGGTCTTCGCCAATCGAACCATCCTCCGCCGCACCCGCCGCATTGAAGTAGCGAAACGCCGCGAAGCTTAAACCATAAGCATGCGCAAACGACTTTAGGATATTTTCAACATCCAACTTAGTCTGACCATACGGGTTGATCGGTGCCTGATGAGTCGTTTCTACGATCGGCAAGACATCCGGCTCGCCAAATGTTGCGCAGGTCGACGAGAACACGAACTTCTTCACGCCATTCTCGAGCATGCTTTCCAGTAATCGTAAAGTCGCGACCACATTGTTTTGGTAATACTTCATCGGTTCCTCGACCGACTCCCCGACAAAGGCAAACGCCGCAAAGTGCATCACCAAATCGATCTGCTCATCCCGCAATATCTGCCCGACAGCCAGCCGATCCCCAAGGTCGCATTCATAAAAAGACACCTCCGAGCTGACCGCCTGACGATGGCCGAAGATCAGATTATCCAGCACCACCGGACGATGCCCCGCAGCCTGTAACTGACGCACACAATGACTCCCGATATAACCCGCACCACCAACAACTAATACATTCATAACTATTGACATAGCTCATCCACAGCAGCTGTCCAAATATTAATTCAGTGTTTCAAATGACCGTGGAAGGTAATAAAAAGTGGCCTCGATCGAGAGATCGGGGAACCTAGATAGGAGGTCGGAGACTGGAGCGACATTGTCCACCGCGGGAGGGACGACCTCCGTGTCGTCCGCCTCACTGCCAAGCAGCCGCCGTAGCACGACAGTGCGCAGATGGTAAATCGGCGATATTCCCGAAACGATTGCAGGGTGAGTGCCGCGGGTGCCCTTTGGGCAGTCGGAGCAACAGATCACAGTGCCTACGCCAGTTAACCGCACGACCCCCAGCACGACGTAGTTTTCGCGCGGGGGCGCAGAGTGAACAAATTCATCAAGAAACATCTTCCCCTAAAAAGCTCTTTCATCGCAAAAAGCTCTGCGCCTCTGCGCGGGATTACAGTGCCTACGCCAGTTAACCTCACTACCACCCAGCACTACGTATTGTTCGCGCAGAGGCGCAGGGGCGCAGAGTGAACGCATTCATCAAGAGACATCTTCCTCTAAAAAGCTCTTTCATCGCAAAAAGCTCTGCGCCTCAGCGCCTCTGCGCGAGATCACAGTGCCTACGACAGTTTACCGCACGACCCCCTAGCACGACGTTTTGTTCGCTCAGGGG
>Ga0209302_10001941_pt1 | contig 12120 bp, 6 predicted proteins | sample ArcOceMetagenome_2_FD_187445 | JGI IMG/M metagenome (GOLD analysis project Ga0209302, IMG submission 187445) | Marine eukaryotic phytoplankton communities from Arctic Ocean - Arctic Ocean ARC135M Metagenome (SPAdes) (version 2) | ecosystem: Environmental > Aquatic > Marine > Oceanic | place... | reverse complement strand
GCTCTGTGGCAGGCGGGAGCCAATTCCACTGGCCGCCGGAGGTGTCCGGGTTCTTGCAGCCCATATTGGCACACGGGCCGCGCTTTGGCCCGCGCCCCTCCTCCATAGCCACGGGCCCACGGCGAAGGGGTTGGGCGACGGCGAAGGGGTTCTACCCGACGGCGAAGGGGTTTTCGGCGGGGCGCGAAACCGCCGGTTGCTTCATTTGCATGCAATTGACTCCGCAGCCATCACTAACCTCTAACGAATCGAATTCTGGGGTAAGTTCATGAATCAAGGCTAAATCAAAAAGCTAAATCAAAACTGACTCACACTCTTGGCAATTGTTGTTGTCACCACAGGTTGACCCTATGGCCAGCGCGGCGTATAGGGAGGCTGCGGCCCCACTACTACCTCACTACTACAATAGGGGCTTGCTTGCACCATGCTCATGACCATGCTGTGTCCCAGGGACGGGTCGACCACGTGCAAAATCCGACCTCACCCTGAGCGCCGCGACGGGATATGTGTATGCTGGGCTGAGGGCCCACCCCAGACATCTGTACGCTGCTTTTAGTATGTAGACACAGAGACACTTGGCCTAAACCGTTCCTGGTGTAGCGCGCTGTCGCTGTCGTAGTGTCGTTGCTGCCTTAAGCCACGAAGCTTCGTTTGTCGCCGGCGCGGGGTGTCCAGCTCAGACAGCCCTGTCAGTGCGTCTGATCTGGCCGTTGGAATCTCGCCGTTGGCCCAGTCGCCGCGGTGTGCTGGCCTGCTCTGTGCCACAAGTCGCTGCAATCGGGCACGCTCCGTCTGATCGTGGTACGTAAGCCCGTGCGTTCGATTGAACTGAATGGCGCAAGCCGTGGGCGCGTCGAAGCATGAATCGGTTAGCATCAACCAGCGAAAGGCTTTGTATGGCTCAGCAACCCGATGGACCAGAATTTGGTCGATGAAGAGCTCGCGGGTCTGGTGGGAGCCGTGCTGCGGGTCACGGAAGCTCCGCATGTCGACTGGCGAGATGCCACTTGCATTGGCAAGCACACCCATAAACGCGTCTTCGACCGGAAAGCGGCGGTTGCGACGACGATCGTACTGACTGATGATCAGGGAGGCTGTTTCGTTGCCCAAGACGTAGCCGCCACCCGCGCAGTACGGCGGATACGTTGGCAGCGGGTAGTCGGCGGGCTCGACGGCCCACTTGGCAAAGTCCGCTGGGAACCAATCCGGATGCCACAGGTCGTGACGCGAGAAGTTGGCTCGGACCACTTGCGCGGACGGAACCACGCGGCCAGCATAGAGGCGGGCTAGGGGCTTACGCTTGACCCTTGGCGGCGGGTCAGCCACGAGCCACTGCCACAGGCGGCCCACGTGAACGATGCTATCGTCGTCTGTCTTGAGGAGCAAGTCAAAAGATGTGTGCACCAGAGCCCAACGCAGTGCCTCCATAGTCTTGAAGATGAGACTACCGTACCCTTCACGCACCGCACGGAGCGTGACGGTGTCGCCCACGATACGACCGAGCGGCGAGTCGTCCGACTCCTGCTGTTGGCTCACCGTCCGTCGTCGTCCAAGGACATAGAGATACCGCCATGGCACCAACTTGCTACTGTGGTGCGCCGTGTGCCACGGAAACCTGAGCCACGTGGCGCGCTGCCATTCACGACGGCGTGTGTTGCGCCGCTCGGTCAGAATCAGAACAAGCAGTGACACGTGGCAAGGCGTCGAGGCGTCGTCTCGGCGCTGCGCAGGAAACCGATGCGCCGGGTGGATGGCCCTCGAAACCAGAGGCAAATTGACGACCGAGCGGTCGCTTCTGCTCCAATGCATGGCGTTGCATTTTGCACCGTCGTACGCGAACTGTAACTGCCAGTCTGGCACGCAGTACGTGCGTGTGTCACAGCGCCACTCCATGTACGGCGTTCTGAATCGCGTGAGCTCCGGGAAGTCCTTGCACAGAAACTGCGCAAACCGCCCCTCCTTGTTGACGAGGCTGTGCTCACGGTACTCGTTGTCGCGGGTGGTGTTATGCAGCACGCTCACGTCGTCGCAGGCCAGCACAAGCTGCTCGTTAAGAAAGAGCTGGTAGAAGAAGCTTTCCCTCCCAAACATCTTCTGTCGTGAATCCCAGCCGAATTGCTGCAGGATCCTCGTGCGTGCCACAAAGTACTCGTCTGCGACCATATGCACGCGCTGACAGCCATTGACGTCGGGCACGGCGTGCGCCCTCACGTCTGCGCCACCCTCACTAGCCTCAAATCGCAGCCTGCGGTTCATCGTGTCGCCTGAACGCATGTCCACGGTGCTGCCGCCGGCTATGGCAGTAGCTGGGCGCTTCTTGAGCGCGGCTAGCAGTGCTGGTAGCGGTACATTGCTCTGGAACTGCACGTCATCGTCCATCACCGCGACAAACTCGGTCTTAGTGGCGCGAACCAGTGCGTTGCGTCCATACGACAGGCCAGCAGCAGCCGGGAGAGGCATGTATTGAGCCGCGTGCGCCCGCAGCACGTCGTGGTCAGGCTGGCCACCGTCGTCGGCGACCAGGATCCTGAGCTCTGCTCCGTGGTGAAGCCGGATGGAGCGTAGGAGCTGTGCAAGCAGGGCCCGACGTTGCAAGTAGCTGGACGTGTGCTTGATGCCAATGGTCAACTCACGCGCGTCCATCAACCGCTCACGCGCCGGCTTGGCGCACAACTCCAACGCGAGATCTGTTAGTTTGATGGTAAACGCTTTGGTAGGACGTTGACACACGTGCCTACCAAGCTGCAGCTAGGTAGATTCTAGGCGTGGATCGATCCTACGACTGCGAAGCCGTGAACGCCTAGGCAGAGAGAGGCCTACCTACCTACCTACCTACGCCTAGCTAGACTAACGGTAACTATTTAGTTTGATGGGACTAAGCCGAGGCTAGGTACATCTAGACGTGAATCCTACGACTGCGATAGCCGTGAACGCCTAGGCAGAGGCCTAGGCTAGGTAGTACTGGATGGAGCGAGTGTGTGTGTGTTTTGTTTGTGTGTGGGGAGGGGTACAGTATTTAGTTTTTTTGGCATGTGCATGTGCATGCATGCACGTGCATGTGCATGCATGCGTGTGCATGCATATGCATGTGTGTATTATATGTGTCCGCGAACTATGCACATGCACATGCACATGCCAAACAAAGAACTCGCGAGGCGAGTTTTCCGCGTGCCAAGGCGGCGCGTCGCAAGATGCCTTCCAACTTCTTGCTGTGCATGAACGCCGTTCGAAATCTGCTCGTGCGCGCGTACGCTCCGATCGCTTGCATGGTGAAACCATTCGTGGCGCCGAAGGCAGACCACAAGAAGCTAGATCAGACGAGCGTGCTGGCCCTGGACCCAAGCTGGAGCGATAGCGAGGCGTTTGCTCAGGCCGCGGCGCTGGTGCAGGAGCGGGGCGGTGGGCTTCCAAACGCCACGCGCCTGGGGCTATACGCGCTGTACAAGCAGGCGCTTTCGGGCGACGCGCCGACGGACCCTCCTTCGGCCGCCTCGTGGGATGTGGCGGCCAGCATGAAGCATCGGGCGTGGGTGGGCGTGAGCGGGATGCCGAAAGAGGAGGCGACGCGGCTGTACACGCGCACGACGTTTGCAGAGCTGGGCGAGGGCGCCGGTGGTGGTGATCGGCCGGTGGAAGGCGACGAGTCAGTCTTTGACGACCTGCCGTCGGACTTTGCCACGGGCGGCGCGGTGCAGAGTCGCATGGCGTACGAGAGCCCCGCAGGCGACGAAGATGAGATGCTGCCGCTGCACAAGGCCGTGCAGCGTGGCGACGTGCACCAGTGCCGCATGCTCATCGACGAGGCGGGGCTCGCCGTAGACGAGGCCGACGACGACGGCCACACGGCCCTGCACTGGGCATGCGACGCCGGGCACATGGAGGTGGCCCGCTGTCTGCTCGAGTACGGTGCGGCACCCGACGCGCAGAACGTCGACGGCAGCACGCCGATGCACATGGCGTGCGTGTGCGAGCACCACGAGCTCGCGCGCCTGCTGCTCGAGCGCGGCGCCGACGTCGGCCTCAGGGACGGCGACGGGCAGAGCCCAGCCGACCTCGCGCCCGCCGCGATGGTGGAGGCGCTGCAGCTCAAATGAGCACCCTGCGGGTTGGTGTTTTGGTCGTATTCACACTGGGCCGAGAACCATACCACACTCGCGGTGCACGGAAGACTACCAGCATTTATTAAAGTGTAAAATACTAGCATTTATTAAAGTGTAAAACGCCACAGAGATTAACGACCGCAGAGTGAGCGCAGAGTGCAGGAACTTTACGTACGAGGATACACTTTTACCCCCCGGGGTTTGAGTGACCATCGTGCTAGTGGCCGTATGTCGCAGACATATACGGGTGACGTTTTATTTACTGCGCTGTCGGGTTACGCGCGACACACCAGAGGTGCCGACAATTTTGTCGTTAAAGTACCTCGATTATGCCCTCATCAATACGATATCCGTTACTTTATATTCCACTACCCCTTATTTATAAAGTCTTCCAAAGCACGCGCCGCAGTCTGAAGATGCGGCGTTTTCAAAAAATAACGCGCACGTGTTCTCTCTCTCGATTTCATGGCGGTGCGTACCCCAAAACAAAACGCGATATCATATGCACTGTGTGGTAGGATATGTTCTGTTCATGATATGCACATGGAATATTTGAGGCTTACTGTGATATGTCATGAGCGGTTGTAGCGTCTTTGCTTGCGATCTGCACTGCCGCGGCCTTGGCGCGCGCAATGGCGGCCTTGGTGGTGCGGTCCCACGCGTGGCCCTCGTGCCGCTTCACCCTGTCCCGCGCCGCCTGCGCCGCTTGCGAAGCCGCTCGCAGCGCTTGCTGCTGCGCTCGGAGCGCGGCCTGAGCCGCTCCGTGCTGCTTACCACCACCCTGCTTGTGCTTGCCGCTGCCGCCGCCGCCGCCGCCGCCAGAGGGTTGCCGCAGCGGCCGCGGCGGCCGTACGGTCTTCAGTCGAGCCGGACGGGTGGCGGCGATCTCACGCTGGCGCGCCTGTGCACGCCACAGCGCGTGCGGGTCGCGCAGCAGCTCCTGCAAGATGTTGGATGTTGGATGTTGGGTGTAGCATGCACATACATGCACATGCACATGCACATGATGTGCATGTGCATGTGACATGTGCATGTGCATGTGCATGTGCATGTGCATGTGCATGTGCATGTGCATGTGCACGTGGCATGTGCATGTGCATGTGCACGTGGCATGTGCATGTGCATGTCCATGTGCATGTGCATGCAGAAGTAAGATCAAACAAGATGGAATAACAGTCGCGCAGCCGCTCCTCCTGTCGCTCTGGGAAGCGCGGGTTGGGGTCGCGCAGGAGCTCCTCCTCTCGCTGGGATGTGTGGTATGGCAGCTTGTAGCGGCGTGCGATGGGCGCCGTCACCGCGGCAATGGGCAGCGCGGCGACGGCGGACAGCGTGGCGGCGACGTGGCCGCTCCGCAGCACGGCGTCGAGCACCGCGGTGGTGTCGACCGGGGCGGCGGTGCGCGGCGGTGGCTCCGGCTTGTCGAGCAAGGCATACCTGCGCGCGCGCGCGGGGGGGGGGGGGGGGGGGGGGGGGGGGGGGGGGGGGGGGGCGGCGCACGGGGTGGCGGTGCAGTGCCGTGCGCGGCGCGACGGCGCGCGGCGCGGCGCGGCGCACCTTGCGCCGAGCGAATCGACGAGCTGCTTGCGCCGGTCGAACTGGTGCACCACGTGCGCCACCTCGCCCGCCCGGTTGAGCACGCGTCCGTAGCGGTCTCGGTAGAGGTGCTCGGGCCAGCCTATCGTGCTCACCGGACCGAGCTCGGCCGAGCACGCACGCACGCCCACGCCAAGCGCTCCGCTCCACAGCAGCCAGTTGTGGAAAGCCTGGTCGTGCCGCAGGCAGTCGGAGGAATAACGCTTCTCCGACATCTCGCGCCACATCGCAGAGAGGTAGCCACGCACCGCCGCGGCGCTGCCGAGCGTCACACCACTGCACGAGACAGGACGGGGCGGCGTCTGCAGTACCTGTTGGGGGTTGGGGTTGGGGCGAGGTGAGAGTGGAGGTGAGGGCGGGAGGGTAAGGGCTAGAGGGGGCGGCAAGGTGGGCGCAGGTTGCCTGCCGCACTGCCGCCTTGCCGAAGCACGGCAGCACGTGGCCCAGGTTAATGCCCGAGTTGTTGAAGTCCCTGAGGAAGTCCTCCATGAATACGACCAGCGGCCTAGCGGGCTCGTGCGCGATGGAGAACGGGTCGCGCTGGAAGACGACGTCGCGGCAGTCGGCGAGCAGCACGCGCCTGCCAGCGTGCTTCCCGCGCGCGGCCTCGAGGTAGCGCAGCGCGGCCCAGTAGCGCAGCAGCTTCTCCCCCGCGCCGCGGGGCATCTTCGGCCGGCCGAGCGAGAGCGATGGTCGCCAGCCTCGGCCCGCAGCGGCGCGCGCCTCGCCATCGCCACCGGCCTCGTAGCGGACCAGCCTCGGAGTCTTCGGGTCATACGCCACCAGCTCCGCCTGCCAGTCCGACGCGACCGAGCGCAGCACCCCGCTGCCCGTCGCGGTGCTCGGCAGCAGGATCACCAGCGTGCAGTGGGCGCCCGCCTCGCGGAGTGAGCGTGCGAAGCGCACGGCCACACTCGGGCTGAGCGTGCCCAGCATGGTGATGACGACGTCGGAGGTGGTCGAGGCCGGCTGCAGTGGCGGTTGAGGAGGAAGCGGTGGTGGTGGTGACGGCGGCGGTGAAAGGTGCGGCGGTGACAGAAGCGGTGGTGGAGGGGGTGGAGGAGGCGGCGGAGGTGACGGAGGCGGCGGAGGTGGCGGAGGCGGTGGAGGTGGCGGAGGCGGAGGTGGGCCTGGCGGAAGTCGTGTCCTGCTCCAGGTTGGCGGGACCATGCGCAAGAGCACCATGGTTGCGCAAGCACCGAGTAAGGCGCTCGGCCAAGAGGCCACCAGCCCTTCGCCTGGCATAACGCCACGCGCTGATAGGAACCGCGCGCCCAAAATGAGCAACACCGCGCGAGAAGTTTTAGTTTGGGGGTGAATATATCTAGAAAGATTGTATCGTTTAAGGTCGGAGGACCGCTCAGGAGCGGGTGACCGGAGGGCGATGGCGCGGATTGTGCTCGGTGATGTTCTGGCCGAACACGGAGTCGAACTAAGAGGTAGGGCCCGGGTGTCTGGTCGTGGGAGTTTTGGCAGCGGCCGCACCGCTGGCGGCTGGGTATGCCATCGGGGAAGGACGGACATCACCCTGGCTAGAAGCCCCAAGAGCCCGTGGCCGTGCCGGCTCCCCGGACCCGTTACGAGGTACGCGGTGCGGAATCGTGCCGGTGGGCGCCGCGCGCCGGTGCATGCTGGCAAGTTACCGTATCTCCTTATCAGCTCCTTATCTGCTCCTTATCTATCTCCGCCGCTCTTACACACACTCACCCTGCAACATGGCTACCAGGCGCCACTGCTTGAAGTCCACCACGAGTCGAACTGTGCCGCACGAGGAGCTCACGGGCCCGGGGGATCAGTGCGGGGCGGCGATGCAAGAAACGTATCTGTGCTGCGGCCCCGCTTCACGTCCGCGGGGCGACCCTAGCCGCTGCAAGCCCTCAGCACTCTGGCGGCAGCAGCGTGCTGGCGTCGGAGGGGGGGTGCGCTTGCGTGGCCGGCACGTGGAAGGGCGCAGGAGGCGGCAGCTCGGAACTCATGTCGCCGAGCGTGGCGCTACCCGTAGACGCGGTCCCAGCGTCCATCGGCAGCTGCAAGGACAGCGCACGCGGGTTAGGGCTCAAGGCTCAGGGGGGGGGGGGGGGGGGGGGGGGGGGGGGGGGGGGGGGGCATGCGGGGCGCGTGGGCGTGAGGCGAGGGCGGCGCGCACATGGCCGGGCGGCGGCGGTGGCTGCTGCTGCTGCTGCTGCTGCTGCTGCTGCTGCTGCTGCTGCTGCTGCTGCTGTGGCTGCTGCTGTGGCTGCTGCTGCTGCTGCTGCTGCTGCTGCGCTGCTTGCCGGTGCGTTGCCAGCTGCGCATCGACAGTCTGCTGCGCCTGCTGCTGCTGCTGCTGCTGCGTGCTCTCCATCGACGGCGCCATGGCGAAGGGGGTCCCCGGGGCGGTCCACCCTTGCCGCAACCGGTCGGCCATTTGGGATGGCGCCGGGCCGGCGGGCGGCATCTGCGTGGGGTCGTACATGGACTGCTGCATGAAGGAGCCACACGCCATCTCTTCGGGAAGGAGCGTGTGCCGCTGGTGCTGCGGCGGGGCCGCCATCGGCGGGTACTGTGGCGCGCTGCCGCCGCTCGCGCAGGCCATCGACGTCTGCGGCTGTGGCGGCGCGAGCATGTGCGCGGTCGGCGGCAGCGCGGCCGCGGCCTGCTGCTGCTGCTGCTGCGCCTGCCTGGTCGCCGTGTAGTGCGGGTGCTGCACGACGGCCTGGCGCAGCCCCGCCATCTCCTCGACCTCGCCCACGCGCAGGTCGCTGATGGCGCCGCAGCGCAGCTTGTCGACGAGCGCCGTGAGCTCCTCGTCCTTGAACATGGCGTTGGACACGTAGGCGAGCTTGGTGCGCTGGATGAATTGCGGCTGGTTGGCGTCGACGCCGCGCACCTGCAGCTCGTCGCCGTTGATGTGCACGATCTGCGCCGCCACGTAGAGAAAGTAGCGCGAGCCCATGTTGAGCCGCACGAAGAAGTTGGCGTTGCTCTGCATCAGCCCCGGTGCGGCCTGCAGCGTGCGCAGGAAGTCGCGCGTGAGCTGCAGGCCGCGCAGCAGCTCGCACTGCTTCCCCTCGTCGATGTTCGTCAGCATGAGATCCGGCGGATGCTGCTGGCTCATGCCGAAGGGGGAGCTCATGCCCCCCATACCATTGCCCCCCATACCCAGGCTGCCCTCGCCGCCGAAGCCGCCCGACGGTAGCGGGTGGCCGTACTGTGGGTGGTGCTCCCACTGCGCGTCGCCGGGCTGCGCGCCGTACGGGTCGAAGCCGGGCTGCCCGTACTCGTTGGCCGAGAGGCTGCGGAAGGACGGCTGCCCGTACTCGCCACCCGGCGGCTGCTGCTGGTACGGCTGCTGCGGGTCGAAGCCACCGCCGCCGCCGCCGCCGCCGCCGCCGCCGCCGAAGCCGTTCGGATGCTGGTACTCGCCGCCCGAGAGGCCTCGGTACTCGCCGCCCGGCTGCGGGTTGCCGTAGTACTGCTGCGACGCCAGGCGGTTGGCCTCGCCGTAGCCGGCCCCGGCCTCGTAGCTCCTGGCCTCCCGCCCCTTCTTGGCCGGCCGGCCGCCGTCGCCGCCACCCCCCCTGCGCTTGGCGCCGCCGCCGCCGCCGCCGCCGCTTGGCGCCTTGGCCGCCTTGATCGCCGGCCTGACGCTCGGCGGCGCCGACGGCGGGGCCTCCTCCTTTTCATAGACGTTGTACTGGCTGACCTGCGGCGGCTCGACATCGAGACGCTTCCACTCATCCCACTTCTTCGACCAACCCGTGTAGTGCACCTTGACCTTGCCCGCCGCGCAGCTTACAACCGTCGCGTGGCACCACTCGTTGCGCACGTCCCGCGCCCAGCACTCGTCGCCATTCACGTACGCGCCCTCGTACTCGCCCGCGTACTCTCCCTCCTTGCCCCCCGCGTTTTGTCGGTACGGCGGCTGCGGCGGTGGCTTCTTGCGCTCGCGTGGCACGTGCGGCGCATGGTTGTCGCGTATGCTGGTGTCCTCGTCGAGCCGGACGGGCGCGCTCGTGACGGGCCGCGTGTTGTAGGAGCTCGTGCTGGCGCGTTCCCGTTCCCTCTCCTCGCGGCCCACGTAGCCCGCCATGCGCACCTTGACCGCTGGCGTCGCGGACTTCGGCTCCCCAGGCTTTGGCTTGGGTCTGCTATTGGCCGAGGCAGCCGAGGGGGAGGTGGCGGCGCGTGACGCCGCCTCCTTGCCCTTGCGCGCCTCGCGACGCGCCGCGTCCTTGACGGCCCGGGCGGCCTTCTTGGCGGCGCTGCCGACGCCGTCCTTGCCACGCTTCTTGTCGAGCGCGTGGCTCAGCCGCTCCTTGAGCTTGCGCTTGGCCACGGCCGCGGCGCCCTTCTCCGCGGCGCTCTTCTTCGGCTTCGGCTTCGCCGGGGCCGCGCCCGCCTCCTTCTCCACCGCCTTCTTCGGCTTGGGCGGCGCCTTCGTGGCGCTCTCCGCCTTCTTCGGCTTATGTGCCGCCGCCTTGGCACCCTCCGCCTTCGCGGCGCTCTCCTGCTTCTTGCCGCCGGCCTTCCCCGCACCCTCCGCATGCGCGCCCTCCTCGCCCGCATTGGCCTTCTTGGGCTTGGGCGGCATCGCGGGCACGAAGAGCCGCCGCACCTTGCCCGAGTCGATCTTGGCCCACTCGTCCCACTTCTTGCCCCAGCCCGCGTACCGCAGCTTGACGGCGGAGATGTCGTTCTTGGCGACGCGGAAGAAGCGCAGGTCGACCACCTTGGCCTCGCACCACACGTCGCGGCAGTCGAGCGCCACCAGCCGCTCGTCGATGTTGACCCGCTCACCCAACTTGATAACGGCCGAGTTGATGGGCGCGGCCGGCAGACCGCCAGAGGCGGCTCCAGCCTTGGCTTTCTTCTTGGGCGTCTGCTCCTCATCGCTCTGCCTGGACCGCTTGGCTGACGGCGCGACCACCTTTGACGACGAAGCCCGCTCTGCGTTTGATTTGCGTCCCGGCTTTTGCCTCGGCAGCCCCTTCTTGGTGAAGCCATACCTGCCACGCGCCGATCCGGTGGATTGCACCATGGGCTACACGAGGGAGAGGGAGGGAGAGCGGGAGGAGGAGTGCCGGGGGGAAAGGGAGTGGGGCACCCTGAGTCGGGCGCGGCATTGGGCTCGGCATTGGGCTCGGCATCGGGCGCGGCATCGGGCTCGTGCTCGGCACCAGGCTCGGCTTCAGCAGTTGAGGGGGGGGGGGGGGGGGGGCACTCGGCTCTGTAGAGAGGAGGGCAGCGGCCGTGTGGGAGCAGTGGTTGGCGGTGGCTGGCAGTTGCTGGCCAGTGGCTGGCAGTGGCTGGCCAAGGGTTCGTAGGCCTTGGGCGCGGCAAGGCTGGCGAGGAGTGCTGTGGAGGAGTGCTGTGGAGGAGTGCTGGCCCGGCCACGGCCACCGGCAAGCGAGGTCAGGTGAGGTGCGCTGTGAAGTAGGTGGACACTCTTGCGACGGGCGACGCTACTCTTCTTCGTCCTCATCGTCGACGGCTTCTGAAGGGCCCGCCGCCTCGGACGCGGACGCCCTGTCCTTCTTGCCTCCGGACGAGGAGCTCGAGCCCTTCTGCGAACACGTGGCGCGAGCACAGCGGTGAGGGACCGAGGCGGCGAGGGAGTAACGGGAGTAGGGCGACAAGGGCAAGGGAGGGAGAGGCTCAAAGGAGCACCTTCGACTCCTTCTCGGGCGGTTTGGCCGCCTCCTTGGCCGCCTTGGCCTTGGCCTTGGCGTCGATCTTTCGCGGTGGGTTGGTCGCTGGCGGCTCGCTGCGTATGCGGCCAGAGTCGCGCGCCACCCATTCGTCCCACCGTTTCTTCCAACCATCGTAATGCACCCGGTATTGCACCGCGCCGCCGGGCCCGAGCCGCCGCTGCACCACTTGCGCCGGGCACCACGCCATCCGGATGTCCAAGGCACCGCACACGTCGTTGGCATGCAGCTCGGGGCCTTTCTCACCGATCGTGAACTCGTCGGGCTTGCCGCTGGATAGCAATGCGTACTCCGTCTCGTTCTCGTCGACGATCAGACCTTCGACCTCCTTGATGATCGCCTTGAGCGCCTTCCCTGTGGGGTCACTCTTGGTGCTCGCCAGCTTTAAAGCAGCCTCGTTCAATCTCTTGTAGTCGGACGGCTTTTTCCAGTAGTATGCGACGCACCCAGGTGTTAGCATGCTGAGCATTTTCAGCGTTAGGGCCGCAAGCCTCTGCGGATCATTCAGGGCCTCTACCACCTCGCACATCCAAACCTCCCGGTCAAAGCGCCACGAGTCCTGCACATCCTCGTAAGCGATTGACGTCTCGATCGTCAGCAACTTATGTGACAGCGACATTCCGCACGCCCCCCCCCGCCCCAACTTTCGCGGAGCAAGTTTTTCTGGCGCCCACCCACGTGTATCGTCTCGGAGCAAGCTTCTGGCGTCGTGCCCAGACTTGCACGAGTACTAGGGG
>Ga0209302_10001939_pt1 | contig 12122 bp, 11 predicted proteins | sample ArcOceMetagenome_2_FD_187445 | JGI IMG/M metagenome (GOLD analysis project Ga0209302, IMG submission 187445) | Marine eukaryotic phytoplankton communities from Arctic Ocean - Arctic Ocean ARC135M Metagenome (SPAdes) (version 2) | ecosystem: Environmental > Aquatic > Marine > Oceanic | place... | reverse complement strand
CGCGCCCCCAGCTACGAGAGAGAGATAAGAGATAAGATACTGCAGTGAGGTCAAAATATTCACCCCCCCCCCATACCAAGCAATCTGCTGGCGCCTTATCAAGCGGTCGACATAAGTGCGTCGTCAGCTGGCTTAGCGCCGCCCCTGATCGCTGATGCCGCGTCCGCCACCGCCATCGTCGCTGCGCCATCCGCCGCCGTCGCGCTGTCCGCCGACCCCACCACCAGCGCCGCCGATGCTGATGCCGCCGCCGCGCCGGATGCTGAGGCAGTGCTGAAGACGAGACTGCTCAGCAGACCACCGACGCTGTCGGCCCGCTCCGCCTCCGCCTCCGCCTCCCCTCCCTCCATCTCCTCCCCCTCTCCCTCCGCCTCCGCCTCCGTCTCCGCCTCCTCCTCGACGCCGCCCGCCCCGAAGAACCCGCTGCCGCCGCCATGGTACACGCTCGCACCGCCCGCCTCGCTCCGCGCGTCGTAATAGACGCTCGCGCCACCGCCCGCCTCGCTGTGGCGCGCCTCGCTGTAGCTCGTGGCCTCGTAGTACATGCTCGTACCGCCCGCCTCGCTCGGCGCCCCTCGGAGGACGCTGCTGCTGCCCGCCTCATTCTGTGCGTCGAAGTATATACTCGCCGCGCCCTCTGCGCCCTCCTCACCCGCTCCCGCCTCCTGCAGGTGTAAGTGTGGGACGTCAGGCAGGTGGCTGATTGCTTGGCATCCGCCTGAGGCTCGTAGCCCGCCGACTACTTACCACGTACCACGTACCACGTACCACGTACCACGTACCACGTACCACGTACCACGTACCACGCACCACGTACCACGTACCACTTGCCTGCAGCTCGTAGTTGGCCGCCTCAGCCAACCGACGCACCAAGCCTCCGGACGTACGCCCCACATACGCCCCGCTGCTTATCACCCCACCGACCCCGGCGCCGGTGTCCATAGGCCCGTTGACCACGTTACCATGTTGCGCCCCCTCCGCGCCTACCCGCGCCGCCGCGGCCGCCGTCGCCGGTGCCGCAGCAGCCGCCGATGCCGCGGCCATCGTGGCCGGTGCCGCAGTAGCCGCGGCCGCCGTCGCCTTCGCCGTCGCCGGTGCCGGTGCCGGTGCCGTGGCTGCCGTGGCTGCGGAGGGACTGAGCGAGACTCCTCCCGCCTTCGCCGTGCCACTACCGCTGCTGCCACTGCTATCGCCACCGCTGTCGCCACCACCACCACCGCCACCGCTGCTGCCGCCATCGCCCGCGAGTGCCATGTGCCTCCGCAGCGCGCCAGCCCACGCCTGTAGAGGTCGTCGGGCTAGTAACTAGTATGTGAGTGGCAAGAGTAAGTAGTAAGTGGCCCACGCCTGTAGCTGATCGGGCTAGTTACTAGTAGTAGTCGTGTTACTAGTAGTAGTGGTAGAGGTAAGCAGCCAGCTGTGAGTAGTAAGCAGTAAGTAGTCCACGCCTGTAGCTCGTCGGGAGAGTGGCCGCGCAGCTGCACGCGCACACCGCCGCCGCCGCCGCCCACCCCCACCCGCATCCGCCAGCCCCTCGGCGCAAAGGTCATGTCCACGCCCCCGCCCCCTCCCGCACCGCCAGAGGCGGGGGCGGAGGCGGAGGCGGGGCAGATAATCTCGAGCTCTGAGATCGCACCGCCTCCGTTGGCGTGCTCACGCAGGGCGGCACCCCTTAGCGCCACCGAGAGTAGTGGCACGGGTTGCTCGAGGCAGGTGAAGGCGTGCAGCCACCCCTCGCGCGTGAGCACCAGCTGCTGCTCCGTCCAGCTAGACCCCAGCAGGCCCGCCACCCGTCGCTGCAACCAGCCCATCTTCTCGACCTGGGCCATGTTCGGCAGCAGCGGCGCCGCCGGCGCCGCCCCGTCTAGGAAGGGCGCCTTCTGGCGCGTCGCCTGGCAGAAGGCGCCCCAATCGGCCGCTCCGCTCACGGCGCGCGCGGCGGCGGCGGCGTCGGAGGTCGCGTCTGCCGCCGCCGTGAGCCGCCGCTGCATACCCTGCGTGGCGTCGAGCATCACCTTGTGCACGAGCTCCGAGGCCTCGGCCTCGCTCGCCTCGGCGGCATCCCATGCCAGCTGCGCCTCGACGCGCGCCGCGCCACGCACGTCCTCCAACTCTTGCGCGCACGCCTGCAGCTGCAGCTCGGCGACCCACGGGTCGGCGGGGGCGATTGCGCCCTCCGCCGCCGCACGCTCCGCCCGACCGCACACTTTGGCGTAGTCGGCGCGTGCCGCAGCGAGCGCGGCCTCCGCCACGCCGTTGGAGCGCGCGTGCGTGGCCGCCGAGCCGCCTAGGACCTTGGCGCGCTTGGCGTGTCCCGCTGCGATCTGCGCGAGCCGCGGCACGGCCTGGTCGAGGAGCTCGGTGGCGTGCGCGCCAGCCTCGGCAGAGAAGGCCGCCGACATGCGGGTGAGCGCGACGAGCGCCTGGCGCTGCGTGCTCGCGCCTTCGAACGGCTTCGAGAGCAGACCCGAGACCAGCCCGCCCGACGCGCGCAGCATTGCACGGGCGTAAGCGTCCTCGGCGGCCGCGACCTCGCTGAGGAACTCCTTGGCGAGCTGCGCGAAGCGCGCCGAGTGCGTCGCCATGTCGCCGAGCGCGGGCAGCGGCGACGCCATGTTCCGCGCGCGCGTTCGTGGCGTCGTGGAATATTTGCCGTGTGGGCACCTGACCCTAGCGCAGTGCTGCCGATTGTGTCCCTGGTTTTTCTTCACGAGCGCAGGGTCGCGGCCGGGGCGATGGCGAGCGCGATGGCCACGCAAAAGCGGGCCCGCACGATGGCCGAGGACGGCCTAGACATCGACGAAGGCGGCGGCTTCGACGAGGAGGAGGCACAGGCGCTGCGCGACCGCGAGACACGGCGGAGGCAGGAGGCGCTGAAGGCGGTGGAGGACACAACCGCTGCCGCGCAGGCCGAGAAGCCGGTCTTCCTCTCTCGCGCGCAGCGTGAGGCGATGACGCGGGACGAGGATCAAGAGAAGGAGGAGATCACGCAGCTGATGGACGAGGCCGAGAAGGAGCAGCGCCACGCCTACATGCAGAAGGTGCGCGAGTCGATCCAGGAGTCGCGCAACAAGCGGCCCGCGAGCAGGGTCAAACGCCACCAGGGCAGCGCCCGAGTTCGGCACCCGCGCCCACCCGGCCGCTCCTGGTGGCTCCAGGCGGCGCGGCACTCCCTGGAGGGAGCGGCTGGGCCAACGGGCGCCCAGCCACTGCCTCGGGGGCTCGAGCCAGTTGCCTCCTAGCCTAGGGGTTGACCCCTACCCCACCCCCTGATCCCGACCCCGACCCTGACCCTCCGAAGCCGCTGAGCTCACCCCTTTCGGCCCTACAGGCCAGTCCAGTCGTCGCGGCCAGAGCGCGAAGTGCCCAAGACCAAAGAGGAGGTGGGCGCTAACCCTACCCCTACCCCTACCCCTAACCCTTAACCCTGACCCTGACCCTGACCCTGACCCTAGCCCTAACCCTACCCTCAATCCTGACCCTGACCCTAGCCCTAACCCTAGCCCTAACCCCAACCCCAACCCTAACCCCTGAGCCTGAGCCTGAGCCTGAGCCTGAGCCTGAGCCTGAGCCTGAGCCTGAGCCTGGCCCTGGCCCTGAGCCTGGCCCTGGCCCCTACCCTGGCCACTGGCCCTGACCAGGTGGACAAGGACAAGATGAACGAGGAGGTGCGCAACTCGTACCTCGGAGTCAAGAAGAAGAAGAAGAAGGTGCTCAAGATCTCGGAGAAGTTCCGCTTCTCCTTCGACTGGTAAGCTAGTCCCTTGGTCAGTAGTGAGCATGGCCATGGTAAGCACAGCCTTCTCCTTCTCCTTCAGTTGGCGCGCTGCTGCACCCCAGCGTAGTAAGCGGTAGTAAGAGGTAGTAAGAGGGCCACCCAGCTCTCCACCCCCTCCCGCCTCTGCACCCCCCTCCCACCTCACTCCCACTCATCTCGCCGCGACCTCCCAGGCACGCGGACGAGGACACCTCCGCCGACCTCAACCCCATCTACGAGAAGAAGCACGAGGCCCTGCTGCTCTTTGGCCGTGGGCTGCGTGGCGGCATCGACAGGCACACTTGCTCACCCTCACCCTAGCCCTTATGAACCCTAACCCTCACCTCACCCCCAACTCTGACTAGGCGCGAGCAGAAGCACCACGATCTCCCCGCCATCTCCCCGCCATCTCCCCGCCGTCTCCCCGCCTCCCCCCCGCCATGTTGCAGGCGCGAGCAGCTGCAGAAACGGCACGCCATGCTTACCTAGTCATCACCCCTTGCAGGCGCGAGCAGCTGCAGAAGCGGGACACTGTGCTGCGCAACCGCTTCAACGAGGGCGAGAAGGCGGCAGCCTCGCTGCCACCCATGATGGTACCACCCCCGCCAATGGGTGGCCTGCCCGCCCCGCTCTCATCGAGCCTCATGCCGCCGCCGCCGCCGCCCGGAGGTGGCCCGCCGCCGCCGCCGCCCCCCGGCGGCCCGCCGCTGCCGCCGCCACCGCCCCCCGGCGGCCCGCCGCAAGAGGGAGAGGACGAGCCGCCGCCGCCTCCGCCGCCCGACGAGCCGGAGCAGACGGAGAAGGAGCGCTTCGAGGAGCGGCTGCGCATCATGAATAGCAAGTCGTGGGTGGACAAGATGATGAACAAGTACGACGGCGCGCTCAACTACAAGGACAAGCAGATCGCCGACATGGACGCGCGCTACTGCTCTCCAACCACGCCCCCTTCTCACCATGCCACACGCCCCTTATCACCTGCTACACCCCCTTACCAGGCGCGCGACTGGAGAATCTTCCGCGAGGACAACGAGATCGTGACCAAGGGCAACTTGCGCCACCCCGCCACGGGCAAGCAGATCCTGCCCTTCCGTTACTGGCCCGAGTCTCTCATGCCCGAGGAGGTACGCGGCTACACTCACCATGACTGTCACACTCACCATGAGTATACTACTCGGCATGAGTATACTACTCACCATGAGTATACTACTCGACATGAGTATACTACTCAGCACGAGTGTAGTAGTCACCATGAGTATACTTGGAGCGGCCACACTACCCCACCTACCGACTCGCAACTTACCAGGTGCTGGGGGCCATCAAGAAGGCTGGCTATGCCAAGCCCACGGGGGTGCAGATGATGTGCATCCCTCTAGGCCTCGCGTGCAAGGACGTCATCGGCGTCGCCAAGACTGGCTCGGGCAAGACGTGTGCCTTCGTGCTACCCATGCTCGTCTACATTCTCAAGCAGCCACCCATCACTAAGGAGACCGCGGCAGAGGGCCCTCTCGCCCTTATCATGGCACCCACGCGTGAGCTCGTGCAGCAGATCGAGGACGAGACGCGCAAGTTCGCGGGCGAGCTCAAGATTCGAACCTACTCACCCTTACCCCAGCCCCAGCCCCAGCCCCAGTTTCAGCCCCAACCCCAACCCCTACCCTAGCCTGAACCGTAGCCTGAACCGTAGCCCCTTCCCCTGACCACCGACCCCAACCCTAACCCTAACCCTAACCCTAACCCTAACCCTAACCCCAACCCTAACCCCAACCCTAACCCCAACCCCAACCCCAACCCTAAGCCTGAGCTCAGGCGAGCTGAAGATTCGCGTCTATTCTGTGGTGGGCGGGCTGAGCATCGAGGAGCAGTCCTTCATCACCAGCCAGGGCACCGAGGTCATGGTCGCGACGCCCGGCCGCCTCAACGACGCGCTCGATCGTCGGATGATGGTGCTCAACCAGTGCAACTACGTCGTGCTCGACGAGGCCGATCGCATGATCGACATGGGCTTCGAGCCGCAGGTCAAGGCTAGCCCTAACCCTAAGCCTAGGCGTGTTGTAACCATGGCAACACCAGTGACCATGGCAACACCATAACGCACGCCTGCCACCATACCACCATACCAGGTCAAGGCGGTGCTCGAGGCCATGCCCTCGTCCAACCTCAAGCCGCAGGACGAAGCCGTACTCATTGACCTCGACGAGCAACGCTATCGTCAGACGTTCATGTTCTCGGCGACGATGCCGCCGCAGGTCAGCGGCAAGTGGCAGCTACCTTCTACTCCCTGCACCTTTCTCCCTGCATCCTATACCCTGGACCCTGCTTCCTACTCCCTGCTTCCTGGACCCTGCTTCCTGCTAGGTGGAGCGCATCGCCAAGACGTACATGCGTAACCCGGCGGTCGTCTACATCGGCGACCAGGGCTCGAGCAAGGAGAACATCACGCAGGAGGTCTTCGTGCTCAAGGAGAACAAGAAGAAAGATAAGCTCACCGAGATGCTCGCGAGCGGGATGCAGCCGCCCATCATCATCTTCTGTAACGGCAAGCGCGGCTGCGACGTGCTCGGCAAGTCGCTCGACAAGCAGGGCTTCCCCACCGCCGTCATCCACTCGGGCAAGGACCAGGCCACGCGCGAGCAGGCCATCGATGGCTTCAAGAGTGGCGAGTTCGAGATCCTGGTCGCGACCGACATCGCCGGCCGTGGCATCGACATCGAGGGCGTGGCGCACGTGATCAACTACGACATGCCCAAGGACATCGAGTCGTACACGCACCGCATCGGCCGCACCGGCCGCGCCGGCAAGAAGGGCAATGCGGCCACCTTCGTCACCGGCGAGGGCATCGAGGAGAATGTGCTGTGGGACCTCAAGAACATGCTCGAAAAGTGCAAGCAGCCGGTGCCGCCCGACCTCTCGCGCCACCCGGCGTGCATCGACCCGGAGCAGCGCGAGTACCGCAAGAAGCACCCCAAGGTCGTCGAGGCCAAGAAGTGAGCGTGAGCGTGCCGCTGGTTGCTGCACTGCTCCTGAGTCCTGTGCCCTGGCCCTGCTAGCTGCTACTGTGTACTGAAAGGGCCCAGGTGAAAGTACCCAGATGGTTCATGGGGGTCTCTTCAGTCCTGACACTCTCAACAGTGGTCTTGTGAGGTAGTGATAACAAGTTTACTCTATCTGTCGTCTGCGGTAGCCGAGTCGCGAGAGTGGCCGGGGTCACCGTGGAGAATTCCGTCAAATACGGTATCACCCCGTGCCCTACCCTCCCCCCCCCCCGTCACCTGCAACAGTCGTTACAGGCTTTCTGAGAGGACACCGTTTACCGACGGGGCACCTTCGGTTCGACACTCAGGGGATGCGGAACGTTATGGCCATCGCGGCGGTGACCATGGCTACTACCGCAGCACAGACCGTCGTCGACAACGCCCTGACCAGGCGCGGCTTGACCCAAGAGCATGCCCAAGAGGCCCCCGCTTTGGAGACGCGCAACTTCTTCTGGCGCGGGCAGTTTGCCGGCTTTATCGTCAGCGGCCAGTTCAGCTACGACAAGGCAGACATCCCGCCCAACGGCATCATCAGGGAGGAGCACCTGCTCGCACTCGACGTCTCATTCTTCGACCCGCACGGCACGCACCTGCGCACCTACAAGGAAAACCACGTGCAGCCTGTCGACGCGTCGGGCAAACCGTGCGTGAACTTCGCCTTCGACACGATCTCGCAAGAGCTGCTGCAGGACGGCACCTTCAACGTGGACGACGACGATAACCGGTACCGCAATGGCTTCGTCTTGGGCGAGGGCGACCCATCGAAGCGCAAAGACAACGGGGCCCAGTCCGGGCTAGCCTTCTGGTCTCGTCCCGCCGACAACAAGACGCCGCACCTGCATGTTGACGACTGGAACAACGCGTCCGGAGCGGGCGAGTTCGGCTACCCCATCGGATACAGCAGCCACGAGGATGCCTCCTTCGCGTACGCGACCACCAACGACAAGATCGCTGGAGGCAAGGTCGGAACGGCGTACTACGAGGCGGCGGAAGACGGGACGGTGATTACCAACACCCTGCCGTCTGACGTCGACGCGTACGGCCAGGGTGTGCGCGTTGTTCGGGCCTTGGCGCCATCGAGCGTCGAGACGCGCAACTTCTTCTGGCGCGGGCAGTTTGCCGGCTTTATCGTCAGCGGCCAGTTCAGCTACGACAAGGCAGACATCCCGCCCAACGGCATCATCAGGGAGGAGCACCTGCTCGCACTCGACGTCTCATTCTTCGACCCGCACGGCACGCACCTGCGCACCTACAAGGAAAACCACGTGCAGCCTGTCGACGCGTCGGGCAAACCGTGCGTGAACTTCGCCTTCGACACGATCTCGCAAGAGCTGCTGCAGGACGGCACCTTCAACGTGGACGACGACGATAACCGGTACCGCAATGGCTTCGTCTTGGGCGAGGGCGACCCATCGAAGCGCAAAGACAACGGGGCCCAGTCCGGGCTAGCCTTCTGGTCTCGTCCCGCCGACAACAAGACGCCGCACCTGCATGTTGACGACTGGAACAACGCGTCCGGAGCGGGCGAGTTCGGCTACCCCATCGGATACAGCAGCCACGAGGATGCCTCCTTCGCGTACGCGACCACCAACGACAAGATCGCTGGAGGCAAGGTCGGAACGGCGTACTACGAGGCGGCGGAAGACGGGACGGTGATTACCAACACCCTGCCGTCTGACGTCGACGCGTACGGCCAGGGTGTGCGCGTCACAGCTCGTGCGTCCAGCCCCTGCCCGGCGGGCTGCATCACCAGCCGGCTTCCCAGCCGGCGCCGTCTCCTCTTCGCTTCGACTCCAACCATCTGCCCGGCCGACTGCATGCCCGCGCCATGAGGTAGCGATTGTGCTTCTCATGGTTGTGGTCTGATGGAGTGAGGTGATGATTGACTACAACTCTACTTACTGCTTCGTTCTGTTTCTCTGGCGGTGGCGGGGCGCGGGGGCCAGTAGCTCCATAGCACGCGCGGCTCGGAGATGAGAGGGAAAATGGATGGAGGGGCCGGTGACGCTGCGACAATCACACCGCGGACATCCCAAGCATCCCTCGAGTAGAAATGTGCGTGTGGGCCTAGAAATGTGCGTGTGGAGATAGCTGATAGGTTACGACTCTGAGGTTGTGCTCTATGAGCCTGGGGAATTAACAATTAACTCAGTTTAACTGGGGAAGTATAATTTGAATGAGATGACAGATATTAGCGATGGCAGGATAGCTGACGGGTGACGCGACGGACGACGACGAGACTCCAGTGAGGCGCCGCCGCCCTTGTTAAGTAAACTACCCCTGTAAAGTTACAGTAATAACACGGAGATAGGGCCAGGGAGAGAGAGTGCGGGCGGGAGGCCAATCACACTCACACCTCACACACGTGGGGCCTCTGCACATGGGCCTCCGCTCCCCCCCCGGGCGAGGCCGAGGGTCGGTCAAATCTCTGCTATGTGCTATAAAGTCTCCCGCCGACTGTTTACGGTTTTATATCGTATTTGTCTACTACTACTACTACTTTTCCCCTACCCCCCACCGCACCCCCCACCCCCCAACGGAGCTATAGAGACGCTACGGAGCTATAGAGATGTTTATACTCTCAACAGATACTGATTCATCTAGAGAAAAGCCCACAGCCGTGTGACACGTGGCGACTGCCTCCGAGCCTAAAGTACACCGTACCCGCGAGCAGGTGCGATCCCCCGCCCCCGAATTACACCGACTAAGCAGCACGATCGAGCGCGGCACGATGGCCTATGGCACGCTTGGTCATTTCGCCTCCCGCAGCTCCATCCCCCAGCGATCTTCGTGCGACACCGATCTCCTGGTCCCCTGCCTGGATGGTCAAAGGTGGCGGAATCGGCGACTATGCTTCGGGCAGGCATGAAAGCCAGCGCTCTCGTGGCTTCCCTCACGCATCCAGGCGGCGAGGGCTGCCTTCCTCTGCCCAGAGGGCCGCCCCGAGCGAGCGGGTGGACTTCTGGAGCGGTGGACGGCCGCACGGGCCGCTGAGAGCGAGGGCACTTCGACCATGCTGCCCAGCATGAAGGCGGCGTACAGCCAGCGCTTGAGCGTCGCGCCATCGGTGATACCCGGCCGCTCCTTCGAGGTGCCCACCACCCGGTGCGTCACGCCTGGTTAGGGTTAGGGTTAGGGCTAGGGGTAGGGTTAGGGTTAGGGTTAGGGTCAGGGTCAGGGTCAGGGTTAGGGTTAGGGTCAGGGTCAGGGTCAGGGTTAGGGTTAGGGTTAGGGTTAGGGTTAGGGTTAGGGTTAGGGTTCGGGTTAGGGTTCGGGTTCGGGTTAGGGTTAGGGTTAGGGCTAGGGTTAGGGTTAGGGTTAGGGTTAGGGTTAGGGTTAGGGCTAGGGTTAGGGCCACGCCGTTGACGACGAATGCGTCGAAGTCGAAGACATGCTGCAGCTTCGGAATGGCCGCGACCAAGGCGAGCGGGTCGTACATATTGAATTGCTCGATGCAATCCCAGATCGACTGCTCGCCTGTGCCGAAAGCAAGCCCGATTGGCTGGCCAGCGCGGCCAGCGCGGCTGATTGGCCGAGGCTGGCCGCACTGCACCTAGGTACCACCCCGGGGCATCCGCTGGCCCTGGGGGAGCCTGCTCGGCACCATTCTGGCCGGCCACATCGGGCGTGTGTCTGACATAGCTGGTCGCCCGTGCGCTCCTTGCCCAGGCCGTTGCAGAAGGTGCTGCAAAACCACTCCCGCGTGCAGCGTGCCGGTAGCCCCGCACGCACGGCGCTGCCCTCAGGCGCACACGCGCGCACCCACAGCGCCTCGATAGTCTTGCGCTGCGCTCTCTGCAGCCGGTCGCCAATCGGCGAGCCTGTGTCGAAAGCGCTGTGGTGGTCGGCCAATCCGGCTCTCACTGTGACTCTCACGGGGGCTCTTGGCCGGCCATATGGGCCTTACAGCCCCTTAGGCATTGGCCTCGACATGGCGGCGAGCCGGTGGCGGCCATCTCATCGTAGACGGAGCGCGGCATGGGGGCCGCGTACGCGGTGAAGCGCGAGAGAACGACCAGCGGCACGCCGAGCTCCTGGCAGCGCCTGTAGAAGAACTCGGAGGCCTTGGCGTCGAACATGTTGTTGTGCGCGCTGTCGGGCTCGAGGTACCTGCCGGGCGGCGCCTGCCCCGCGGTGAACTCCTTGACGCCGCCCTGGATGACGACGCGCTGCACCTTTTGCACAAAGAGCTGCTCGTGGTTGCGCAGCCACTTGGCGACGTCGGTCAGCGAGGAGACGACGACGATGGTGACGCTCTTGTCCGCAGCGTGCGTGAGCACCTCCACTGCAAGCGCATCGCCTTCCTCCTCCTCACGGGAGCCGAGGTGCTTCAAAGATAAGTAGTCGATGTCCTGCATGTGTGTGTGTGTGTGTGTGTGTGTGTGTGTGTGTGTGTGTGTGTGTGTGTGTGTGTGTGTGTGTGTGTGTGTGTGTGTGTGTGTGTGTGTGTGCATGCATGCATGCATGCATATGTGTGTGTGTGTGTGTGTGTGTGACACGAGCAGCAGCCGGGAGAGATGTCAGGGTTGGGCACAGCAAGCACCCCTGGCCAAGCGCTAAAGAATCATGGGAACGTACCTCTAGCGCCGTGGAGGTACCGCCTTGCCCACCGCCATCCGAGCCGGCGCACACGGGCACGTCGTGCATGCCGAGGAGGTCGAGCGTGGAGCGCGCCAGCTGTGCTCGCACTTTGGCCGGCTGCAGCACCGCCACCACTCCCACGCACTCGACGAGAGATCGTGCAGTGAGCGCCTACGTGGGGAAACAAGCCCGATATGGCCGGCCAGCGTGGATCAAACAGCTGGTTGGCCGAGGCGGGCAGAGACTCGGGAGAGCCTAAGCGAAACTTCCGGAGCCAGCTGGCCGAGTTCTGAGCCACCAAATTCCACATAGGCCGTGCGGAGAGAAGGATGAGAAACATCTCGTCGTCAAGGTCCTGGCCAGGGTCCATGCTGACAAGCACCTTGACTCGCGTGCCGATGTGCCCGACGCTCTTGCCACGGCAGACCCGGTTGGTGTGCCCGCGGGCGTGTGCCTGGATTTGCGTGGCCGCCGCGTGCTTTGCCGCCATCTCGACCTTCTTTGCTCGCGAGAGGCTATCGATCATGCCCAGAATAGGCGTGCGCGTTCGGCTCTTGATCACCTCTGTCAGTGCTGATGAGACGACCTCCTCGATGTCATAGTGTTCGATGTACGCTGCAACATTGGCCAGCGGGTCGGGACGGCTGTGCACGAGCCCGGCCATTGTTGCCCTAATTCCATCAAAACTTGATTGATGAGCGCAGCAGAGGGAGAAAATCACCCAACAACACGCCCGCGCAAGAGTGGGAGGA
>Ga0209302_10001938_pt1 | contig 12122 bp, 6 predicted proteins | sample ArcOceMetagenome_2_FD_187445 | JGI IMG/M metagenome (GOLD analysis project Ga0209302, IMG submission 187445) | Marine eukaryotic phytoplankton communities from Arctic Ocean - Arctic Ocean ARC135M Metagenome (SPAdes) (version 2) | ecosystem: Environmental > Aquatic > Marine > Oceanic | place... | reverse complement strand
GCATCTTTATCCATTTTTTCACGCTCTTTATCGTATTGATTTTCATCATATTCAAATATAGCTTTTGTTCTACCTAAACTCCAGTCACCCAACGAACTATTCTTCATAATATCTTCTATTTCTCGTTGTTCTACAGTTAAATCTCCAAGGCGTTTAACAACCTGTTCTTTTTCTTTTGTTTTAGTTTTCAAGACATTTTTATTTATTGTTTCTGCTGATACATTTAATAATTTTTTATACCTTTCTATTTTTTTCAAATATAAATTGAGAAGAGAACAAGCATCTTTTTCAAATATTTCTTGTTCTCCTCTTATAATACTTAAATCTTCACCGTCTTCTGCTTCATCCAAAAAGTTTTCCTCCTCTTCAGGATCTACTCTTAAATCTGTTTCAAATGCCATAATATATATTGAAAACGAGCACAATAAAAAGTAATAAGCTAATTTTTTTAAAATTTCGCCGTCAAAAATAGAACCTGTTTCTGCAGCATTATCTGATAAACCCGAATAAAACGGAATAACATTAATAAGCATTAATAAATCTTCATTATTTTGTAATACAAATTCTAATATTGTATTTATATTTTTATTTTTGTAAAATTTTGAAAATCCTTCACCGTCTTTCAACATAAATCCCATTATTTCATTTTTATGTCTATCACTAATTTTTTTCGAACCTTTCAACCAATGCTTTGGGACATATCTATCGTTGAAATTTACTTCATTTAATATTATAGTTGGATATGTTTTACATATATTAATAACGATTTCTTTAATCATTCTAAAAATAATGAAACCTGTTTCATCTTGTTGTGTCATATATGTATTGTCACCCAACATATCCCAATTAAGTATAAATTTTTCTCTTTTGGTTTTTACTTTATTACGAGAAACTTCTCCTTCCGGAGAAAATTCCAATAAAATATCCTGTAGTTTACTTGTTAATTCACCACGTTCTAACATTTTTTCACTAATTTTAACTGACATTTTATTATTTATATTATCCAAATAAGTAGTGAACTCGCTGACAACATCGTCGTCTTTACCTTGTATGCTAACATCAAATCTATCCGATATATTTTGCAAATGATCCAATAGTTTTGGATGACAAATTGAATTTTGTTTGCCCTTCAAATAGACCAACGTTTCTTCCAATGCTAGTTTTTCAGTTGTTATGGGTGGGTCTAAATCATAATATAATACATTTTTCCTATTTACAATATTTAATAAAATATTTAAGGTTTCGGTTGAATAATTTAAACTACTTGCTTCCATAGCTAGAATTTTTTCAGTTATTGAATCTGCTTTTCTAAAATTACATTTATTGTTTATACAAAGTCGTTTCAAATCAGCATCAAGTTCAATTCCACTATTGAACTTACAATATTTTATAAAAGCCAAATAAACCGTCTCTTTTGAAAAAGCTTTCGATACAAGTGGGTATATAAGTTTTGTATTTAATGAAATATTGAAATAAACAGGTTTATGAAGATTTTTAAATCTATAATATATCTCTGTTAATTTTTTTACAATAGTGTTATGCGTTCTAATAGATGTCTCTTTTTCGGAAAAATATAAATTTGTTCTTGGTTCTCCTTCATTACAACAAGCATTTTCTAGAAAGGCAGTTCCTCCTTTTGTTTCTAATAGAATAGGTTCATTATTAATTGCTCTTTGAACTGATTCTATTATAGAAAAAGAATAACTTGTAATTTTACCATATAACGCCCATAAATGAACGAATTGTTCGTAAGACCCTTCTTCTATTCTACTTTTAACTGTTTTTTCAAAAGTTCCTGATATATTATTTAGTTTTCTTACGGTGAGTGGTATTAAAGGGGGTAAAAAATCATGCCATTTCTGAGGATTAAAATCATTTATTATTACTGTTGATTTTTTCTTTTTATTATTCCATTCTCGTTTAGTTGTTAGTCTTTGTTGTATTTCATCTATTTGTAAAATTTTATCTGTCATAAATGTTTTTATTTTATCAACAAATTTATCCTTTATTTCATCATAATTTTTTCTTCTATTTTTAGATTTTGCAGTTAAAGCTGTTGGTATTATATTCCAAGGTCTATCCGACCTTTTTAACACGAATAATATACAACTTAAATATTCGATGAATGTTAAATCAGCATTTCCATCTATAGGAAATCCTGTAAATGACTTTTTACAATCACCGAAAACCTTTTTTGTAATAATATTTGGTATTATAGTTTGTACTGCAATAATATAAGCAGAAATAATAGAATATATTTTAATCTGGTCTGATTTTTTTTCAAATGTTACCGGGTTTTTACCAGCTTTTTTCTTTTTATTATATAACGCTTTATAAGCTTCCTCGTCTGGAACATTAGTATTCATAGATTCCATTACAATTCTAATAATAAAATTATATTCTGTTTTTGTATTTATGTATAATTTTTCATCTAATGTTTTTAATATTTGTTCAATATGTCTCGCAAGACTTGTATTATACGTTTGTTTAATTTCCCTTAATCTATTTCCTTTTAATTTATCTGACATTTCTTCTTCCATTATTTCTCTTGAATTATTTTTATAACCATCTTTTCCATATCCTTCTGAATAATCTAGAGCAATATCATTTGATATATAATAACCACTAAATTTATCTACCCATTTATCACCTTCACCGCTTTTTTCTCCTCTTGATTTATAAATTTTTTCCAAGGTTAATAAATAAGTATTATTGTTGAATCCAATTACCAAGTCTTTAAAAAATGTAGGTAGAAGTTTTATATTTGTATCAATACAATAATACCAATTTCCATCTTCGTCGTCGTTTTCTAATCTACAATATTGATCTATAAATTTATCCAAATTAGCAAATCTCTTTACTATATCAAGTTCTGATAATATTTTATCCCTTAACAATTCATATGGTGAAACAATTACATCTCTTTCTTCTAATGTTGAAGCTACAGTTTGTTGATATCTATCATTTTTAAGTAACTTATATATCTTTAATTGTTTTAATGAGTGTAAATTTTTTTGACGATATTGAAAATCTAAAAATAAATCACCTTTTAATTGTTGTATCGATTTTACTAATTCTTCTTCAAACCTTTTTTCAATGTCACCTAGAATATTTATTTTCAACATATCCTTTGTAGAATCTAAATTAGCACAGGAATCTTTAATTTTAAAACAACTCTCTTTAATATTACAAAAATTAATTTGATCTGGTCGCACACCAGAAAGTGATTTATCATATTTCCATATATTATCCTGTCTAATATAATATTTTAAATTACCATCGCCATGTATATCTAAATATGCGTATTCTCCGTCTTGGACTGGCCTTGAACCATATAACATCGCTTCTGCGTCAGTTTGAGCTTTATTATTTTCAACTCCGTTGTTTTCCATTAAAAATGTTTTCAACGCTTGGATAACAAGTTCATTATCATCTGTAGAAGCAATCAAACTATTATTATTTCTTTTCCAGTCTTCACCTATATCATAAGGTGTTTCATCATATTTTTTATCAACAAATACAGGTGAATTATTATCTTCAGTTAATTCATCAAGAGTAATATATCGTTTCACTAGTTTTTTTTGTGTTTCACATTTTTTAAATTCGTCGCTATTTTTTTTCTCATCTAAATTTGACTCTAAAATCTCTAATTCATCTGTAATTTTAGTTTCTATATCTATTGGTTGACTAAATGTTAAAGCACTTATTGACAAAGCTAAATTATATAATCTACCCGCATCGTAACTTATCATTTTTTTTAATGACTCTTCAGTATCTATATTATGTGTTATGTTATAATTTGATTTATCAAATATATCTTGATTGTCCTTTTTTATTAATTTTGGTAAAATAGTCGAAATAAAATAACTTTTATTACTTCTTATAAATTTTAAGAATTCTTTTTGATTTTTAATTAAGATTTGTTTATGTTTATTAATCTCTTCGAATATAAACTCATTAATTGTTTCATATTGTTTAAATGATATATCATCATTATATATCATAAATGGTTCTAAATATTCAATTATTTTATTATAAGATGTTCCGTTTTTTATGTATTTTTTCATCATTTCAAATAATATTCTAGTTTTTGGTATCATATTTTCTAAAAATTGAGTATAAATTTCATCATTATCATCCAACGATGACCTGTCTATAAGTTTTCGGCGTTCTTCAAAGCTAAAATATGTATTGAGGCCAAATAATTCTTTTTGTGCTTTTTCCAATTCTTCGTTAGATGAACTTAATATATTTGATTTTGAAGAAAATAATTTTTCTATTTTATTCATTACACCATCTTCTTGTCCTTCCTTGATAACTATTTCTTCTCCATCCGCCCAATTTTCTAATATTTTGAAATAAAAATAATTAAAAAAATGCAAATTTGTTTTATCATATATAGAAGTTGTGGGTAAGTTGATATGTGAATATTTGACATAAGGTTCTTGTAATCTTAAAAACCCCAAAATATCAATTGTATCATTTGTTGTTAAAGGTACTCTTATTGCTTTACTATGTTTATTTTTAATATCAGGGTTATTTAATCTACTTAATCCCAAATTATATCTATCTATTACATATTTTCGTTCACTTACATTTGTATTTTTTATCATATTAGATTCAAAATTTCCAAGATTATTAATTATTATATCTAAATTACAATTCACATATTTTTTTGTTATAATATCAGTATTATTGGATGTTTCTAAAAATGGTGTAAAATAAGGATTTATTGTTTGTATCAAATATGTGTATTTATTTTGACTATCTGGTACTGTATTACTTTTATATTGTCCTTGAGCTTCTATTACCAAATTTTGGGCTGATCCATAATTCATTTTTTCAGCATCTTCATATATTTCATCTTCTGGTATATCTAAATCGTCTACAAATAATTTATGTGAATTTCTTCCTACAGGCATAAGCCAATATAATTTTTTATTTAGCTTTTTTAAATTATCTATTAATGGTTTATAATCATGGCCTTTTTTAATAATACTTTCAGCATTTCCTGTTTCATCAAATTTTGAAAATTTTCTTCTTAATTGTTTAAATCTTTCAATTAAATTATGAATATTATTTAAAACCTTGCGACTTCGTTTATCTGAAGGATATTCTGCCAACAATTCGTCTAATATATCTTGAGTTTGAGCTTCAATACCAAATCTTTTTTCACTTTCTTTTACTCTTACCATTTCAGTAATTTCTCCAAGAGATTCGTCGCTTATTTCTATATCGTCTATATCTATGAATAAATCTTTCACATTTTCTTTAATATCCTCACTATCTATAATTAACTCTAAATCTTCATCGTCTTCTAAATCTTCTAGTAATGGACTTTCTTCTTCTTCTTCTTTTTTACTTAATTCTGGTGGTACAAATGTTCTAATATTAATAATTGGTAAATCATCTGGTATACCTTTATATCCAAAATCAATATAAATTTTTTGATCAGTATCGTAAATATTTATTTCTATCTCGTCTTCATCTAAATCCGTAATTTGACCGTTTATAATTGATGGTATGTCCCCTCCAAATTCAACTGTTATCCAATTTTCAGGAATTAAATCTTTTTGTCTAGCATATCCTTTTATTTCAGGAGTTGCTAATATATTTATTTGCGTTATAGATTCATCATTTAGACTACCGTTTGTTATGCCTATTTCTATTTCATCATCTAAATTCATATCATTTATTAGTTTTACTTTATTGTTATCTAAATATTCTATGTAATAATTTTTATCATTAATCGCAGAATTAGATGGAGCAATTATTTTAATAACTTGACCTAATTCTAGAAATAACTTTGATGATTCTTTTTCAGACATTACTTATATTTATCATAGAAATTATCTCTAAGAAGAAATAACATTATAAATATTATATAAAGAGTCGTTTATATAATATCTTAAATGAATACCACAGCTAATTTCCAGCCAAATAAATACGCCGATATTTCAAAATTAATAAAGGATAATAAATATGCGAATGATAAATTTATTACTGTAAAAAAAATGGATCATTTATATGTTTTGAAATATGTAAAAAACCAATTAACTACAGAAAATATTAATTCTCTTGGATTATTTAGGTCCGTTATTGTAGATGAAGAAGGTGATATTTTATCATTTGCCCCTCCAAAATCTCTAAATTTTGATGTTTTTTCACAATCAAATGAGTATGATACATGTTATATTCAACATTTTCCAGAAGGAACAATGATAAATGTGTTTTTTGATAAACATACCGATGATTGGGAAATTTCAACAAGAAGTTCAATTGGTGCGAAATGTAATTTCAATATGGATAGTAACATTACTTATAGATATATGTTTTTAGATGCTATGAATCATACTGGACTTGAATTCGATCATTTAGATAAAACATGTTGTTATAGTTTTGTATTACAGCATCCTAAAAACAGAATTGTTGTTCCAATCGCCAATCCTGGTATTATTTTGACAAATAAATATAAAATAGAAAATAATCAAGTGTATAATAATAATGATATTACAAGTATTCGTTTTTCTAAACTTACTATGTACCCTATAAACGATGAAAGCATTTCTAAAAGTTTAAATTATACTGGTAGTTCATGGAATGATATTATCGGACATTTTTTCTCTAGTAATTTACCGTATCAATTACAAGGAATCGTATTATATAATATTAAAGGTGAAAGAACCAAAATAAGAAATAAAAACTATGAAGAAGTTAAACATTTAAGAGGTAATAGTCCAAAATTACAATATCAATATTATAATTTAAGACAACAAGGACTTGTTAGAGATTTTTTAAAATATTATCCAGAACATAAACAAGAATTTAGTGATTTTAGAAGAGATTTACATAAATATACATCTCAATTATATCAAAATTATATTAATTGTTTTATCAAAAAACAAAAATCATTAAAAGAGTATCCTTATCAATTCAAAACTCATATGTATAAACTTCAAGAGTTGTATATCAACGAATTAAAATTAGATGGTAAATTTGTAAATAAAGGCGTTGTTATTGAGTATATTAATACCTTACCTCCACCTAGATTAATGCATTCTATAAATTATATTAAAAAACAATTCGATAAAGACCAAAAAATTGTTACAAGTGATTTAAAGGTAATTATGAAAAGTGAAATTCAATAATTATTTAAGTTTCTTTTTGGTTTTTCTCTTCTTTTTACTGCGTCTTCTTTTAGTTTTTCTTTTTCCTCCAATTTGTGTATGTTTTTTCAACGCACTGCAATATCCATTCATTCCATGGTCTGTTAATGATTTCTTTTTTATTATTGGAAAATCAAGTTTATTAACCTTAGAAAATGATTCGCCGTTAAACAGATTTAAATCTCCAATTGGTTGTGTATTTATTGGTGGTGATATTTGTAATTTTTTAATAGAAGAATACAACGTGGTTGTTTTGTCTCTAATATCTTTGATAATACTCCAAAAATCTGTAGGCATGCCACCTCTGAAACGATTCTTAGTTCTCTTAATACTTGTCATAGCTTTATCCTTTAATTCGCCCGATTTTATAATGGTATTTAAGGCGTTATAAATACTTGCTTTTTTAAGTTCTTCACGAAATATTTCTTTATTCTCTTTATTTAAAAATATTTCATTTGCTATACTAACACATACTGCCAATAATATTACTCCATTTTCCATAGATAACCTAGGAACTATATCTTGGTCGTTTATAAAACTTACAATTTTACATTTTTTGTTATGCTTATTTAAAAAATCTGTTAAAGGTGGTTTGTTTTTTGAAGTTACAGTTGTTCCTGGTGCGTAACCAAATATTTTTACTCCCTTAAATCCAGGTGTTTCCTGTGTTTTTCCTTTTAATAATGAATTAAAAAATAGAATACCAAACATATGAGCAACACCTCCTCCTAAACTATGTCCGGTGACAATTACTTCTGTAATTTCTTTATTAATTATCTTTTCTGTTATTATTTTTCCTATTTGTGAATTAGCCATAGTTGCAGCTCTTAAAAATCCAGCATGTGCATAATATTTATTTTTATCTAATGTGAAAGATTCTGTATTTGCTAATAAATCAATAAGAGCATCGTTTCCCGTTGAAGTTCCTTTAAAAGTAACAATTATTTTATCATTTTGCACTACAACTGAATATTTTGGAACTAAAAATCCACCTGAAAGATGTTGTTTATCTTGGTATCTTATTATATCTCCCTTCCCTGAAATAAATTTTTTCCATTCATCTTTACTAGAATATATATTATTCGCCCACTTTGAGTATTTTACAGCTTTTTTTATATCAAAATTTGTTTTTTTACCACTATATTTAATTGGTGGTGATTTTGTATAAGACATATGTAATAATCTAAACGCAAGGGGTAATAATGTTTTATTTTTTTTCATAAAATTTTTAAGCATTAAATCACTATTTATAGCTTTTGTTGATTCTTGCGTTATTTTATTAAATAACTTATTTATAAAATCCATGGTTTCCTTGGAAGTTGTCAGCTTAGATACAGCTGTTTTTTGAGCTTCTTTAGCTTTATATATAGCTGTTTTTTTTGTTTTATTTATTTTAGATGTCATTTTTTTGCGCGTTTTGTTGAAAGATCTTGGGATAAATTTCATATATATATAGGTTTGAAATAAATAATATCTATAAAAAATATTATTTATTAGTGCTTTTTTTTAAGTTAGAAGTATTCCTTGATATTAGCAAACAATTTAATACCCACATCGCATGAAAATTTCACCATACTATATACATTTACATCTGTTAAGGATGTATCTCCTTCACTAGAAAATGCCATTCTAATAATAGAATAATCGTCATGAGGGTGTTTTTTAATAAATCCAACATAACTTAATGCTTGATCTTTTTTATAGTATTGTTCGTGTAAAACAAATTCGATAACTTTACCAATTGTATAATCTTCTCCTTGTAATATTACATCTACAGCATTTTCCATTGCTGTTGATTTTTTATTTAATTTTAATTGTTCTTTATCACATTTTTCTTTTATTTTATCAAGTCTTTTAATGATATTATCGCATCCCATATTAATTAATTCAACATTTGTATACACACCGACACTTTCTACTTTGAAATCAAAGCTGTCTTGGATAAAATGTCTTTTTGCTTGTAATGTATACCAATTTTTTCGTTCATATTCAATTCTATCTCCATTTAATCCTTTGGATTCTAAATCATCACTAATACTTTGCCATTGATTATGTTGTTCAACTTTATCTTCAGTATTACCATAAGCACAAGTACTAACAACATTATACATACCGTCTTGTTTTGCTGTTGCTGTTTTTAATTTTACTTTTAGACTTATCGTCTCACCGAGAATATCGTTTGAAATTTTAGGTCGCAATCGTGTAAATAACACATACTCTTTTGTTATGTTATTTGGTGGCAATATCAATTTTGTTTGTTCGGTTGTAAGATATTTATCAGTTGCAATATCCTTAATTGTAAAATCTTTAGAGGTTACATATTGTATCGAATCACTTTCATTATTAACATTTAATTCAAATATTAAATTTTCTATACCATCAATATCTTTTATATGGATAGGAATACATCCTAATCTTTGTTTCAAAATTTCATTATGAAATCTTGTTGTATTTTTATATATATTAATTTTATCGTTGTCTGTATCAAACACTACAGACTCTATATCCGATAGTAATACCCTTCTTAAAGCATTTGCTATACTAACATTTGTATTCTCAAGTGTAAATGAAAGAACACTTTTATTTTCTATACCGTGTTTTACTACAGGTAATCTAATTGTTGTTTCTGAAGATGCCACATTTGGACTAATTTCGGGAGAAGCTATAGAAGTCATTATTATAATATAAATATATTATTTTATATTATTTTCAATTTTAATTAGTTTAATTTTCTTGAACGAAAACTTTAGATATATAAATGAGTAGTGTGTTGTATTACAGTAAATATTGTGAAAATTGCAAGAAATTATTATATGAATTGGGGAAGACAAAGATTCAAAAAAATATACATTTCTTATCAATTGATAAAAGAAAAAATATAGGTGGAAAAGTTTATATTATTTTAGATAACGGTAAAGAAATTTATATGCCTCCAAATATTGTAAGTGTTCCAACTTTGTTATTATTAAATAAAAATAATAAGCTTTTAGTTGGAGAAGATGTAAATAATTTTTTTAGACCCCAAATAATGGGTGAAAAAACACAAGCTGTTCCCAATAATTTAGAACCTTTAGCATTTTCAGGAACTGAAATGGGTTCCTGTATGAGCGATACTTATTCTTATTTAGATCAAAGTTCAGATGAAATGAATGCAAAGGGAGAAGGTGGTTTACGACAAATGCATAGTTTTGTTAAATTAAACCATGACGATAGAATAGAAACCCCTCCCGATGATTATGAACCCGATAAAGTAGGTCAAGTAGATATGGGTAAATTACAAGCATCCAGAGAAGCAGAGATAACACAAGAACCAGTATCACATTCATTTTAATAAATTTAAATAATATTATTTAAAACTAATTATTTATTATACATTATATGTCTTCGTTATTAAAAGCTTTTAATAATCATCTTTTGGAATTTATTGATGATATAATAAGAATATTTCCTCAAAATCTAGAGATAAAAACAGGGAAAACATTTATAGATGGTATAAGAAGAGTAAATCCTAAAAAAATAATAACATATTGGCGTGATAATATTTTAAATTTATATGAAAGCGAAATAACAGAGGGCGATATTTGATTTTTTATCAATAAAGATTATAAAAATGATATCGGTCCCGAAGTTCAAACACTCCAGGTATTGGAAGATATTAGAAGTTTAGTAAAAAATACAACTTTTGAAAATCAAGAAAAAGCCATGAAATATATTCAAAATTTAACAAAAATATGTAAATTATATTTTAGTGATTAGTTTAATTTAAATATTAAATTTGAATTAAATATACAATGAGTGAAAGTATCCCAGAAGAATTTTCAAAAATAATTAAAGATTTTTATCGAGATATTTTAACAACCTTTCCTGAATGTAAAGAAAAATTAGGAGAATCAGATATTAATTTTTTAACAGGAGACGGTGATTGTCTTATACTTTATTTATATTGTAAAAAAGTATATCCTGAAAGGTTCTTTGATATATTGTACCAAAATGTTGAAATTTTTAAAGATGGTGATATAAATACAAAATTTTTACCAAATATTGAATTCAAAAAGTTATGGGAAGAAGATATTAGCGATAAAACACGTGATGTTATTTGGAAATATTTACAATTAGTTCTTTTTTCAGTATCAAAAGGGTTAGACACAGATGAATCATTTGGAGACACGGCAAAATTATTTGAAGCTATAAACGAAGAAGATTTGAAAGGTAAATTAGAACAGACAATGAAAGATATGGGGGAAATGTTTAAAGATTCAAGTAATAATATGTTTTCTGGTTTATCAGGGGAAACATTTGATATGTCAGGAATAAATATGGAAGATATACCAAATCCTGAAGATATGCAAGATCATATTAATGGATTACTTGGGGGGAAATTAGGAAGACTCGCTCACGAAATAGCAGAAGAAACAGCCAGCGAATTAAATGTGGATATGGATGATGCTACAAATGTTAGTGATGTATTTCAAAAATTATTCAAAAATCCAGGGAAATTAATGAGTATGGTAAAAAAAGTAGGCTCTAAACTAGACACCAAAATTAAATCAGGAGAAATAAAGGAGAGTGAATTAATGAAAGAAGCATCTGAACTGATGGAGAAAATGAAGAATATGCCTGGCATGAAAAATATGGATAAAATATTACAACAAATGGGATTACCAACAGGAGGAAAAAATAGTAAAGTTAATATGGGAGCATTCCAGTCTCAAATGAAATCTAATATTGGAAAGGCACAACAAAAAGAAAGGATGTTAAGAAAATTAGAAGAAAGAAGAAAAGAAAGAGAACTAAATAAAAAAACACAATACACCACATCATCATGGGGTGAAAACACACAAGTTGAAAAATCGTCTAGAACTGGTAATAAAAAAAAGAAAAAGAAAAAGAAAAAGAAGAAGAAGAAAAAAGAAGAAGAACAGAAAGAAAACCCATAAACCTAAAATTAAAAAATAA
>Ga0209302_10001934_pt1:0-7500 | contig 12136 bp, 7 predicted proteins | sample ArcOceMetagenome_2_FD_187445 | JGI IMG/M metagenome (GOLD analysis project Ga0209302, IMG submission 187445) | Marine eukaryotic phytoplankton communities from Arctic Ocean - Arctic Ocean ARC135M Metagenome (SPAdes) (version 2) | ecosystem: Environmental > Aquatic > Marine > Oceanic... | reverse complement strand
TAAATTTTCTAGATAGATTGATTCAAAAGTTTGTGCTACTAATTGAAAAGCATCATTCAAATTTTCTTCCCCATATATTTCATTCATATCAAAATGAGCAAATTCTTTATAGGTTTGTATTTTCTCTAATAAATAAGGATTCTGTTCAGAGCTGCATTCCTTACCTCTTATAGGTACTAATTTACCGTGATTAATTTTACTCATAGCAATATCAAGACTACCGTTTTCGTCAAAATCTTTTGCGTAAATAAATAAAGGTTTTTCTATAGTTGGGTGAAATTTATTATTCTTTCCTAAATTTCCTAAAACGTAATCTTGATCGCCATCGCCATCAAAATCGTCACTAATTATACTAAACCACCAACCTTTTTTATCATCAAGTCCATTTATTATCTCTTTTTCAAATATCCCATCTTGGTTAGTGAAAATTAATGGAGCCATCCATTCACCTACCATCATTAAATCCAAATCATTATCATTATCATAATCTGTAAATATAGCTTCAGAAATCATTCCTATTTTAGAAAGAGAATTACTAGATTCTAAAACATCATTAAATTTTCCATTTTCATTATTCAATAAATAAGAACGAGGAGACAGAGGGTATTTGCCAGGAATAACATTTCCGCCGATAAATAAATCTTCATCTCCATCTAAATCATAGTCACCAGCAATTACACTTTTTCCAGATGTTAACATTTTTGGAAGTGCTTTTTTGGTTTTAGAAAAATCTCCTTTTCCATTATTTAGGTATAACCTATCTTGTAGTAAAGAACTTTCTTCATCTAAATCATAACCCGCACTCACAACATATAAATCTTGATCACCGTCACCGTCAGCATCAAAAAAAAGGGCATTTGCATCTTCATACTTAGCTTCTTTTTTCCAAAGTGAATTATTAGTAGTTAAAAAGGTTCCATCTTTTTTCTGAATATATAAAGCCGCAATTGCACCTGAAGCATTACCTACAAAAAAGTCTTCTAAGCCATCATTATTAACATCAGCTTTTACAATTCCGGTTCCTTTTGTAGATTGTTTTTGTGGAAGTAATAATTGCAAGGAATAGTCATTAAAATCATTTTCTTGGTGCTGGTAATCTATACCAAGAGATGAAGGGCTAATGTCATTTTTAAATGTACCATGTTTTATCGCATCAAAAGTTTCGTTGGTTGCTGAAGTGTAATCTATTGTAAGGATTTGATTGGATTGTACATCCTTGAGTTTAGAGGTTTTGCCATCTGGCCATTCAATTAAAATCGTACTTAGATTTGAGTTGGGTCCTAAACCAAAATTAAGATTTGGGGTTATTGAAGACTCATAACCACGAGTTAAGTACATTTTTTGATATTGAGTTTCAGTTTCTGAAGTAACATAAACACTCGTTCCAATTCCTAAAGGATTATTCTTTGGTCCTTTTAATTTTAATTGAATAAAATTATTTTCAGAATTATTTCGATACATACCAATCTTGTCATTTGTATTATTTACAATTATGTCTAAGTCGCCATCATTATCAAAATCTGCATATGCAGCACCACTAGAAAAATTAGGGTCGTCTAATCCCCATTCTTTTATGACTTTAGTAAACGTTAAGTCTCCATTATTTTTAAAAACATAATTGTTAAGCTTTTGAGCAGGTATAAGGTTTAAAACCTCATGTAATTGCATAGAAATTCCATCATCATTTAATTTGTGTAATTTATTTCTAAAATCTTGGTTTGTATAATCTTTTACAACTCCATTAGATATAAAAACATCTTTAAGGCCATCATTGTCAAAATCTGCAATTAAAGGTGCCCAACTCCAATCTGTTTTTGCCAAACCACTTAGTAATCCAGTTTCTTTAAATTTTCCGTTACCCCCATTAAATTGTAACATATTAGACATATAAGCATGGTGGTATCCAATATCCACCATTTTCATAAAATTAGAAGTACTCATTGAGGCCATGTTTTCTTTACTTCTTTCATGGCTTTCTGGAGCCATATCTAAAGTGAGTAAGTCTGGGAAACTATCATTGTTAAGATCGGCATAATCGGACCCCATACTGTTAAATGAAATATGATTCACTCTTGTTAGTGCTTCGTTTTTAAAGGTGCCGTCTTTTTGGTTGATATACATTACATCTGGTTCTAAAAAATCATTAGAAATAAAAATATCATCCCATCCATCATTATTAAAATCGCCAACTGCTCCCGAAAGCCCCCATGCCTTATTGTACAATCCAGTTTCTCTTGTGACTTTTGTAAAAGATGACCCATCGTTTCTGTATAATTGATCGCTGGTTACTTCTTCAATTGCACTTTGTATTTCATTACTGATCTTACTGTTGTTTTTAAAATCGTATCTATGATTAACTACATATAGATCTAAATCCCCATCTTTATCATAATCTAAAGTATAAGCTTGAGTAGAATATCCAGGATCATCAAGGCCCCAATTTTTAGCATCTTCTAAGAAACTACCGTCTTTTTGATTTACAAAAAGTAAATTACGCCTTCCATTATCATCATTTAAAGAGCCTGCTTTTGAAACATATATGTCTAGCCAACCATCATTATTTACATCTAGCATAGTAACTCCAGTTGAAAAACCATTATAATCTTCAGTTTTAGAAGAAAAAGTAATGTCTTCAAAAATAAAATCCCCATTGTTTTTATATAATTTATTAGGACCAAAGTTAGACACTAAATACACATCCTGAAATCCATCGTGGTCAATATCTCCAATTGCCACACCTGCACCTGTATACAAATACGGGTAATTTAAAAAATTAAAATCCATCGTTTCTATTACTTTATTATTAAAAAAGATATTTGAGGTTTCACTATCGATTTTAGTAAACAATGTTTGATTATGATTTTCTTCAGTAGAGGTTTTATTTGAAGATGAATCCTTACAAGAAGTAAAAAATAAAATTATAAGAGTGGTATAAAAAAAAAGTTTCATGAAAATAATATTATTTATGATTTCAACTCAAATATAATTAAAACTATTGTTTTTATTAAAGTAAAAATAAATTCATAAACGTATTATTTAAAAAATAGATTTAGTAGATTTAATTTAAAAGAAATTGATTACTGCGAACAGTTACTAATTTAGAATTATCTCCATGAAAATTACTCTTTTGGTTTATATAAATGTAAAACTATAAAAAATATGCAATGACAATTGCAAGAATTACTGCAGACATTTTTGAAACATTAAATTGATGGTTTTTAGAGCTTTCAAAAAGTATTGTCGTAGAAACATGAAAAAATACACCAATTGCAACAGCAGTAATTTCTCTATGATAGTTTTGTGTTATTTCAAAGTTGTTGGATAACCAATTACCTAAAGGAGTCATTAATCCAAATAAAAACAGGAATAATAATATAGTAGTCTTCTTATAATTAGCTTTTATAAAAAATACTGATAAAATTAAAGCGATTGGAATTTTATGAACCATTATTCCAATAAGTAAGTTGTTGTTTTTAGTAATTGGAACTCCTTCTAATAGTGCATGAATACTTAAACTAATAAATAATAGCCAGGGAAATGAATTGTTATGCTTGTTAATATGAACATGCCCATGTTCTGCTCCTTGCGAGAAAAACTCTAAAACAATCTGTAATAATATACCTGAAATTATATAAACTCCGATAGATTCAGTAGGACCTTTATAAACTTCTGGTAATAATTCAAATATGGTGAGTGCTAAAAGAAAAGCACCACTAAAAGCCAAGTAAATGGATAGTGTTTTTACCTCCTTAACCTTTAATATTAAAGCTAATAAATAACCTATAAAAACAGAAGTAAAAAGTAATACGTATATCATTAAATTAGTTAAATATTAAAATTAAACGACTTGAAGTTTCTTTGTTATATTCATTTAATTGATAATCTCCAAAACAATGTTTTAAATTTACTCCAGCTTCCATAAAATAGTTTTTAAAATCTAAAAGTGAAATAGCCTTTACTTTTTCAGTAAAATTATACTCCTGGTTATTATTTTTAAATCTAATGTTTTTATAAATATAACCATCTTTAATTTCACGTTGAATAAAGAAGGTGATACCATCTACTATTTTAGTTTCAGATAGCACTAAATGTTTCTCAACAAAATCGGAATTTAAAAAGTCTATAACCCCATAACCATTCGGTTTTAATTCACTTTTTATAGACTTTATCGTTTTTAAATTATCATCTTCTTTTTCAAAATAACCAAAACTTGTAAATAAATTAAAAACAGCATCAAACTGTTTAGGGTAGGGTTTACTCATGTCGTGCTCATCAAAAAATAAATTATCATTTTCAAATTTCTTTGCATAAGTAATGCTTTGTGGAGATAAGTCAACCCCTGTAACATGATAACCTAATTCATTTAAATATTTTGAATGACGCCCCTTACCACAGGCTAAATCTAAAATAGTAGAACCTGGTGATAGTTTTAAAAAAGAACTTAAATTTTCCATGAATAAACCAGCTTCTTTATCATCTCGATTTTTATATAAAATATGGTAAAAAGGGGAGTCAAACCAGGATGTATACCAATTTTCTATATCTTTTAGCATGAATTATTATTTGGGCTGCTAAATTACTGTATTTTTGTGGTTGTGAATAAAATATCTATGGAAAAAAATTTTAAAATGATTGCTAAGACCATGTTTGGTCTAGAAGAGGTTTTAGCAACAGAATTAAGAAAATTAGGGGCCTCCAAAGTAGAAATTGGCACGAGAAACGTTGCTTTTGAAGGAGATAAAGGATTTATGTATAAAGCAAATCTTTGCTGTAGAACTGCTATTAAAGTTTTAAAGCCTGTAACCTCTTTTAATGTTTTTACAGAAGCAGATATTTACAAAAAAGTATATGCTTTTCCTTGGGAAAATTATATGGATGTTGATGGGAGTCTTGCTGTAGATGCTACTGTATTTTCAGAAAAATTCACACATTCCCAATATATAGCTTTAAAAACTAAAGATGCTATTGTTGATCGTTTTAGAGATAAAGAAGGTAGAAGGCCTGATGTGGATTTAGACCATCCAACACTTAGAGTTAATATTCATATTGATCGTAATATTTGCACATTATCCTTAGATAGTTCGGGGCAATCATTACATAAAAGGGGTTATAAGGTTGCAAATACAATGGCACCTATTAATGAAGTGCTAGCCGCAGGTATGATCATGTTAGCAGGTTGGAATGGACAATGTGATTTATTGGATCCTATGTGTGGAAGTGGAACTATTTTAACGGAAGCCGCTATGATTGCATGTAATATACCTCCAAATTTAAACCGTGATGAATTTTCTTTTGAGAATTGGCCTGATTTTGATGTAGATTTATTTGAATTAATTGAAAATGCTGCATTAAAAAAAATAAGAGAATCTAATTATAGTATTCAAGGATTTGATATTGAAGCTGACGTTGTCGATAAGGCAAAAGAAAATATAGAAAGTGCAAATTTAAAAGAATTTATTAAGGTTCATCATCAAGATTTTTTTGAAAGTAAAAAAGAAACTGAACGTCCTCTTTTTATCATTTTTAACCCACCTTATGATGAAAGAATACAGATAGATGCAGAAAAATTATACGCATCCATTGGTACTACTTTGAAACATCAATATCCTGGTACACAAGCTTGGATGATCACCAGTAATATGGAAGCCTTAAAACATGTAGGTTTAAGGCCCTCTAGAAGAATTAAGCTTTATAATGGGAAATTAGAGGCTAAATTTGTGCGGTATGATATGTATGAAGGAAGTAAAAAAACAAAAAAGAATAGTTAATATTTATTTTTTATAAATAGGAATTAAATAAGAAACTCCATAACCAAAACCTGCCCCAAAATTACCGTAGTCATTGGTTTTGTTAAATCCGGGAATGTAAAGGTTATTGAAGTTTTCAGGAACTTGCTCATAAAACTTATTCTTTAATTGAAGGTTTATTGATAAAAATAAATTATTAAAAATCTCTGTTTTAATTCCAAAAATAAATTCTATCCAATGTGCATTTAAACCGGAATATGAAATTGGATCATAAACAATCGTTCCAGGAAAAGTAGTATCTCCAGTATATATAGTGTAACCTTTCAGATCTTGGTTAAAAGTAGAAAAGCCATATCTTAAGCCTGCATAAATTGCATTATCCATACCCACCCAGTTATTATAGGCATTAAAGTCTATACCTAACTTAGCATAACTTCCCTTGGTTGATGAAACTAAATTTTCCTCAATTTGATCGTCCTTGTCATTTCCAAACTCAGCGGCTATATAAAATCTATGAGTTATTCTAAAGTCAGCCATTATTTCAAAACCAGAAAAGTCTTCATTCACTAGGGATCGAATTGGTCTAGCAAGATCAAGCCCTAATCGCAATCCATATTTATTATTTTTAATAATGGAGTCTTTAGCTATTATTTCTTTTTCTTCTTGTGCCTTACCTAAATAAGTTCCAAAAAACAGAAAACTAATGAAAAATAGTAACGTGTGTTTCATCTTCATTTTCGACTGTTGATTTATTAACTTCTATTTCACTGATCCAATTTTCACCTTCAACGATTTCTAATTGTGTAATTAATTCCTTAAAAATAACTTTAAAAGCACATGCTCTATTTATATATATATTATCTTTTTCATAGGTGAAAATTACATTATCAGTATTACCTGGATTACTTATAGTGTTATTTTCAGTAAATAGGTACTCTGTATTATTTGTTCCAGTGTTTAATGGGATTAATATAGAATCTGTAGTTTGAGATTTATAAATATCGATACTGTCGTTGTTAACTATAGTTGTTACTGTTAAATTTGTGACATTTTTTGATAACAACGGATTTATCTTGTTTTTAAATTTTATGAGAAGAAAAGGAGTAGTAGGAGTTTCTTTTGTACAAATATCATCTTTTGAACAAGCTGAAATGACACCAATAATTAAGAAAAGTAAAACTATTTTTTTAACCATAGTTTGATTGCTATTTATTTCTTTTTTCCAAAAGTACAACATTTTCTACATGAAATGTTTGTGGGAACATATCTACTGCTTGTGTTTTTGTTACTTTATAATCTTCGTTTAATATAGCTAAGTCCCGAGCCTGTGTTGCACTATTACAACTTACATAAACAATTTTATTTGCTGAAATTTTCAGCAGTTGTTCTACAACATCTTTATGCATTCCATCTCTTGGTGGATCGGTAATGATTACATCGGGAATACCATGTTGATCAATAAATTGATCATTAAAGACTTTTTTCATATCTCCAACATAAAATGCTGTATTTTTAATATTATTTAATTTTGCATTTTCCTTAGCCGCATCAATAGCATCTGGTACTGATTCAATTCCGATTACTTTTTTTGCTTTTTTAGAAATAAACTGTGCAATTGTCCCTGTCCCTGTATATAAATCAAAAACAATTTCATTTCCTGTTAACTCAGCAAAATCTCTAGTTATTTTATATAATTCGTATGCTTGCTCAGAATTAGTTTGATAAAAAGATTTTGCATTTATTTTAAAACGAA